>TARA_R110000796_G_scaffold247609_2_pt1 | contig 159448 bp, 149 predicted proteins | sample TARA_R110000796 | Tara Oceans TARA_R110000796 (sample SAMEA4397815) | marine metagenome | biome: Polar Biome; feature: [SRF] surface water layer (ENVO:00010504); material: water (ENVO:00002006), including particulate matter (ENVO:01000060) such as... | depth 5 m
CCGGATCGCCGCAGGCGAGGCGCGCCTTGCGGACGTTTTCTTCCAGATGGTGGGGGTTGACGGTGCCGGCGATCACGGCGCTGACGCCGGCGGTGCCCAGCACCTTGTTGAGGCTGGCCTGCACCGGGTCGGGCTGGTCGTCGGCCAGGTGGCCGCTGGCGAAGGCTTTCTTGATCAGGATGCCCTTGTGGTGGGCGGCGGCGTGGTCGATCACCGGCCGCTCGTCGTCCTGCTTCAGATTGTAGGTGACCATGGCCACGTCGCTGCGTTTCAGCGTTTCCAGGCCGCCGGCCACGGTTTTGGTGGACATGCCGATGGCGCGGATCAGGCCGGCCTGTTTCATCTCCTCCAGCGTTTCCAGGGCGCCGCTGCGCAGCACGTCCAGGTCGTTGCCGTCGGAGTGAATCAGCACGCAGTCCAGGTAGTCGGTGTTCAGCCGCCGCAGGCTGCGCTCCACCGAGGCCCGGGTGTGCGCCGGCGAGAAGTCAAAGTGGCTGTCGCCGTCGCTGAATTCCTCGCCCACCTTGGAGACGATCACCCAGTCCTGGCGGTCGCGCAGCAACTGGCCGAGGCGCTCTTCGCTGCGGCCGTAGGCGGGCGCGGTGTCGATCAGATTGATGCCCAGCTCGCGGGCGCGGGCCAGCAGGTCGCGCACCGCGTCGTCGTCGGGAATCGAAAACGGGGTGGGATACTTCACCCCCTGGTCGCGGCCGATTTTGACCGTGCCCAGGCCCAGCGCGCTGACCGTCAGGCCGGTGTCGCCCAGTTCGCGGAGAAACGCCATCAGCCTTGCTCCCCGAACAGGCGGTGCCACTGGGGCCGGCCGATGTCGGCCCGCCGCAGGGCCTCGGGAACGGGCCCCAGAGGGTCGCCGGCGTCCAGGCCCCGTTCCTGGATCAGGGCTTCCACCCGGTCGCCCAGGTCCGGCGCCAGCGTCAGTTTGGTGGGCCAGGTGATGATCAGGTCCCGGTCGCGCCGGGCGTAGGCGTTGTCCGGTTTGGCCAGACCTTGCTGGCGCGGTTCGGCGCGGGCCACGTCCATCAGCGCCAGCTCGGCGTCGGCGAAGTCCAGCCAGGGGAACAGCTCGTCCAGCTCCCGGCGCGCCGCGTCCAGCTGCTGGGCGTCACTGCGCTCCACGCCTTTTTCCGCCAGATCGCCGCCCAGGTACCACACCAGGCTGTCGTCCTTCATATCGTGGGTGGTGACGGTGAGCCGGGGTTTGTTGCTGGTGCCCACGCAGTGGGCGTAGAGGCGGTGGCCCAGGCGGTGCTTCAGCAGCACCATTTTCAGGGGCCGGCTCTGCGCCGCTTCACTGGGGAACAGCTCGGCTTTCTGGGCGTCCTGGAGCAGGCCGGCGTTGCCTTCGCCGGCGGCCAGCACGGTCAGCTTCGGTTCAATGCGCACGCCGTCCAGGGTCACCGCTTCCAGGCCGCGTTGGTTCCAGCTCAACGGGTGCCGTGCCGGGTCGAAGTGCAGCAGACGGTCGCGCACCGGCGCGGTGAGCACCTCGAGCAGGCTTTCGGTGTCCACCACCAGATCGTCCAGGCGGTAGACCTGACCCTTGAAGCGGCGGTCCGCCAGGGCGGAAGGGAAATCCGGGCGCTTCAGCTTTTCGATGCGCCCGCGCAGCATGCGGCTGGCGAAGAAGGTGGTCATGCGGCTGGCCACGGAACCGGCGGACCAGAGGTTCTGGGTCTCGCTGAGCACCCGCAAGCCACTGAGATTCACCGGGCCCTGGCCCTCGATGGCCTGGCGCCAGCGGTCGGGCATGCCGGCGATGGCCTCGGATTCGCTGGAGAGGGTGCCGCCCAGGGCGTATTTCAGGCCGCCGTGGATAATGCCCTGGCTGGCCAGGGTCTGGGCGCCGCCCAGGGTGCCGGTTTCCAGCAGCAGGCACTGATAGCCGCGCTGCTGCAGGTGGTTGATCAGCCACAGGCCGGCGATGCCGCCGCCGAAGATCAGGATGTCCGGTTTCAACACCGGGGAAGTCACGCTCACGGTCATGGATCACCATCGATGGAATGCGCGGCTATGCTAGCATAGCCGGCCGGGTCGGACGTCAGGTGTCCGGCCTTCGAGGTCCGACGGAATCGCCCATGCGCTTGCTCTATTCGTTACTTTGGTACGCTTTGTTGCCGCTCCTGTTCGCGCGCCTTTGGTGGCGCGGCCGCCGCGCGCCGGCGTACCGGCGCCGCTGGCGGGAGCGTCTGGCCCTGGGGCTGGGGCGCGGCCGGCTGCGCGGCAGCGTCTGGATTCACGCCGTGTCCGTGGGCGAAACCCTGGCGGCGGCGCCGCTGATCGAGGCGTTGCTGGCGCGCCACCCGGACACGCCGCTGGTGGTGACCACCACCACGCCCACCGGTTCGGAACGGGTCCAGGCGCTGTTCGGGGACCGGGTCACCCACGTCTATTGCCCCTGGGAGCTGCCCGCCGCCTACCGGCGTTTCTGGCGCGCCTTTGATCCGCGCTTGGTGGTGATTCTGGAAACCGAGCTGTGGCCCAACCTGTGCGCCGCCGCCAAGGCCCACGGGGCGCGACTGTTGCTGATGAACGGGCGCCTGTCGGAGAACAGCTACCGCGGCTACCGGCGCCTGCCGAAGCTGGTGCGGCCGATGCTGGCGCGTTTCGATCTGCTGGCGGTGCAGACCCGGGCGGAAGCGGACCGCTTCCAGGCGCTGGGCGCCGACCCGGAGCGGATCCGCGTTAACGGCAGCGTTAAATTCGATCTCACCCTCGATGATTCGCTGCGCGACCAGGCGGCGGCGCTACGCCAGCGCTTCGCGGCGCGGCCGGTGTGGATCGCGGCCAGCACCCACCCCGGCGAGGACGAGCCGGTGCTGGCGGCCCACCGCCGGTTGCTTGAGCGGCATCCCGACGCGCTGCTGATGCTGGTGCCCCGCCACCCGGAGCGTTTCGACGAGGTGGCCGGGCTGGCCGCCCGGCACGGCATGACCGTGGCCCGGCGCAGCCGGGGCGACCAAGTGGACGCGTCGGTGAATCTCTATCTGGCGGACACCATGGGCGAGTTGCTGATGCTGTTCGGTGCCGCCGACGTGGCCTTCGTGGGCGGTTCGCTGGTGCCGGTGGGCGGCCACAATCTGCTTGAGCCGGCGGCCTGGGGGGTGCCGGTGCTGACCGGACCACGGCTGCATAATTTCACCGCCATCGCGGATCTGCTGGACCGGGCCGGGGCCTTGTCACGGGTGACCGATGAGGACGTTCTGGCGTCGCGGGTCGGCGCCCTGCTGGACGACGCCGGCGAGCGCCGGCGCCTGGGTGAGGCGGCGGCGGCCGTGGTGGCCGCCAACCGGGGCGCGCTTCAGCGCGGCGTGACCATCTGCTCTTCGCTCTGGCCTTCCAGGTCCGGATTGTAGAGATTCAGGCTCTCCTGGTCGGACAGCCATTCGTTCACCGCCACCAGGTCTTCCACATCCAGCTCGCCGGCCGCTGATTTCAGGGTCAGGGTGTCGAGAATGTAGTCGTAGCGGGCGTTGGCGTAGTCCCGCTGGGCGGCGTACAGCGCCTGCTGGGCGTTGAGCACGTCGACCACGTTACGGGTGCCCACTTCGTAGCCGGACTGGGTGGCTTCCAGAGCGGAACGGGTGGAGCGGATCGCCTGGCGGCGGGCTTCCACGCGCAGGGCGTCGGCTTCCACGGTGCGGTAGAAGGTGCGCGCCTGCTGGCTGATGTCGCGAATCGTCTGCTGGTACCGCTGGCCGGCGGCGTCGGCGAGCAGGGCCGCCTGCTTGCGCTGGCTGTTGAGGCCGCCACCGCGGAACAGCGGCACGGTTACTTCAATGCCGATAGTCTTTGAATTAGTGTCCGGTTGCGTCGAGTAGAATTGCGTGAGTTGATTGCCGGGGTCGCCCCCCGAGACGCTTGGATCGGTATTGTGGTTGTGTTGATACTCAGCGAACAACTGAACCTTTGGAAGCATGGCCCCCAGTTGTCGGTCGGCCGTAAAACCCGCTGCTTTGGCGCTGTAGCGGGCGGCGAGAATCTGCGGATTCTGGTACGCGGCCTTATCGATCCAGGCGTTCATTTTTGACGGTTGCGGCCCCTCCATCGGCAGATCGTCGCGCAACTCCGCCAGCGTCTCCCATTTACGACCAGTGAGTGTTTCTAACTGGTCGCGGGCGATATCGAATTCCTGCTCGGCGACGATCAGGTTCACCCGGGCCAGGTCGTAGGCGGCGCGCGCTTCTTCCACATCGGTGCTGGCCACCAGGCCCACATCGAAACGTTCCTGGGATTGTTCCAGCTGCCGGCTGATCGCCTTCTCCTCGGCCTGGGCGGACACCAGGGTGTCCCAGGCGCGCAGCACGCCGAAGTAGCCCTGCGCCACGCGCAGCACGAAATCCTGGCGGGACTGGTAGAACTCGGCCTGGGCTACGGAGGTCAGCGACTTGGCTTCCTTGTAGCCGTAGAAGGCATCCAGGCGGAACAGCGGTTGCGTTAGCGTCACCGAGGTGGAACGGGATCTACCGTCTATCTCCAGGTCACCCGTCGATTCGTAGGTTTGGTTGATTTCCGAATGGCGGTGGCTGGCATCGATGGTCGGCAGCAGCGCGGCCCGCCCCTGTACCAGCGTTTCCTGATCCGCTTCCCAGGTCTGGCGGTCGGCGCGCCAGGTACCGTCGTAATCCCAGGCGGCGTTGGCGACATTGGTGAGGTCCGCGGCCTGGGCGCCGCCCGCGGCCAGGGTGGCCAGCAGCAGACTCAGGGGCGTTATCGGGCTCCGCTTCATTGCATTGTCCATGGTTGGTAACGGTTTTTTTTAAAGGTGAACTGGCCAGTATGGTAATGGCAAGTAAAAGGGATTGACACTCCTGTTGCCTACCGGTTCCGGTCACACGGGTGCGGTTGTTCGACTTTGAGGCGCTGGCGTATAGTGTTGGCGTTCGCCCAGCCCGTGTTGGGCCAGTGTCATGCTGGCCTTAACGACCGGCGGCGCCTTCCTCCCCACTTACACCACTGCCTGGAGGCCGACCGTGCCAGACGAGCAACGTCACGCCGTATCCAACGCCATTGATGAAGCCTGCCAACCCATCGCCGGTTCAAGAAAAATTTATGTGACCGGCAGCCGGCAGGACATCCGCGTCCCGATGCGTGAAATCCGTCAACATCCGACGCCCCTGGCCGGCGGCAAGTTCGAGGATAACCCGCCCCTGGCGGTTTACGATACCTCCGGTCCCTATACCGACCCGGATGCGAAGATTGATATCCGCAAGGGCCTGGAGCCGGTGCGCGCCGCCTGGATCGAGGAGCGCGACGACAGCGAGCAGCTGGACGGCCTGACCAGCGAATACGGCCGCCGGCGGGCCCGGGACCTGGCCACCGAGGGGCTGCGCTTCCCGCATATTCGCGCGCCGCGCCGCGCCAAGGCCGGCCGCAACCTGTCGCAGATGCACTATGCCCGCCAGGGCATCGTCACCCCGGAGATGGAATACATCGCCATCCGGGAAAATCAGAAGCTGCGTGAGCACCGCGACGCGGGCCTGCCCACCGATCAGCATCCCGGGCAGAGTTTCGGCGCCTCGATTCCCGCCGAGATCACCCCGGAATTCGTGCGTGACGAGGTGGCCCGTGGCCGCGCGGTGATTCCCGCCAACGTGAATCACCCGGAAATCGAGCCGATGATCATCGGCCGTAACTTCCTCACCAAGATCAACGCCAACATCGGCAACTCGGCGGTCACCTCCTCGATCGAGGAAGAAGTGTCCAAGATGACCTGGGCCACCCGCTGGGGCGGCGACACGGTGATGGACCTGTCCACCGGCCAGAACATCCACGAGACCCGCGAGTGGATTCTGCGCAACTCGCCGGTGCCGATCGGCACCGTGCCGATCTACCAGGCGCTGGAAAAGGTCAATGGCGTCGCCGAGGACCTGACCTGGGAGATCTACCGCGACACGCTTATCGAGCAGGCCGAGCAGGGCGTGGACTACTTCACCATCCACGCCGGCGTGCTGCTGCGCTATGTGCCGATGACCGCCAAGCGCGTCACCGGCATTGTCTCGCGCGGCGGTTCGATCATGGCCAAATGGTGCCTGGCGCACCACAAGGAGAGTTTCCTCTACACCCATTTCGAGGAAATCTGCGAGATCATGAAGGCGTACGACGTGACCTTCAGCCTCGGTGACGGCCTGCGCCCCGGCTCGGTGGCCGACGCCAACGACGAGGCCCAGTTCTCCGAGCTGCGCACCCTGGGCGAGCTCACCAAGATCGCCTGGAAGCACGATGTGCAGGTGATGATCGAAGGCCCCGGCCATGTGCCCATGCACATGATCAAGGAGAACATGGACGAGCAGATCAAGCATTGCGACGAGGCGCCGTTCTATACCCTGGGCCCGCTGACCCTGGATATCTCCCCGGGCTACGATCACATCAGCAGCGCCATCGGCGCCGCCATGATCGGTTGGTACGGCACCGCCATGCTCTGCTACGTGACGCCCAAGGAGCATCTGGGTCTGCCCAACCGGGATGACGTCAAGGAAGGCATCATCACCTACAAGATCGCCGCCCACGCCGCGGATCTGGGCAAGGGCGTGCCCGGCGCCCAGCTGCGCGACAACGCCATTTCCAAGGCGCGCTTCGAATTCCGCTGGGAGGACCAGTTCAACCTGGGGCTGGACCCGGACCGGGCGCGCGCCTTCCACGATGAAACGCTGCCCAAGGAAGCCCACAAGGTGGCGCACTTCTGTTCCATGTGCGGACCCAAGTTCTGCTCCATGAAGATCAGCCAGGAAGTGCGCGACTACGCCGCGGCCCAGGAGGCCGAGGAGGGCATGCAGGAAAAATCCCGGGAATTCATGGAAAAGGGGGCGGAGCTTTATCACAAAGCCGATGAATGACCCCACGCCGCAATTCACCGCCGGGGACGTGGAAGTCCTGAAACGGGAGACCCCGTTCCAGGGCTTCTTCCGCCTGGACCGGCTGCATCTGCGCCACCGCCTGTTCGAAGGCGGCTGGAGCGGCACCATGCAGCGCGAACTGTTCGTGCGCCCGCCGGCGGCGGCGGTGCTGCCCTACGACCCGCAACGGGGTGAGATTCTGATGGTCGAGCAGTTCCGGGTCGGCGCCCTGGACTGGCGCGACACGCCCTGGTGCCTGGAACTGATCGCCGGCCTGGCGGACAAGGAAGGCGAACCGGTGGCGGACCTGGTGCGCCGCGAGGCGCGCGAAGAGGCGGGTGTGGAAATCGGTGAGATGAAGCGCGTGGCCCACTACATGCCCAGCCCCGGCGGCTCCAACGAGCGCCTGCAGGTGTTCGTGGGGCGCGCCGACCTGAGCAACGCCGGCGGCGTGCACGGCGTGGTCGAGGAAAACGAGGACATTCGCGTGGTGGTGCGCCCGGTATCCGAGGTGGAGGCCCTGCTGCGCAGCGGCCGGGTGGACAACGCCGCCTCGCTGATCACCCTGCAGTGGCTGCTGCTGCACCGGGACACGCTGGACCGGGAATGGGGCGCCGCGTCATGAGCCGCCCGCGCCGCTACCGCCTCGACTTCCGCGACCTGATGGCCCAGTGCGAGTGGAACTACGCCCGCCTGCTGCCGCTGATGCGCGCGCTCGGCGACGACGACAGCCTGGACGTGTCGCTTGGCGAGGAGCGTCCGCGCACGGTCAGTATCCGGGTTCTGGAGCGGGCGCCGTACACCACCACCCTGCGTTTCGAGGATCAGGCCCTGCACGACGCCATGCCGGCGCCCCGGCTGACGGTACGTTTGTACCACGATGCCCGGGTGGCGGAAGTCACCGAGGCGACGCCGTTCCGGCGGGTGCAGGCGCGCTATCCGTACCCCAACAGCCACATGCACCAGCGCGACGAAAAAGCCCAATGGAACCGCTTTCTGGGCGAATGGCTGGCCCATGTGCATGATTTCGGCCGTGCCTCCGGCGAGCCCTGGCGGCGTTCCGGCACCGAATAAAACGAGCAATGGTTCCGAATTCGGAACCGCCTTCCTGGCCAACTGCCATCATCTTCGATATAACCGACTAACGTCTTATTTTCCTGGGGGAAAAAGGCGGGCCGAGAGTTTGGCCGAGGCGGGGCCGGCGTGCTTGGGACGCGCGGGTATCGGGATCATGATTACAACGGGAGCGGGGATTTTGACGCATCCGGTTCAGCCGCTGCGGGTAGTGCAGCTGTCCGATTTTCACCTTTTCGCGGATACCGACGGCAAGCTTTTGGGCCTGAACACGCAGTTCAGTCTCGAGGCGGTGCTGGACCGGGTACGCCGCGAACAGCCTGATATGGACCTGATACTCGCCACCGGCGATCTGTCACAGGACGGCTCCTACGAGTCCTACCAGCGGTTGGCGAAAACCCTGTCCGGGTTCCGCGCGCCGATCTACTGGCTGGAGGGCAACCACGACAAGCCGGCGCCCATGCTGCGCGCCCTGCGCGGCCAGGATAACCGGGTCAGCCCGTGCGTGGCGGACATCGGCAACTGGACCCTGGTGCTGCTGGATTCCACCATTCCCGGCGAGGTGCCCGGCGACCTGTTCGACGAGGACCTCAAGTTCCTGGACGACGCCCTGCGCGACGCCGCCGGCGAGCATCTGCTGGTGTGCCTGCACCACCACCCGGTGCCGATGGGCAGCGAATGGCTGGACACCCAGCTGGTGGGCAGCGCGGAACGCTTCTTCGAGGTGATCGACGCCCACCCCCGGGTGCGCGGCATCCTCTGGGGCCATGTGCACCAGGAATACGACGACACCCGCAACGGCGTGCGGCTGCTGGCGGTGCCCAGCACCTGCGTGCAGTTCAAACCCGGCAGCGCGGATTTCGCCGTGGACGACACCAGCCCCGGTTACCGCTGGCTGGATCTGCACGCCGACGGCGGCATCGATACCGCCGTCAGCCGGGTGGAAGGCATCCACTTCGAAGTGGATATGTCGGTGAAGGGCTACTGAATCAGTTAACAGTTGATAGTTGACAGTTGATAGTGAAGAGTGAGGCCGTTTACGCGACCGGGTGCGCCTCATGTCCGACATATCCCTGATTTATATCCACGGTTTCAACAGTTCGCCGCAATCCTGGAAGGCCGGGGTGCTGCGCGACTACTTCGAGCGCCACGGCGCCGGGCACCGGTTGCACGTGCCGGCGCTCGACCCGCAGCCCAGGAAAGCCATGGCGACCCTGGAAGCCACCATCGCCGGGGCCGGCCCGGTGGCGTTGCTGGGCTCGTCCCTGGGCGGTTTCTACGCCACCTGGCTGGCCGAGCACCACGATCTGGTCACCGCGGTGGTCAATCCGGCGGTCCGCCCCTGGCGACTACTGGACAAATACACAGGTATCAATCATAACTACCACAGCGGCGAGGCGTACCAGTTCGATCCCGCCTGGCTCGATGAGCTCCGCCACTACCAGGTCGAGGCGATCAGCAAGCCCGAGCAGATGCTGCTGCTGACCCAGACCGGCGACGAATCCCTGGACTGGCGCGAGGGCTGGGAATATTACGCCGACTGCCACCTGTTCCGGGGCCTGGGCGGCAGCCACGGTTTTGATGACTTCGACGCCTTTATTCCGCTAGTGTTGCGCTTTTGCGGCATTCGCCTGACGCCGGATACCTGAATTCATACCGATTAGAGATTTATGGCCAACACCTATACCTCCGAGAATATCGAGGTCCTTTCGGGCCTGGAGCCGGTGCGTAAACGCCCGGGTATGTACACCGACACCAGCCGTCCCAACCACCTGATCCAGGAAGTGGTGGACAACTCCGTGGACGAGGCCCTGGCCGGACACGCCAAAAGCATTCGCGTCACCCTGCTCAAGGACGGTGGCGTGGAAGTGGAAGACGACGGCCGGGGCATGCCCGTGGACCCGCACCCGGTGCAGAAGAAGCCGGGCGTGGAAGTGATCCTGGCGACGCTGCACGCCGGCGGCAAATTCTCCAACAAGAACTACCAGTTCTCCGGCGGTCTGCACGGCGTCGGCGTGTCGGTGGTCAACGCCCTGTCGAAAAAGCTGGAAGTGTTCGTCAAACGCGACGGCGAGGTGCACCGCATCGAATTCGCCGGCGGTGAGAAAACCGCCGACCTGGAAGTGGTCGACACGGTGGGCAAGCGCAACACCGGCACCATGATGCGCTTCTGGCCGGACGAAAAATATTTCGATTCGCCGAACATTTCGGTGCCGCGCCTGCGCCATCTGCTGCGCGCCAAGGCGGTGCTGTGTCCCGGGCTGCTGGTGACCCTGGAGAACAAGCAGACCGACGAGACCGAAACCTGGCAGTTCGCCGACGGTCTGGTGGAATACCTGGTCGACAGCACCCGGGGCTGGGAGCGCGTGCCCGCCGAGCCGTTCGAGGGCGCCATGAACGGCGACACCGAGGCGGTGGACTGGGCGGTGCTGTGGCTGCCCGAAGGCGGCGAACTGGTCACCGAGTCCTACGTGAACCTGATTCCCACCACCCAGGGTGGCACCCATGTGAACGGGCTGCGCTCCGGGCTGCTGGAAGCGATGCGCGAGTTCTGTGAATTCCGCAACCTGCTGCCGCGCGGCGTCAAACTGACCCCCGAAGACATCTGGGACCGGGCCTGCTACGTGCTCAGCGTCAAAATGCAGGACCCCATGTTCGCCGGCCAGACCAAGGAGCGGCTCAGCTCCCGGCAGACCGCGCCGTTCGTGTCCGGGGTGGTGAAGGACGCGTTCTCCCTGTGGCTCAACCAGCACACCGACGAAGCCGAACGGCTCGCCGACCTGTGCATCAACAACGCCCAGAAGCGGCTGCGCGCCGCCAAGAAAGTCACCCGCAAGAAAGTCACCAGCGGCCCGGCGCTGCCCGGCAAGCTGGCGGACTGCACCAGTGACGACCCGGCGCAAAGTGAAATCTTCCTGGTGGAAGGGGACTCCGCCGGCGGCTCCGCCAAGCAGGCCCGCGACCGGGTCTACCAGGCGATCATGCCGCTGCGCGGCAAGATCATGAACACCTGGGAAGTGGACCCGGCGGAAGTGCTGGGCAGCCAGGAGATCCACGACATCGCCGTGGCGCTGGGCATCGAGCCGGGCAGCGACGATCTGGGCGGGCTGCGCTACGGCAAGGTGTGCATCCTCGCCGACGCGGACTCCGACGGCCTGCACATCGCCACCCTGTTGTGCGCGTTGTTCCTGCGTCACTTTCCGGCGCTGGTGCGCGGCGGCCATGTGTTCGTGGCGATGCCGCCGCTGTACCGCATCGACGTGGGCAAGGACGTCTATTACGCCCTGGATCAGGAGGAGCGCGCCGGCGTGCTGGACCGCATCAAGGCGGAAAAGAAACGCGGCAAGGTCAGCGTCACCCGCTTCAAGGGCCTGGGCGAGATGAGCCCCATGCAACTGCGCGAAACCACCATGGCCCGCGACACCCGCCGGCTGGTGCGCCTGAGCGTGGACGGCGCCGACGACACCCATCAGTTGATGGACATGCTGCTCAGCAAGAAGCGCGCCTCCGACCGCAAGAACTGGCTGGAAGAGAAAGGCAACCTGGCGGAAGTATAAAAGATGGCAGACGATTTCGAAGACCTGTCCCTCAGGGACTACACCGAAAAAGCGTACCTGGACTACTCCATGTACGTGATCATGGACCGGGCGTTGCCGAAGATCGGCGACGGCCTGAAGCCGGTCCAGCGGCGCATTGTCTACGCGATGAGCGAGCTGGGCCTGAAGAGCACCGCCAAGTATAAAAAGTCCGCCCGTACCGTGGGCGACGTGCTGGGTAAGTTCCACCCGCACGGCGACTCCGCCTGTTACGAGGCCATGGTGTTGATGGCGCAGCCGTTCAGCTACCGCTACCCGCTGGTGGACGGCCAGGGCAACTGGGGCAGCCCGGACGACCCGAAATCCTTCGCCGCCATGCGTTACACGGAATCCAAGCTGGCGCCGTACGCGGAAGTGCTGCTCGCCGAACTGGGCCAGGGCACGGTGGAATGGGTGCCCAACTTCGACGGCACCATGGACGAGCCCAAGCTGCTGCCGGCGCGGCTGCCCAACGTGCTGCTCAACGGCACCACCGGCATCGCCGTAGGCATGAGCACCGACATCCCGCCGCACAACCTGCGCGAGGTGGCGCAGGCCTGTATCCACCTGCTCAAGGACCCGGGCGCCTCCCTGGACGACCTGCTCGAATACATCAAAGGCCCGGATTTCCCCACCGAGGCGGAAATCATCACGCCGCGCAACGACATCATCCGCATGTACGCGGAAGGCAAGGGCAGCCTCAAGCAGCGCGCCGTCTACGAGCGCGAGGAAAACGACATCGTGATCACCGCGCTGCCCTATCAGGTGTCCGGCGCCAAGGTGCTGGAACAGATCGCCGACCAGATGCAGAAGAAAAAGCTGCCCATGGTCAGCGACCTGCGCGACGAATCCGACCACGAAAACCCCACTCGTCTGATCATCACGCCGCGCTCCAACCGGGTGGATATCGCGCAACTGATGGGCCACCTGTTCGCCACCACCGACCTGGAAAAGAATTACCGGGTCAATCTGAACATGATCGGCATCGATGAGCGTCCCCAGGTGAAGAGCCTGGACATGATTCTCAACGAGTGGCTGCAGTTCCGCATGGTCACCGTGCGCCGGCGTCTGCAGCACCGTCTGGACAAGGTGCTGGACCGCCTGCACCTGCTGGAAGGTTTGTTGATCGCCTATCTGAACATCGATGAGGTGATCGAGATTATCCGCCGCGAAGACGCGCCCAAGCCGGTGCTGATGGAGCGCTTCGGGCTCAGCGACCGCCAGGCGGAAGCGATCCTGGAGCTGAAGCTGCGCCATCTGGCCAAGCTCGAGGAAATGAAGATCAAGGGCGAGCAGGATGAGCTCGCCGAGGAACGGGACAAGCTGGAAGAGACCCTGGGTTCGGCGGCGAAAATGAAGAAGCTGATCGCCAAGGAACTCAAGGAAGACGCCGAAAACTTCGGCGACGACCGCCGCTCACCGCTGGTCGAGCGCAACGACGCCAAGGCCCTGGACGAAGCGGACCTGGTGGGCGCCGACCCGGTCACCGTGGTGCTTTCGGAAAAAGGCTGGGTGCGTTCCGCCAAGGGCCACGACGTGGATGTGGTGGGCCTGAGCTATAAAGCCGGCGACAAATATCTGGCGTCCGCGCGCGGCAAGTCCAACCAGCCGGTGTGCTTCCTGGACACCACCGGGCGCAGCTACTCGCTGCTGGCGCATACCCTGCCCAGCGCGCGCGGCCAGGGTGAGCCCCTGTCCGGCCGGGTCAGCCCGCCTTCCGGCGCCGGTTTCGTGGCCGCCATCATGGGTCAAGAAAAAGACGCCTACCTGATGAGCACGGACGCGGGTTACGGTTTCGTGGTGCGTTACGCGGACCTGCTGGCCAACAAGAAAGCCGGCAAGAGCGTGCTGAACGTGCCCAAGGGCGCCAAGGTGCAGCCGCCACGCCCGGTCAAGGACCCGCAGACCGACCTGATCGCGCTGGTCTCCAATGAGGGCCGCCTGCTGGTGTTCCCGGTGCGCGACCTGCCGGAAATGTCGCGCGGCAAGGGCAACAAGATGATGGCGATTCCCGGCGGCCGCGTCGCCGAACGCGTCGAGTTCGTGCAGGACGTGCAGGTGCTCGGCCCCGACGACACCCTGGTGATCTACGCCGGCAAACGTCATCTCAACCTCAAGGCCAGCGACCTGGAGCACTACTTCGGCGAGCGCGGCCGGCGCGGTGCCAAACTGCCGCGCGGCTTCCAGAACGTGGACGTGATGACGGTGGAAGCCCGCTGACGGGCCCCTCGGGGCCTATAAACAATTCAATACAAGTACGGTCTTGGGCCTGTGGATCGGGTTGGCTATGATCCAGATTCATCTTGGGGAGAGGGAGTTCGCCTGATGCGGGCCTTGCTGACCGGTGCCACCACGTTCTTGCTGTTGTTGCTGAACACACTGACGTTGATCGGCCCGATGATGCTGATCGCCCTGTTTAAAGTGGTGCTGCCCGGCAAGCAGGCCAAGGCCGCCTGCTCCCGGGGCGTGATGTGGATCGCCGAGACCTGGGCGGAAATCTGCAAGGCGATCTTCGCGCTGATGACGCCCACCCGTTGGGATATCCGCGGTGACCAGAACCTGCGCAGCGACACCTCCTACCTGGTGGTCTGCAACCATCAGTCCTGGGTGGACATCGCCGCCCTGGTGCAGACCTTCAACCGCAAAACCCCGTATTTCAAATTCTTCCTCAAGAAAGAACTGATCTGGGTGCCGTTTCTGGGGCTGGCGTTCTGGGCCCTGGACTACCCGTTCATGAAGCGCTACTCCAAAGAGTTGCTGGAAAAGCGCCCGGAGCTGAAAGGCAAGGATCTGGAGATCACCAAGGCGGCCTGCGAGAAATTCGCGGATATGCCGGTGACCGTGGTTAATTTTCTCGAGGGCACCCGCTGCACCCCGGAAAAGCAGGCCCGGCAGCAATCCCCCTACAAGCACCTGCTGCGCCCCAAGGCCGGCGGCGTGGCGTTCGTGATGGCGGCGCTGGGCGACGATCTGGACGCGCTGCTGGACGTGACCATTGCCTATCCGGAGGGTAAGCCGCCCGGCTTCTGGGCGCTGCTCAGCGGTCAGCTGGAGCGGGTGATCATCGACGTGCGCACCCACAACCTGGACCCGGCCCTGTGGGCCGGCGATTACCAGGAGGACGCGGCGTTCCGCGCCGGCGTGCAGCGCTGGGTGAGCGATCTGTGGGAACAAAAAGACGCCCGTATCGAGCGTCTTCAGAAGGAGTGGTGACCGCCGGGCGCCCGCCCGGCGGTGCGGCTCAGAAGCGGAAGGTGGCCGCCAGGTAAGGGCCGCCGATCTCCAGATCGGAGTCCAGGCCGCTGACGTCGTCCAATTCCACTTCCAGGCGGGAGTAGCCCGCTTTCACGCCCAGCAGGAAGTCGGACTGCCAGCCGATGTGCGCGTCGAAATCACGCATGCCGCTGCCGTCGTACTCAATGGCGTTGATTTCCCCGCCCACGTACACGCCGGTCAACGGCAGGTTGGCGCGTACCGCGCCGTGGGCCAGCGGGAAGGTTTCACTGGCGCTTTCCGACGCCACGTTGCCGACCGTCTGCGAGCGGATGGTGAAATCCGCGTCCATCTGCCGCACGGTCAGGCCCAGGTCCAGCTTCACCACGTTGTCCAGCGGGCTCCAGTAGAAGGTGCCGTCCAGCATTTCCATGTCGTACTCGGAGACCACGGTGGTGGCGACCGGGAACGCCTCGCCGTTAAACGTAATGGTTTCGTTGAGGCGGTTGCTGGCGTCGTCGGAGAGGTCCATGTAGCGCAGGCGCACATTGGGCAGCACCGGAACGGCGTGTTCCAGGCCCACGTAGAGCACGGTCTGGTCGGAGTCGTCGAAGCCCAGATCGTCCTCCATGTCGATGTCGTTGCTGCCGGAGGCGATGCTGCCGGAGGTGTCCGGGCTCCAGGCGTAGCCGCCGGCGTAAACGTCGACAAGCGGCGCCGCCTGTGCAAAGGGCGCGGCGGAGAGCGCGGCCAGGCCGGCCATCAGGGTGATTTTTTTCATAATACAGGGTCCTCTGTCTCTAATAAGAAAGCATCAAAGCGCACCGGCTCAGTATTGCATCCACCCCGCCGCATACCAAGTAGAGTGATTCTGGTAAGCTGCGCCGCTGCCAACGTCGAGCGCCGCGCATTCCGTATCGCGCGGCGGCCCCAAGAAAGAGTGAAGCCATGTTTCTCGATGAAATGCCCGAGGGCTTCCGCTATCCGCAGCCGGAAGACGAACAGGACAAACAACTGCTGGCCCGCATCGAACGCAAGGGCTGGCATCACCTCAGCGTGGACGGCGCCGCCGGCGAGCCGGGCTATGCCTTCACGCTGGGGCACTTCCTCAAGCGGGACCACCCGGAACTGATCGTGGTGGGCCTCAAGGACACCCTGGCCAGCCGCCTGCTGGATAGCGCCGCCGTGGGCATCACCGGCCTGGGGCGCCGTTTGCGGCCGTTCCAGGTCTATGGCGACATCGCCGACGGCCTGGAGGTGGTGTTCCTGCCGGTGGCGCTGCCCGCCTACAACGAGTATCTGGGCTACGCCAACTGGTTCTACGCCGACCTGCCGGCGCCGTACCCGGCGCTGCAGATGGTGTGGCCGGACCCGAACGGGGTGTTTCCCTGGCAACCCGGTTATGATGCCCGCTTCCGCCGCGCCCAGCCGCTGCTCGGCGAAGCGCCCGAGGCGCCGTCGCTGCAGTAGCGCGCCGTGGAATAGGCAGGCGGGCCCCGGCTCCGTTATCCTCGTACCTGAATTTTCGTTATTGGAACCCCCATGGCTAATTCGTTGCAGGATCAGCTCCTTAAATCGGGGCTGGCGGACAAAAAGAAGGCGCGCCGCGCCAAGCAGCAGAAGAAGGAAGACGCCAACCGCGCCAAGCGTGGCGAGATCGAGCTGGAGGACCCGGCCGAGCGGGCCCGCCGCCAGCGCGCCGAGCAGGCGGAAAAAGACCGCCAGCTGGAAGCGGAGCGCCACCGGCAGCAGCGCGAGCGGGAGATCGTCGCGCAGATTCGCCAGCTGATCGAGACCCACCGTCTGGATCGTGCCCGGGGCGAGGTGGCCTACCAGTTCGTGCAGGACAAGAAGATCAAGAAGCTGCACGTCACCGAGCCGCAGCGCGACCAGCTGGCGCGCGGCCAGATCGCCATCGTCGCCCTGGGCGAAGGCCACGAGCTGGTGCCCACCACGGTGGCGGAGAAGATCCGCCAGCGCGACGAGGCCGCCGTGGTCCTGCTCAACGACCGCAACGTCCAGGACGAAGACGACCCCTACGCGGATTATCCGATCCCCGACGACCTGATGTGGTAACGCGATGACCGCCCCCGGCACGCTCCTTGGTACCCTGCGCACCCTGACGGTGCTTAAACGCATACCCGCGGGTTTGTTGCTGGACGGTGAAGACCTCGGCGAAGTGCTGCTGCCGGCACGCGAGCTGGCCGACGACGCCGCCGACGTCGAAGCACTGGAAGTGTTTCTCTACGAGGACGGCGACGGCCGCCCCCGCGCCACCCTGGGCCGCCCCAAGGCGATGCCCGGGGAAGTGGCGCGCCTGCGTGTGGTGGACACCAGCCGCGTGGGCGCGTTCCTGGACTGGGGCCTGCCCAAGGATCTGCTGCTGCCGTTCGCCGAGCAGGGCAACCGCCCGGAGGTGGGCCGCTGGCAACTGGTCAAGGTGGTGCGCGACCGGGACGGCCGGCCGTTCGCCAGCGCCCTGCTGGACCGCCATCTGGAAGACACCTGCGACGCCTACCGCCAGGGCGACGCGGTGCCGCTGATGGTGGTGCAAAGCACCGACCTGGGCTACAAGGTGGCGGTGGACAACCGCTACTGGGGCCTGCTGCAGGCACCGCCCGGCGTGGCGCCCCCGCGCCCCGGCCAGCGCTTCACCGGCTATGTGCAGCGTCTGCGCGCCGACGGCCGTCTCAGCCTGACGCTGGACCCGCCCGGCGCCGCCAAAAGCGATCAGCTCGGCGAGCGCATCCTGGCGCGGCTGGAAGCGTCCGACGGTTTCCTGGCCCTGGGCGACAAAAGCAGCCCGGAGGCGATCCGCGCCGCCTTCGGGTGCAGCAAGAACGCCTTTAAGCAGACCATCGGTAAGCTCTACAAAGCGGGGCGTATCGCCATCGAGCGCGACGGCATTCGCCGCCTTTGAGTCGCCCGGGCCGGACGCTTACAGCGCGCCGGCCAGACGCTCCACCGCCCAGACGGTGGCGATGGCGATAATCGCCACCGAGCCGATCGGCACGAACCAGCGCCGGTAGGCGGCGGTGCGCCGTACCAGGAACGCCGCCGGCACGAAGATCAACACGATCAGCGCCTGGCCGGCTTCCACCCCCAGATTGAAGCCCAGCAGGGTCAGCACCAGGCTGCCGCCGTCCAGGCCCAGATCGGCGAGCACGGCGGCGAAGCCGAGCCCGTGGATCAGACCGAACACCAGAGCCATGACCCAGCGGCGCGGGAAGTACTGCGGCGCCAGATTGCTGGCCGCGCCCAGGCCCACGGTGATGGCGATCGCCGACTCCACCAGCCAGGACGGCAGATTCACCAGCCCCAGGGAGGCCAGCGCCAGCGTCAGCGAATGGGTCACGGTGAAGGCGGTGACGATGCCCAGGGTGGTGAGCAGGGCCTCGCGCATGGACTCCTTGGGCCGCCAGGCGCCCTGGCGCCACACCAGCACCGCCGGGAACAGCAGCGTCAGCAGAAACAGAATGTGGTCGTAGCCGATCAGAATATGATGCACGCCCTGCCGGAAGAAGGTGGCCAGCGCGGCCAGGCCCCCGTCGCCGTCGCGGCTCAGGGTTTGCTCGCGGTGCTGGTTGCTGAGCGCCACCGGCTGACCGGGCTGATCCCCGTAGCGTACTTCCACCAGGCCCTGGTGGCTGGCGTCGCGGTCGAACAGCAGCCGGTAGTTCAGTGTCAGCGACAGTGGCGACAGGCCGCAGTCGCCCGTCAGCAGGAACACCGCGTAGGTGCCGTCCACATGGTCGTCCACTTTGAGGCCGTCACTGTCGAGTGTGCAGACCTGCTCGCGGTCGCCATCCCGGGCGGTTACCGTCAGCCGGCTGAGGATATGGTCTTCCAGTTCCGCGCGCCGCGCTTTCAGTTCGCCCCAGGTGACCCGGGCATCGCGGTTCTGATCCACGCCCACGGCCCGCTCCAGGTCGCGCAGCGCGATATCCCACTGTCCGGACAGGGTGCCGCCGTCCTCCACGCTGAGGGTCAGGTAACTGTCACTGGGTTTGTGCCCCAGCGCCAGGGTGGGAAGGATCAGTAGCAGTACGGTAATAAGCTTGATCATGACCCGGCCTCCGTACCGTTATCCAGGAACGGCGCCAGACGACTGTCCTGCACGCCGTGCTCGGCGATAAAGGTGCGCACCTCATCCGCCGCGCCGGGCTCGCCGGCGGCCCGCGCCGCCGCCAGGTAGATGTGCATGTCGGCGGGTTCTTTCTGGGTGCGCCAGTTCGCCCGCGCCAATGCCAGGGCTTCTGCCGGGTCGTCTTCCACCACCAGGGTGAAGCGCGCCAGTTCGCGCAAATGCGCGTACTCCGCGCTGCGTTGCGCCGCCGCCATCCGGTCGCGGAACTGTTGCGCCCAACGGTCGGCGCGCCGGTCCCCGGCGTCGATGGCGGCGATCGCCAGGCGCAGCAAGGCGCCGTCCTGGTCGACATAGTCTTCCAGCACATCGATGGCCGCGTCGGGGCGCGACTCGGCGAGCAGGAAATCCGCGTAAAGGTGCCGCAGGTAGCGGTCCTCGGGGTCCAGCGCTCGTCCCCGCTGGATGTGCGCGCGGGCGGCGTCCAGGTCGCCCTTTTGCCAGGCCATTTCAGCCAGGCGGGTCTGCATCCACACCGCCACATTGTCGGCCACGTCGCCGGCGCCGTCCGCGTACCGGCTCAACCGGGCGTAGGCGGGCTCAAGCCCGCCGTTGAGCGCCAGCACACTGGCCTGGCAGGTGAGGGCGGCCGCCGTCGGCACCAGGGTGGCGGCACGGCGGCAGGCTTGCAGGCTTTCTTCATACTGCCCCTGGACCTGGGTGATCACCGCCAGCGTCAGCCAGCCTTGGCCGAGGCGTGGATTTTGCGCCAGGGCCTCCCGCAGCTGGTGGCGGGCCTGGGTGAAGCGGTGTTCCCCCTGCGCGATGGTGGCGGCCAGCACCAGCACCGAAGGCGGCGCGTCGGACCCCTGCAGCCACGGCGACAGGGTGGCGCTGGCGTAGCCCAGATAACGGGGGTCGCCCTCGCGCCGCGCCGCCTGGATATACAGGCGTGCCAGCTGTTCCGCGCTGTCGCGGTCGCGTGGGTCGTCCGCCAGCTTTTCCTGAAGGGCATCGGCCCCGTCGAGAATGCTGGGGGTCGGCAGGCGCTGGAGGACCTGATCGTCGGTCTCGGGGGTATAGGGCGCCGCCACGGCAGGGTTGCCGAAAGCGCCGCCCACAAAAAGGAACAGCCCCGGCAGCGCGAGCCGCCGGAGCTGTTGCAGGATACCCCGTCCCTTAGTTGTTGCTCGACAGGACGTCGTCATAGGCATCCGGGTCTTCCTGGTTGGTGAAACGGAAGTTTCGATTGTTGATGTTGGCCGGCTCGCCGTTGGGGTCGTCGTCCAGCAGCCCCTTCACGAAGGCCGTGAAGTTGGTGTTGTTGTTGACCACCGGGTCGTTGTCGCTGTCGCCGCCGCAGGCGGCGAGACCGACAATCAGACCCGCCAGTAACGCACCCTGTTTAATCAATCTCATCGGATCGCTCCTGTTTATCGAGCTTCGTTCGGAGAGCCCGGGATCGGATTCGCCAGGTACGGGAACTCGGCCAGATAGGTGTCATCGTTGTCGATTTCACCGCTGATCACCGAGGTGGCGGCGGTGGCGCCGGCGGCGCGTGTGCCGTCGGTGTAGAAGTTGTCACCGTTCTGAGGCGTGGACTGGGTGCCGCAGTTGCCGGCGCCCAACTGGCCACAGAGCTTGCCCATCGCCGCGTTCAACGCGATATCCACCACGTCGTCATAGGGACGGCGACCATTGGGGAAGCCGGCGTTGTCACCGCCAACGACGCCCAGATCGTTTTGCTCCGCCGGGGCGGTGGGCTCGATATCGGTGTTCAGCCGCAGCATTTCGCTGGGGGTCACGGTGGGCAGCTGGTTCACACCCGGGAAGCCGGTCAGGAAGGCGGTGACCAGATCGTTACGCGGCGTTTCCGGTGGCAGCGCAGCGTCGCCGAACAGAGCATTCAGCAGCACAGGCAGGCTCGGATTCGTAACGTATTGCGCGAATTGGCCATCGTCCTTGGGTTCACTGGCGTTGAAGCGGTCCTTGTCCGGCAGGCCGATCACCACTTCGTTGACCAGCGGTGAGCCGAGACGGGAGACCTGGGTGAAGGCGCCGCCTTCCACGCTGGCCGGTTTGGCGCCGGCGGAACCGGTCACCGCGGAGCCCTGCGGGGCCGGGTTGATGACCCGCGCCTGCGGCACGCTGGCGGTGGTCCAGCCACCGATCACGGCGCTATCACCGGCGGTCAGGCAGCTTTTAGGAACTTCCAGCGCAAGACTGGTGATGTTCTTGTCGCCGATGATGTTGCGTTCGCCGTCACGGGGGCCGACCGGATTGGTATTAACCAGGTCGAAGACTTCGCCTAGATTGACCACGAAGCCTTCCTTGCGCTGACCGACGAACACTCTGCCGTCGTTATCGCAACCGGGAATGGCGATCGGGTAAATCGCGTCGCTGGCGTAGGCGGGGTAATCGGGAATGGACTTGTTGCCGATGTTGTCCATCGGCTTGATGAAGGTTTCAGAGCTGCTGCTCGCGTTGGTGATGGCTTGCGACTGGCCGCTGCGGCGGTCGCCGGTAATCAGCTTCACCGTATAGGTTTGCGTGACGTTGAGCGCATTGGTGTCGCCCGCGGAGATCGGGCCGATATTGCTCAGCGGCACCGGGGTGTCGCCATCCGCGCCGGCGGGCACGGCAAGGTTCTTGTATTCGTTGTTGAACTGGAACTGGAATGTCAGATCCTCGATAGCGTCGCCGTCGTTATCGATATGAATTTCATAAACGGCGTTTTCGTCGAGAAGAAAATAGTTCGGACCGCCGTAGGCATCTTGCAGCGGCTGGTAGTTGGCGATGAGGGTTACAAAGTCCGAGCGGGTGGGTTCATAGCTGCGGAACATATAGAAGTCCGTGCCGTCGACCTTCGGACTGCCGGTGATGAACGGGGCTTCACGGTGGCTTGACGCGAGCGCCGAGGGCGCGGCCAGAACCAGTGAGGCCACCGCGATGGCGAGTGGTGATTTGGCAAGCAGATGTTGCATTTTTTTCTCCAGTTTTCGGTAGCGATCACGTTGTAATACGAGTTGGGTGATCGTTTGGATGCGGTAAAAAATTAACTTTTTATTGCATCCATTCGGCGGCGGAGCGCGTATCAGAGGGGAGCGGGTAACACTGGAAATTCCACCCTTCCCCGTGAGCGCGGCGTGTAGACAAAGGAGCGGGACGCGCCATGAGTGAAAAGTTTTCGGATATGGTGCAACTAATGGCGCAGACTTCCAGAGGAGACCTGGCTTCGTTCGAAAGGTTGTATAGCGCGACTTCGCCGCGTTTATACGGCCTTTGTCTGCGAATGCTGGGGAACCGGCACGAGGCCGAGGACGTGTTACAGGAAATCTACATAAAAGTCTGGCACCACGCCGGTGAGTACCATCCTGAACGCGGTTCACCGCTCACCTGGATAATTTCCATCGGCCGTTACGCCTGCATGGATGTGCTGCGCCAGCGGCGCGGTCATCAGGATGTGGACGACCTGAAAAATCAGTTACGCAGCGGAGCCATGGAGCCCCAGCAGGCGGCGCTGGCAAGCGCGGACGAAAAAATTCTCGACCGTTGTCTCCGTGAGCTCAGTGATGAGCATCGCGCCAGCATTCAGCTGGCTTACTTTCACGGTCTTACCCATGGGCAGATGGCGCGCACCCTGGGGCGGCCGCTGGGCACGGTGAAAAGCTGGGTCCGTCGCGGTCTGGATTTCATGCGCCGGTGTCTGGAACGATGAAAGCGGATCGGCACGAACGTAATCACGCCCTTGCCGCGGAGTATGTGCTGGGCACCCTGACCGGCGCCGCCCGCCGCCGTTTCGAAACCTGGATGCTGGAGTCGCCACGGGTGCGGCGTCAGGTGTGGTATTGGGAGCGCCGCTTCCAGGCGCTCAACGGCGCCATTCCCGAGCGCCGCCCACCGGCGGTGGTATGGCGCAAAGTGCGTGGCCGCATTGATCGTCCGGGTAGCGGCGCCCGGAACCTGTGGTGGCCGGTGGGGGGCCTGTTGGCCGCCTCCCTGGTGATCGCGGTGATGCTGTTCTGGCCGGCGGCGCCGGCACCGCAACGTTTCGTCGGGGTGATCCAGAACAGCCAGGCGGAACCCCTGTGGGTGCTGGAGGCCCGTAGCGAGGACGGCCGGCGTTACCTGTCCGCGCAGGGCGTGCAGGTGGACGCCCCCGCCGACGGCAAGGCGTTCGAGCTGTGGTTGTTGCCCCGTTCCGGGGCCGCCATCTCCATGGGGCTGTTACCGACCGCCGACGAGGAGCAGGCCGCGGCCTTGACCGAGGAACAACTCCAGGTGCTGCGCCGTTCGCGCACCCTGGCCGTGAGCCTGGAACCGGCGGGCGGTTCACCCACCGGTCAACCCACCGGCCCGGTGTTGTATCAGGTCAGGATGGTCACCCTGTAAGCGCCGCCGCCGGCCGTGGCGGCCGTTGCCGGGTTCGTTCGGGTCAGGACCGGGGTTCATTATGGTCATTGAGCGCGGCGGCGGGCCGGGCGTAGTCTTGGGGTTCTTTCGAATTCAGGCGAGGAACTCATCGTGACCACGGCATACATCGTAGAAGCGGTACGCACCGCCGGCGGCCGCCGCAACGGCCGGCTCAGCCGGGTTCACCCGGCGGATCTGGGCGGTAAAGTGATTGATGCGGTATTGGAGCGCACCGGCGTCGCCCCGGACCGGGTGGACGACGTGATCTACGGCTGCGTCAGCCAGATCGGGCCGCAGACCTTCAATATCGCGCGCACCTCCGTGCTCAGTTCACGGTTGCCGGAATCGGTGCCCGGCGTGTCCATCGACCGGCAGTGCGGTTCCTCCCAGCAGGCCATTCATTTCGCCGCCCAGGCGGTGATGAGCGGCACCCAGGACCTGGTGATCGCCGGTGGCGTGGAATCCATGAGCCAGGTGCCGATCGGCTCCCCGGTCACCGTGGCCAAGGAGCTGGGCAATCCGTTCACCGGCGAAATCAGCCGCCGCTACCCGGGCGAGAACTTCAGCCAGTTCGTGGGCGCCGAGCGCATGGCCAAGAAGTACGGCGTCAGCAAGGACGACCTGGACCGGTTCGCCTACGACTCCCACCGCCGCGCCGCCGCCGCCACCGAGGCCGGCCGCTTCAAGCAGGAAATCCTGCCGGTGAACGTGAACCTGGATGACGGCGGAGAGACCCTGCACGATGTGGACGAAGGCATCCGCTGGGACGCCGACCTGGAGTCCATCCGCGGGCTGCAGCCGCTGGCGGAGAACGGCATCATCAGCGCCGCCAACGCCAGCCAGATCACCGACGGCGCCTCGGCGGTGCTGGTGGCCAGCGAGCAGGCGGTGAAGGAATTCGGTCTCAAGCCGCTGGCGCGCATCCACGCCATGGCGGTGGTCGGCTCCGACCCCACCATGGTGCTGGAAGGCCCGATCCCGGCCACCGAAAAGGTGCTCAAGCGGGCCGGCATGACCCTGGCGGACATTGATCTGTATGAGGTCAACGAAGCGTTCGGCTCCGTGCCGCTGGCGTGGATGAACGCCCTCGGCGCCGACTACGACAAGCTGAACGTCAACGGCGGCGCCCAGGCGCTGGGCCACCCGCTGGGCGCCACCGGCGCCAAGCTGATGGGCACGCTGGTGTACGAACTGAAACGGCGCGGTGGCCGCTACGGTCTGCTGGCGATCTGCGAAGGTCTCGGCACCGCCAACGCCACCATCATCGAAGTGCTCTAACGCCGTTCCAACGGCCCTTCGCCGGGCCGTGCGGGCCAAAAGAAGCCCGGCGCTTGTGGTTGGCGCCGGGCTTTTCTATGTTGAGCGGATAACCCGAAAATCCCCCGACACAGGTGACAGGCATGGCCACAGGCACGGTGCGCAGCAACGGCGTCGATCTCTTCTACGAAACCCGTGGGCCCGAGGACGGCGAACCGCTGGTCTTTATCATGGGTCTCTCCGCGCAGCTGGTGTTCTGGCCGGAAGGTCTGCTCGACGCCATGGCCAACCGGGGTTACCGGGTGATCGCCTTTGATAACCGTGACGCCGGTAAATCCACCGCCATCCGCCAGCCGTTCAAGTACGGCCCGATGACGGCGATGCTGCGCTACATGGTCGGCCTCAAAGTCCACGCCCCCTACACCCTGGACGATCTGGTCGCCGACACCATGGGGCTGCTGGACGCCCTGGGTATCGAGCGCGCCCATCTGGTGGGCGCCTCCATGGGCGGCATGGTCGCGCAACTGGCCGCCGCCACCCATCCGGAGCGGGTGCTCAGCGTCACCTCGATCATGTCCAGCACCAACAGCCCCTTCCTGCCGCCGCCGAAACCGGCGGCGCTGAAAACCCTGGTGGCGCCGCGGGTGAAGATTGAAACCGTGGAAGACTATGTGGCGTTCGGCCTGGGGATGATGGCCAAGCTGGGCGGTACCCTGGACCAGGGCCGCGAAGAACTCACCGAGATGTTCCAGCGCAGTTGGGAGCGGGGCCTGAACCCGCGCGGTATCCGCAACCAGTTCATGGCGATCATGGCCACCGGCAACCTCAGTAAGCGTCTGAAAAAAGTGCGCTGTCCCGCCCAGGTGATTCACGGCGGCAGCGATCCGCTGATCCGGCCCGCCGGCGGCCGCGCCTCGGCGCGCGCCATGCCCGGCGCCCGGCTCGCCATCATCGACGGCATGGGCCACGACTTCCCGCCGTCGGTGCAGCCGCGCCTGATCGAGCTGGTCGCCGAGAACTGCGCCCGCGCCGGCCGCACCGCAAAAGCCGCCGCCTAGCCCTGGTAGGAGCGGGCCCAGCCCGCGAAAGGGAGCGAAGCTCCCGGCAGGATCCCAGAGACGCTGTTAGTGCCCACCTTCAGGCCCGGTCGCCGGGAAAGGTCAGCACCTCGTCGATGCGATTGCTGTTTCGTTGGGCCATCAACAGCCGCTCCACACCCATGGCCACGCCGCTGCAGGCGGGCAAACCATGGTGCATGGCGTCGAGGAGGTAAGGGTCGGCGTCCATAACATTCAGGCCGTACTCCCCTCGCAGCCGGCTATCCCGCTCAAACCTTCGGCGCTGCTCGTCGGCGTCGGTCAGTTCCTGGTAGCCGTTGGCCAGCTCCAGGCCCCGGTAATAAATCTCGAACCGTAAGGCCACTTCGGTGCCGTCGGTGTCCGTGCGGGTTTGGGCCAGGGCGGCGGCCCAGCTTGGGAAGTCGGTGACTACCGAGAGCTGTTCGGCGGGCAGGGCGGCTTCCACCGTGGTGGCCATCAGGTAATCCACCGCGGCGGCTTTATCCAGGTCTTCGGGAGCGCCGTGTTGTTCGGCGCGCTGAATCAGGTCGCTGTCCGAAGTGGTCAGCGGGTCCAGCCCAGTGACGTCGGCGAACAGGTCGCGGAACCGATAAGTCCGCGACGGCGCGCCGGGGAACAGTTCGCCGAACAGGGTCAGGCACTCGTTGATCAGAGCGCTCAGATCAAAACCCGGCCGGTACCATTCCAGCATGGTGAACTCGGGGTTGTGCCGGGCGCCGGCTTCGCCGTCCCGGTAGGCTTTGCAGATCTGATAGATCGGCCCGCTGCCGGCGGCCAGCAGCCGCTTCATATGATATTCCGGCGAGCTCTGCAGATAGCCGTGGCCGGGCACCGGAATGCACTGAATATGGGGGTCGCTGACCCCGTGGCGCGCCAGTTGCGGGGTGTCCACTTCCAGTACGCCCCGGGCGGCAAAAAAAGCGCGCACCGTGCTCAGCAGCCCGGCGCGCGCTTTGATGGCCTCCAGGGAGGCGGTGGGCCGCCAGTCGGTCACCACTAGTTTTTGATACGGCCCGCGTACTCGCCGGTGCGGGTGTCCACCTTGGCGATTTCCCCTTCCTGCACGAACAGGGGCACGCGGATCACCGCGCCGGTGCTCAGGGTGGCCGGCTTGCCGCCGGTGCCGGCGGTGTCGCCCTTCAGGCCGGGATCGGTCTCGACGATCTCCAGCTCCACGAAGTTGGGCGGGTTCACGTTCAGCGGCTCGCCGTTGTAAAGGGTCACCTCGCACATGTCCTCTTCCTTGAGCCACTGCTTGGCGTCGCCCACCGCGGCTTCGTCCGCCTGCTTCTGCTCGAAGGTCTCGGTGTCCATGAAGTGCCAGAACTCGCCGTCGCTGAAGATGTACTGCATCTGCACATCCAGTACGTCGGCGCCTTCCAGGCTGTCGCCGGATTTAAAGGTGCGTTCCCACACCTTGCCGGTCTTCAGGTTGCGCAGCTTTACGCGGCTGAAGGCCTGGCCCTTGCCGGGCTTTACGAACTCGTTCTCGATGATGGCGCAGGGGTCGCCGTCGAGCATAACCTTCAAGCCGGACTTGAATTCACTGGTAGAATAGCTGGCCATAGATATCTATCCACTGTGTCGGGGAATTACCGGATGGCATTTAAGAAGCTGGCCATGATAACGCAGGAAGCGGACGGTTGGCAGGTACCCGACTGGCGCCGTCTGCAGGCCGACCTGGTCACCGGGGTGGGGGAGCTGTGCGAGCGGCTGTCGCTGCGCCCCGACCAGATCCCCGGCGGCGCCGACGACGACAGCGCCTTCCCGTTGCGGGTGCCGCGCCGTTACCTGGATCTGATCGAACCGGGCAACCCTGACGACCCGCTGCTGCTGCAGATCCTCGCCACCGGCCGCGAGCGCGAGGCGGTGCCCGGCTATCACGCCGACCCGCTGGATGAATCCCGCCACACCCCGGTGCCCGGCCTGCTGCACAAATATCATGGCCGCGCGCTGCTGGTGGTCACCGGCGCCTGCGCGGTGCATTGCCGCTACTGCTTTCGCCGCCACTTCCCGTACCAGGAGCATCTGTCCGGCGGCCGTTGGCAACAGGCACTGGACTGGCTGGCGCGGCGCACCGACATCAACGAGGTGATCCTCAGCGGCGGTGATCCGCTGACGCTGAGCAACCGGCGCCTGGGCGAGCTGCTGGAGGCCCTGGCGGCGCTGCCGCATCTGCGCCGCCTGCGGATCCACAGCCGCACCCCGGTGGTGATTCCCGAGCGCCTGGATGAGGGGTTGGCGGCGTTGCTGGCGTCACCACGCTGGCGCGCCACCCTGGTGCTGCACGCCAACCACCCCCGCGAGATCAGTCCGGCGCTGGCGGAGCGCTGCCGCGCCCTGGGCCGCGGCGGCGTCACCCTGCTCAATCAGTCGGTGCTGCTGGCCGGGGTCAACGACGACACCGAGGCCCTGGCGTCCCTGTCCGACGCCCTGTTCGAGGCCGGCGTGCTGCCCTATTACCTGCACCAGTTGGACGCGGTGGCGGGCGCCGCCCATTTCGCGGTGCCGGACGCGCGCGCCCGCGACCTGCACGCCGCCCTGCGGGACCGGCTGCCGGGGTTCCTGGTGCCCAGGCTGGCGCGCGAAGAACCGGGAGCGGGTTCAAAAACGGTATTGGCTGGATAATGTACAATTACCGGGTGTTCAAGTTATATTTGTGATGATCATCACAACAATAATTTGAATATAGCCTTCGCCGGGCGGCGGAGGCCAAGCCTGTGAGGAACAAGCCATGGAAGAGGCCCGCCAAACGGAGTCGGCGTGGGAAGTGCGTCTGGGGGTTCCGGAACCGGAATTGGACAAACTGTCGCTGGCCAGTGCCCGGCCGCGCCGGCTGCGCGCCTGGCTGGATGCGCTGCCGATCGGCGACCCGCACCGCGGAGCGCCGCCGTTACTGACGTTGCTGGACGAACTGCCCCGTTTGCGCGTTGACGGTCGCCGCCGGCTGGCCCTGCTGGAGGAGATCCGGCCCCGCCTCCGGCAACTGGCCTACACCCTGGAAAGCCGCTACCTGAATCTGCCCTTGATGCCGCCGGAGCGTGCGCTGCAGGCCGCCGCGTTATCGCACCGCTTGTTCCAGGGGCTGGCCATCGGCTACCAGAGCGTGGCCGCGCCGCTGTTGCGCGGCAAGCTCAACCGGCCCGAACGTCAAGCCGCCGCCACCGCCCTGCAGCGCGCCATGGACGCCCGCGCCCAGGATCTGTTTCTGCACATGCTGCTCTACAAGGAGCCGCCGGCGGGCACCTGGCAGGTCCTGCACAACCTCTATGCCGAAGCCGAGCGCCACGCCCTGGAGGCGCTCACCGTGTCGGACCCGGAGTTACCCGGCGAGGAAGGCGCGGTGTTGATCGCTTACGGCCGGTTGCTGCTCACCGCCAGCGCCCAGCCCAATCAGCTGCGCCAGCCGGCGTTGATGGCACTGTACCGGGCCGCCGCCCACTGGGCCCGCTGGATGCCGTTGCTGGCGGACGCCGCCGACGCCCCCTTCCATGTGGATCTGCAAAGCGACGCCGGCCCCCAGGCCCTGTCCGCCACGGCGGGCGACGGCCAGGCGCTGCGTTACTTCGACACCCGGCCGCTGGCCGCCGCGCTGGCCGAAGGCGGCCCCGGCCACCGCAGCCGGCCGTTGTCGGACATCCTCTCCCATCATTTGCGCTGGGCCTGGCTGGGCCCGCGCGAGCGGCGCGGGCCGCGCCGCCCGGTGGACGGTGAAATGCTGCTCTGTCTGGGGCTGGACGCGGTGCACCGGCGCCTGGACCAGGGCGAGGGCGATGAGCCCCTGCACCGGGTGCGGCGGGTGGATCACGGCGACGGCGGTTACTGTCTGGAGTGGCGTGGCGGCACCCCCAACACCCTGCGCGCCGGCGGCCTGCTGGCGCTGTCGCCGATGGAGCAGCCGCAATGGCGGGTCGGTGAAATACGCTGGGTGGCCTGGCTCGGCGACGCGGTGCGGCTGGGCGTGGCGTTGTTGCCCGAGACCCTGCGGCCGGTGCGTGTCAGCGCCGGCGACCCCAGTGCCTGGCCGGCGCCGGCGTTGCTGGTGCCGTCCCCGGAAGGTGACGATCCGGAGACCCTGGTGGTGCCCACCACCGGCTACCGCAGCGGTACCCGCCTGACCCTGTGGGACGGCCCGCCCCGGGACACCCGGCTCGGCGTGCGCCTGGCCGGCTCCCCGGATATCGCCCAGTACACCCTGCGTCCGGCGGTCTGAGCGCCGGCGCTCCGCAAGGACAATCCCGCGCGGCGGTAAGGTCTTTGGCGAACGCAGTCCCGTCAGGCACAATAGATGCTCTACGAATAACGGATGAGCACTGGCGCCGATGAATTACGCCCTCGATACCCTCCGCTTGCTGATCGCGCACGATTCCCAGGACGAAGCTGAACAGCTTATGAACACCCTCCGTAACGCCGGCCGCGCCACCCGCGCGCAGCTGGCCCTGGGCGAGGACGATCTGGTGAGGGCACTGAAGGGCGGCGCCTGGGAACTGATGCTGTGCCGGCCCACCTTCGGTGACGGCTCCTTCGAAAGCGCCATGGCGCACCTGAACCGGCTCGGCAAGGCACTGCCGGTGATTCTGCTCAGCGACGACTACAATGCCGAGATCGTGCGTAACGCCTACAAGGCCGGCGCCCGCGCGGTGGCGCCCAAGGACGACCGCGAAATGCTGATGCAATGCGTCGACCGGCTGATGGAATTCCTGCGCCTGCGCAAGGAGCTGCAACACTCCGAGATCACCCGCCACGAAGCGGAAAAGCGGCTCAGCCAGTTGATGGATCAGAGCCGCGACGCCATCGCCTATGTGCTCGACGGCATGCACATCCACGCCAATGACAACTACGCCCGCATGTTCGGTTACGACAGCGCCGAGGAACTGGCCGGCGTGCCGATCATGGACATGGTCTCCGCCAGTGACCACGACCGCCTCAAGAAGCTGCTGCGCAGCCGCGCCGAGAACGCCAGCCAGACCAACGAGCTGGAATGCCGTGGTGTGCATACCGACGACAGCGAATTCGACGCCACCTTCGTGTTCTCGCCCAGCACCTACGACGGCGAGGCCTGCACCCAGATCGTGATCCGCGCCGCCAGCCTGGACGAGAACGCCCTGCAGGAGCGCCTGCACGAGATCAGCCAGACCGATCAGGTCACCGGCCTCTACAGCCGCACCTGGTTCATGGAACAGCTGGATCAGGCGGTGGCCGAAGCGGCCCGCCAGGGGCAACTGGCGGCGGTGCTGTATCTGCGCCTGGACGGCTTTGAACAGCACCAGTCCAGCCTGGGCATGGAAGGCGCCGACGATGTGCTGCGGGCGGTGGCGGACTGGCTGCGCGAGCACAGCGCCGGCGGCAAGCTGGCGCGGGTGGACGGCGAGGATTTCGCCCTGCTCAAGCCGGTCAACGACCTGGACGAAGCCGGGCAGCTGGCGGAAGAACTGCGCGCCGGCATCGAGACGCTGATGCCGGAAGTGGCCAGCCGCACCGCCCACGTTACCGCCAGCCTGGGGCTGGCGTTCGCCCGCGAGGACGCGCGCAGCAGCCAGGACATTCTCACCAAGGCGCTGAAATGCTGTAACCAGGCGCAGCGCGAAAACAACGAGCAGGGCAACGCTATCAAGATCCATGACCCCATGGACGATGTGACCGCCGGCTCCTCCGAAGCGATCGCGCTGAGCATCCGCCAGGCGCTGGAGAAAGGCAGCTTCCGCCTCAAATACCAGCCGCTGATGAGCCTGGAAGACGAAAACGAGCATGTCTTCGAAGTGTTCGTGCACATGCCGCAGAAGCAGGGCGACGACCTGGCCGCCGCCGACTTCATGCCCACCGCCGCCGAGCAGGGCCTGGCCGGCAAGGTGGACCGCTGGGTGGTGCTCAACGCCATGCGCGCGGCGGCTGCCCACGAACAGAAAATCACCTTGCTGGTGAATCTCAGCGGTTACTCCCTGGGCGAGCCGGGCCTGGCGGAATGGCTCACCAAGGCGATGCGCGCCGCCAAGTTGTCCGGCGAGCAGGTGATCTTCCAGTTCAGCGAAGGCGACGCGGTCAATTACCTCAAGCAGGCGGCGGCGTTCGCCGACGCGGTGCGCAAACAGGGCTGCGGCCTGTCGATCAGCCGTTTCGGCGGCGGCCTGGATCCGTTCAAGCTGTTCGAGCACATTCCCGCCACCATGGTGAAATTTGAAGGCTCCTTCACCCAGGAACTGAGCAAAGCGGAAAGCCGGGAACGGTTCGCGGAAATCATTCAGCAGGCCCGCGACAGCGGCCGCCGCACCCTGGTCGGCTTCGTCGAATCCGCCGCCCAGATGCAGACCCTGTGGAGCCTCGGCGGCGTCGACTACCTGCAGGGCTATTATCTGCAGGCGCCGATGGACCGCCTCGAGACGGCGGAAACCACGGAAGGATGAGAGAGCAGTTAACAGTGAACAGTTAATAGTTAATAGCGAAACAAAAAAAGCGCGGGCCAGTGGCCCTCGCTTTTTTAACTATTCACTGTTAACTGTTAATTATTAACTATTTCAGTAGTTCCTGTTGGTCTTTGTCGCGGACGCCGATCAGGTAAAGAATGCCGTCCAGCCCCAGGGTGGAAATCGAGTGGGCGGCGTTTTCCTTGACCAGCGGCTTGGCGCGGAAGGCGATACCCAGGCCGGCGGCGCCCAGCATGGGCAGGTCGTTGGCGCCGTCGCCCACGGCGATCACCTGCTCCAGGTTGATGCCTTCGCGGGCGGCGATCTCCCGCAACAGCTCCGCCTTGCGCTCGCCGTTGACGATCGGCTCCGCCACCTCGCCGGTGACTTTGCCGTCGACGATCTCCAGGGTGTTGGCGTAGACGTAGTCGATGCCCAGCAGTTTCTGCAGCCAGTCACCGAACCAGGTGAAGCCGCCGGACAGAATCGCGGTGCGGTAGCCCAGCGCTTTCAGGGTGGGGATCAGCCGGTCGGCGCCTTCGGTGAGCTGAATGCGCTCGCGCACCCGTTCCAGGGCGCTTTCGTCCAGCCCTTTAAGCAGCGCCACCCGGGCGCGGAAGCTTTCGTTGAAATCCAGCTCGCCGAGCATCGCCCGGTCGGTGATCGCCGCCACCTGCTCTCCGACGCCGGCTTCGGCGGCCAGCTCGTCGATCACCTCCGAGCGGATCAGCGTGGAATCCATATCGAACACCACCAGGCGGCGGTTGCGCCGGAAAGCGCTGTCGCGCTGGAAGGCGATGTCCAGGTTGCGTTCGTTGGCGATCGCCAGGAAGGCGGCGCGCATGGCGCCCGGATCACGGGGTTCGCCGCGTACCGAGATTTCCACGCAGGCGCGGCCGTCCGGGTCGCTGTCCTCGCCTTCCAGGTGCACCCGGCCGGAAAGCCGCGCGATGCTGTCGATGTTGAGGTCGTTATCCGCCACCACGGTGGTCACGTCGCCGAGCTGCTCGGCGGTGATCTTGCGCGCCAGCAGGGTAATGATGTGGCGGTCCTTGCCCTGGCCGGACACCCACTGCTCGTAGCGGTCCTCGTCGATGGGCCGGAAGCGCACCGAGATATTGCGCTTGTGCGCCTCGAACAGCAGGTCCTTGAGCATCGAGGACGCCTCCGCCGCCGGCGGCACTTCCACCAGGATGCCCAGCGACAGGGTGTCGTGGATCACCGCCTGGCCGATATCCAGAATATTCAGGTGGTAGCGGGCCAGAATGCGGGTAAAGGCCGCGGTGAGGCCGGGCCGGTCGTTGCCGGACACCTGGATGAGAATAATCTCGCGCACGCTGGGGGATTCCTCGGGCTGGTCGGTACGTTGCGGAACAGCCGCTAAGATTACCAGAAAACCGTGCCGGGTTGGCGTGCGTGCGCCAGAGCCAAGCGTAGCGCCGCCACCACGGGTTATACTCCCGGCCGTCGCGTTCACAGGCAAGGAAGGCACTGCATGTCGGTGTGGGAAAAATGGCGGCCCTGGCTGCAACGGGAAAAACAACTGCTGCTGGAACTGGCGCTGATGCTGCTGGTGGCGCTGGTGGTGGGGGTCTATTTTCTGGAGCACTTCTCCGCCCGCCTGCAGGCGGAGCAGCGGGTGCAATTGAAGGCCCTGGCGCAACAGACCGCGCTGCGCTCCGCCGAGTCGCTGGCCGGTGACGACCTGATCGGGCTGAACGTGATCGCCCGCGAAACCCGCGCCCTGGAGCCGGTCGGCGGCGTGCAGTTTCTGGACGTGGCCCGTGAGCCGGTCACCGGCAAGAGTGACGACAGCCTGCCGGTGAAAGTGGAGGTGCCGGTGGCCCTGCCGGACGGCGAGCTGGCCGGCTCGGTGGTGCTCGCCGCCGCCCACGACACCGCGCCGCGTCAGCGCCTGGAAACCGGCTATGTGCTGGTGGTGCTGGGCCTGCTGGCCCTGCGCGCCGCGGCCGAGGTGATCCGCCGCCGGCTGTGGCGGCCCGCCGCGCCGCCGGCGACGGCCGCGCCCGCCACGGATCAGGACACGGCGTCCGAAACGCCGCCGGTCGCCCCGGTGGACGGCGATGCGCCGGCGCCGGATGGCGTGTCCGTGGAGCTGCGTTTGAGCGTGGTCAACTTCGATCATTTCCAGCAGCGCTACACCCGCTCGGCGCTGGAAGCGTTGCTGGCGGATTACCACCACCTGCTGCGCGAAGTGGCGGCGCTGTACGGCGGCGAAGTGATCACCGCCATCGGCGACCGGGCGCGCATCCGCTTCACCGGCGAGCCGCTGTCGCACACCGCCTTTTCGGCGCTATGCGCCGGCCTGCTGTTCCTGCGCGTGGCCCGCCTGCAGGCGCCGCGGCGCAAAGCCGGCCAGTCGCCGGCGCTGGAGTTCAAGGCCCTGGTCAGCAACCAGTTCAACGAGGCGGACAGCTGGGCCCTGTGCCTGGCCGGGGTGCCGGGCCGGCTGAACGTGCCCGAGGCGGAACTGACCCGCGCCGAACTGGACGTCAAAGCCCTCTACCAGACCGAGCGGGCACAGCTGGTTCAAGCCGGTGACCGGCAGATTCGCCTGCAGCCGGTGGAGCAGCTCGCGCACCGCTATCAGACCCTGCTGCGCACTCAGGCGGAAAAGGTCATGGGCGGTTCCGGGGTGTCCGGCGACGCCTCGCCGAGCAAGTAACCGCGCATCGCCGCGCCGATCAACTGCGGCAGCTCCGGCATGCCCCGGTTGCCGAACAGGCGGTTGAATTCCAGCACGTAGGGGCGGCCCTCCACCCAGGCCACGTCGAACCCGGCGTGGTCGATGCCCAGCTCGCGGGCAAGCCGGGTGACCAGCGCCAGGGCCGGCTCCGGCACCGGCAGGTCGGTGCGCACCCGCGCCCCGCGCGCCAGATTGTTGTGGAAGCTGGTGCCCTCGCGCCAGTAGCTGGCGATCACGTCACGGCCCACCACCACCACGCGCAAATCGCGCACGATCGGCAGCAGCTTCTGGATATACAGCACCTCGCTGTGAGCGGCGTAGTCCAGTAACTGCTGGCGGCTCTCGATCAGAAACACGCCGCTGCCCTGGCTGGAGCGGATCTGCTTGGCCACGAACGGAAAGCGCCAGGTATCCAGCACCTGGCTGATGCCGTGCGGCCCCGCCGGCAGGATATCGGTCTCGGGCAGATGTTCCGGGCACGCCAGCTTCAGCGCCCGGGTCATTTCCACCTTGTCGTGCCCCAGGTGGTAACTGGCCAGGCTGGGAAAAATCGGCCGGCCCAGCACATAGTGCAGGCTGTGCAGCTGCCAGTAAGCCGGGAACAGCAGCCAGTCCGCGTCGAGCAACCGCGCGCGCTGGTCGTGCATCAGCTCCGGTTTGATGTAATGCACGCCCGGCAGGCCCAGGGTGCGGAAAGGGTCAAAGGTGATCAGTTTCAAAGGCCGACGGACCTCAGGCTAAAAGCCCGCGCACGGTCGCGCGGGCGAACCGCGAATTTATAGGGCTAAACGGGCCCCTCGGCAAGCGGATTTGTCATGGCCAGCGGGGTCCGCACCGGCTAGGCTTTGGCGCACAACGACACTCGGGAGAACGCTGTGAATTTACCCCCTTTGCAAAGCGGTGAGGTGCTGGCGGCCGAAGACGGCGCGGTGCTCACCCTGACCCTGAACCGCCCGGACAAACTCAACGCCCTGACCGGCGCCATGTACCGCGACCTGGTCGACCTGCTGGCCTTCGCCGGCGACAGCGATGACGTGCGCGCGGTGCTGATCCTGGGGGCCGGCAAATCCTTCAGCGCCGGCAACGACCTGGCCGACTTCCTGGCCGCCGGTGAAGGCACCGAAGGCGGCGCGGCGCCCTTTATCCGCGCCGTGAGCCGCTTCGAAAAGCCGCTGGTGATCGGCGTCCAGGGCCACGCCGTGGGCGTGGGCACCACCATGCTGCTGCACGCCGACCTGGTGGTGGCCGCCGACGACGCCAAGTTCCTGACCCCGTTCGTCGACCTGGGCGCGGTGCCGGAAGCGGGCTCCGCCAAGCTGCTGCCGGCCTGGCTGGGCTACCAGCGCGCCGCGCGCATGCTGCTCGCCGGCGAGCCGCTGCTGGCCCCGGAAGCCCTGCAGGCCGGCCTGGTCGCCAAAATGGTCAGCCCCGCCGAACTGGCGGACACCGCCGCGGCCTACGCCCGCACCCTGGCGGCCAAGCCGCCCCGCGCCATGCGCGAAAGCAAGCGCCTGATGCGCCAGGCCGCGCAGATGGACCTCCACGACCTGATCGACCACGACCTGGCGCTGTTCGCCGAGCTCCTGCAAGGCGACGAAGCCAAAGCGATCCTCGCCGCCAAGGTCGGCAAGAAATAACATTCTGGTGCCGGTGTGGGCTGTGGGACCCTGTAGCCGGCTCGGTCTCGGTGCCCGGGGTCCAGGACCCGCCGTGAATCCATCCCTGGAGGCTTGTGTTCGGCTCCCTGCCTCACACAGTCCTGGACCCCGGGCACCGAGACCGAGCCTCCCTAATGGAGCCAGCCGCCAAGCGGTGCCATTAAGCCAGATTCGCGGGAGCGGGCATTGTGGGAGCGGGCCATGCCCGCGAAAGGCGCGGAGCTCCCGGCAAAGGTTGCCCCGCAGGATGCCAGAGAGATTTCTGGCGGCAGCATGATCAGAGTCTCTGGAATCCTGCCGGCCGGCGGTGCCGGCCTTTCGCTTGCAAGGCAAGCTCGCACAAACCCCAAGCTTCGTAGAAAGGTTCGGCGCTGGCGATAACCCGGGGCGGCGGAATCTACCCAGGGAGCGGGTCTGTGTTCTGCCCTTCCGGGACCCTGGAGAACAGGACGTTCGACAGGGAGCCTACAGGGACGTATTCACGGCGTTCCCGGAAGGGCAGAACACAGACCCGCGCCCCCCCGATGGAGAGAACACCAGGCCCCCGCCGAACCGGCGTCTCTACTGGCGAACCGACCCGAAGGCCTCGCCCATCCGCACGGCGGCGCCCGCCGTCAGCTCCGAACCGAACTCGGCGGCGCCCTCCGGGAACAGCACGATCACCGTGGAGCCGAGCAGGAAGCGGCCCAGCTCGTCGCCCTTGCGCAGGGTCACCGGCGCCGGATTGCGGTAGTCGACCCGGGTCACGGTGGTGGACTGCGGTGTCACCTGGCCGGCGAACACGGTCTCGATGCCGGCCACGATCATGGCCCCCACCAGCACCACCGCCATCGGCCCCACCTCGGTATCGAACACGCACACCAGCCGTTCATTGCGCGCGAACAGGCGCGGCACCCGCTCGGTGGTGGTCTGGTTCACCGAGAACAGGCGCCCGGGCACGTAGCAGGTTTCGCGCAGGGTGCCGGTGAACGGCATGTGCACGCGGTGATAATCCTTCGGCGACAAATAGACGGTGGCGAAGTGGCCGTTCTGGAACTCCGCCGCCAGCGCGCCGTCGCCGCCCAGCAGCTCGAAGGCGGAATAATGGTGGCCCTTGGCCTGGAACAGGTCGCCGCCGCGCAGCGGGCCCAGCTGGCTGACGGTGCCGTCCGCCGGGCAGGCCAGCACCCGCTCGCCGTCGGCGATGGGGCGGGCGCCGTCTTTCAGCGCGCGGGTGAAGAAGGCGTTGAAGTTTTCGAAGCGGTCCGGGTCTTCAATCTCCGCTTCGCCCAGGTCCACCCCGAAGTGCTGGATGAAGCGGTTGATGAAGGTGGTTTTGATCCACGGAATCTCGCTGCGCGCCACCCAGCCCACCAGGCGGGACAGGAGGTGCTGGGGGACGACGTGCTGAAGCGCGATAAACAGCTTTTCTTTTAGAGCGTGCAAAGAGTGAGCCTCAAGGTGATTACTCGGACTTTTCCGTGGGGGTGTCGGGGTGGTTGCCCCATTCGGCCCAGGAGCCGGGGTAGCCGCGAATGCGCTCGAAACCGAGGATTTTGCCCACCAGCCAGGTGAAGCTGGAGCGGTGGTGGGTCTGGCAGTGCGTGATCACTTCCTTGTTGCTCTGGATGCCGCGCTCGGCCAGCTCCCGGCGTATTTCTTCCAGATCGCGCAGGCGCAGGTTGTTGTGCTTGTCCATGGCGTCGGTCCACTCGTAGTGGGTGGCGCCGGGGATGTGGCCGGCCTTCTGGGCGAAGGCGCGCACGCCGGCGAATTCCTCCTCCGAGCGGGCGTCCCAGATCACCACGTCCGGGTCGGTGTGGTGCTTGAGCACGTAGTCCAGATCGACGCTGGTGGCCGGGTCGTGCTCGCCAACCTGATAGTCGCTGGGCTCCGGCCGGGTGCGGTCGCTGCTGGTGCTCAGTTCCGCCGCCAGCCAGCCGTGGATGCCGCCATTGAGGTAGGAATATTTCTTGTGGCCGATCACATCCAGGGTCCACAGCAGGCGCCCGGCCCAGCCGCCGCCTTCGTCGTCGTAGGCGACCACCTGGGTGTCCGGGGTCAGGCCCAGTTCGGAGAACAGCGCGGACAGGGCGTCGTCGCTGGGCAGCAGCCCGGGCGCCGGCTGGGTGCCGGCGAGCAGGCGCTTGAAGTCCAGGTGCACGGCGCCGGGCACGTGGGCCTGGTCGTAGACCTGATCCTTGCTCAGATCCACGATCAGCAGATTGTCGTCGTCCAAATGGGCCGCCAGGTCGGCGGGTTCCAGCAGTAGCGGCAGTTGAGCGGTCATGGCTAATCGTCTTTGCTGCGGAATGGGGTGCGTGAAAACAAACCTGATTGTAATGGAGGGACCCCATGGCTGTCAGATGTGTTCCCCGAAGGTCTACCGGTAGCGCTCGCGGCCTTCCTCATCCAGGGTGTCGGCGATCTGGAAGAAATTGTGCAGCCGCTCCTCGCTCACCTCGCCGTTTTCCGCCGCCTCACGCAGGGCGCAGCCCGGTTCGTGGCGGTGGGTGCAGTTGCGGAAGCGGCAGTGACCGGCCCGTTCGGAGAGCTCCCGGTAGCCATGCAGCAGCTCCTCTTCGCTGATGTGCCAGAGCCCGAATTCGCGGATCCCCGGTGAATCGATCAGCCGGCCGCCGTCCGGCAGGCGGAACAGGCGCGCGGTGGTGGTGGTGTGCTGGCCCAGGCCGGACACCCCGGACAGGTCGCCCACCGCCAGCTCGGCGCCGGGCAGCACCGCGTTCACCAGCGACGACTTGCCGACCCCGGACTGGCCCACGAACGCGCAGGTGTGCCCGGTCAGCGCGGTTTTAAGCGCGGCCAGGCCGGCGCCGTCCTCGGCGGACGCCTCGATCACCGGGTAGTCCAGATCGCGGTAAATATCGGTGATGTGGTCCAGGGCGTCGCGGCTCTCCGCATCGATCAGGTCCGCCTTGTTCAGCACCAGGGTGGCGGGAATCCCGGACAACTCCGCCGCCACCAGGTAGCGGTCGAGCAGGGCGGTGGAGGGCACCGGCATGGGCGCGAACACCACCAGCAACCGGTCCACGTTGGCGGCCACCGGCTTGAGGTTGCCGTAGTTATCCGGCCGCTTGAGCACGCTTTGGCGGGGCTCGATGGCGGTGACCACGCCGTCGCCGTCGCCTTCCACCCGCGGCGCCTGCCAGATCACCCGGTCGCCCACCACCAGCTGCTCCAGATTGGCGCGGAAGTGGCAGCGTGCCGGAACGCCGGCCTCGTCTTCCACCAGCACCTGGCCGCCGAAGTGGGCCACCACCGTGCCCAATTGTTCCTCGCCCAGGGCTGTGGCCACCGGGTTTTCCTGGCCGGCCCGGCGTTGGGCCCGCTGGCGCCGTTCCGCCTGGATTTTCTCGATCCGCCACTTCTGGCGCCGGTTCAGTTTGCGTTTCGCCATAAATCACTGGGCGGTCGTGCCGCCGTTAGCTGGGGATGCAGGCTGCAGGATACAGGAGCGCGCCCCGATCCGTTATCCTGCAACCTGCATCGCATTGATCATTCGGGAGCCCCATGACGCAATCACGAGACAACCTGATCTGGATCGACCTGGAAATGACCGGGCTGGACCCGGCCAATGACCGCATCATCGAGATCGCCACCATTGTCACCGACGCCCATTTGAACGTCCTCGCGGAGGGGCCCGTGATGGCGGTGCATCAGAGCGACGCGCTGCTCAACGGCATGGACGAATGGAATACCGAGCACCACAACAATTCCGGCCTGGTGGAGCGGGTCCGCGAAAGCGACCTGGACGACGCCGAGGCGGAGCGCCGCACCCTGGTGTTTCTGGAGCAGTACGTGGAAGCGGGCATGTCGCCGATGTGCGGCAACAGCATCTGTCAGGACCGCCGTTTCCTGGCCAATTACATGCCGCGCCTGGAAGCGTTTTTCCACTACCGCAACCTGGATGTGTCCACCCTCAAGGAACTGGCGCGGCGCTGGAAGCCGGACATTCTGCCCGGCTTCAAGAAGGAAAATAAGCACCTGGCGCTTGACGACATCCGCGAGTCCATCCAGGAACTGGCCTACTACCGCGAGCACCTGATCCGCCTGTAGCGCCCGACTTTCTTGCCTTTCTACGAAGCTCGAATTGTGGGAGCTTGCCTTGCAAGCGAAAGGGTGGCTCTTTGTGCGAGCGGGCCTGGCCCGCGAAAGGGAGCGAAGCTCCCGGCAGGATCCCAGAGAGCAATCTAACGGCAGCACAAACAACCTCTCTGGCATCCTGCCGGGTGGCTAAAGCCACCCTTTCGCGGGCGAGGCCCGCTCGCACAACTTCGCTCCCTTTCGCGGGCGAGGCCCGCTCGCACAACCGCTCCCACAGGATCTTATTTTTCGCGAAGGCGCCGCAGCGCCCAAGAGGCGTGCTCCCGGACCAAATCGCTGGGATCGTCGAGCGCCGCCTCCAGGGCCGCCAGCGCTTCGGGCGAGGCCGGGCCGTTGCCCAGCGCCACCGCCAGGTTGCGCCGCCAGCGTTCGAAGCCGGCACGGCGGATCGGTGAGCCTTCGGTGCGGCGCAAAAACGTCTCTTCGTCCCATTGGAACAGCGTCACCAGCTCGCTGTCCGCCAGGCCGTGGCGCGGCTGGAAATCGGTCTCCTTGCTGTGCGAGGCGAAGCGGTTCCAGGGGCACATCAACTGACAGTCGTCGCAGCCGAACACCCGGTTGCCGATGCCGCGGCGCAGGTCCTCCGGAATCGATCCGGGATGCTCGATGGTCAGGTAGGAGATGCAGCGCCGGGCGTCCAGCTGGTAGGGCGCGACAATGGCGTCGGTGGGGCACACCGTCATGCAGGCGGAGCACTTGCCGCAGTGGTCCTCGGCGGGCTCGTCCACCGGCAGCGGCAGGTCGGTGTAAATCTCACCGAGGAAAAACCAGCTGCCCGCGTGGCGATTGAGAATCAGGGTGTGCTTGCCCTGCCAGCCGAGCCCGGCTTTCTCCGCCAGAGGTTTTTCCATCACCGGCGCGCTGTCCACGAACGCCCGGGCCAGACGGGTGTCGGCCACTTCCTCGCGGATCAGCGCCGCCAGCCGCGCCAGCCGCTTGCGCACCAGCTTGTGGTAGTCGCGGCCCAGGGCATAGCGGGACACATAGGCTTTTTCTTTTTGCTGCAGCACCTTGACTGGCTGGGTGTCCGGCGGCAGGTAGTCCATGCGCAGCGACAACACACGCACGGTGTCCGGCTCCAGCTCCGCCGGCCGCGAGCGCTTGTTGCCGTGGGCGGCCATCCACCCCATCTCGCCGTGGCGGCCGGCGGCCAGCCAGTCGTGCAGGCGTTGTTCCGCCTGGCTCAGGTCCAGGTCGGCGACGCCCATCTGCTGGAAGCCCAGCGCCCGGGCGTGCTCGGCGATGCGTGTTTTCAGGTCGCTGAAATCCATGGAAGCCAGGTGGGTGATATAGTGTCGGTCAGCCAGTTTGGTGACCCGAAACGCAAGGATAACAGTGAATGCCGGTTAGATCGTTGCCCGAGGCGCTGTACAGCGCCGATCAGACCCGCGAACTGGACCGTCTGGCCGGTGAGGCCGGCCTTAGCGGTGAGGAATTGATGGAGCGCGCCGGCCGCGCGGCGTTCGATGTGCTGCTGTCGCGCTGGCCGGACGTGTCGCGGCCGGCGGTGCTGTGCGGCGGCGGCAACAACGGCGGCGACGGCTATGTGGTGGCGCGGCTGGCCCGCGAGGCCGGTCTGGAACCGGTGATCCACCATCTGCGCGACCCGGAGCGAATGAAGGGCGATGCCCTGACCATGGCGCGGCGCGCCCGCGATGCCGGCGTGTCGATGCGGCCGTTGTCCGTGGATGATCTGCCGGTCGACGCGCCGCTGCTGGTGGACGGCCTGCTCGGCACCGGCATCAGCGGCGCCCTGCGCGACGATATCCGCGCGGTGATCGAAGCGCTGGACCGTCTCGGCAAGCCGGTGTTGGCCCTGGACGTGCCCTCAGGCCTCAACGCGGATACCGGCGCCCCGGCCGGCGCGGTGCTGAGCGCCGACTGCACCATTACCTTTATCGGTGTGAACCGGGGCCTGCTCACCGGCGCCGGTCCGGTGCACAGCGGCGATCTGCTGTTTGACGACCTGGGCGTGGACCGGCCGGTCTACCAGCACATCGACCGGCCGGTATGGCGGCCCACGCCGGCCCGCCTGCGGCACTGGCTGCCGCCCCGGCGCCGCGACGCGCACAAGGGCCACTTCGGCCATGTGCTGGTGGTGGGCGGCGATCATGGCTTCGCCGGGGCGCCGTTGATGACGGCCCAGGCGGCGGCCCGTTGCGGCGCCGGCCTGGTGAGCCTGGCCACGCGGCCGGAGCACGCCCCGCCGGTGCTCGCCCGCCAGCCGGAGATCATGGTGCGCGGCGTGGACGGCGCCGAATCGCTGCGGCCGCTGCTGGAAAAAGCGTCGGTGGTGGCGGTGGGCCCGGGCCTGGGCGCCGGCCCCTGGGGCCGGGTGCTGCTGGAGGAAGTGCTGGAAAGCGGTCTGCCGCTGGTGATCGACGCCGACGGGCTCAACCTGCTGGTGGAGATGGACGCCGACGCCCGCGACAATTGGATCCTCACGCCGCACCCCGGCGAGGCGGGCCGGCTGCTCGGCAGCGACGGCGCCACGATTCAGGCGGACCGGTTCGCGGCGCTGGAAAGCCTGGCCGCCCGTTACGGCGGCACCGTGCTGCTCAAGGGGCTGGGCACCCTGGTGCGCGGTGACGGCGGCACCGCGCTGATCAGCGACGGCAACCCGGGCATGGCCACCGGCGGCATGGGCGACGTGCTCACCGGGGTGATCGCCGCTCTGCACGCCCAGGGCCTGCCCGGCTATCAAGCGGCGGCGCTGGGCGCCATGGCCCACGCCCGCGCCGCCGACCGGGCCGCCGCCGCGGACGGCGAGCGGGGTTTGTTGGCCACCGACCTGCTGGCCGCGCTGCGGCCGGTGCTGAACGGAGACGACGAGCGTTAGATGAACGAACAGCATTTTCTCGCCGACGAGCAGGCCACGCTGGATCTGGGCGCGGCGCTGGCGTCGCGCCTGGGCGCCGGCCAGTGTGTGTATCTGCACGGCGACCTGGGCGCCGGCAAGACCACGCTGGTGCGCGGCCTGCTGCGCGCGCTCGGCCACGCCGGCTCGGTGAAGAGCCCGACGTACACCCTGGTGGAACCCTATGACGTGGCCGGCGTCCATATCTATCATTTTGATTTATATCGGCTCGGGGACCCCGAGGAACTGGAGATGATCGGCATTCGCGACTACTTTGACGGTCATGCACTGTGCGTGCTGGAGTGGCCTGAACGTGGAAGCGGGGTTATTCCGCCGCCGGACCTCACCGTTACCCTGGCCGTGGAGAAACAGGGACGATATGCGAAGCTGGAATGGGCCGATGGCTGATAACTGTGTCCGAAGGATGCGCCGCAACGGACTGAGAATGGCCGTGTTGATCGCCGGCCTGTTGGCGATGGTCGGCGCCCGCGCGGCGATTACCGTGGATTCCGTGCGCCTGCACCGGGCCCCGGACCACACCCGTATCGTCTTCGATCTGCCCGAGCCGGTGGAGCATACCCTGGACAAACTGGCCGACCCGGACCGGGTGGTGGTGGATCTGATGGACGCGGATCTGGCCTTCGACGTGAGCGCCCTGGATTACAAGGACAGCCCGATCGAGAACATCCGCGTCGGCAAGCACGAGGATAAGACGCGGGTGGTGTTCGACCTCAGCGCCGCGGTGCGCCCGCGCACCAACCTGCTGAAACCGGTGGACCCGCACAGCTGGCGGCTGGTGGTGGATCTCTTCGACAGCGACCCGAAGCCGGTGAAAACCATCGAGGAACCCGAGGCCGACAGCGGCGAACCGCGCCAGATGATCGTCGCCATCGACCCGGGCCACGGCGGCGAGGACCCGGGCGCCCTGGGCCCCGGCAATCTGCTGGAAAAAGAGGTGGTGCTGCAGATCGCCCGCAAGGTGAAGGCGCGCATCGACCGGGAGCCGGGCATGAAGGCGGTGATGGTCCGCGACGGCGACTACTACGTGCCGCTGGCCGAGCGCCGCCGGGTGGCGCGCCAGGACAACCATGCGGATGTGTTTATTTCCATCCACGCGGACGCCTTCACCGACCCGCGCGCCCACGGCGCCAGCGTGTTCGCCCTCTCCAATCGCGGCGCCACCAGCGCCCGCGCCGCCTATGTGGCGAAAATGGCCAACGAGTCGGACAAAGTGGCCGGGGTCTACGAGGAAGAGAAGGACGATTCCAACCTGCTCAATGTGCTGGCGGACATGCGCATGAGCGGCTCCATGGCCCACAGTCTTTATCTGGGCCGCCAGATTCTCGAGGAAATGGGACAGATCACCAAGCTGCACGGCGGCCGCAAGACCGTGGAGCAGGCCGCCTTCGTGGTGCTCAAGGAGCCGGAGATGGTCTCCGTGCTGGTGGAAACCGGCTTTATTTCCAACCGGGAAGAGGCGCGCAATCTCAGTTCCAGCGCCCACCAGGAAAAGCTGGCGCGCTCCATCGTCAACGGCGTGAAGCACTATTTCCGCACCCACCCGGCGCCGGGCAGCTGGTTCGCCGCCCAGCGCCGTGAGAACGGCGAGCAGCATCGCATCCAGCCCGGTGATACCCTGTCCGGCATCGCCCGCCAGTACCAGGTCTCCGAGCAGGCCCTGCGCGCCGCCAATGATATTCGCGATGACCGCATCATGGTGGGCCAGACCCTGACCATTCCCCGGTCCTGACGGCACAACCCGGTTTTAGTAAAGAGAGTTCCCTGTGGCAAAGATTCATCGGCTGGATTCCCGGCTCGCCAACCAGATCGCCGCCGGCGAGGTGGTGGAGCGCCCCGCCTCGGTGCTTAAGGAGTTGCTGGAAAACGCGCTCGACGCCGGCGCCCGCCAGATCACCGTGGACGTGGAGCAGGGCGGCACCAAGCTGATCCGGGTGCGCGACGACGGCAGCGGCATCGACCAGGATGACCTGCCGCTGGCCCTGTCCCGCCACGCCACCAGCAAGATCCGCGGCCTCGAAGACCTGGAGGCGATCGGTACCCTCGGTTTCCGGGGCGAGGCGCTGGCGGCGATCAGTTCGGTGTCGCGGCTGAGTCTGGCCAGCAATAGCGGCGACCAGGCCGAGGGCTGGCAGGTCACCGTGGAAGGGCGCGACATGGCGCCGTCCGTGGCGCCCACCGCGCACCCGCGCGGCTGCACCGTGACCATGCGCGACCTGTTCTTCAATACGCCGGCCCGGCGCCGTTTCCTGCGCACCGAGAAAACCGAATTCAACCACCTGGAAGAGGTGTTCCGGCGGGTCGCCCTGAGCGAATTCCAGACCGGCTTCCGCCTCAGCCACAACCAGAAAGTGATCCACCAGCTGCCGCCCGGAGACGACGAGACCCTGCGCGCCGCCCGTGTGGCGCGGTTGTGCGGCCGTGCCTTCATGGATCAGGCACTGACCGTGGACATCGAGCACGCCGGCCTGCGGCTGCACGGCTGGATGGGCCTGCCCACCTTCTCCCGGTCCCAGGCGGATTTGCAGTATTTCTACGTCAACGGCCGGGTGATCCGCGACAAGGTGGTCAGCCACGCGGTGCGCCAGGCCTACGCGGACGTGCTCTACCACGGCCGCCACCCGGCCTATGTGCTGTTCTTCGAAGTGGACCCGGCGCTGGTGGATGTGAACGTGCACCCCACGAAGCACGAGGTGCGGTTCCGCGAACAGCGCATGGTCCACGACTTCCTGTTCCGCAGCCTGCACCGGGCCATCGCCGAGGTGCGCCCCGGCGAGGGTCAGCACGGCGAGGGCCGCCCCGGCGACGCCGCGCCGGCCATGGAAGAGGGGCCGGCGCCCAGCCAGGGCCATATGGCCCTGGGCACCCCGGCCAGTGGCGCGCCGGGCGTCTCGGAGGGGCCGCGCCGGTCTTTCGGCGGCGGCTACGGCGGTGCGTTCAGCGGTGGCACGATCGCCGACGGCGCCCGCCAGGCCGGCGCCTACGGGCAGATGGTGTCGGCCACGCCCGCGCCCGGCGGTGATCCGGAGGCGTCGCACACGCCGCCGCTGGGCTATGCGGTGGCGCAGCTGCACGGCATTTTCATCGTCGCCGAGAACGAACACGGCATGGTGCTGGTGGACATGCACGCCGCCCACGAACGGATCACCTACGAGCGTCTGAAACGGGACTGGGCCGAGGAGAAAGTGCGCAGCCAGCCGCTGCTGGTGCCGGTGTCCATGGCGGTGTCGTCCCGCGAGGCGGATTTCGCCGAGCAGCAGCCCCAGGTGTTCCAGCGCCTGGGCTTCATGGTCGAACGGGCCGGCCCGGAAACCCTGGTGGTACGCGAGGTGCCGGCGCTGCTGCGCAACGCGGACAGCGAGACGCTGGTCCGGGACGTGCTCAGCGATCTGCTCGCCCACGGCAGCAGCGAGCGCATCGAGCAGCAGCTGGACGCGCTGCTCTCGTCCATGGCCTGTCACGGCAGCGTGCGCGCCAACCGGCGCCTGACCGTGCCGGAGATGAACGCCCTGCTGCGCGACATGGAGGCCACCGAGCGCTCCGGGCAGTGCAACCACGGGCGCCCCACCTGGACCCAGATGAGCGTCAAGGAGCTGGACCGGCTCTTCATGCGGGGGCAGTAGCGTGCCCGACCCGATTATCCTCCTGATGGGCCCCACCGGCGCCGGCAAGACCGAGCTGGCGATCCAGGCCGCCGAAACCCTGCCCGTGGAGCTGATCAACGTGGATTCGGCGCTGGTCTACCAGGGGCTGGATATCGGCGCGGCGCGCCCCTCGGCCGCGGAGCTGGCGCGGGCGCCACACCGGCTGATGGGGTTCCGCGACCCGGCCCGGCCCTATTCGGCGGCGGATTTCCGCGCCGACGCCCTGGCGGAAATCGAGGTGATCAGCGCCGCCGGCCGCATTCCCCTGTTGGTGGGTGGCACCATGCTCTACTTCAAGGCGCTGGTGGAAGGCCTGGCGCCGTTGCCCGAGGCCGACCCGGCGGTGCGCGCGGAAATCGCCGCCCTGGCGGAGCGGGAAGGCTGGCCGGCGGTGCACCGCGAGCTGGCCCGGGTGGACCCGCCCAGTGCCGACCGTCTCAAGCCCACGGACGGCCAGCGGCTGCAGCGCGCCCTGGAGGTGTTCCGCCTTACCGGCCGGCCGCTGAGCGCCTTTCATGGCGAGCACGACACCGCCGCCACGCCCCTGGGGGACGGCTTTTTCCGCTTCCCGGGCCTGGACCGGCCGGTGCTGAGCCTGGCGGTGGTGCCGCCGCGCCCGGAGCTGCACCGGCGCATCGAACACCGCTTCATGGCCATGCTGGAAGCCGGGCTGGTGGAGGAGGTGGCGGCCTTGCGCCGGCGCGGCGACCTGCACGCCGAGCTGCCGGCGCTCAAGGCGGTGGGATATCGCCAGGTGTGGCGCTATCTGGAGGGCGATTGGGATTACCCTACCATGGTGGAAAAGGGTATTATTGCCACACGGCAGTTGGCCAAACGGCAGCTTACCTGGCTGCGTAAATGGCCTGGAGTGGAAACCTACGACAAGACCCGTGACGAGGGTCGCATCGCCTGTAAAGAGCGGCTTGCAGGGGTTTGTAAAACCGTGTTTAGTTGACTCGCGGACTGTTTTTTTAAGGCTTGTTTTATTGGGACCAAGCCCCATAAAAGAACAACGAGTTAACAGGGCTTTCGGATGGTGGGGTCGGAAACTTTTCCTCGGGAAGGCTGCCATAGAAGTCCCATGGCCCCAGGACCGACCGGCATGGATGGCCGGCGGCACGTGGCCCGGACGTTAGCGCTGATAATTGCCCGCACTGTTTGGGCACCCACTTTTTATGACTCTTAAGGAGATTTGCCATGTCAAAAGGGCACTCGCTACAAGACCCTTTTCTCAATGCCCTGAGAAAGGAACGCATCCCGGTTTCGATCTTTCTGGTGAACGGCATAAAGTTGCAGGGACAGATTGAGTCCTTCGACCAGTACGTGGTGCTGTTGAAGAACGCTGTCAGCCAGATGGTATACAAGCACGCTATTTCCACCGTGGTTCCGGCTCGTAATCCGCGCGCCGCGGGTACCGGTGGCAACCCGGCCATGGCCGGCACGGCGGCACCGCAGAACGACGGCCCCGGCGAGGACTTCGGCAATCAGTAAGCCGATTCCCGGATATCGCCCCCGTCAAAGCCACGCCGTCCGGCGTGGCTTTGTTTTATATTGAGGTCTATGGATCTATTCGATCGTACAGAACAGGTTCGTACCGGCGCCGGTGAGAAAGCGGTGCTGGTGCATATCGACCTGCCCGACGCCCTGGGTCGCGAGGACCTGGACGAGTTTTATCATCTGGTGACCTCCTCCGGGGTGGAGCCGGTGGTGGAGTTGCTGGGCAAGCGCGACCGCCCCGACCCGGCGCTGTTTATCGGTTCCGGCAAGGCGGAAGAGCTGGCGGCGCTGGTGCGCGAGCATCAGGCCGACGTGGTGCTGTTCAACCATGGTCTGAGCGCCGGCCAGGAGCGCAACCTGGAGCGTGCGGTGAAATGCCGCGTGCTCGACCGCACCGGTCTGATTCTGGATATTTTCGCCCAACGGGCGCGTACCCACGAAGGCCGCCTGCAGGTGGAGCTGGCGCAATTGCAGCATCTCTCCACCCGGCTAGTGCGCGGCTGGACCCACCTGGAGCGCCAGAAGGGCGGTATCGGCCTGCGCGGTCCGGGTGAGACCCAGCTGGAAACCGACCGCCGCCTGCTGCGCGAGCGTATCCGCTCGATTCAGGCGCGGCTGGACAAGGTGCGCAAGCAGCGCGCCCAGGGCCGACGTGCCCGGGACCGTTCAGAAACCCCGCTGATCTCGCTGGTGGGGTACACCAACGCCGGCAAGTCGACGCTGTTCAACGCGCTCACCACCGGCGACGTCTACGTGGCCGACAAGCTGTTCGCCACCCTGGACCCGACCCTGCGCAAGGTGCGGGTGCCCGGGGTGGGGCCGGCGATTCTGGCCGACACGGTGGGCTTTATCCGCCACCTGCCGCACCGGCTGGTGCAGGCGTTCCGCGCCACCCTGGAGGAGACCGTTAACGCGTCCTTGCTGCTGCATGTGACAGACAGTAGTGTCGAAGAGAGCGACGCGAACGTGGCCGCGGTGAACGAAGTCCTGGAAGAAATCGGCGCGGATACCGTGCCCGTGCTGCATGTTTACAATAAGGTGGACGCCCTGGAAGACGCATCGCCGCACCTGGAACGCGATGAACAGGGGCTGCCCTGGCGTGTCTGGTTGTCGGCGCGCACCGGCGAGGGCTTCGACCTGTTGCATCAGGCGATCGCCGAGCGACTGGCGGACCGCTGGGTGGATCGCTGGTTGCGGCTGCCTCCGGAGGCCGGCCGCCTGCGGTCGCGCCTCCATGAAGCCGGCGAGGTGCGCGAGGAACAGGCGGCCACCGACGGCGGCATGCTGCTGCGGGTACATGTCAATCGGGTGCACTTCGAACGTCTGCTGCGCGAAGCCGGCCTGCGTGAAGAACAGGTCCGTGTTCCTGACCCTTCGGTTGCAGAGACGGATACCCCTTCCTACAATCCTGAACGCTCGCACAGAGCGGGATAACGGAGAATTCAATGGCCTGGAATGAACCCGGCGGAAACAAACCCAGGGACCCCTGGGGCGGGGGCGGCGGCGGTGGCGATCAGCGACCGCCCGATCTTGATGAAGCGCTGAAAAACCTTAAGGACCGCATCAACAACCTGTTCGGCGGCAAAGGCGGCGGCGGTGGCGGCGGCAACAAGTCGTCCGGCGGCTTCCCCGGCGGCCTGCTGGCGGTGGCCCTGGTGGTGCTGGTGGTCGGTTATGTGCTGATGGGTTTTTACCTGGTGGACCAGCGTGAGCGCGGCGTGGTGCTTCGCTTCGGTGAATTCAACCGCATGGTGGACCCGGGCCTGAACTGGCGCGCGCCGATCATCGAACAAAGCATGGAAGTGGATGTGGGGCAGAACCGCAGCTACGAAATCAGTGAGGAAATGCTCACCGAGGACACCAACATCGTCGCGGTGACCCTGGAAGTCCAGTACAAGGTACTCGACCCCCAGGCGTTCCTGCTGCGCGTGGGCGCGCCGGAGACCATTCTTCAGCACGCCACCAGCTCGGCGCTGCGCCACGTGGTGGGCAGCTCGACCATGGACGACGTGCTGCGCGACCGCCGCGAAGATATTCGTCTGCTGGTGCGCGAGCGGCTGCAGGAGTATCTGGACCGCTACAACACCGGCCTGGTGATCAACCAGGTGGTGCTGGACAAGACCGCCGCGCCGGAAGCGGTGCGTGACGCCTTCGACGACGTGGCCAAGGCCAAGGAAGACGAAGACCGCTTCAAGAAAGAAGCCGAGGCCTACTACAACTCGGTGATTCCGGAAGCCCGCGGCCAGGCCGCGCGCATTACCGAGGAAGCGGAAGCCTACAAGGTCCGCGTGGTGGCCGAGGCCGAGGGTGACGCCGCCCGCTTCACCGACCTGGTAGCGGAATACCGCAAGGCACCGGAAGTGACCCGTCAGCGTCTCTACCTGGACAGCCTCACCGAGGTGTTCAGCAACTCCAGCAAGGTATTGCTGGACGCGCAGGGCAGTGACAGCCTGATGTACTTGCCTCTGGACCAGATGTTCAAGGGCAAGCAGCCGGTGTCCGGCGACAGCGGTGCCGCCAACCGCGGCAGCGGTTCCGGCTCCTCTTCGTCGACCACCTCGAGCGCCGGCGCCGATGACGGCGGCAGTGGCCGTTCCGGCTCGCGCAGTCTGTACCAAAGCAACCGCACGGAGATTCGCTGATGGGCACACGTAGCTGGCTTATGCTGGTGGCAGTGGGCGTGCTGTTGCTGCTGGCTCTGGACTCTTTTTACATCGTCAACGAAACCGAAAAGGCCGTGCTGAAGCGATTCGCACGGGTGGAGAAAGCGGACATCGAACCGGGCATTTACCCGAAGGTGCCGCTGATCGACGACGTGGTGCGGGTGGACGGCCGTCTGCTCACCCACGACGTGCCCACCCAATCGTTTTTGACCGCGGAAAAGAAACTGCTCAACGTGGACGCCTTCGTGACCTGGCGCATCGCCGACGTGCAGCGCTACATCGTCAGTGTCGGCGCCGGCGTCAACGACGGTCTGGCCATGGAGCGCCGCGCCCGGGAGCTGCTCGACCCGCGCGTTAACGAGGCGCTGCGGAACCAGTTCGCCGAGCGCACCGTGCAGGAAGTGGTGGCCGGCCAGGGCGGGGCGCTGCCCGATGAGGCCCTGGACCCCACCGCGGTAAGCACCGAGGACCTCCTTAGCGGCGGCGACGGCGAGGCGAAAACCACCTCCGAAGTGGAGGCGGACGCCGAGGCCCAAGCCGCCGACGACGGCGGAGAGCCCGGCGACACGGCGGCGTCGTCACTGGGCGACGAGACCGATCAGCGCGAGAAGCTGATGAACTCCGTGGCCCAGGAAGTGAACGCCGCCACCCTGGAGGATCTGGGCATCGAAGTGGTCGACGTGCGCGTCAAGCAGGTGGACTGGCCGGATCAGGTGCGTGGCCGGGTCTTCGACCGGATGCGCGCCGAACGTGCCCGTGACGCCGCCGAGCACCGGGCGCGGGGCCGCGAGGACGCCGAGCGCATCCGCGCCGCCGCCGACCGTCAGCAGACGCAGATCGTGGCCCAGGCCTACGAGGAAGCGCAGCGCCTGCGCGGTGCCGGTGACGCCCGCGCCACCTCCATCTACGCCAACGCCTATGGCAAGGACGAGGAGTTCTTCCGCTTCTACCGCAGCCTGCAGGCGTACCGGGAAAGCTTCGACTCCAAGGAAGACGTGCTGATCCTCTCCCCGGACAGCGAGTTCTTCCAGTACATGAAGCAGAACCGCGGACGCTGAACACCGGGTGCCCGCCGCCGGGCGGCGGGTATCTGCCCCTCTGGGGACGTGTTAGAATCCATCAACCGGGTCACGAGGCCCGGTTTTTTTGTGGCCGCCACCTCTGCCGGCCCTCCGTTGGACCCCTGTGTCGATTGAATACCCTCGGGATCGTAAGATGAATCAGGAAGAACAGTGGTTGTTGCCCGACGGCGTCGAGGAAGTGCTTCCCGAACGCGCCCGGGCCATCGAACAACTGCGCCGCCGGGCTCTGGATCTGTACCAGTCCTGGGGCTACGAGCTGGTGTACCCGCCGCTGATCGAATTCCTGGAGTCCCTGCTGAACGGCGCCGGCCGTGATCTGGAGCGCGATACCTTCAAGATCACCGACCAGCTCAGCGGCCGCCTGATGGGCGTGCGCGCGGACATGACCCCGCAGGTGGCGCGCATCGACGCCCACAGCCTGCGCCGCAACGCCCCCACCCGTTTGTGCTACTGCTCCACGGCGCTGCGCGCCCGGCCCACCCAGGTGGGCGGCACCCGGCTGCCCTACCAGCTTGGCGTCGAGCTGTTCGGCCACGCCGGCGGCGACAGCGACCTGGAAGTGATTCTTCTGATGGGCGAGACCCTGGCCCTGGCCGGCGCCAACGACAAAGTGGTGCTGGACCTGGGCCATGTGGGTATTTTCCGCGCCCTGGTGGCGGCCTGCGATCTGGACCCCGCCGCCCAGGCGACCCTGGAAGATATCTACCTGCGCAAGGCGCGCACCGAGCTGACCCGGTTCCTGGACGCCCAGGCCCTGCCCGACGCCGCCGCCCGGGCGCTGGCGGCACTGCCGTTCCTGGACGGCGATACCGGCGTGTTCGCCCAGGCCCGCAGCCTGCTGGCCGACTTTCCGGACGCCACCGAAGCGCTCGCCGATCTGGAGCGGCTGGTGTCGGTGCTCGCCGAGCGCGGCCTGAACGTGCACCTGGACCTGGGCGAGCTGCGCGGCTATCACTACCACACCGGCTGTGTGTTCGCCGCCTACCTGCCCGGCGACAGCGAGCCGCTGGCCAAGGGCGGCCGCTACGATCACATCGGTGAAGTGTTCGGCCGGGCGCGCCCGGCCACCGGCTTCAGCGCCGACCTGAAAAAACTCGCCTCGCTGGCGCCGGTGCCGCGCGCCGGTGCCGTGCTCGCCCGTGGTGAGCTGGCGGACGCCGGTTTCGCCGCCCGGGTGGCGGAGCTGCGCGCCCAGGGTGAGCGCGTGGTGCTGGCCCTGGCCGGCGCCGATAACGACCCCGCTGAATTGGGGTGCGACCGTGAGCTGGTGTCCGCCGGCGACGGCTGGACCCTGCAATCCATTTCCTCCTGACAGGCCAAAGCGAACAGCCATGGGCAAGAACGTCGTAATTCTCGGTACCCAATGGGGTGATGAAGGCAAGGGCAAGATCGTCGATCTGCTCACCGATCAGGCCGCTTACGTGGCCCGTTTCCAGGGCGGCCATAACGCCGGCCACACCCTGGTGATCGACGGCGAGAAGACCGTCCTCCATCTGATCCCCTCCGGCATTCTGCGCGACAACGTGCAATGCCTGATCGGCAACGGCGTGGTGCTGTCGCTGGAAGCCTTGCTCAAGGAAATCCGCGGCCTGGAAGACAAGGGTGTGCCGGTGCGCGAGCGCCTGCGCCTGTCCTCCGCCTGCCCGCTGATCCTGCCGGTGCACGCGGCGCTGGACCAGGCCCGGGAAGTGGCCCGTGGCGCCCAGAAAATCGGCACCACCGGACGCGGCATCGGCCCGGCCTACGAAGACAAGGTGGCGCGCCGGGGCGTGCGCCTGGGTGATGTGTTCCACCGCGAGCGCTTCGCCGCCAAGCTGGGTGAAGTGATGGACTACCACAACTTCATCCTGCGCAGCTTCTACAACGCCGAGCCGGTGGACTTCCAGAAAACCCTGGACGACACCCTGGCCCAGGCCGAGGACATCCGCGCCATGGTGTGCGACGTCACTGCCACCCTGCACGGCGCCCGCGAGCGCGATGAGAACATCATGTTCGAGGGCGCCCAGGGCACGCTGCTGGACATCGACCACGGCACCTACCCCTACGTGACCAGCTCCAACACGACCGCCGGCGGCACCGCCACCGGCACCGGTTTCGGGCCGCTGTATCTGGATTACGTGCTGGGCATCACCAAGGCCTACACCACCCGGGTGGGCAGCGGGCCGTTTCCCACCGAGCTGTTCGACGAGACCGGCCGTTACCTGGCGGAAAAGGGCCACGAGTTCGGCTCCACCACCGGCCGTGCCCGCCGTTGCGGCTGGTTCGACGCGGTGGCGCTCAAGCGCGCCATCCAGATCAACTCGATCAGCGGGCTGTGCCTGACCAAGCTGGACGTGCTCGACGGCCTCGAGGAAGTGAACATCTGCGTGGGCTACCAGGGCCCGGACGGCAAGGCCCTGGAGTGCGCCTGGGACGCGGACAGCTACTCCGAGGTGACCCCGGTGTACGAGTCGGTGCCCGGCTGGTCCGAGTCCACCATCGGCGTTAAGAAGCTCGAGGACCTGCCCGACAACGCCCGTGCCTACCTCAAGCGCATCGAGGAAGTCACCGGCGCGCCCATCGATATCATCTCCACCGGCCCGGACCGGGCCGAGACCATCGTCCAGCGCCACCCGTTCGGGTAGCGCCGTCGCGGCCGGCCGTCACTCCGTGGCGCCGGCCGCCGACCAGTCCAGGCGGATGTCATAGCCGTCGATACGCTTCTCCGGTTTCAGTGGCGTCACTTCGTCCGGATTGATGTGCCGGTAGACGTTCTCCGCCGGCTTCAGCGTGGCGTCGCGGCCGTACAGATAGCTCTGCTCTTCGACGATCAGCTTGTAGGCCTTGTTCAGCGCCAGGGCCCGTTCGCGGCTGGGCGTGATCAGCTCGTAGACGTCGGCGCCGGCCACCTTGTCGCGCTTGAGGCTGCCGTCCTCGTTGAACCAGCGCGCCTGCATCTCGTCGTTTTCGCGGAACTCATTGCCGCCGCCCACCAGCCGCAGGTACTGGGCGATCTCGCCCTCGTCCTGGTTGATCGCCGGGGCGTCGCGCATGCCCTTGATGTCGATGTAGCCCCAGCCCTCGGCGCCGGTGACCTTGCGCGGGAAGGCGAAGGTCTGGTCGATGGTGGTGCCCACGGTGGTGTGGCAGCCCATGCAGAAGCGCTGCTCCTGATTGCTCTGCGGGCGCAGGCTGCCGTCTTCTTTCTCGATGAAGCCCAGCACCATCCAGCCGAAGCCGTTGTCCATGCCCCGGTCGCCGTGGTCGGTGTAGTAGGGCAGGTTGCCTTCGGCTTTTTCCTGGTGCTCGTTGCCGTACAGGGATTTCAGGTGGGCGCTGTTGTAGAAGCGGATCTTGTTCATATAGCGCACTTCCTTCATGCGCGGCGGCAGGCCGATGCCGCCGTGCGCGTCCACGCCCACATAGCGGACCGTGTGCAGGAACTCGATGCCTTCCGGGTAGAGCATGTCACTGACCGGCACGTCGGCGGCGCCGCCCAGGTAGTGGTCCCGCTTCAAGAGGCTGCGGGCGGTGCCGAGGGTGCCGTCGCCGTCCAGGTCGGCGCATACCGCCTGCTCGTCGATGGGCGGCGTGCTGATGCGGTCGAGCTCCTTGATCGCCATCTCCATCAGCGACAGGTTGGCCAGGTAGACGTCCCGGGAAGCCTGCTCCCCCTCGGCGCAGGTACTGGTCCGGAACGCTTCCGGCAGTCGTACCATGACGTCATCGGTGCTGCCGTTGGTGGGCCAGAAGGTGCTCGGCAGCGGCTTGTAGTTGAACGCCACCCAGTGGCTGCCGTCCTTGGCGAAGCCTTGCTCGTCGAACGCCCGGGCGCCCTGCTGCAGGCCTTCGATGTAGGGCACCGGGCCCTGCCAATCGCTGTCTTCGGCCAGGGCGGTCATCGCCGGGGTGTAATTGTCCTGGTTGATGTAGTCGATGATGGCCTGGTCGGACATCTTCGCCACCTGCTCGCGGCGGTCCACGAACAGGTTGAGCCAGTGGTTGGTTTCCCCCAGCTCGGAAAAGTCATAAGCGCCCTGCAGGTAGCCGTCCCACATGGTGTTCGGGCGGGCCCGGTCCTCGTAGGTCTGGTGGCAGGTGTAGCAGGGGTTGAAGTCGCCCTCGGTGCGGGTATAGCACTGCGGCGGAATCGGTGCTTCCTGGTTATAGATGCTGTCGAGGTCCGGCGGCAGCTGGCGCTGCAGCGCCGTGTTGTCGGCGGCGGCCGGGCCGGATTTGGCCGCGCCGGTGTCCGCCGGTTGGCTCTCCGCCGGGTCGCAGCCCGCCAGAACCAGTGTGGCAAGCAGCATTGTGATGATCATTTTCATGAGCGCGAACCCTGAACATAAAAACAGAAAAAGGGGAGGGCGCTATGCGCTCCTCCCCGGGTCCGGAAAGCCGGATCAATCAGGCTTTCGGGTCCAGCAGCCACACCATGTTGTTCTCGTGGTTGCCGGTGTCTTCGCCGATCAGCAGGCGACCGTCGTCCATCACTTCCACGTTGTCCGGGCCGGACAGGCCGTCCACGCTGCAGGTGTTGGCGGCGTCGGTGGGGTCGTAGGGACCGCCGAGCTCCACCATCTCCAGGCGTGACACGTTGTAGTCCGCTTCCAGGGGCATGCGGAAGGCGCCGCCGCAGCGGGCGTCCTGGTTGGTCAGCTGGATCGCGCCTTCGCTGTCCAGCATGTTGCCGGCGATGTCGGACATCACCACATAGACGTGCGCCTGTTCACCGTCGCCTTCGACGCTGGCCTGGGCGCGCTTCTGGTTCACGTTGATGCCTTCCATCTTGTTGAACTCGCCGGTGGCGCCCAGCTTCACCGCCGCCTTGCGCGATTCCAGGAACGCCGGACGGTCGTCGGCGAACGGGCTGGCGGCGACGCTGCCGCTCTCGTCCAGGTCCTGGTTGAGCTTGGCTTCCGCCCAGTCGTTGATCTGCTGGTCGGAGATGTAGCTGTTGGCGCCGTCCACGTAGTCGGCGGTGGTGACGTCGTCGTACTCGTCCACCCAGCTCTCGATGTCCGCGTTGCTGGCGCTGGCCAGTTCCACCCAGTCGATGTCGAAGCCGGCTTCGGCGGCGTCCATGGGCAGGGTGTCCTGGGTCACCGCGGCGGCGTACAGGGTGCCGCTGCTCAGATCACCGGCGGTGTCGGCCACGAACTTGAACAGGATCACGCCGCCGCCGTCGTCGCTCATATAGACGGTTTTCTGGTCCGGCATCACCACCGCGTTTTCATGGGAGTAGCGGCCCAGGGTGAAGTGCTTCACCGGGGTCGGCGTGCCGGTGGGGTCGGTAATCTCGACGATGTAGCCGTAGTCGTAGGGGTTGGGGTAGGTCACCGTGTAATCGGTGTTGATCTCGCCGGCCAGGTAGTCGGCCAGATCCTGAACGCTGCCCTGGCCGGGTGCGTTCCAGTTCACGGTATTGTCAAAGTACAGCTCTTCGGAGGTGAGCGGCGTGTTCCACGGGGACACGGTGCCGAAGCAGTTCACCCAGGTGCCCTTCACGGCGGAGAAATCGACCATGGAAGCGTCGTTGTCCTGGACCACCCAGCGGCCTTCGTCGGTGCGGATCAGGTGCAGGCGGCTCATGCCGCCGGGACGGTCTTCCCAGTTGGTGAAAAGGTAGCCTTCGTCTTCGCTGACTTCCACCCAGCCGTTGAAGTCCGGGTCGTTGGAGACCTTGATCAGGGCGGTGCCGTCCTGCACGGCGATGCCGCCCAGGCCGGGTTGCGGGGCGCCGGCCCAGGCGTCGCCCTGCTGGCCGAGCACGTTATAGCGGCCGGTGGCCACCCGCATGATCTGCTTTTCTTCGTCGGTTTCCGGTACCGAGACGCCCTCGAACGGCTTGTTGATGTCGGTGTTTTCGATCAGGCCCACGGTGGCGTGGCGGTAGACGTGCCCTTCGGCGTCGGGCGTCACGTTGGCGTCGGAGGGGTGCTGGATGTTGGTGAACACTTCGCCGTCCTGTTTCAGGAACAGGCCGGTGGCCTCGGAACCCAGGGGGAGGGTGGCGACACGGGTCAGGCGTTCCATCTGGATGCCGCCGGTGTCACCGCCACCGTTATTGCTGTCGCTATCACCGCCGCAGGCGGCCAGGGCGAGCGAGGTGGCGATGGCCAGCGCGCTCAATTTAAAACGGGCGTCGTTCCGCAGATACATGGGTTTCTCCGTCTTATTCAGAATGGGATTGGGGAGGCGGCCAATCCTGACGGAGAAAAATGTCAATTCAGTGTTCGTAAAATGGCGGCTATGTGAACGCGGTCTTCACGGAGACGCCGGTCACACTATTTCTTGCGGCGGCGGGTGATTACGATCAGAACGATGGTGAGGCCCAGGGCGCCGGCGGGGAACAGCAGCAGCAGGCGTTCACGGCGTTTGGCCTTCTCCAGCTGGGCGTCGGCTTTCCGGACTTCCGGGTTCACGGCCTGGTCGGCCTGTTCCTGGGCGACCACCGGAGTGGCGGCACTCAAACCCAGAGCCAGAATCAGGGAAGCAAGGAAAAGGCGCATGCTGAAGGGGCCTTTAGAGCGGATACAAAAAGGGCTCCCATGGGGAGCCCTTTTCTGAATTGGTGCCGAGGAGAGGACTTGAACCTCCACGGGGTTGCCCCCACTAGCACCTGAAGCTAGCGTGTCTACCAATTTCACCACCTCGGCTTGTTTCGTTGAACGACCGATTCCGGCCCTTCATCGCGAAAGCGCGTGCATTCTAGTATATGATGCCGGGATGTCAACGGTTAGTTCCGAAAACATTGGGCATTTCGCCCGTTCGAGGCTACCCGCCCGGCCTTCCGCTTCCGGCTTGATTTCGCCGGCCCCCGTGGTGCGTGAGTCCCCTGCTGGGTTAAGGTAGCGCCCGCCGGCGCCATCCGGCGGGCTTATACACATGTATTTTATTAGAGGTTATTGAATGGCACCCAGGAAACGCTATAAGGATCCCCACGCGGACCGGGAGGCGTCGAAGTACGAGAATCCGGTTCCCAGCCGCGAGTTGATCCTGCAGGTCCTCGACGACCAGGGAAAGCCGCTCGGTAAGCACGACCTGGCCGGGCTCCTGGACGTGGACGAAGACGGCGAGGTGGGCCTGGAGCGCCGCCTCAAGGCGATGCTGCGCGACGGCCAGCTGGTGGAAAACCGTAACGGCAAGGTGGGCATCGCCTCGCGCATGGATCTGATCGCCGGCCGGGTGCAGGGCCACCGCGACGGCTTCGGCTTCCTGATCGCCGACGAGCCCGGCCGCAAGGACCTGTTCCTGGCGCCCCGGCAGATGGAAAAAGTGATGGACGGCGACCGGGTGCTGGTGAGCACCGCCGGCGTCAACCGCTTCGGCAAGGAAGAGGCGCGCATCGTGGAGATCACCGAGCGCGCCGTCACCGAGATCGTCGGCCGTTATCACCGCGAGGCCGGGGTCAGCTTTATCGAGCCGGAAAACCGCCGCATCACCAAGGAAGTGCTGGTCGAGGACCTCAACGGCATCAAGCCCGAGCACGGCGACCATGTGCGCGCCGAGATCACCCAGTATCCGTCCCGCGACCAGCACGTGCTGGTGCGCCTGCTCGAGGTGATCGCCACCCCGGACCAGGCCGGCATGGAAGTGGAGGTGGCGCTGCGCCGCTTCGAGATCCCCCACCAGTGGCCCAAGGGCGTGCCCGAGGAAGCCGAGCGCTTCGGCGCCGAGGTGCCGCATCCCGCCAAGGCCCACCGCGTGGACCTGCGCGACCTGCCGCTGGTCACCATCGACGACGAGAGCGCCAAGGATTTCGACGACGCCGTCTATGTGGAAAGCCGCCAGCGCGGCGGCTGGCGCCTGATCGTGGCGATCGCCGACGTCAGCCACTACGTGCATCCGGGCACGGCGCTGGACAACGAGGCGCACAAGCGCGGCAACTCGGTGTACTTCCCCAACCGGGTGGTGCCGATGCTGCCCGAGGCGCTGTCCAACGGCCTGTGCTCGCTGAACCCGCACGTGGACCGGCTGTGTCTTTACTGCGACATGCTGGTGTCCGCCAACGGCCGAATCTCCCGCTTCGTGTTCCGCGAAGGCGTGATGCGCTCCCGTCACCGCCTCACCTACAACAAGGTGGGCGCGATTATCGAGGAGCCGGAATCCGAGCTCGCCACCGAAACCGTGAAGAGCCTGGACGACGAAACCCTGGATTCGGTGTGGGCCTTCCACGAGATGTACCTGGCCCTGCGCCGCCGCCGGGAACTGCGTGGCGCCATCGACTTCGAGAGCAACGAAAGCCGCATCCTGTTCGATGAGCAGTCCAAGATCCGCGACATCGTGCCGGTGCAGCGCAACGTGGCCCACGTGATGATCGAGGAGGCGATGCTGGCGGCCAATATCTGCGCCGCGCGCCTGCTCGAGAAAGCGGAGCTGCCGGCGCTCTACCGGAATCACGAGCCGCCCAAGGAAGAGCGCCTGACCAACCTGCAGCAGTTCCTGGGCGGGCTGGGCCTGAGCATTCCCTGGTCGGAAGGGCCGATCGGCCCGCAGGTGTTCCAAGAGCTCGGCGAGACCATCGCCGACCGGCCGGACCGCCAGGTGATCCAGACCATGATGCTGCGCACCATGAGCCAGGCCAAGTACGAGGCCCATGTGAAGGGCCACTTCGGGCTGGCCTACAACGCCTACACCCACTTCACCTCGCCGATCCGCCGTTACCCGGACCTGCTGGTGCACCGCGCCATCCGCTACCTGATCCGCAGCGGCGCGGACACCCCCCACGCGGACAACCCGGGCGGCCTGCCGGCGATCCAGCGCGATCACATTCTGCCGTTCAGCCTCAACGACATGATCGCCATGGGCGAGCACTGCTCGATGACCGAGCGGCGCGCCGACGACGCCACCCGCGATGTGGAGCAGTGGCTCAAGTGCCAGTACATGGAAGACCACCTGGGCGCTGAGTTCGACGGCGTGGTCAGCGGCGTGGCCGCCTTCGGCCTGTTCGTGCAGATCAACAACCTGCACATCGACGGCCTGGTGCACGTGGCCAACCTGGACAGCGACTACTACCACTTCGACGACGTCAACATGGCGCTGGTGGGCGAGTCGTCCGGGCGCCGCTTCAGCCTCGGTGACGCGGTGACGGTGAAGGTGGCCGGCGTGCACACCGACGACCGCAAGATCGACCTGGAGCTGATCAGTTCCACGCCGGCGCCGGGCAAGCGTGGCGGCCCCAAGCCCAAGGCGGCGGCCAAGAAGGGCGCCCGCAAAGGGGCCAAGAAAGGCGCCGGCCGCAAGAAGCCGGCCGCCGGCAAGGGCGGCGGTGACGCCGGTGGCGGGTCCGAGCGGGAAAAGATCGCCCGCGGTGACATCCCCGGCGACGCCAAGAGCGGCGACGGGGCCAAGAAGAGCGGCCAGCGTAAGCCGCGCCGCCGCCGATGAACAAACCGCTCATGTACTCCGGCATCCACGCGGTGGAGTCGCTGTTGCGGCACCGCCCGGAAGGGGTGCTGGAATTGTTCGTGCTGGACACCCGCGCCAAGCGCGGCGACGCCCGGCTGGAAACCCTGATCATCGCCGCCCGGGACCAGGGCATCGCGGTGCAGTACAGCCGCCGCGAGTCGCTGGACAAGCTGGCCGGCCCCCAGAACCAGGGCGTGGTGGCCCGTGCCCGGCCGCGCAGCGCCGGCGACGAGCAGGCCCTGGCCGCGCATCTGGACGGCCTGGATCATCCGCCCCTGCTGCTGATCCTGGAAGGGGTCACCGACCCGCATAACCTGGGCGCCTGCCTGCGCAGCGCCGACGCCGCCGGCGTCGACGCGGTGGTGGTGCCGCGCCGCCATGCCGCCGGGCTGACGCCGGTGGCCTGCCGCAGCGCCGCCGGCGCCGCCGAGGCGCTGGCCTACTTCGAGGTGGGCAACCTGGCGCGGGTGCTGGAAATGCTCAAGGACCGTCGTATCCAGGTGGCCGGCACCGCGCTCAACGAGCGCAGCCAGTCATTGTTCGATTATCGCCCCGAGGCCGCTTTGGCCGTGGTCATGGGCGCCGAAGGGGAAGGCCTGCGGCGGCTGACCCTGGAGCGTTGCGACGATTTGGTCGCGATTCCGATGGCTGGTGATGTGCAGAGCCTTAATGTCTCCGTGGCGACGGGAGTGGTGCTGTTCCACGTCCGTGCCGCGCTCGCGCGCTAGGAGAATCCAGGGTGTAGGGAGCAGGGGCAAGGTGCTACGAGTGCCTGGTGGGAGCGGGCCTTGCCCGCGAAAGGCAAGCAACGCTTGCCGGCAGGATCCCAGAGACATATCCAACCCTGCCATTAATAACGCCTCTGGTATCCTGCCGGCCGGTTACACCGGCCTTTCGCGGGCGGGGCCCGCTCCCACCCGCCGCCATTACTGGCTTGCAGCATGCAGCTGCTTTGAGCTAGACTCCCCGCCCTTCCGTGCCCTCCGGGGCGCGGACTCCTTGCCTCACCGCCTGTCGCGGGAGGCTGCGCAATCCGTAAGGAGCCAACAATGCGTCATTATGAAGTCGTGTTCCTGGTCCACCCGGACCAGAGTGAACAGGTTCCCGCCATGGTCGAGCGCTACAGCGCCATCGTGACCGACGGCAAGGGCACCATCCACCGCCAGGAAGATTGGGGCCGCCGTCAGCTGGCCTACCCGATCAACAAGATTCATAAAGCACACTACGTGCTGATGAATATTGAATGTGACGGCGACACTCTCGAAGAGCTGGAAAACACCTTCCGCTTTAACGATGCCGTTATCCGTCACCTCGTGGTGCGTCGCGAGCGGGCTATCACCGAGCCTTCGCCGCTGTCCAAAGCCAACGAGAAGGAGGAGGCCACCAGCTGATTTCCGGACACAATCACTGCCAACTCACCGGCGTCATCGCCAGCCTGGAAAAGGTTGCGGTTACACCGGCCGGCGTTCCCCGCCAGCGTTTCTGGCTGGAGCACCGGTCCCGGCAAGTGGAAGACGGTCAACCCCGTGAAGTCCGAGCCCGTATCGCCATTGTTCTGGTCGGCGGCAACGCCAGTCTGATCCAGGGCCTGCGGGAAGGGCAAAGCGTCACGGTCACCGGTTTTCTCTGCCAGGCCGGCTACAAGGGCGAAGCCCGGGACCGTTTGCAGTTAATCGCGGAAACACTGGAGCCCCACTAAGGAATCGAGAGGAGTTTACCCATGGCCCGTTTTTATCGCCGTCGCAAGTTCTGCCGCTTTACCGCGGAAGGTGTCGAGTTCATTGATTTCAAGGATCTGGACACCCTGAAAGCCTACATCACCGAAACCGGCAAGATCGTGCCCAGCCGTATCACCGGCACCAAGGCACGCTATCAGCGTCAGCTGGCCTCCGCTGTCAAGCAGGCCCGCTTCCTGGCGCTGCTGCCGTACGCCGACAGCCACGACAATTAAGCCGAGGGGACCGTCATGCAAGTGATCCTGCTGGAAACCATCAAGAACCTGGGTGACCTGGGCTCCGTGGTGGACGTTCGCCCCGGTTACGGCCGTAACTTCCTGATCCCGCAAGGCAAAGCCCTGCCGGCCACGAAGAACAACCTGGCCGAAGTGGAAGAGCGTCGCGCGGAACTGGAAAAACAGGCCGCCGAGCTGCTGAGCGCCGCCGAAGCGCGCGCCGAGAAGCTGGCTGAAGCCACCATCACCGTGGGCGCCAAGTCCGGTGACGAAGGCAAGCTGTTCGGCTCCGTTGGCACCGCCAACATCGCCGACGCGATCAGCGAGCAGACCGGCGTGGCCGTCGAGAAAGCGGAAGTGAAGCTGCCGCTGGGCGCGATCCGCCAGACCGGCGAGTACGAGATCGACCTGAGCCTGCACGCCGACGTGACCGTGACCATCAAACTGACCGTAGTGCCCCAGGAGTAATCCCGGCCTGCGTAAGCGGTTTGCCCCCACGGGGGCACGGTGACAGAATCAGGGCACTGTCCGGCAACGGGCGGTGCCCTTTTCGTTTAACGGACCTGCCATGAACGAACCCCTGAGTCTGGACGATCATCTCCCGGATAATCTGCGTATCCCGCCCCATTCCCAGGAGGCGGAGCAAGCCGTGCTGGGGGGGTTGCTGCTCAACAACGAAGCCTGGGACGAAGTGGCCGAGCGGGTCGGGCCCAAGGACTTCTACCGCAAGGAACACCGGCTGATCTTCCAAGTGGTCGATCAACTGGTGGAAGAAGAGAAGCCCTGCGACCTGGTGACCGTGTCCCAGGCGCTCACCCACCGTGGCGAGCTGGACGACGTGGGCGGCATGACCTACCTGTCGGACCTGGCCCGTAACACGCCCAGCGCCGCCAACATCAACGCCTACGCGGACATCGTCCGTGAGCGCAGCATCCTGCGCCAGCTGATCCAGGTGTCCCACGGCATCGCCGAGCAGTCCTTCAACCCCAAGGGCACGCCGTCGCTGGAAATTCTCGACGCGGCGGAGTCGGCGATTTTCGAAATCGCCGAGCAGCAAAAGAAGGGTAGCGGCCCGCAGGACATCAAAACGGTCCTGAAAAAAGCCGTCGACCGCATCGACGAGCTCTACAAGAACAAGAACTCGCTGACCGGTCTCACCACCGGCTTCGAGGAACTGGACAAGATGACCTCAGGGCTGCAGCCCTCGGACATGGTGGTGGTGGCCGGGCGGCCGTCCATGGGTAAAACCACCTTCGCCATGAACCTGTGCGAAAACGTGGCGCTCAAGGCGCACAAGCCGGTGCTGGTGTTCTCCATGGAGATGCCCGCCGACGCCATCGTGATGCGGATGCTGTCCTCGCTGGGGCGCATCAACCAGACCTCGATCCGTTCCGGGCGCCTGGATCAGGACGACTGGCCGCGCATCACCTCGGCGATTCAGATGCTCAGCGAGCAGAAGTTCTTCATCGACGACACGCCGGCGCTGAGCCCCCTGGAACTGCGCACCCGGGCGCGACGAGTGGCGCGCGAGTGCGGCGGCCAGCTGGGCATGATCATGATCGATTACCTGCAGCTGATGCAGGTGCCCGGCGCCGACAGCCGTGTTAACGAGATCTCGGAGATTTCCCGCTCGCTGAAGGGCCTGGCCAAGGAATTGAACTGCCCGGTGGTGGCGCTCTCGCAGCTCAACCGCTCCCTGGAACAACGCCCCAACAAACGCCCGGTGATGTCCGACCTGCGGGAATCCGGGGCCATCGAGCAGGACGCCGACGTGATCATGTTCCTGTATCGGGACGAGGTCTATAACCAGGACACCACCGAAAAGGGCATCGGCGAAGTGATCATCGGCAAGCAGCGGAACGGCCCCATCGGCACCGTGCGCGTGGCGTTCCGGGGCGAGTACCTGCGCTTCGACGACCTGGCGCCGGAATACTATCAGCAGTATGCCGGCGACGAGTAACGGCGCATGCGCGGTACCTTTCTGGAAATCCGCCCCCGGGCCCTGACCGACAACGCGCGCCGCGCCCGGGCGCTGGCCAACGGCGCCCGGGTGTTCGCCATGGTCAAGGCCAACGGCTACGGCCACGGCCTGGGCCTGGCGGCCCGCGCCTTCGCCAACGCCGTGGATGGCCTGGGCGTGGCGGTGATCGAAGAGGCCCAGGCGCTGCGCCATCTGGGGCTGGCCCACCCGGTGCTGGTGGCGGAGGGCTTCTTCGACGCCGACGAGCTGGCCCTCGCCTCGCGGCTGCATGCGGAAGTGGTGGTGCACTCGCCCTGGCAGGTGGACCTGCTGGCGGCGCGGCCGGCCCCGCTGGGGGTGTGGCTCAAGGTCAACACCGGCATGAACCGGCTCGGCATGGCGCCGGACCTGGCCCGGGCCCAGGCGGCGCGCCTGCGCGCCATCCCCGGGGTGCGGCTGCTCGGCGTGATGAGTCATTTCGCCTGCGCCGACGCCGAGGACGACACCTTCACCGACCACCAGCTGGCCATCGCCGACACCCTGGCCAAGGAGCTGAACGTGCCGCTCAGCGCCGCCAACTCCGCCGCGCTGATCCGCTACCCCGAGGCCCGCGCCCGGCGCGTGCGCCCCGGCATCATGCTCTACGGCTCCTCGCCGTTCCCTTGGCGCAGCGCCGCCGATCTGCAACTGGCGGTGACCCAGCGCTTCAGTGCCCGGCTGATCGCCATCAACCCGATTCAGGCCGGCGACACCGTCGGCTACGGCGCCACCTGGCGCGCCGACGCCCCGGGCCGTATCGGCGTGGTGGCGGTGGGCTACGGCGACGGCTACCCGCGCCACGCGCCCAGCGGCACCCCGGTGGCGGTGAACGGCCGGCGCACCCGGCTGGTGGGCCGGGTCTCCATGGACATGATCACCGTGGACCTGACCGGCCTGGACGCCCGGGTCGGCGACAGCGTCGAGCTGTGGGGCGACACCGTGGCCGTGGACGAAGTGGCCGCCGCCTGCGGTACCATCAGCTACGAGCTGTTCTGTCAGATCACCGGCCGGCCGGTACGAGTCATCGCCGAATAAGGAGCTTTCGTGGCGAAAAAGAAAACCGCGTTCGTCTGCAACGAGTGCGGCGCCGACTTCCCCAAGTGGCAGGGCCAGTGCCCGGCCTGCGGCGCCTGGAACACCCTGCAGGAATTCGTCGTCGATCCGGCCATGCCCAAGAGCCGCTCCGCGGAACGCAGCGGCTTCAGCGGCCAGCTCTCCGAAGTGCGCCAGCTCAACGAAATCGCCCTGGAAGACAGCCCCCGCATCAGCGCCGGCATGGACGAGCTGGACCGGGTGCTGGGCGGCGGCCTGGTGCCCGGCTCGGCGATCCTGCTGGGCGGCCACCCGGGGGCCGGTAAATCCACCCTGCTGCTGCAGGTGCTGTGCCGGCTGGCGGACCGGGAAAAGTGCTTCTACATCACCGGCGAGGAATCCCTGGCCCAGGTGGCGATGCGCGCCGACCGCCTCAAACTGCCCAAGGAAAAACTGCGCCTGGCGGCGGAAACCGACGTGGAGCAGATCCTCGAGCTGGCCCGCAAGGAGCAGCCGCGGCTGCTGGTGGTGGACTCGATCCAGGTGATGTATCTGGCCGGCCTGCAGTCGGCGCCGGGCAGCGTCTCCCAGGTGCGCGAAGGCGCCGCCGCCCTGACCCGCTTCGCCAAGCAGACCGGCACCGTGCTGCTGCTGGTGGGCCACGTCACCAAGGACGGCACCCTGGCCGGGCCCAAGGTGCTGGAACACATGATCGACTGCTCGCTGATGCTGGAAGGCTCCGCCGACGCCCGCTTCCGTACCCTGCGCGGGCTCAAGAACCGCTTCGGCGCGGTCAACGAACTGGGCGTGTTCGCGATGACCGGCGAGGGATTGAAAGAGGTGAAGAACCCCTCGGCGATCTTCCTCAACCGCGCCGACGACATCGCCCCCGGCTCGCTGGTGACGGTGGTCTGGGAAGGCACCCGGCCGCTGCTGGTGGAGCTGCAGGCGCTGGTGGACGCCAGCCATTTCGGCAACCCGCGGCGGGTGTGCGTGGGCCTGGAAGCCAACCGGCTGGCCATGCTGCTGGCGGTGCTGCACCGCCACGGTGGCATCCAGGTGGGCGACCAGGACGTGTTCGCCAATGTGGTGGGCGGCGTGAAAGTGGCGGAGACCGCCGCCGACCTGGCGCTGGTGCTGGCGATCGTCTCCAGCTTCCGCGACCGGCCCCTGGGCCGGGATCTGGTGGTGTTCGGCGAGATCGGCCTGTCCGGCGAGATCCGCCCGGTGCCGCAGGGCCAGGAGCGCCTCTACGAGGCGGTCAAGCACGGCTTTAAACGTGCCATTATTCCCAAGGCCAACAAGCCCCGTCAGTTGCCGGACGGCGTCGAAGTGATCGCCGTGAGCACCCTGGCGGAAGCCCTGGAGCAACTATGAAAAAACAATTCGCGGTGATGGGGCTGGGCGGTTTCGGGGAATCCGTCGCCCGGGAACTAATGCGCCTCGGCCATGAAGTGCTGGGCGTGGACATTGATGAGAACAAGGCCAATCAGCTCGCCGACCATCTCACCCAGACGGTGATCGCCGATGCCACCGACGATTCGGCGCTCAAGGAAATGGACCTGCACCGGTTCGACGCCACCCTGGTGGCGATCGGCGAAAACATCGAAGCCAGCATCCTTTGCACCATGCATTTGAAATCCCTGCATGCGAAGGAAGTCTGGGTGAAAGCGATTACGCCCACCCACCATAAAATCGCGGAAAAGCTGGGCGCGGACCGCATCTTCCACCCCGAGTACGAGATGGGGCTGCGGGTGGCGCAAACCATGGCGCACCCCAACATGCTGGACTACATCGCCCTGGGGGATAACTGCTTCGTGATCGAGGTACGCCCCGGGGAGGTACTGGAAGACCGGCCGTTTTCCGACCTGAAGATCGATCCCGAAAAGGTACGCCTGCTGGCGATAAAGCACGGCAACAGCGTGACCTTCCAGCCGACGCCGGATTACCGGCTGCGCCGTAACGATCATCTGGTTCTGCTGGGCGAAGAGAAAGCCCTGCGCCACTTTACCGAGCGCCTATGAGATCCTGGCTGCCGGGTCTGCGCGCGCGGGTAAACCTGAAAGCAAGGCTGCGCCACACTTGGCGCTACAGCCCGCCGACCATTCTCAGTGGCGGTTTTTTGCTACTCATCGCCGTCGGCACCGCCCTGTTCGCCACGCCTTTCGCCAGCCATCAGGGCATGACGTTCTGGGAAGCGTTGTTCACCGCCACCGCGTCGATCACGGTGACCGGCATGTCGCTGGTGGACCCCGCCAGCGACCTGACCCTGTTTGGTCAGTTGCTGGTGATGGTGTTGTTTCATCTGGGTGGCCTGGGCCTGATGACCTTCGCGGTGCTGACGGTGATGGCCCTGGGCGGCCGGCTCGGGTTGAAAGGCCAGCGGGTGGTCCGCGAGGCCATGGACCAGGCATCGCCCGGGGACGTGATGCTGCTGGTGCGGCGGGTGGCGCTGCTGGCGCTGTGCCTGGAAGTGAGCGGCGCGGCGGTGCTGGCCACGGTCTGGGTGCCGGCCATGGGCTGGACCGAGGGGTTGTGGATGAGCTTTTTCCACGCCGCCTCGGCCTTCAACAACGCCGGGGTCTCGTTGCTGCCTGACGGGCTGGCCCCCTGGGCGGCGACGCCGTTGATAACGCTGGTGATCACCGGCCTGTTCATTACCGGCGGCCTGGGTTTCACCGTGCTCACCGACCTTTGGCGTCAGCGCCGTCTTTCGAAGCTGAGCCTGCACAGCAAGCTGACCCTCACCGGCACCCTGATTCTGGCGGTGGGCGCCTGGCTGCTGATCATGGCCTTTGAATGGACCAACGGCACCACCCTGGCGGCGGTGGACAGCGGCTCACGGCCCTGGCTGGCCTGGTTCGTGGCGGTGGTGCCGCGCAGCGCCGGCTTCTCGGTGGTGGACATGAGCAGCCTGTACGCCCCGAGCGTGTTGCTGGTGATGTTTCTGATCTTCATCGGCGGCGGCAGTAATTCCACCGCCTCGGGCATCAAGGTCAGTACCTTCATGGTGGTGGTGCTGGCCACCCGTGCGTTTCTGACCGGCCGCCGCCGGCCCACCGCCTTCCGCCGCACGGTATCCCTGGATTCGGTGTTCCGGGCCTATACCGTGGTGGTGCTGAGTATGCTGATGGTGATGCTGGGCTGCTTCCTGCTGGTTATCCTGGAGCCGGAAATGAAACCCATGGACGTGCTGTTCGAAGGGTTTTCCGCCTTTGGCACCGCCGGGCTGTCACGGGGTATCACCGAGGATCTGTCCAAGCCAAGCCAGGCGATCCTCATGGTACTGATGTTCGCCGGGCGTATCGGGCCCCTGGCGCTGGCGTTTTCCCTGGCCCGGCCGCGCGCGGTGAAACTGCGTTACGTGGAAGATCAGGTGCAGATCGGCTGATCCGGGTGGCGCGGCTCAGAGGCCGTCCGCCTCCAGGCTGAGATGACGGGAGCGCCACCAGCGCCAGGACACCACGGTGTCGAAGAACAGCGCCACGGAATTAACCATCACCACCAGCACCGCCAGCAGCCATTCGTCCAGATGCATGTCGTCGGCGCCCCAGCCGCCGATCAGGCGCGCCACCAACGCCACCTGCAGCGGCACCCAGGCGATCAGGTGGGGCAGCGCCAGCGCCCGGTTCACGGACGCGTAGTGCCACAGCGTGACACCGTTGGCCGCCAGCACGAACAGGGTGGCCAGCGCCACCAGACCGCCGCTGGCGGTATGCAGCATGAAGAAGCCGGTGGCATTGACGGGGATCAGGACCAGCAGGATCCAGACGCGCATCGAAAGCGGCAGGCGCTGGCAGGAGGCCTGGATGCGGTCCAGGCGTTCGCGATGGCTCATGGCACGTTTCCCTGAGAACGAATTACGATCCGAATTCCGTTTCCGGACTACCTATCATGCCACTTTCAGGGTCAACCCTGCGCCAACAGTGACATGGGATTGTCATCAACCCGTCGGTAAGTAGGGCCGCTGCCTCGGGTTTTCAAGAGCGGAATATCAGCGGGATCGCCGTGACCGGCGCCGCAACTGGTGCTTGCGCCACCACAGGTAGAGGCCGGTGCCGAACAGCAGGGCCGGCAGCCAGCCGCCGAGAAACACCAGCCAGCGCCCGGCGAGCCCGAGGGCATCGCCGTTGTGCAGGGGGAACTGCCAGCCCATGAAGCGGCTGCCGGCGGCCACCGAAAGCGGGTCCCAGGTGGCCAGCACGGCGCCGTCGCGGGGATCCACCCAGACCCGGCTGGCGCCGTGGTGGGACCAGGCCTCGCCGGGTTGGTTGAACGACAGCCGGTAGGGCGTTTGCGGGTCACGCGGCAGGTCAATGCGCTTCAGATCGCCTTCGGGAAAGGCGCTTCGACCGGCCGCCACGATCTGGTCCACGCTGAGCCTCGAGCCGCTGTCGGGGCGGGCCTCCAGCGTCGGCGCCGGCACCGGTTCCAGGGGCAGGGCGGCGCCCACCAGGGCCTGCACCGGGCCGTGGAATACCAGGCTGACGCCGCTGAAGGCGGCCACCAGCAGGACCGGCGTGATGTAGACGCCGGCGGCCTTGTGCAGATCGAAGTTGAGCCGGAACGGGCCCTTGTCGGTGCGCACGCTGAGTGCCCGCCGCCAGCGGCCCTTGCGTGGCCACCACAGGTACAGGCCGCTGAGGCAGAAGAACATCAGCACCAGGCCCAGCACGCCCACCACGTACTTGCCGGTGGTGCCGGCCAGCAGGGTGTAGTGCAGCCGGTAGACCCAGCTGGTGGGGTAGGCGCCCCACTGGCGCACCGCCAGCACTTCGGCGTCGGCCGGGGAGACGCTCACCTGCAGCGGGCCGGGGGCGCCTTCCGGGCCGTCGAAGCGCACCGTATGGGGCCGCCCGGGGCCGGGCGAGGGCTCCAGACGCCGTGCCGCCTTGCCGGGCAACGCCGCCTCGGCGGCGGCCAGCACCGCGCTCAGCGACGCCGGGTCGGCGGCGGGCTGGGTGCGCAGTTGCGGGGTCAGCCATTCGTCCAGGGTGTCGTGAAACACCAGCAGGCTGCCGGTGACGCCGGTGAGCGCCAGCAGCAGCCCGGCGATCAGGCCGGCGTATTTATGCAGCTTGAGCAGCATGAACTCTCGGGGCGGGGGTTAGAAATCCAGATTGTACCCCAGCGACACCACCCGGCCACGGCCGGCGAAGAAGCGGCTGTCCAGCGTCGAGGCGGCCTGTGAGAAGTAGGTGATGTACTGCTCGTTGAACAGGTTCTCCACGCCCACGGTGACCTGGCCCTTGCCCAGACGGTAGCCGGCGAAGGCATCGAACAGCTGGTAGCTGTCGAAGCCGAGTTGCGGCCCGGGGATGCCGCGGCTGAAGTAGTGATTGCCCTGCACCTGGGTGGTGAGTTTCGGCGACCAGTTGGCCTGCCAGCGCACCGTCAGCCGGTCCGGGCCGATGTTGCGGCCGTCCAGACGGGTGTCCACCACGCCGTTGTCGTTGGAATCGAACTTGCCGCTGACGTGGGCGTAGGAGGCGCTCAGGCGGTGACCCTCGCGGAACCGCCAGCCCAGGTCCGCTTCCACGCCGTGAATCTCGGTCTTCTCCCGCTGCACTTCGAACACGCCGTTGCGCAGCGCCAGCCGCGAGCCGAAGTCGGAATCGGATTCGTAGTAGCTCACCTCGAAGTCCACCGCGCCCTGGGACAGGCGCGCGCCGATCTCGCGGTTGTCGGTGACGATCGGCTCCAGATTGACGTAGTCGTCCACGTCCTGGCCCGCTTCGTCCACGGCGCGCAGCACCCGGCCCACGTCCGGCATGCCGAAGCCTTCCGAATAGTTGGCGAACAGCTGCGCCCAGTCGGTGGCCTGGAACACCACGCCGGCGTTGAACAGGGTTTCCTCGAAGCGCGGGCTGCCGCCCTGCACGGTCTGGCTGCCGTAGGAGGCCAGGGTGGTGTAGGTGTCCACGTCCAGCTTGGCGTACTCATGGCGCACGCCGCCGTGCAGGGACAGCCGGTCGGTGGGCTGGTATTCCAGTTGCAGGAAGGGTGCGGCGTTCTGGAACTCGGTCTCCGGCACCCACTCGCGGCCGGTCTGGGCCAGGATCTGGCTGGTCTCGTCCTGCAGCAGGTCGAGGCCGGTGGTGGCCTTCAGGTTGCCGTCGAGCAGGCCGTCCCGGGTCAGGGTGAACTTGGCGCCGTACTTGTCGGATTCGTTCTGCGACTGGTCGAACAGGGTGCCGGCCGGAGCGATGGTCGGGTCCTGGAAGGTGCCGAAGGTGTCGCCGCCGTAACGGGCGCGGAAGCGCTGGGTGTACAGCTGCAGGCGCACATCGTTGCCGGCCAGATCGGTGTTGCGGTAGGAGAGGCTGGTGGTGAGCGCCTCGTTGCGCACCGGATCGCCGGCCGGGTCGCCCTTCACCGAGGTGGCGGGGACGCCATTGGCCCGGTCGCCTTCGATGCCCACGTAGTCGTGGTTGCCTTCCAGCTCGAAACGGTTCATCGACAGCTCCAGGTTCTGGGTGTCGTCCAGCCAATAGCCGATCTTCATGAACACGTCGTAGCTCTGCGAGTCCATGGTGTCGCCCTGGGCCTGGTCGATGCCCACGGCGCGGCCGTCGGCGTCGTAGAACAGGCCCCGGGACTTGTAGGCGCCGCCGAGCAGGAAATCCCAGTCGCCGTGGATGCCCTCCAGGCGGTAGTCGGTTTCGTAGCTCAGGCCGTCGGATTCGTAGTCGGTGGGGGCGCTCACGCCCACGCCGATGTGCTGGCGCAGCTCGGTGCCTTCCGGGCGGCGGGTCACGAAGTTGATGATGCCGCCGGTGGCGCCCAGGCCGTGCTCGGCGCTGGCGCCGTGGATCACCTCGATGCGTTCCACCATGGCCAGATCGATGGTGTAGCCGTCGCGGCTGCCGTCGCGCAGCGGGTTGGACTGCGGAATGCCGTCGATCAGGAACAGCGGGTCGCGGCCGCGGAAGGTTTCGCCGGAGTTGGTCAGCTTCTGGCGGCTGGGCGAATAGGACGGGATCAGATTGCTGAGCACCTGGGCCTGATCATTGGTGATCGCCATTTGCTGCTCGATCTCGTCCCGGTTGATCACGGTGATTTTCTGCGGTGTTTCGCCGGCCTCGCTGTTGCCCCGGGTGGTGGTCACGGTGACCGGCTCGAGCTGATTGGCGCTTTGCGCCTGGGCGGCGGTGGAGATGGCGGCCGTCAGCGGCAGCAGCGAGAAGGACAGAACAGACAGCGGCAAGCTGTAACGCAAGCGGAGCACGGGAACCCCTCCGAAAAAGTGTCAGGTTTGTAAGGCGGAGGGGAACTTATAGTTAATGCGAATTATTGTCAATATCGTTTCAGTTGCCGACCCGGGCCTGGCGAGGCTTCAGGGATTGTTGCTCCCGATATTCAGCGACCAGTCGTAGTCCAGAAAACGGATCGGCAAGTCGCCGGCTTCCAGATCCCGGCGGGCCTGCGCCGGCAACGCCAGGGCATCGGCGTATTGCAGCAGGTAATCGACGAGGCTGCCGGCGCTGTCTTCGAAGTCCTCTTCGTACCAGTCGAAAATGGACGACACCCTCAACACCCCGGCCTCCGCGTCATAGCGGTTACGGCGCCGGTCGGAAAGAAAGCGCCGGGTGCTGTCGGCGAGCTGCGCGTCCAGCCGCTCGCCGGTGTAGGCTTCCGGGCGCAGGGCCGGGCACCCCACCGAGGCGCAGTTCACCGCGAAGTGAATGCGCGGGTCCATCAGTGCCGGGTTGCCGCGGATCATCTGGTGCTCCAGCTCGTCCAGGGTGCGCTCTTCGCCCAGCAGGGTGAAAAAGCGCTGGCTCCAGGGGCCGGAAAAAATCGAACCGATGTCGCGGATCGAATCCGGCCGGCTTTCCTGCTTCAGAATCAGCTTCACGGTGAAGGCGTTGTAGGCGTTGATCAGGAACGCCAGTTTCTCGGCGTCGCTGAAACCCTTGAAGGTGGCCTTATCCACGTCGCTGAGACGCGTCAGATAGTCGTCCAGGGCGGCCTGGTCCGAGGCCATGCCGTCATAGTCCACGGCGCTGGCGACCCCGTCCCGGTGCTCGCTGACATGCGCCTGAAGCAGGTCGTCCCACGGCTGATGGTCGAACGCCAGCGCCGGTGTCGCCAGCACCGCCATGACGGCGATCAGCGCGCCCAGGGCGGCGCGCAACGTGAGTTTCAGCATGATCTCACCTCCTGTCGATTCAGCGTTGCCAGGCGTGGAAGCGCTCCACCCAGCGCAGCAAGCCCTCCGGTTTGTGCGCCTTCTTCCACTCGCCGGCGGCGAATTTATTGGCCTCCGCCATGGTCGGGTAAATATGGATGGTGCCGAGGATCTTGTTCAGACCCAGCCCATGCTTCATGGCCAGCACGTACTCGCTGATCAGATCGGAGGCGGACTCGCCGACGATGGTGACGCCCAGGATGGTGTCCTTGCCCGGCGGCGTGAGCACTTTGACGAAGCCGTGGTCGGTGCTGTCGGCAATGGCCCGGTCCAGGTCGTCGATGCCGTAGCGGGTCACTTCCACCTCGATGCCCTGTTCGCGGGCCTCGTCCTCGCTCAGGCCCACGCGGGCCACCTCCGGATCGGTGAAGGTGGCCCAGGGGATCACCCGGTAGTCCACCTGGAACTTCTTGAAGCGGCCGAACAGGGCATTCACCGAGGCGTACCAGGCCTGGTGGGCGGCCACATGGGTGAACTGGTAGGGCCCGGCCACGTCGCCGCAGGCGAAAATATTGGGGAAGCGGGTGCGCAGGAAGCCGTCCACCGCCACGGTGCCGTTTTTCTCGGTGGCGATGTTCATGGCCTCCAGGCCCAGGCCGTCGGTGTTGGCGCGGCGGCCCACGGCCACCAGCACCGCGTCGAACGGCAGGCGTTTCTCGCCGTCGCCCGCCTGCACGTACAGCACCTTCTCGCCGTCCTCCACTGCGAAACGCGCCGCCTTATGGTTGGTGAGCACGGTGACGCCGCTGTCGCGCAGGGACGCGGTCACCAGGGCGGCGGCGTCTTCGTCCTCGCGGGGCATCAGGCGCTGCAGCATCTCCACCTGGGTCACCTCGCTGCCCAGGCGCGCGAAGCTTTGCGCCAGCTCACAGCCGATCGGCCCGCCGCCCAGCACGATCAGCCGGCGGGGCTGCTCCGTCAGGGTCCACAGGTTTTCCGAGGTGAGAATGTCGATTTCGTCGATACCGGGGATCGGCGGCACGAACGGCCGCGCGCCGGAGGCGATAATAATATTGCGGGTGGTCAGGGTGCGCTCGCCCTCGGCGGTGTCCACGGTGACTTCCCAGGGCGAGGTGATGCGCGCGCTGCCCTGCACGCAATCCACGCCCAGCTCGGTGTAACGCTCCACCGAATCGTGGGGCTCGATCTTGCCGATCACCTTATGGATGCGCGCCATGACGTCGGCGAAATCGAAACGCGGCGTGATGCTGGTGAAGCCGTAGCGCTGCGGCTTTTGCTCCAGGTGTGCCAGCCGCGCGCTCTTGATCAGTGCCTTGGACGGCACGCAGCCGGTGTTCAGACAATCGCCGCCCATCTCGCCTTTCTCGATCAGCGTGACACTGGCTTTCACCGTGGCGGCGATATAGGCGCTCACCAGCCCGGCGGAGCCGGCGCCGATCACCACCAGATTGCGGTCGAAGTGCTTCGGCTTTTGATACCCCCGGTACACCTTGCGCGCCTGCAGAAACGCCATCACCGCCTTGGCCAGCCACGGGAACAGCCCCAGCAACACGAAAGCGCCGATCAGATCCACCGACAACAAGCCGGACAGGCTGTCCAGCTCGCCCAGCTGGGTGCCCGCGTTCACGTACACCGCCGTGCCCGCCAGCATGCCCACTTGGCTGACCCAGTAAAACGTCCACGTCTTCAGCGGCGTCAGCCCCATCACCAGATTGATCACGAAAAACGGAAACGCCGGAATCAAACGCAACGTAAACAGATAAAAGGCGCCGTCCTTCGCCACCCCCGCGTTGATCTTCTTCAGCCGCTCACCGAAGCGGCTCTGCACCGCGTCCTTGAACAAAAACCGCGACGCCAGAAACGCCAGGGTCGCACCCACACTGGACGCGAACGACACCAGCACCAGCGCCACCCAGAACCCGAACAGCGCGCCCGCCGCCAGCGTCATGATCGCCGCTCCCGGCAAACTCAACGCCGTCACCGCCACATACAACAAAAAGAACCCGCCCAGCACCAGCACCGGCTGCTCCGCGGCCAGCGACTGAAACGCCCCGCGCTGCGCCTTCAAATAATCCAGGCTCAGATACTGCCCCAGATCAAACACAAAATAAGACGCCACCAGCGCCGCGATCACAATCAAAAGAGCCAGCTTCTTAACGTTCATCAAATCCTTCCTTGCGTATGCGGCGGCTGCTTACCCGGAACCTTTCGGCCGACTCCGGCGCGGTGTGTGTTGGTGACGTCCAGAACCGTATGAGCGCAGGGATGCGCGAATCGAGCCCCCAGGGACGGGTTCACGGCGTGTTCTGGACGTCACCAACACACACCGCGGCCCGTCTGGAGAGAAAGTCAGCAACAACTGCTACCAACGGCAGCATCCGAAGAACCATCCTCAAAGGGCACATTCAACCCACACCCCTCAAAAATCCCAAAGTGCGAATCAAAGTTACCAATAAACTCGAAATGGTCCGCGAACCGGCTCTCCGCCAACATTAACCAGGTATTCCCGCACACCGGGAACACCTTGCCGGTCTCAATCACATGATGATCGTCCAGCACGAATGAATGAGGATGATGGTCCACCGTGCCCTTATAGATCACCGCCTGCCCGTAGTCCTCGCAGGCCGGCTCCAGCGCATCAATGTTGAACAGCCGGTAGGTGGCCGAGTAGAAGCGGATGTTCCCCAGCTTCGCCTCAATGGCCGGGTTCTCGATGGTCAGCCGGCGCGACTCCACCAAACGCGGATCGCCGAACCCGCACCCCTTGGCCAGGTTGAGAAAGTCGTTCCAGTACAGGGCCCCGGACAGGCATTCCCCGTAGAGCACCGGGTCGGCAGTCAGCGCCGCCGGTACCCGGCGGTCGGCGTACACGTCGGAGAAGTAGAACTCGCCGCCGGGCTTGAGCAGCCGTTTCACATCGCCGATTACCTTGGCCTTGTCGGTGCTCAGGTTGATCACGCAGTTGGACACCACGATATCGAAGTAGCCGTCCTGCAGATCAAGCTGGTCCAGCTCTTCGATATAGCCTTTCAAAAAACGCACATTGCTGCGCGCGTGGCCGAATTCCCGGCGGTGGTACTCCTGATGGCGAGTCGCCACGGCGAGCTGCTCGTCGGTCATGTCCACGCCGACCACCTCGCCGCTGTCGCCCACCAGCGCCGAGAGCACGTAGACGTCCCGGCCGGAGCCACAGCCCAGGTCCAGAATGCGCATGCCCTCCAACGCCGCCGGCGCCACCAGGCCGCAGCCGTAGTAACGGGTTACCACCTCGTCGTGCAAGCGCGCCAGCAGCGGTTTGAGGTGATCCGGCGGGCTCTGATCGCAGCAGGCGTTGGTCTGTAAATCGCCGCTGCCGGTAAGTTGCTTGCCGTAGTAATCCTGAACCTCTTCACGCATCTTTGACCCTCTTAACGTCACACCTTGAATCGGGATTAACCCTTGGGTGCGAAGCATGGCGCTTTGTTACACCCTGGTGCTGTAACCTTACGGCGATCCTGGCATCCAAGTCATTCATGATCTGTGAAGGAAAGCTGATGGGACGTCTATTGGGCGTGGCGTTGCTGGCGCTGCTACTGGTTGCCTGCGGGCGGAACCAGGAGAAAATAGTAATCACGGGCTCCAGCACCATGGCGCCGGTGATTTCGGAAGTGGCGCAACGCTATGAAGAAGAACGCGGCGTTCAGGTGGATGTACAAAGCGGCGGTACTGGCCGCGCCATCAGTGACGTCCGGCAGGGGCTGGCGTCCATTGGTATGGCCAGCCGGACGCTGCATGCGGATGAGAGCGATTTGACCGCATTCACCGTGGCCCAGGACGGCATCGCGGTGATTGTGCACCGTGATAACCCTGTGGCAGCGCTCAGCGATGATCAGGTGCGTGCGATATATCGCGGCGAGGTGGACAACTGGTCGCACCTGGGCGGCGACGACCAAGCCATCACCGTGGTTAATAAAGCGGAAGGACGCTCCACCCTGGAGCTGTTTCTTGAGTACTTCCAATTGGATAACCGCGCCGTCCGGGCGGATGTGGTGATCGGTGAGAATCAACAGGGTATCAAGGCGGTGGCCGGTGATCCGGCGGCGATTGGCTATGTCTCCATCGGCAGTGCGGAGTACGAGGCGGAGGCGGGCACGCCGATCCGGTTGTTGCCACTGCGGGGCGTGGCGGCCAGCACCGACACGGTCAATCAAAAGCGCTATCCGCTGCGCCGGGAACTGAATCTGATTACCGCCGGTGTGCCCGGCGATGCCCAGCGGGCCTTTATCGACTTCGCCGCTTCGCCGGCGGCGGCCGACCTGTACCGTGACCACTATTTTGTCCCCGCCGCTCGCTAATCGCTGTCTGCGCTATCTGCTTCGAGCCAGTGCCCTGCTGGCGGCGCTGGCGCTGGGTGGTATTGTGGCGGTGCTGTTGTGGCGCACGCTGCCGTTCCTTCTGGCGCACGGCAGCGGGCTGTTCGACAGTGGCTGGCACCCGCGGGCTGGCGAGTACGGCATGGCCGCGATGATCGCCGGCTCCTTGTTGGTGAGCCTGCTGGCGCTGGCCTTAGCCGCGCCGGTGGCGGTCGTGCTGGCTGCCTGGCTACGCTTTTATGCGCCGGCGGCGATACGGCGCCCGACGCTGATGCTGGTGGAGCTGATGGCGGGTATCCCCTCGGTGGTGTACGGCCTGTGGGGGCTGTTGGTCCTGGTGCCGTGGATCAATCAATGGGCCCCGCCAGGCGCCTCCTGGCTGGCCGGCTCCCTGGTGTTGGCGCTGATGGTGCTGCCTCTGGCGTTGCTGGTAACGGACGCCGCCCTGTGCCAGCTGCCGGCCGCCTGGTGGCGCGCCGGAGACGCCATGTCGTTGTCGCGCCTGGGGATGCTGAGACGGGTGCTGTTACCCGCCGCCGCGCCGTCCATTCTTAGTGGCGTGGTGCTGCAGTTCGGGCGCGCCCTGGGCGAGACCATGGCGGTGCTGATGGTGTGTGGCAACGTGGTTCAGTGGCCGCATTCGGTATTTGATCCGGTCCGCACTCTGACCGCCAATATCGCTCTGGAAATGGCGTACGCCACCGGCGATCACCGGGTCGCCTTGTTTGTTAGCGGGCTGCTTTTGATGGCGGTGACCGCCCTGTTGCTGGTGGTGGCGTGGCGGCTGCGTGCCGCTAACCTGGGAGGTCATGCCCATGCATCGGCGTGACCGCTGGATCGCGGTCGCCGGCGTGGTGCCCTGGCTGCTGGTGGTGTTGCCGTTGATGATGATGCTCGGCGCGCTCTGGCAACAGGGATACCAGGGGCTCAGCCTGGCGTTTTTGCTTGAGGATCCGCGCTCCGCCGGCCGCGCTGGTGGCATTGCCCCATTGTTACTGAGCACCGGCTGGATATTGGCGGTGTGTCTGGCTGTGGCGGTACCCGTGGGGCTGGGTTGCGCGCTTTATCTGAGTGAGGAAGTGCCGCCCGGCTCACCGGCGGCGCGCCGGCTCGGTTTCGTGCTCGACTTGCTCGCCGCCACCCCTTCGGTGGTGTTCGGTTTGTTCGGCTATCAGTTTTTCGCCATTACTTTGGGGCTGGGCTTTTCCATTCTCAGCGGTGGGTTGGCGCTCTCTCTGATGGTGCTGCCGTTGATGATTCGCAGCGCCGAGCAAGCGTTGCGTGGCGTTCCCGGGTCCTACCGTCAGGCGGCACGGGCGTTGGCGTTGAGCCGCTGGGGTTGGGTGCGCCGGGTGTTGCTGCCGGGCGCGGCATCCGGTATCGCGGTGGGCGTGATTCTGAGTGTCGGCCGGGCGCTGGCGGAGACCGCCGTGCTGCTGTTCACCGCCGGCTATGTGTTACGCCGCCCCGATTCGGTGTTTGATTCCGGGCGCGCGCTGAGTGTTCATATTTACGATCTCGCCATGAACGTGCCGGGTGGCACGGCGCGGGCCGCCACCACCGCGCTGGTTCTTATCGCCCTGTTGGTGGCGATCAATTTACTGATTCGGCGCGCGCTGCGCCGTCCCGTTCTAGCCGGAGTGCCCCGATGACCGCATCCTTTGCCGAGACCCGCCGCCCACCCTCTCTGACGCTGGACGGGGTGAGTGTGTATTACGGCGCGCAGGTGGCGATCCAGGGCGCCAGTCTTACCGTGGCGCCGGGCGAGCTGATGGCCCTGGTGGGGCCCAGCGGTTGCGGCAAGACCAGCCTGCTTTCCGCGATTAACCGCATGGCGGATGAGCAGCCCGGTTGTCGGGTGGGCGGCTCGGTGCGTCTGGACGACCACGACGTGGCCGGCCTCGGGGTGACGGCGCTGCGGCGTCAGGTGGGTATGGTGTTTCAGCAGCCGAACCCGTTTCCGCTCTCGGTGATGGATAATTTACGGTTTCCCCTCAGTGAACACGGCGTGCCACGACGTCAAAGGGACACTTTGGCGGAGCGGGCGTTACGGGACGTGGGGTTGTGGGACGAGGTCAAGGACCGGCTTGGCCAATCAGCGTTGGCGCTATCCGGCGGCCAGCAGCAGCGGCTTTGTATCGCCCGGGCCCTGGTGCTGGCGCCGCGCGTGCTGTTACTGGACGAGCCCTGTTCCGCTCTCGACCCGGTGTCCTCGAGGGTGGTGGAGGATATGATCGCGTCGCTGAAAGGCCGCTACACTCTGTTGATGGTGACGCACAATCTCGCCCAGGCTCGGCGGCTGGCCGACACGGTAACGGTGTGCTGGGTGGAAGGGGAGTGCGGGTGCGTGGTTGAATCCAATACCTGCGAGCAGGTGTTCGAGGCACCGGCGCACCCCATCACGGCCGCCTATTGTGGCGGCGAGGTAGGCTGAGTCGTTCGCTAAACGCCGGTCTTCTTTGGCACCGCCCGCGCGATCCAGTGGTCGACGCTCACGTAGCGCCCTGCACCCTGGAAGAACAGCACCAGCAGCATGACCAGGTAGGTCACACCAAACTCAATGCCGTTGTTGAGCACCACGTAACCGCCTTTGGCGGTGAGCCAGTCGTACTGGCCATGCTCGCGCAGTAGCGCTCTGGCTTTGCTGAGACGCTCGCCGACCTGGGCGCTGTTTTCCAGGCTGGCCTGAGCCGCCGGCAGGCCCAGTTCCGCCAGTGGCCGCGCGGTGCTGGTGGCCGGGTCGGAGGGTGCGATCGCGAACCAGCCGTTGCCCCAATGTACGGTGAAGATCGCCACCAGCATGGTGATCATCAGCGGCACGCTGACCCAGCGGGTGGCGAACCCGATCAATAGAAAAACACCGCCCACCAGTTCGGTGACCGTGGCCAGCAACGCCAGCAACCAGGGGAACGGCAGGCCCAGGCCCCAGTCGGCGTTACCGAACCAGGCGACGGTGGAATCGAACGCCAAGGCTTTATTGAGTCCCGCGCTGAAGAACACCGGCGCCAGATAAAGACGCAATGCCAGCGGTGCCAGAAAGTCCAGATGGCGGCTGTGATCAAGCAGTGCCTGGACCTTTTCGCCGCTGTTGATGAGTACGGACATGATGTTCCCCCGTGTCGCGCCCAGGGGCGGCGATCACTCTGATTGGCGGTCCACGATCCGCTCGACCAGCGCCTCGGTGTGTGTGTCCGAAAGCGGGGCCGGCGACCTGCGCAGTGTCCGCACCAGAGCCTGCAACTGACGCAGGTAGCGTCGGCAGTGGCGGCAAACCATCAGGTGGGCCCGTAACGCCAGACGCTCGCCAAACGGCAATCGTTCGCCGTCTACCAGGGCGTCGGCGCGTTGTTCAACGTGCTTGCATTTCAGCATTCGCCGGTCTCCTGGAAGCGGTCCACCATTTCGAACAGTCGGGCGCGGGCCCGGTGCAACAGTACGCGAACGTTGGATGCACTGACGTCCATGATGTTACAGATGTCGTCGAAATCCAGGCCCTGGATGTCGCGCAGCTGCAGCGCCAGGCGCTGGTTGTCCGGCATCGCCGTGATGTGGCTTTCCAGGCAGTGTTGCAGCTCGTCGCGGGTGAGAAGCGCGTCCGGGCCGCTCAGGGCCCAGGCCCGGGGCGGCTCCTGCCAGTGGCCGTTGGCGTTGAAACGATGCGCCAGGGCGTCGGTGGCGCCTTCTTCGGTGGGGTCGAACTGAACTTCACGGCCGCCCTTGCGCAGCTGCATGCGTGCCTGATTGATCACGATGCGGGTCAGCCAGGTGAGCAGGGCACTGCGGCCCTCGAATTTGGGCAGGGCCCGGTGGGCGGCGATCCAGCCGTCCTGGACCGCCTCTTCCGCGTCCGCCGGTTGCAGCAGGGTGCGCGCGGCGCCCAGCAGGCGCGGGTGGTAGTGCTTGACCACCAGGGCGAACGCGGCCCGGTCACCCGCCCGCAGGCGTTCGATGAACTCGGGGGTTTCCAAATCCGCATTCGCCATGGGCTTTCCGCCGCTCTGGGTTAGACCTCGATGCGCTTGTACTTCATGCGCTTGGGTTGCAAGGCCTCGTCACCGAGCTGCTTGCGGCGGTATTCCTCGAACTCGGTGTAGGAGCCCTCGAACCACTCCACCTGGGCGTCGCCTTCGAACGCCAGGATGTGCGTGGCCACCCGGTCCAGGAACCAGCGGTCGTGGGAAATCACGATGGCGCAGCCGGGGAACGTCAGCAGCGCTTCTTCCAGCGCCCGCAGGGTTTCCACGTCCAGGTCGTTGGTGGGCTCATCGAGCAGCAGCACGTTGGCGCCCTGCTTAAGCAGCTTGGCCAGGTGCAGGCGGTTGCGCTCCCCCCCGGACAGGTCGCCGACCCGCTTCTGCTGGTCGCCGCCCTTGAAGTTGAAGCGGCCCAGGTAGGCGCGGCTGGGCACCTCGTAGTTGCCGATGCGCAGAATGTCGTTGCCGTCGGACACTTCTTCCCAGACGGTCTTGTTGGCGTCCAGGTCTTCGCGGCTCTGGTCCACGTAGGCCAGGTCCACGGTGTCGCCCACCTCGATGTCGCCGGAGTCCGGCGTTTCCTCGCCGGCGAACATGCGGAACAGGGTGGTCTTACCCGCGCCGTTGGGGCCGATGATGCCGACAATGGCGCCGCGCGGCACCGAGAAGCTCAGGTCTTCATAGAGCAGCTTGCCGTCGAACTGTTTGGAGACACCGTTGATCTCGAACACCTTCTCGCCGAGGCGCTCGCCTGGCGGAATGTACAGTTCCTGGGTCTCGTTGCGCTTCTGGAAGTCCTGGCTGGCCAGTTCCTCGAAGGCGCTCACCCGGGCCTTGTTCTTGGCGCGGCGGCCCTTGGGGTTCTGGCGCACCCATTCCAGCTCTTTCTCCACCGTCTTGCGGTGGGCGCTTTCCTTCTTCTCTTCCTGCTCCAGGCGCTGTTCCTTCTGTTCCAGCCAGGAGGAGTAGTTGCCCTTCCACGGGATGCCGTGGCCCCGGTCCAGTTCCAGGATCCACTCGCAGGAGTTGTCCAGGAAGTAGCGGTCGTGGGTCACCGCCACCACGGTGCCGGAGAACTCGTGCAGGAAGCGCTCCAGCCAGGCCACCGACTCGGCGTCCAGGTGGTTGGTGGGCTCATCCAGCAGCAGCATGTCCGGGGCGCTCATCAGCAGGCGGCACAGCGCCACGCGGCGGCGCTCACCGCCGGACAGGTTGGCCACGTTGGCGTCCCAGGGCGGCAGGCGCAGGGCGTCGGCGGCGATATCCAGGCGGCGCTCGATATTGTGCGCGTCGGTGGCTTCGATAATGCCTTCCAGCTTCGCCTGCTCCTCCGCCAGCTTCTCGAAGTCCGCGTCTTCCTCGGCGTAGGCGGCGTACACCTCTTCCAGGCGCTCCTGGGCGCCGCGGATCTCGGAGAGCGACTCCTCGACGATCTCGCGCACGTTCTTGTCCGGGTCCAGCTCCGGTTCCTGGGGCAGGTAACCGATGTTGATACCCGGCTGCGGGCGCGCCTCGCCCAGGTAGTCCTTGTCGATGCCGGCCATGATGCGCAGCAGCGTGGATTTACCGGAGCCGTTGAGGCCCAGCACGCCGATCTTGGCGCCCGGGAAGAAGGACAGGGAGATGTCCTTGAGGATCTGTTTCTTAGGCGGGACGACCTTGCCCACCTTATCCATGGTGAAAATGTATTGGGCCATAAAAAGAGATATGCCTGAAAACGTAAGAAAAGCCCGTATGACGGGGCACGGGCGGGTTGGCGCCTAAACTAACCGAACCCGGCCCGGGATGAAAGGGTGCCCTGTGGCCCGGGCCGCCGGTGCCGCGCCCGACCGGGCTCAAGTTCGCGCACGCCTTGCCGATATCAGCCACGGAACATGATTTTACTTTTGGGCCCGAGTCGCCCGTTCGCGCTGAGCAGGAGTTGTGCTGTGTTCGCTAAATTCAACCGCATCAATATCAAATACGGCGCCGCCTTCATCGGCGTGGCCCTGGCCTTGCTGGTGGTCGTGACCGCCAACGCCATGCTGGTCAACTCGGTCAAGGATCGCCTGGAAGAGGTCACCTCGACCCTCAACAGAGCCATCTCTCTGGTGCTCAACGCGGACCGCGACCTCTACCAGGCGCGCATGGCTGAAATGGCCTACCTGCGAGGTATTCCCGGTACACCCGAAGCCGAGGCGCAGATCGCCAACTATGAGGAAAACGCGGCCCAGGCCCAGGAGCGCATCCAGCAGGTGGCCGGTCTGATGGCCAACTACGGCGATGTGTCCGACAGCGTTAACACCTTCAACGGGCTGTATGAGCGCTGGCGGGAAGAGTCGGCGCGTTCGATCCAAATGTACAAGGACGAAGACATCGGCGGCGCCATGGAGCAGATCGACGGGGCGTCCCGGGAGAGCTTCGAACAACTGCGCGGCTTCTACGACGCCACCGGGCAGTCCGTGGACGAGCGCGTCCAGGAGCTGGAGGCCACCACCCTGGCGCAGATCAACCGCCAGCAAACCCTGGTCATCGGTTTTGCCGTCCTGGTGGGTCTCGTGGCGATCGCTATTGCCCTGATCGGCCCGCACCTGATGTCCAAGGCGATCCGCCAGGTGAGCGCTCGGATCCGCGAGATCACCGACGGCGACGGCGACCTCACCGCCCGCATCCAGAGCCACCGCAAGGACGAAATCGGCGAGCTGGCCGAGCAGTTCAACCGCTTTATCGAGCGCATCGACACCACCCTGCAATCCGTGCGCACCAGCACCCTGAGCGTCAACACCGCCTCCGACGAGATCGCCAAGGGCAGCCAGGAGCTGGCCTCGCGCACCGAGCAGTCCGCCGCCAACCTGCAGCAGACCTCCGCCTCCATGGAGCAGATCACCACCACCGTGCGCAACACCTCCGACGCCGCCCGTCAGGCCGACGAACTGGTGCAGTCCACCGTGCAGGTGGCCCGGCGCGGCCAGGACGCCATGCGCGAGGTGGAAACCACCATGGGCGAGATCAGCGCCTCCTCGGAGAAGATCAACGAAATCATCACCCTGATCGACGGCATCGCTTTCCAGACCAACATCCTGGCCCTGAACGCCTCCGTGGAAGCGGCCCGCGCCGGCGAGCACGGCCGCGGCTTCGCCGTGGTGGCCCAGGAAGTGCGCACCCTGGCGGGCCGCTCCGGCGACGCCTCCCGGGAAATCCGCGAGCTGGTGGACCGCTCCGTGACCAGCACCCAGACCGGCGCCGGCCTGGTCAAGAACGCCGGCCGCACCATGGAAGACATCGTCGCCAGCATCGACAAGGTCACCCGCGTGATCAGCGAGATCAGCACCGGCGCCCAGGAACAGAGCCAGGGCATCGGCCAGGTCAACACCGCCGTCGCCGAGCTGGACACCATGACCCAGCACAACGCCTCCATGGTGGAAGAAACCAGCTCCGCCGCCGACGAGATGCGCCACCAGGCCGAGCAGCTGGCGGCCCTGATCGCCAGCTTCCGCCTCAGCGGCCAGACCGATGACGACGGCGGCGAGCGGGTGCCGGTGCTGCGTGCCGTCGCCGCCGACCGGTACGACCCGGAAGGCCGCGCCGCCTGACCGGCGTGCCCCTTTTCAGAGCCGCCGGTTCAAACCGCTGTTGAGCAGCAGGCGCACCACGTCCTGCTGCTTGCTGACGCCCAGCTTGCCGAAAATGCTCTTTAACTGGCTGCGCACGGTTTCCCTGGAGACCTGATGCCGTTCGGCGATCTGTTCCACCGACAGCCCGTTGACCAGGGCGCTGGCGACCCCGCTTTCCGCCCGGGTGAAATGGAACAAGGCGGCCAGGTCCTCTTCGCAGGCATCGAACGGGTGGCCCGGGTCGGACACGTACAGGACGATCTCACCCTCGCCGTAGACACCGGACAGGGACTCGGGGGCGTCCTCCCGCAGCGTCGCCAGGACGATCAGCGGGTGCGGCCGGTCCGGATGGTTCAGGCCCACCGCCTGCTGCCTGGCCTTGCCCTGCCGCAGGCCGGCCACCGCAGCCCACAACTCCGCCGCGTCCCGCGGATACCAGGTGCGAAGCCTGGCGCCATCCATCAGCAGCCCGGCGTGCCGCGACAGCAGGCGCTCAGCGGCGGCGTTGTGGTAGGTCACCTGGTCCTGCCCGTTCAGCACCACCACGCCATGCATCAACTCGGACAACACCGACTGCAGTGAGGCGGCCCGGTGTGTCGCCTGCTGCAACGCCTTGTCGATGCGCAGCGCGCGCTGAAAGTGCGGGGCCAGCACGTTCAGCAACTGCAGCTCCCGGTCGCCGAACGGCTCGGCCTTGAAGGACCGGTGCACACCGATACCGGCATGCCATTCCTTGTCGTTGAACAGACTGATGGCGGCGACATAGCCCAGATCGTTGGGCTTCATGATCAGACGGTAGTAAAGCGGGTTCTCCGCCACCTGCTCGTCGTGCCTCACCACCAGGGCCGCTTCCGCCACCGGGCGCGCGGCCTGGATACGGTAGACCGGATCATGCCTGGAGAGGCCGAGCCGGTAGGTGGCTTCGGCGAACCGGGGCAGCCCGTGGTTGGCCAGCAGATACCGTTTGCCCGAGGCGTGATCTTCCACGTGGATGCCGCCGGACTTGGCGCCCAGCAGCCGGCAGAGGCGGTCGAGGACCGTGCCCCAGTGGCCGGGCCGGTACGACGCCTCGTAAATGTCCCCAATGAACGACAGCAACCCTTCTTCGGCGGCCAAAAGGTACCCCGCGAACCCAAACCCCGTTATTCCTTAAGGGAATAGCAAAAGTCGTTTAGGGCGTCAAATATGTGAATGGCATCACGCCCGCCCGGCGGCGGGCGGCGCCTGCTCCGTGAGCGTGGCTCCTGCCGGAATGAGTGCAACTCAAGTGCCAACCGGGCCCCTTTTTGGTTAGAATACGCGCCCCTGATCCCGCAATCCGACCCACAGGTAGCCCATGTTCTCTAAATCCATGTCCATCGCCGAGTTCGACCCGGAAATCCAGGCCGCCATCGACGCCGAGCGCGAGCGCCAGGAGCAGCACATCGAGCTGATCGCCTCCGAGAACTACGCCTCGCCCCGGGCCATGGAAGCCCAGGGCTCCGTACTCACCAACAAGTACGCCGAGGGCTACCCGGGCAAGCGCTACTACGGCGGCTGCGAAAACGTGGACGTGGTCGAGAACCTGGCCATCGAACGCGCCTGCCAGCTGTTCGGCGCCGACTGGGCCAACGTCCAGCCCCACGCCGGCTCCCAGGCCAACGCGGCGGTCTACATGGCGGTGCTCAAGCCCGGCGACACCGTGCTCGGCATGAGCCTGGACGCCGGCGGTCACCTGACCCACGGTGCCAAGCCGAACTTCTCCGGCAAGATGTACAACGCCATCCAGTACGGCCTGGACAACGACACCGGCCTGATCGACTACGACCAGGTGGAAAAGCTGGCCCGCGAGCACAAGCCGAAGATGATCGTGGCCGGCTTCTCCGCCTACTCCCAGATCGTCGATTGGCAGCGCTTCCGTGACATCGCCGACGAAGTGGGCGCCATTCTGCTGGTGGACATGGCCCACGTGGCCGGCCTGGTCGCCGCCGGCGTCTACCCCAGCCCGGTGGGCATCGCCGACATCACCACCACCACCACCCACAAGACCCTGGGCGGCCCGCGCGGTGGCCTGATCCTGGGCAAGGCCAACGAAGACCTGCAGAAGAAGATCAACTCCGCCGTCTTCCCCGGCGGCCAGGGCGGCCCGCTGGAACACGTCATCGCCGCCAAGGCGATCTGCTTCAAGGAAGCCATGGACCCGGCCTTCAAGACCTACCAGCAGCAGGTGGTGAAGAACGCCAAGGCGATGGCCAAGGTGTTCATCGACCGTGGCTTCGACGTGGTCTCCAACGGCACCGAAAACCACCTGTTCCTGCTCAGCCTGGTCAAGCAGGACATCACCGGCAAGGACGCGGACGCCGCCCTCGGCCGCGCCCACATCACCGTCAACAAGAACGCCGTGCCCAACGACCCGCGCTCGCCGTTCGTCACCTCCGGCCTGCGCATCGGCTCCCCGGCCATCACCCGCCGCGGCTTCAACGAAGCCGACGCCACCGAACTGGCCGGCTGGATCTGCGACATCCTCGACAACATGGGCGACGAAAGCGTGATCGACGAGGTGCGCGGCAAGGTCGGTGAGATCTGTAAGCGGCTGCCCGTTTACGAGCGATAGGTGATGAGTTAATAGTTAACAGGGAACAGTTAATAGCGAAACCAAACCGAGGCGTCAGGGATGACGGGAAGGTTCGTAGCGCGGGAGAAATCCCGCGCTTTTGCGTTGCGGGTGGTGAAAAGCTGCCAATACCTGCAGAGTGAGAAGCAGGAATACGTCTTAAGCAAGCAGTTGCTGCGCAGCGGCACCGCAATCGGAGCGCTGGTGCGTGAGGCCGAGTACGCGGAAAGCCGCGCGGATTTCGTGCACAAGATGCATGTCGCCCTGAAAGAAGCCAATGAAACGGACTACTGGATAGATTTGTTGTCCGCCTCGGGTTACTTCCATCCGGATTCCGGGAAGTCTTTGCAGGCGGACTGCCGGCAACTCCTGAGAATATTGATCGCCATTATCAAAACCACCAAAAGTCGGCGATAATGCCCCCGTGTTTTCGCTATTCACTGTTCACTATTAATTCTTAACTGTTAACTGGTCCTCTCATGTTTTGTCCGTTTTGTGCTGCTCAGGACACCAAGGTGATCGACTCGCGTCTGGTTGCGGACGGCGGGCAGGTGCGCCGGCGCCGGGAATGCCTGAGCTGTAACGAGCGGTTTACCACCTTCGAGACCGCCGAGCTGGTGATGCCCCGGGTGATCAAGTCCGACGGCACCCGCGAGCCGTTCAACGAGCAGAAGCTGCGCGCCGGCATGCTGCGCGCCCTGGAGAAGCGGCCGGTGAGCGTGGAGGACCTGGAAGCGGCGATCAGCCGGCTCTGCCACCGTCTGCGCGCCACCGGCGAGCGGGAGGTGCCGGCCCGGCAGGTGGGCGGCTTCGTGATGGAGGCGCTGCAGCAGCTGGATGACGTGGCCTATGTGCGCTTCGCCTCGGTCTACCGCAGCTTCCAGGACATTTCCGAATTCGCCGCCGAGGTGGACCGTCTGCGCGGCCGCGCCGGCGGCGGCGAACCGCAAGACGACGATACCCCGCAGCAATGAGCGCCGGGCGGTTCAGCGACTTCGACCATGAGTGCATGGCCCGGGCCCTGGAACTGGCCCGGCGTGCGCTCTACACCACCGACCCGAACCCGCGCGTCGGCTGCGTGCTGGCCCATGACAGCCTGATCATCGCCGAGGGCTTCCACGCCCGGGCCGGCGACCCCCACGCGGAGCGCAACGCGCTGGCCACCGCCGGCGAGCACGCCCGCGGCGCCACCGCCTACGTCACCCTGGAACCCTGCTCCCACACCGGCCGTACCGGCCCCTGCGCGGACGCCCTGATTGAGGCCGGCGTGGCACGCGTGGTCGCCGCCATGGAAGACCCCAACCCCCAGGTGGCCGGCAGCGGCCTGCAGCGGCTCCGCGACGCCGGCATCCAGGTGGACACCGGTCTTCAGGAAGCGGACGCCCGCGCGCTGAACCCGGGCTTCGTGCTGCGCATGAGCCAGGGGCGGCCGCTGATCCGCATCAAGGCCGCCGCCAGCCTGGACGGCCGCACCGCCATGGCCAGCGGTGAGTCCCAGTGGATCACAGGCCCCGAGGCCCGCGAGGACGTGCAGCGCCTGCGCGCGCGCAGCAGCGCCATCGTCACCGGCATCGGCACGGTGCTGGCGGACCGGCCTTCCTACACCGTGCGTCCCGAACAATGGCGGCATGGCGAGTACGCCGACGGCCCGGTCCGCGCGCCGCTGCGGGTGATCCTCGACCCGGCCCTGCGCACCCCGGTGGACAGCCCGGTGGTCACCGCCGACGGCGCCTGTCTGATCGCCCACGCCGACGACCCGGACGCCGCCCCGGACGACCGCCGCCGGGCGCTGGAACACGCCGGCGCCGAGCTGCTGGCGCTGCCCCGCGCCCGCGCCGCCAGCGATCCCGCCGAGCCCGGCGCCGCCGCCCGCGCGGAACGGCGCGGCCTCGACCTGCACGCCCTGACCGCCGAGCTGAGCCGCCGCGAATGCAACGAGGTGCTGGTGGAATGCGGCGCCACCCTGGCCGGGGCCTTTGTCCGCGAGGCCCTGTTCGATGAGCTCATCGTCTACCTGGCCCCCACGCTGCTGGGCGCCGACGCCCGCGGCCTGCTGGATCTGCCGTTCGACCGCATGGACCAGCAGATCCGCCTGCAATGGAGCGACCTGCGCCGCGTCGGCGACGACCTGCGCCTGACGCTCACCCGACCGTAAACGGAGGCGGCCCATGACCCTGAACGTGGGGGTGTACCTGTACCCCGGTGTGGAACTGCTCGACTTCGCCGGCCCCTGCGAGGTGTTCACCACCGCCAACCGGCTGGCCCCGGAGGGCGCGCCGTTTTCGGTGTTCTCGGTGGCCGCTGAGCGGCGGCCGGCCACCAGCCGCGCGGGCGTGGTGATTCAGCCGGATTACAGCTTCGCGGATCATCCCCCGATCGACGTTCTGCTGGTGCCCGGCGGTGTGGTGGACGAGGTCATGAACGAGGCGGCCGTGGTGGGCTGGATCGCGGAAGTCTCGGCGGCGGCGCGGCTCACCGCCTCGGTCTGCAACGGCGCCTTCCTGCTCGCCGCCGCCGGTGTCCTGGACGGCCGCCGGGTGACCACCCACTGGGAAGACATCGACGCCTTGCGCACTCGTTTCCCGGCGCTGAGGGTGGAGGACGGGCCGCGCTGGGTGGATCAGGGCGACGTGGTCACCTCCGCCGGTATTTCCGCGGGCATTGATATGAGCCTGCATCTCGTGGAACGGTTACAGAGCCGTACCCTGGCCGCCGCCACGGCACGGCAGATGGATTTTCACCGGGCGAGCTGATTTCGGGGGAGGTCGCCGTCATGCAATGCCCCAAATGCGAGCACCCGCGAGGCGCCGGGGACACCACCTGCGGCGGCTGCGGGCTGGTCTTTCACAAGTACGAAGCCTACCTGGAGCGCCAGCGCGAGCTGCGGGAAAATCAGACGCCGCCGGGCCCGGACGGCGCCGAGCGCCTGAAAGCGTTTTTCCAGAGCCTGCTGGTGCCACCGGATACCCTCTACCGTTACCCGGCCCTGTACGCGCTGCTCTGGGTGGGTCTGGTGGTGTGGGGCTGGAGCTACATCACACAGAGCCTCCACCAGCTCGGTTACCAGCCCGCCTTCCTGCACAACGTGAACCTGCCGTTCCACGAAGCCGGGCACGTGATCTTCGGCCTTTTCGGCCAGTTCATCGGTTCCCTGGGCGGCACCCTGGGGCAACTGCTGGTGCCGGTGATTTGCGGCATCGCCCTGCTGCGGCGCCACGACACCTTCGGCGCCAGCGTCTGCCTGTGGTGGTTCGGCGAGAACTTCCTCGACATCGCGCCCTACATGGCCGACGCCCGTGCCGGCGAGCTGCCGCTACTGGGCGGCAACTACGGCAAGTCCTCCCCCTACGGCTTCCATGATTGGGAATTCATTCTCGGCGAGACCGGGCTGCTGGCCTGGGACAAGACGCTGGCGGCGCTGACGCTGAACAGCGGCCGGGCGATCATGGTGCTGGCCATGGTGTGGGGCGCCTGGCTGCTATGGCGGGGCTGGCGCCGACAGCGCGGCTGACCTCAGGAGGCGATGGCGACCACGCCGCGGCCGCGGTCCTTGGCCTGGTACAGCGCCTGGTCGGCGCGGCGCAGGGTGCGCCGCCAGTCGTCGTCGGTGAGCTCCGCGAACCCCATGCTGGCGCCGATGCGCAGGTCCTCGTTGTCGCCGGCGGGGATGCTTTCGAACGCCTCCAGCAGGCGCCGGGCGATGGAGTCCGCCGCGTCCGGGTTGGCGTCCGCCAGAAACACCACGAACTCGTCGCCGCCCCAGCGGCAGGCGATGTCGCCGTCGCGCATGGTGTGGTCGATGCGCTGCGCCACGGCGCGCAGCAAGGCATCGCCCCGGGTGTGGCCGAAGCGGTCGTTAACGACCTTGAAATGATCCAGGTCGATGAACAGCAGGCCGCCCCGGGCGTGGGGGCCGAGGCCGTCCAGATGGCTTTCCAGAAAGGCGCGGTTGAACAGCCCTGAAAGCGGGTCACGGGTGGCCTTGTCCGCCAGGTGCCGCAGCTGGTGGTCGGTCTCGGTGCGCTCGCTGAGCGTGCGCGAGTAATGAATCACCATCGCCGCCAGCGCCGCCACCTGGAACGCCACGAACCCCGGCGTCAGCGCGCTCAGCGGCAGCAGCTCCACGCCCATCTCGCGCAGGGCGTCGTGCACCCCGGTGAGAAACACCAGCACGAAGCCGATCACCGTCAGCCACCAGGCCAGGGTGCCACCGGTGCGCCGGGCGCGGCGCACCATCCGCCAGTTGGTGTAGCTGAACGCCACCATGCACAGCACGAAGAAGGGCGCGCCGGCGGCGCCGTAATCCGCGAACACCTGGCTGCCCTCGATGGTGGGCCGGTTGCTGGCGATGATCAGCGCCGGATGATCCACCCACAGCACGCTGGCCAGCAGAGCGCCGGCCAGGTAAATCGCCGCCAGCCGCCAGCGCGGCTCGTGCCGGCGGCGCAGCACCCGGTGCATGCAGATCAGCGCCGCCAGCCCCATCACCACCGCGCTCAGCGCCACGCGGTAGGGCGTCATCACCGCGTCCAGGTCGCCGGTCACGGCGTCGATCCGCGAGGTCAGATCGCCGGCGATGTACACCGTGGCGCACAGGTTGGCCAGGGCGAACTGCAGCGCCGCCGGCGCCTCCCGGTCGCGGTACAGATACAGCGCCAGGGTGAACACACTCAGCAGCAGCAACAACGCCACGGCCGCGCCGGTGGCCATGATGTTCAGCCAAAGCGTCCAGGTATCCGTCCCGGCGCCGGCCAGGAAGGTGGAAGCAGAGTGTTCAGGCATGGTTTCCGGGGCGACTAAAAAATGAGCGGCAAGAATACCAAAAACACCCGTCAAAACCGTTGTTTCTTCGTTTCAGCTTATTCGGGACACGTCTCTGTGGCTTTGGGCTCTTTACCAAGCGGCTTTTGCTTTCTCCGGGTGGCCAGGGCTAAGCTCCTGAGAAAAATGAGGGCCTCACCATGACCACCGGAACCTTTCGCCTGCTGCTCGTGCTCTGGGCGGCGCTGTTCGCGCTGCTGTTCGTTGTGATCGTGATTCCGCCGCTGATCGGTGACCCGGATCTGCTCGCCGCCATCAGTGCCGGTTTCGTCAATCCCTATGCCACCGGCTATTCCCTGGACACCATCATGTGCTGGGTGGTGCTCACCACCTGGGTGGCTTACGAAGCGAAGGCCCGGCCGGTAAAACACGGCTGGATCGCGCCGCTGCTGGGGCTGGTGCCCGGCGTCGCCACCGGCTTCGCCGTCTACCTGCTGTTGCGGCTCAATTCAGGCACCAATAAGTGATTACACCGCTTCTCTACATCGCCGCCGCCCTGGCGGAAATCGCCGGCTGCTTTTCGGTCTGGGCCTGGTGGCGGCTGGAGAAAACGCCGCTGTGGCTGGTGCCCGGCCTGGTCAGCCTGGCGCTGTTCGCCTGGCTGCTCAGTCTCGTCGACACCGACTATGCCGGCCGCGCCTACGCCGCCTACGGCGGCGTCTATATCGTTATGTCGCTGCTCTGGTTGTGGCTGGTGGAGCAGCGCGCCCCCGACCGCTGGGACCTGCTCGGCGCCGGAATCTGCCTCGTCGGCGCCGGCGTCATTTTGTTCGGCCCGCGCGGCGCCTAACGCAACCCCAGCACCCATTCCCGCACCGCCGCGATGGCGGGTTCGCGCAGCCGTTCTTCCGGGTACACCAGGTGGAAGGGCTTGGCGTGCAGATCCGGCCCGAACGGCTGTACCAGCCGGCCGCTGGCCAGTTCGTCGGCGATCAGCGCCTTGCTCATCAAGGCAATGCCCTGACCGTCCAGGGCGGCGGTGATGGTGTGGGTCTCGTCGGAGAACACCAGGCCGGCGCCCATGTCCAGGTCGGGCACCCGCGCCAGCTTTTGCCAGGTCGTCCAGCTCAGCAGGGCGCCGGAATGGCTGGGCGGCTGGTAGTGCAGCAGGGTGTGCCGGTGCAGATCGTCGTGCCGGGTGATGCCCAGGGTCGGGCTGCAGGCGGGGACAAAGACGTTATCGAACAGCTTCTCCGACACCAGCCCGGGCCAGTGGCCGTCCCCGTAGCGGATCGCCATGTCGGCGGCGACGCCGTCCAGCGCCACCAGGTCGTGGGAGATCCGCAGGTTCAGATTCAGTTGCGGGTGGCGGTCACGCAGCAGGCACACCCAGGGCAGCAGAAAACGCCCGGCCACCGCCGGGATGGTGGACAGCGTGACGGTCTGGTGGCCCGGGTCGTGGCGCAGCCGGGCCACCGTTTCCGCGAGGGTATCGAACGCCTCGCTGGACGCCGTCAGCAGGGTCTGGCCGGCGCCGGTGAGCACCAGCTGGCGCGGTTTGCGCACGAACAGGGCCACGCCCAGGTAGTCCTCCAGTTGCCGCAGTTGGTGGCTGATGGCGGTGGGGGTCACCGACAGTTCCTGGGCGGCGGCTTTGGCGCTGCGGTGGCGGGCCGCCGCCTCGAAGGCGCGCAGGGCGGACAGGGAGGGCAGTTTGCGGGCGCTCATGGGGTGCCTTATGGATGAGTTTTATTTTGCCTTCACGGCAAGAATTCATCGTTTGTCGCGGCTTTAAGCCTCCGGTTTCATGGGAAGCCTGTCAAGCAGGAGTGAGATCAGCTCACCTGCAAGCCAACCCTGACCGGAGACAATGCCATGACCCGCTTATTGCACCTCGACGCCAGCCCCCGCCCCGGACGTTCCGGCACCCACGAGCACGGCTCGCACAGCCGGCGGCTGAGCCACCACTTCATCGAGCACTGGAAAGCCGCCCGGCCGCGGGATGCGGTGACGCGCCGGGATCTGGGCGTCCGGCCGCCTTCGCTGCTGAACGTGGAGTGGATCGAAGCCGCCTTTACGCCGTCGACGCAGCGCCCCGCCGCCCTGCAGCAGGTGCTGGCGGAGAGCGACAGCCTGGTGGACGAGGTGATCCAGTCCGACGTGCTGGTGCTGGGCGTGCCGCTGTACAACTACAGCTACCCGGCGGCGTTCAAGGCCTGGATCGACCAGATTGTGCGCGTGGAGCGCACCATCTATTTCGATCCGGCCAACATCGATCACCCGGTGGGCCCGCTGCTCAACGACCGGCCGCGCCACGCGGTGATTCTGTCGTCCCGGGGCGGGTTCGGCCTGGGCGCCGGCGGCCCGCTGGCGCACCTGAACCATCTGGAAGCCAGCGTGCGCACCGCGCTGGAACTGATTGGCATCGAGCACTTCCATGAGATCGCCATTGAGTACCAGGAGGAGGGCGGCGAGCGGCTGGACGCGTCGGTACGCGACGCCCTGGCCGAGGTGGAGCGGCTGGTGGCCCGGCTGCAGCGGGACGCTTTCCCCGTGCCGCGGGCGGTATCCGCGTGATGCCGGGGCCCCGGCGTTTGGTTTACACTGTAAGCCTTTGCCGTCCGGCCCTGTGCCCGCAGACCATGGAGCGCCCCGTTGCCCAAGAAGCCGAAAACCGACCAGGAGATCGCCGCCTTCCGCGAGCGCGTCTGCGAGGTGGCCACGGAACTGTTCGTGGAGCGCGGACCGGATAACGTCACCATGCGGCAGATCGCCGCCGGGGTGGGCGTCAGCCCGATGACGCCGTACCGCTATTTCCAGGACAAGGACGAGATTCTCGCCACCGTGCGCGCCGCCGCGCTGGACCGCTTCGCCGCCGCTTTGGAGGCGGGGCTGGCCCAGGGCAGCGACGCCCGCGAGCGCGCCCGCGCCATCGGCGACGCCTATGTGCGCTTCGCCACCGAGCATCCGGCGGCCTACCAGCTGATGTCGGAGATCTCCCAGGTCGACGAGAGCCGCTACCCGGAGCTGGTGCGCGCCAGCCGCCGCGCCCGGGAGACCATGGTCGGCTATGTGCGTGATATGATCCGCGAAGGGATGATGGACGGCGACGCCGACCTGATCGGCTATATGTTCTGGTCCACCCTGCACGGCATCGTGGTGCTGGACATGGCCGGGCGGCTGGGCGGCGAGATCGACGCGGACACCCTGCGCAAGAAAACCATGCGCACCCTGCTGGCGGGCATGGCGGTGTCGCCGCCGCGCCGCGACGACGAATCCTGACCGAATCGCTCACCGGCGGACGCCAGCCGATGTCAGGAGCGCTTGATTTTATAAAATGTACGTTGTAAATATTTGCCTTCCGAACCGGACGCCGTGCCAGAGCACGATCCCCGGTTTATCCGAATTCGAAAGATTTACAAAGTAAACGTCACCCACTTAACAGGAATCGCCATGTCTCTGCCCCCGGAAATCGCCAAACGCCTGCGGCTGCCCGTGATCTGCTCGCCGCTGTTCATCATTTCCAACCCGGACCTGACCATCGCCCAGTGCAAGGCCGGGGTGGTGGGCTCGTTCCCGTCGCTGAACGCACGGCCGCTGTCGCAGCTGGACGAATGGCTGGCGCGCATCACCGAGGAATTGGCCGCCTGGGACCGGGAGCACCCGGACCAGCCGTCCGCGCCGTTCGCGGTGAACCAGATCGTGCACAAGACCAACGACCGTCTGGAGAAAGACCTGGAGCTGTGCGAGAAGTACAAGGTGCCGATGGTGATCACCTCCCTGGGCGCCCGTGAAGAGCTCAACCAGGCGGTGCACGGCTGGGGCGGCACGGTGATGCACGACATCATCAACGACCGCTTCGCCCGCAAGGCCATCGAGAAGGGCGCCGACGGCCTGATCGCGGTGGCGTCCGGCGCCGGGGGCCACGCCGGCCAGCTGTCGCCGTTCGCGCTGATTCAGGAAATCCGCCAGTGGTTCGACGGCCCGCTGGCCCTGTCCGGCTCCATCGCCAGCGGCTCCTCGGTGCTGGCGGCCCAGGCCATGGGCGCGGACCTGGCCTATATCGGCTCGATGTTCATCGCCAGTGAGGAGGCCAACGCGGATCAGGCCTACAAGCAGATGATCGTCGACAGCAAGGCCACCGATATCGTCTACAGCAACCTGTTCACCGGCGTGCACGGCAACTACCTGGCGCCGTCCATCGCCAAGGCCGGTCTGGACCCGGCCAACCTGCCGGAAAGCGACCCGTCGGCGATGAATTTCGGCTCCGGCGGCAGTTCCAAGGCCAAGGCCTGGAAAGACATCTGGGGCTGCGGCCAGGGCATCGGCGTGGTGGACGCGGTGCGCCCGGCGGCCAATATCGTCGACCAGCTCGCCGACGAGTACCACGCCGCCGCCAAGGCGCTGGACGCCAAGCGCTACTAACGCTTGTAACGCGCTCTCAGGGAGCGCGCGCCGGCCGCTAAAGACGCCGGGCCAGGGCTTCCCTGGGCCGGCGTACTTTTTTCTGGCCCGCCTGACGGTCGTTGTCGGTGTCCCGGTAGCCCAGGCCCATCAGCGCCACGCTGCGCAGCCCCTGCTCGCGCAGGCCCAGCAGCTGGTCCAGCCCGGGCGGATCGAAGCCCTCCATGGGCGAGGCGTCGACCCGCTCCATGGCGGCCGCCGCCAGGGCCATGCCCAGCCCCAGGTACGCCTGGCGGGCGGCCCATTGGAAGCCCTCTTCCTCGGAGGCGAAACCGGCCACCTTGCCTTTCACGGTCTTTTCCAGACCGGCCAGCTTGTCCCGGGGCTGGCCGCGCTCCTCGGCGATCAGATTCACCATGTCCTCGACCTGGGCCTCGGTGACCGGGCTCCAGGCGGCGAAAATGATCAGGTGCGAGCACTCGGTGATCTGCGGCTGGTTCATCGCCACCGGCGCGATGCGCTGGCGCAGCGCCAGCGGTTCGGCGACCAGCAGGGTGTAGGGCTGCAGGCCGAAGGACGACGGCGCCAGCCGGGCCGCCTCCAGAATCCGCTCCACTTTCTCCTCGGGGATTTTTTCCCCGGTCATGCGTTTGGTGGCGTAGCGCCAGTTGAGGGCGTCTTCAAGCGTCATGGGGACTCCAGTGTCGAAACAGTGCCGGTTCGCGGGTAAGCCGTTATCCTCTCCGGTATCGAGGCACAGCGTCCACACCCGCAACACGGAGAAAGATCGTGCAATCCTACACCGGAAGCTGCCTGTGCGGCGGCATCGCCTTTGAAGTCCGCGGCCCCCTGGCGCCGATTCAGGTATGCCATTGCCAGCAGTGCCGCAAGGCCCAGGGCGCCCCCTTCGCCACCAACACGCCGGTGGAGGAAGCGGCCTTTGAGCTGCTGAGCGGTCGCCAGCTGATCACCGAGTACGAGTCCTCGCCGGGCAAGTTCCGCGCCTTCTGCGGGCGCTGCGGCTCGCCGGTCTACAGCCGCAAGGCCGACCTACCCGGCGTGCTGCGGATCCGCGCCGGGCTGTTCAACGAGCCCCTGGAGGCGCGCCCGGTGTTTCACGCCTACACCGGCTCCAAGGCCAACTGGTGGCCGATTCTGGACGATCTGCCGCGGTTCGCTGAAGCCTGGAAGCCGGAACCGACCCTCCGCTAATACACAAGCTGCCTGGAAGAGAAGAACAGTGATTTTGATTTACGGCATCAAGGAACGGCTCAATCCCATCAAGGGCAGGCTGTCGGACGTGATCCACGGCAGCATGCGTGACGTATTGGGCATGCCCGAGGACAAGCGCGCGCATCGCTTCATTCCCATGGAAGCGGTCGATTTTTATTACCCGGGCGGACGCAGCGACGCCTATACGGTTATCGAGATCAATATGATGGCCGGGCGACGCCCGGAAACCCAGAAAACGCTGATCAAGACGCTGTTTGAGCGTATCGAAACGGAATTGGGTATTCGGCCGGTGGATGTGGAGATCACGCTGCACGAACAGCCGCCCCATTGCTGGGGGTTTCGTGGCATGACCGGCGACGAGGCCGCCGATTTGAAGTACCAGGTGAAGGTTTAGATGCCCTATGGAATCGATGGCGCCCTATTTGGAAAGCAGCGATTGGATCGACTGGCGTAACCCGGCAGTCCAGGCGGCCGCGGCGCGTTTAAAAGGGGACAGTGATGATCCGGTGGTGATTGCGGAAAAGTGCTTTTTGTTCGTGCGCGATGAGATTCGCCATAGCTGGGACTTCCGCCTCAACCCGGTGACCTGCAGGGCCTCGGACGTGCTGGCGCACGGTACCGGCTATTGTTACGCCAAGAGCCACCTGCTGGCGGCGTTGCTGCGTGCCAACGGCATTCCCGCGGGCTTGTGCTATCAGCGCCTGACCGTGACCGACCGGCCTCCGTTTTGCCTGCACGGCTTGAACGCGGTCTATTTGGCGCCGTTTGGCTGGTACCGCGTCGACGCCAGGGGCAACAAGCCCGGGATCGAGGCGGCGTTCCGTCCGCCGGAGGAGAAGCTGGCTTTTCCCCTGCTCGTTGACGGAGAGGCCGATCTGCCCGGCGTCCATGCCCGGCCGTTGCCGGAGGTAGTGAGCACGCTGACGCAGCACGAGACCTGGGACGCCGTGGCCGAGAGCCTGCCGGACCGGCCGACGGCAGGTTTGGACTGAAATCCCCCGGGCGTTTATCATTGCGCTCCTGCTTTTTCCGCGCGCCGGGCGGTTTTCCGCACGCTTGGCCGGTTCCACCGGTGCCCGTATCCGCATCACACAGAGGTAAGCCATGTTCACAGGCATCATCGAGGCCCAGGGCCATGTGGCGGCGCTGACGCCCAGTGGCGGCGACGTGACGCTGCGTATCCACAGCGACGAGCTGGATTTCGGCGACGTGAAGCTGGGTGACTCGATCGCCGTCAACGGCGTCTGCCTGACGGTCACCGCCCTGGCCGGCGGCGACAGCTTCAGCGCCGATGTCTCCGGCGAAACCCTGTCGCTGACCTCCCTGAAGCAGCTCAAGAGCGGCAGCCGGGTGAACCTGGAGAAGGCGATGACGCCCTCCACGCGCATGGGCGGGCACCTGGTGAGCGGCCATGTGGACGGCCTTGGCACGGTCAAGGCGATGACCCCGGACGCCCGCTCGGTGCGCATCGACATCGAGGCGCCGGCGGAGCTGGCCCGCTACATCGCCCAGAAGGGCTCGATCACCGTGGACGGCATCAGCCTGACGGTGAACAGCGTGGACGGCGCGCTGTTCTCGCTGAACATCATTCCCCACACCCAGGACGTCACCACCATCCAGGATTGGAAACCGGGGACGCCAGTGAACCTGGAAGTTGATATCATTGCGCGCTATCTGGAGCGGCTGCTGCTCGGCGAGCGCGCCGCCCGGCCCGGTTCGGAGGGCGTGTCCATGTCGTTCCTGGCCGAGCACGGTTTTCTGAAGTAGCTCGCGGCGGTGGCCCGAGGGCGCGCAAACACCGGCACGCGCGGCGTGCATTAAAAGGTAGGTTTCATGCAACTCAACAGCATTGAAGAACTGATCGAGGACATCCGTCAGGGCAAGATGGTGATCCTGATGGACGACGAGGACCGGGAAAACGAAGGCGACCTGGTGATGGCCGCCGAACACGTGACTCCCGAGGCGATCAACTTCATGGCCCGTTTCGGGCGCGGCCTGATCTGCATGCCGATGTCCAAGGAGCGTTGCGAGCAGCTGGATCTGCCGCTGATGGTGCGCGCCAACGGCAGCGGCTTCGGCACCAAGTTCACCGTCTCCATCGAGGCCCGCGAGGGCGTCACCACCGGCATTTCCGCCGCCGACCGGGCGCGCACCGTGCAGGCCGCCGCCGCCAAGCACGCCAAGGCGTCGGACATCGTCCAGCCGGGGCATATTTTCCCGCTGATGGCGGAGCCGGGCGGCGTGCTGCGCCGCGCCGGGCACACCGAGGCGTCCTGCGATCTGGCGGTGATGGCCGGCTGTGAGGCCGCCGGCGTGATCTGCGAAGTGATGAACGAGGACGGCTCCATGGCGCGCCGCCCGGACCTGGAGAGCTTCGCCCAGGAGCACGGCATCAAGATCGGCACCATCGCCGACCTGATTCAGTACCGCGCGCTCAACGAACAGACCATCGAGCCGGTGTCCGAGCACCCGCTGGACACCTGGTACGGTGAATTCCGGCTGGTGGCGTTCCGCGACACCGTCGACGGCCATGTGCACATCGCCCTGGTCAAAGGCGAGGTGCACGAGGATAAGGAAGTGACGGTGCGGGTGCACCAGGTGGACCCGCTGCGCGATCTGATGAGCGCCAAGCTCAACGGCCGCACCGGCTGGAACATGCACCGGGTGCTGGAAGCGGTGGCCGACGCGGAAACCGGGGTGGTGATCATCCTCGGCCAGGACGAGGACTCCGAGCCCACCCTGGACCGCCTGCAGGCGTTTTTCGACGGCACCGCCAACAAGCCCAAGGGCGAGTCGCGCACTTATCGCAACATCGGCACCGGCTCTCAGATTCTCAAGGCGCTGGGCGTGCGCAAGATGCGCCTGCTCAGCTCACCGATGAAATTCAACGCGCTTTCCGGTTTCGACCTGGAGATCGTCGAATACGTGGAAGCGGACGGCTAAGGAAAAACACATGCACGATATCAAAACCTTCGAAGGCACTCTGAACAACGTGGGCGGCCGTTACGCCCTGGTGGTGGCGCGTTTCAACAGCTTTGTGGTGGAAGCGCTGCTGGCCGGCGCGGTGGACACCCTGGTGCGCCACGGCGTGGCCCGCGATGACATTGAGATCATCCGCGTGCCCGGCGCCTGGGAGCTGCCGGTGGCGGTGAAGAAGATCCTGGAAAAGCGCGACTACGACGCGGTGATCGCGCTGGGCGCGGTGATCCGGGGCGGCACCGCCCACTTCGAGTACGTGGCCGGTGAGGCCGCCAAGGGCATCGCCGCGGTGCAGAACGACACCGGCGTGCCGGTGGCCTTCGGTGTGCTCACCGTGGAGTCCATCGAGCAGGCGATCGAGCGCAGCGGCACCAAGGCCGGCAATAAAGGCGCCGAGGCCGCGATGTCCGCTCTGGAAATGGTTTCTCTGTTCAAGGCGCTTTAATGACCCAGTCCGCCGTACCGTCTTCCCCCGCCGCGCGCCGCAAGGCGCGCCGCTACGCGTTGCAGGCGCTGTACCAGTGGCAGCTTGCCGGCGCCACGCTGAGCGATATCGAGGCCCAGTTCCTGGCCGCCAACGATATGCAGAAGGTGGACCGCACCTATTTCCACGACCTGCTGCACGGCGTGCCCGCCGAAGTGACCGGCCTGGACGAGGCATTGCGCCCGTTCCTGGATCGCCGGGTGGAGGAGCTGTCCCAGGTGGAGAAGGCGCTGCTGCGCATCGGCGCCTTCGAGCTCAAGGAGCGTCTGGATGTGCCCTATCGGGTGGTGATCAACGAAAGCATCGAGCTGGCCAAGGTGTTTGGCGCCGACGACTCCTTCAAGTACGTTAACGGCGTGCTGGACAAACTGGCGCGGCGGCTGCGTTCCGCCGAAACCGCCCACCGCCCCGCCGCGTCCCGGCAGGCCCCGGACGACGATGGAGCGGACAAGGACTGACCGTGGCATAACAAAGGGAGCGTTTGATTATGGATGAATTCGCTCTGATAGAACGCTACTTCCGCCGCCCGGACCAGCCGCCGGGCGATGGCGTGGTGCTGGGCCCCGGCGACGACGCGGCCCTGCTGCTCCCGCCCGCCGGCGACGAGCTGGTAATGACCCTGGACACCAGCCTTGGCGGCCATCACTTCCCCGACGACCTGCCCGCCGCCGATGTGGGCCATCGCTGCCTGGCGGTGAATCTGTCCGATCTCTATGCCATGGGCGCCCGCCCGCTGTGGTTCCTGCTGTCGGTGACGCTGCCGGAGGCCGACGAGGCCTGGCTGGCCTGCTTCGCCCAGGGCATGTTCGATCTGGCGGACCGGGCCGGCATCGCGCTGGTCGGCGGTGACGTTACCCGTGGGCCTTTGAGCGTGAGCATCCAGGCCACCGGCGCGGTGACGCCGGGCCGCGCGTTGCGCCGCGACGGCGCCCGCGCCGGCCAGCGCCTGGTGATCGGCGGCGTGCCCGGGCAGGGCGGTCTGGGGTTGCGTCACTGGCAGGCCGGCGAGCGCGCCACGGTGAGCGCCCGCCACCTGGCCCGGCCCGCTTTCCCGCTGGACCTGGGCGCCGCCCTGGCCGGTCGGGCAGGGGCCGCCATCGACGTCTCCGACGGCCTGTTGCAGGACCTGGGGCATATCCTCAAGGCGAGCGGCGGGCTGGGCGCGGAGCTGGATCTGGCGACGCTGCCGGTGAACGAGGAGCTGGCGGCCCTGGACGAGGCGGACCGTTACCCGTTGCAGCTCACCGGCGGTGACGACTACTGCTTGCTGTTCACCTGGCCGGACGCCCGGCCCCTGCCGCCGGGAACCAGCGACATCGGCATGATCACCGAGAAGGGGCCGATTCTGCTGCGTTACCCGGACGGCCGCACCGAGCCCGCCCGGCCGGGGGGCTGGCGGCACTTTTAGTCGGGCCGGGCAGGCCGGGTCAGGCGCGGTGGGGCAGGGCGTCGTGCAGATGCTTCAGGCGCCGGCGCACGCTGGCTTCGATGCCGACGGCGTCCAGGCCGTGCTCGGCGAGCAGCGCGTCCCGCTTGCCGTGGTGGATAAAGTGGTCCGGCAGGCCCAGGTTGAGCACCGGCACCACCACGCCTTCGTCGATCAGCAGCTCGTTGACCGCTGAACCGGCGCCGCCCATGCGCTGGTGGTCTTCCAGAGTCACCACCAGGTCATGGCGGGCGGCGGCGTCCAGCACCGCGCCCCGGTCCAGCGGCTTCACCCAGCGCATATCGATCACCGTGGCGTCGAGTTTCTCGGCGGCCTCCAGGGCCGCCGGCACCAGCGCGCCGAAGGCGAGCAGGGCGACGTCGCCCTTGCCCTGGCGTAGCGTGCGGCTTTCGCCCACCGGCAGGGCGGTCATGGTGTCTTCGATTTTGGCGCCGGGGCCGGTGCCGCGCGGGTAGCGCACCGCCGCCGGGCCCTCGTGCAGCCAGGCGGTGTAGAGCAGCTGCCGGCACTCGTTCTCGTCCGACGGCGCCGCCACGATCATGTTCGGCACGGTGCGCAGGTAGGCGAGGTCGAACACGCCGCCGTGGGTGGCGCCGTCCTCGCCCACCAGGCCGGCCCGGTCGATGCCGAAGGTCACATCCAGGTCCTGCAGCGCCACGTCATGGATCAGCTGGTCGTAGGCGCGCTGCAGGAAGGTGGAGTAGATCGCCACCACCGGTTTGCGGCCTTCGCAGGCCATGCCGCCGGCCAGCGTCAGGGCGTGCTGCTCGCAGATCGCCACGTCGTGGTAGCGCTCCGGGAAACGGCGCGCGAAATCCACCATGCCGGAGCCTTCGCACATGGCCGGGGTGATGCCGATCAGGCGCGGGTCCTGCTTGGCCAGGTCGCACAGCCACTGGCCGAACACTTCCTGGTACTTGGGGCTCTTCGGTTTGGCCGGCTTGGCCACTTCCACTTTCGCCTTGGGCTCGATCTTGTTGATCGCGTGGTAGCCCACCGGGTCCGCTTCCGCCGGGCCGAAGCCCTTGCCCTTGGTGGTGTAGACGTGCAGCAGTTGCGGCCCTTCCAGGTCGCGCATGGTCTCCAGGGTGGCGGTCAGCTCGTCGATGTCGTGGCCGTCGATGGGGCCGATGTAGTTGAAGCCGATCGCCTCGAACAGCATGTCCGGGCTGACCATGTTCTTCATGCTTTCTTCGGTGCGGCGCACGAAGTCCCAGGCCGCCGGCATGGCGGAGAGCACTTTCTTGCCGCCTTCGCGCAGGGCGATGTAGGTCTTGGACGACCAGATGCGCGCGAAGTAGTTGGCCAGCCCGCCCACGTTATGGCCGATCGACATGGTGTTGTCGTTGAGAATCACCAGCAGGTTGGCGCGGGTGTGGGCGGCGTGGCTCATGGCTTCGAAGGCCTGGCCGGCGGTCATGGCGCCGTCGCCGATCACCGCCACGGTGCGGCGCTTGTCGCCGGCCTGCTCGGCGCCCAGGGCCATGCCCAGCGCGGCGCTGATCGAGGTGGACGAGTGGCCCACCCCGAAGGTGTCGAATTCCGACTCGGTGCGTTTCGGGAAGCCGGACAGGCCGTGCTGCTGCCGCACGGTGAGAATCTCGTCGCGGCGGCCGGTGAGAATCTTATGCGGGTAGCACTGGTGGCCCACGTCCCACACCAGCCGGTCGTGGGGGGTGTCGAACAGGTAATGCAGGGCCACGGTCAGTTCCACCACGCCGAGGCCGGCGCCGAAGTGCCCGCCGGCGCGACCCACGGCGTAGAGCAGGTAGGCGCGCAGTTCGTCCACCATCTGCTCAAGGTCCGTTTCGGGCAGTCGCCGCAGGTCCGCCGGCGCGCCTATGCGGTCCAGCAACGGCGTGTGGGGGCGGGTCAGCGGAATGTCGGTAAACGTCTTTTGCATTGGTTGGGAGCCTGAATCAGTCGGCGTCGGCTTGGCAAGGGGAGGGCATTATAACGGTCCTTGGGGTCCACCGTCAGTGATTGCGCCGGAGGGCCTGTTCACACTACTTGCATCACGCCTGCTGGATGCCCTTTTTGCCGCAACAGGCGTGATGCAAGTAGTGTGAACAGGCCCTAGTGGGAACGCTGCACGATGTAGTCCGCCAATTGTTGCAGCGGCCCGGCGGCGTCGCCGTAGCCGGCGAGGGCGGCGCGGGCCTGCCGGCACAGGGCCTGGGCGCGCTCGCGGCTGGCCTGCAGGCCGAGCAGGGCCGGGAAGGTGCTTTTGCCGTGCTTCTCGTCGGACTTGCTGGGTTTGCCGAGCTGTTCGGTGTCCATGGTCACGTCGAGGATGTCGTCCTGGATCTGGAACGCCAGGCCGATGGCGTCGCCGTAGGCGGTCAGGTTGCGCGCCAGCTCGGCGTCCGGGCGGCCGGCGGCCAGGTAGCCCAGGGTCAGGCTGGCGGTGATCAGGCGGCCGGTTTTCAGGTAATGCATGCGTTCCAGGGCGGCCACGTCCTGCAGCTGGCCGTGGGCGGCCATGTCCTGCATCTGCCCGGCGGCCATGCCGGTGCCGCCGGCGGCCTGGGTGAGGGCGCGCACCATGCCGACGCGGGCGCCGTCCGGGTAGTCGCCGGCGCGGCTGAGCAGCTCGAAGGCGAAGGTGTGCAGGGTGTCCCCGGCGAGGATCGCGGTGGCTTCGTCGAAGGCGCGGTGGCAGGTGGGCTGGCCCCGGCGCAGATCGTCGTCGTCCATCGCCGGCAGGTCGTCGTGGACCAGGGAATAGGCGTGGATCAGCTCCACCGCCACCGCCGGCACGTCGGCCTGTTCCAGGCTGCCGCCGGCGAGCCGGCAGGCGGCGTACACCAGCATCGGGCGGATCCGCTTGCCGCCGGCCAGGGCCGCATAGCGCATCGCTTCGGCGAGGCGCGGGGCGTCGCTGGCCGCGGGGTCGGGCAGATGGTCGCGCAGCGCCTGGTCGAGCCGCGCGCGCACGGTGGCGTTGAGCGGGTCCAGGGCGTTGAGGTTACTGGTCATCGCGGCCTTCGAACGGCACCGGCTCGGCTTGCGGGTCCTGCTCCAGCAGGATGCGCACCTTCTGCTCCGCCTGGCTCAGCGCCTGCTGGCACTCGCGGGTCAGTTTGACGCCCTGCTCGAACGCCTGCAGGGACTCTTCCAGGGTCAACTCACCGGATTCCATTCGTTCCACAAGGGCTTCCAGGCTGTCCAGGGATTGTTCCAGTTGCGGGGTCTTTTTGGCCATGTGTGCGATAACCTCGGGTGACCTCGTGGGATGGCCGGCGCAACATACTTCAGCACCGCCGGGGGGTCAATTGGGGCGGCCGCCGGCCCTGGCTTCAGGCGCCGGGCGGCCCGTCGTACTTCTTCGCGCCCAGGCCGGTGTCGTACCAACCGGCCCGGTCGGCATAGAAGATGTGATCGTTGGGGTCCAGGTCCGGGGTTTGGTCCAGTCCGCCGGCGGGGACGATCACGCCGCTGCCGTCGCGTTTTTCATGGGGCACCATGCTGCCGCACTGGACGCAGAAGGCGCGCGAGAAACTCTTCGCCTCGGGCAGGTCGAAACGGCGCACCTGATCCTGGCCCTGGAGCCATTCCAGCGCGTCGGCGGCGGCGATCAGATTGGCCGCGTGGGCGGTGCCGCTGAAGCGCTGGCAGCGCGAGCAATGACACAGGTGGAACTGGTGAAACGGGCCGCTGATCCGGTAGCGGACCTGGCCGCACAAACAGCCGCCTTCGTAGGTGGTCATCGGCGCAACTCCTGACTCTGGAGGTGTGTGAGTGCTCACAACGGGTGGTGCCGTAATGAGCAGTTCCGGTTGATTCCAAAAGGGTCTAAACACGCCCTTCCGCCTCGCCGGGCGCCGTCCTATAGTGAAATGCCCGCCGGGTCGTCGCAAGCGGCTTCTTCCTCTGATCTCCTTAATCTATGGCGTTTCGCTTGCGGAGCCGGCGGGGCTCTTTCGCCGCTCCGTTTCGGTCTCGCCGCTCGTCCCTTCCCCCGACTTACCATGATTTTACGACCCGACGCTGGCCGTTTTGAGCGGCCCTCTCCTATGCTGATCCATGTTGAAAGCCATTCCCGGCCGCTGGACGCAGGCCGACTCATTCTGCAAGGAGAGCAGCCATGAGCGACAGATCACATTTCCCTCCCCAGCATCAAGACGAGCAGCCGGGCGACGAACACCGGATGACGCCGGAGCCGCAGTACATACGTGATGAATATCGCGGCTCCGATAAGCTTCTCGGGAAGGTGGCATTGATCACCGGCGGCGACAGCGGTATCGGGCGCGCGGTGGCGCTGCATTTCGCCCGCGAGGGCGCGGATTGCGCGCTGGTCTACCTGGAAGAGGAAACCGACGCACGGGAGACCGCTGATCTGGTCGAAGCGGAAGGCCGCCGTTGCGTGTTGATTCGTGGCGATGTCGGCGATCCCACGTTCTGCCATGAGACTGTCGCCCGTACCCTCAATGACCTGGGCTATATTAATATCGTCGTGAATAACGCGGCGGAACAATACGATTGGAAGGAGATCACCGAACTGGAAAACGACCAGCTCGAACGCACCTTCCGCACCAATGTGTTCAGCCATTTCTATCTCACCAAGGCGGCGCTGCCGCACCTGCACGAGGGCGACACGATTATCTCCACGTCCTCGATCAATGCGTTCAAAGGCAACCCCACGCTGCTCGACTACACCGCCACCAAAGGCGCGGTACAGGCGCTGGTGCGTTCGTTCGCGACCGCGCTGATCAGCAAGGGCATCCGCGTTAACGCGGTAGCCCCCGGGCCGATCTGGACGCCGCTGATTCCGGCCAGTTTCGATGAAGAGAAGGTCGCCAAGTTCGGCGGGCAGGTGCCGATGAACCGGGCCGGGCAGCCGTGTGAGGTGGCGCCGGCTTATGTCTATCTGGCGAGCGCCGACAGCTCCTACGTCAGCGGCCAGACCCTGCACGTCAACGGCGGGGTGATCCTTAACACCTGAGCGGCCCATGGGTGCTAGAATCCGCGCCCATGAAACGGATCCTCGCCCCCATGGAGGGTCTGGCGGACTTCTGGGTGCGCCGGGCCCTCACCGATGTCGGCACCTACGACTGGTGTGTCAGCGAGTTCGTGCGCGTCAGCGGCGAGCTGTTGCCTCCCCGTGTCTTCTACCGCTGGTGCCCGGAGCTGCGCGATGGCGCCCGCACCCGTTCCGGCACCCCGGTGCATCTGCAGTTGCTGGGCTCGGACCCGGTGAGCATGGCGGACAACGCCGCCCAGGCGGTGGCACTGGGGGCGCCGGCCATCGACCTCAATTTCGGTTGCCCGGCGAAGATCGTCAACCGCCATGGCGGCGGCGCCATCCTGCTGGATGAGCCGGAGCGGGTGCACGCGGTGACCCGGGCGGTGCGCGCGGCGGTGCCCGAGCACATACCGGTGTCGGTGAAAATGCGGCTCGGCAACGAGCACATGGATCTGGCGCTGGATAACGCTCTGGGCGTGCAGGAGGCCGGCGCCGCCTGGCTCACCGTGCACGGCCGCACCAAGCGGCAGGGTTACCGGCCACCGGCCTATTGGGACCGGATCGGCGCCATCCGTGAGCGGGTCACTCTGCCGGTGATCGCCAACGGCGAAATATGGACCCTCGAGGACGCCCGCCGCTGCCAGGCGGAGAGCGGTTGCCAGGATCTGATGCTGGGGCGCGGCGCGGTGGCCAACCCGTTGCTGACCCGCGAAGTGGCGGGCGGCGAACCCGCCGGCTGGCCGGAAGTGCTGGCGGTATTGCGTGCTTTCGGCGCCGACATCGTCGGCACCGGCAGCGAGGCGCAGCTGTGCGGCCGGGTCAAGCAATGGCTCAGCTACAGCCGCCGGCGCTGGCCGCAAGCGGGGCCGCTGATGGAGTCGGTGAAGCGCGAGACGCGGCTGGCGGATCTGCGCGCCATTCTGGAGCGCGAGTCAGGGGGAAACAACGACGGCCAAGTTGTATCTTTTTAGGCCGGAACCTGCCTTTCCAAAGGCCCTTTCGAGGCCTTTTCCAGCCCTCTCCGAGCCCGGTTTGGGGCCCGGTTCCGGGCAAGCGGCCGCCGCTGTAAGCCCCGCGATGAGCGCTTCTCCGCCATGCCCTCGGCGTCCCCCGCCGCATGTTTTCATTTTTTTAGGGGGGCCTTTAACCTTTTTTCGATCACGACACCGGCATGGTCCGTGCTATCCCTTAAAAGGCGGTTATGTGAACAGGGTTTTGCAGGAGAGCGGAACATGTACGAGGTACACGCTTTTTTCGCCGAGGGTGAGGCGACCAGAGCCATGGAACCGGAATACGAAGCCGGGGAACGCTACGTTCTGATTGTGTTTTGCCGTCGTCCCCGTTACAGCGTCCACGACTTTAAACTAGTGGAAGAAGTCGCCGGGCGTTTCGGCTGGGAAGACGTGCAGGTCTCCCACGGGGGGGTGCTGCAGCCGGAATTTCTCAACGGCGATCTGTGCGATCTTCAGGACAGTTTTATCGAAGCCCTGCACAAGGGCGGCGCGGTGGTGTCGCTGAACGACTGGCTGATGCGCGCGCTTTACGTCCGCTGAACCCGCTCCAGGCCCTTCGACTAAAGTCATACTGTGGCTGAACACACCTTTGTTTACTCTTGAGCCAGCTGGCCCGTGTCAACGCGGGTCCCGTGTTTGTCAGTGCGCAAAGGGGTAAACAAATGAGAGAAGAAAACGCCCGTGCCTACTGGGCCGCTAATCTCAAGCTCATCTTCACCTATCTCATCATCTGGTTCGTAGTGTCCTACGGCTGCGGCATCCTGTTCGTGGATGCACTCAATAACATTCAGTTCTTCGGTTTCAAACTGGGTTTCTGGTTCGCCCAGCAGGGCTCGATCTATGTGTTCCTGGTGTTGATCTGGATGTACGCCTTCACCATGAACAAGCTCGACCGAAAATTCGACGTCCACGAAGAGTGAGCGCCGCGAAAATAACAAAGAGGACCAAGAGATGGATGTTCAACTACTAACGTATCTTTTCGTCGGTGGCTCGTTCGCGCTCTATATCGGCATCGCGATCTGGTCGCGGGCGTCATCCACGAAAGACTTCTACGTCGCCGGCGGCGGTGTATCACCGATCGCCAACGGCGCGGCCACCGCGGCGGACTGGATGTCCGCGGCATCGTTTATTTCCATGGCGGGTATCATCGCCTTCTCCGGTTACGACGCCTCGGTGTATTTGATGGGGTGGACCGGCGGTTATGTGTTGCTGGCGATGCTGCTGGCGCCCTACCTGAGAAAATTCGGCAAGTTCACCGTGCCGGACTTCATCGGTGATCGTTACTATTCCAACGTGGCGCGTACCGTCGCGGTGATCTGCGTGATCTTTATCTCCTTTACCTATGTGGCCGGCCAGATGCGCGGCGTGGGTATCGTGTTCGCCCGCTTCCTGGAAGTGGACGTGAACATGGGCGTGGTGATCGGCATGGCGATCGTGTTCTTCTACGCCGTACTCGGCGGCATGAAGGGGATTACCTACACCCAGGTTGCCCAGTACTGCGTATTGATTTTCGCCTTCCTGGTACCGGCGGTGTTCCTGTCCATTCTGATGACCGGCCATGTGCTGCCGCAGACCGGCTTCGGCGCCACGGTGCTGGATGCCGCCGGTAACGACACCGGCGTTTATTTGCTCGAGCGACTGGACGGCATTGTTCAGGATCTCGGCTTTGGTGCTTATACCGAAGGTCAGAAGTCCACCATCGATGTGTTCTTCATCGCCGCCGCGCTGATGTGCGGTACCGCCGGTCTGCCCCACGTTATCGTGCGCTTCTTCACCGTGCCCACGGTCCGTGATGCGCGTATCAGTGCCGGCTGGGCGCTGCTGTTTATCGCCCTGCTTTACACCACCGCTCCGGCGGTCGGCGCCTTCGCCCGTACCAACCTGATCGAAACCGTGCATCAGACCGAGTACGAAGAGCTGCCGGGCTGGTTCTATAACTGGGAAAACTCCGGTTTGATCGGCTGGGTGGATAAGAACGACGACGGCCGGGTACAGATGTCCGCCGGCGCCGCCTTCAAGGGCACGCCGACCTTCGCCGGCGACCGCGACGAAGTGACCGGCTCCCACGGTCAGCGCGTGGTCACCAATGAGATCAACGATAACGACGCGGAAGTGTATATCGACCGTGACATCATCGTGCTGGCGAACCCGGAGATCGGCAATCTGCCGGCCTGGGTGATCGCACTGGTGGCCGCCGGTGGCGTGGCCGCGGCACTGTCGACGGCGGCCGGCCTGTTGCTGGTGATCTCGTCGGCGGTGTCCCATGACTTGCTGAAGAAAACGCTCAAACCGGATATTTCCGAGAAACAGGAGCTGCTGGCGGCGCGTCTGGCCGCGGTGGTGGCGATCCTGATCGCCGGTTACTTCGGTATCAATCCACCGGGCTTCGTGGCGCAGGTGGTGGCGTTCGCCTTCGGTCTCGCCGCGGCCAGCTTCTTCCCGGTGATTCTGATGGGCATCTTCTACAAGCGCATGAACAAAGAGGGCGCGATCGCGGGTATGGCGGTAGGCCTGGCCTTCACCTTCTCCTACATCGTGTACTTCAAGTTCGTGTCGCCGGAGCTGAACAGCGCCGAGAACTGGCTGTTCGGGGTATCACCGGAGGGCATCGGTACCGTCGGTATGGTCCTCAACTTTATCGTCGCGTTCGCGGTATCCCGTGTGACCGCGCCGCCGCCGGAGCACATCCAGCATATCGTTGAAGACATCCGCGTACCGCGTGGCGCCGGCGGGGCTTCCGCCCACTAACGGCGCTACTACAAACGGAGTAAGCTGAATATCGGGGCCGCGTATCCGCGCGGCCCCGATCTCCGTTCAGGACCTGGCCATGATCGACGTGGACTTTACCCAACTACCGTTTTCATTGCTGGACGAGGAACACCGCCACCGTCTCGAGAACGCCATGGAAATGGCGTACTTCGAAGCCGGTACGGTGATTATCGAAGCGCGCCATCCGGCGCAGTTTGTTTATATGGTTCACAAAGGCGCGGTTCTGGAACTGGACCCGACCCTTCCCGCGGAGGCGGGACGGCTTGGTGTCTACAGTGCCGGTGATCTGTTCGGCGCGCTCAGCGTGCTTAACGGTCGCAGCCGTTACCGGTTTATTACCGAAGAAGAAACTCTGTGTTATCTGATACCGGCCGACCTGTTCCAGTCGTTGTGCCAGGATCAGAAAGAATTCGACGATTACTTCCGCCAGCGCCTCGCCAGCAAGAACCAGCTTCTTGCCGAGCGGCGCGAGGGCGGGGTGACCATGGCGGGCTTTATGCTCGCCAAGGTGCATCAATGCATGCGCCAGCCTTTGATACTCGACAGCGGCGGCACCATCGCCCAGGCGGTGGCCGCGCTTAACGAGCACAACGCCGACAGCCTGCTGATGGAGCGCGACGGTCATGTGGGCGTGATCACCAAAACCGACCTGCTGCGCGGCCTGGTCAACGACGGCCTGACCCCGGACTCCCGCGCCCTGGCGCTGGCCAGTTTCGAGCTGGTGACGGTGCCGCCGGATCAGTTTCTGTTCGCCGCCCTGGTCAGCATGACCCGCCACGAGGTGCAGCGGGTGGTGGTCATGGACGGCCGCCGTCCGGTGGGCGTGGTGGAGCTCACCGATGTGCTCAGCTTCTTCTCCAGTCGCTCCTACGTGGTGGGCCTGGAAGTGGAGAAGGCGGACAACCTGGAGGCGCTGGCGATGGCCAGCGCCCGTCTGCCGGAACTGATCCAGGCGCTGATGGCGCAGGGCGTCAAGATGCGCTTCGCCATGGATCTGCTGGCGGCGCTGAACGGACGCATTATCAGCAAGGCGTTCCAGTTCGTGGTGCCGGAGAGCCATCAGGAGCACGGCTGCCTGCTGGTGCTGGGCAGTGAAGGGCGGGGCGAGCAGATCCTCAAGACCGACCAGGACAACGCCCTGATCGTCGACGACCCGGAGAACTGGCCCGAGCGCGACGCGCACATGCAGCGCTTCACCGAAACCCTGCTGCGCCTCGGCTACCCCCGTTGTCCGGGCAACATCATGGTGTCCAACCCGGAGTGGGTGGGCAGCGCCACCGACTGGAAGGCACGCATCGGCCGCTGGGCCAAGCAGGGCGACGACGCCTCGATGATGAACCTGGCGATTCTGCTCGACGCGCACCCGGCGGCGGGGCGCACCGAGCTGGTCGATGAGCTGCGGCGGGACCTGTTCCGGGTGTGCAGCAACAACGATCTGATCCTGTCGCGCTTCGCCCGGCCGTTGTTGAAGTTCTCCACGCCGCTGAACTGGTTCGGCGCCCTGAAGAAGCCCCAGCAGGGCATCGATATCAAAAAGGGCGGCCTGTTTCCGGTGGTGCACGGGGTGCGCGCCATGTCCCTGCAACACCGCGTCGGTGAGACCGGCACCTTCGGCCGGCTCGACAGGCTGGTGGAGGCGGGGCATATGGAGACCGGCTTCGCCGAGGAACTGGGCGAGTCCATGGCGCTGTTCGCGGAGCTGCGGCTCAAGCAGCAGCTGGCCCGTCTTGAGGGCAACGACGAAGAGGGCCGAAACAACCAACTGCTGATACAGGCGCTGTCGCCGTTGGAGAGAGACCTGCTCAGGGAGTCCCTGCAGGTGGTCAATGAGTTCAAGAAGCGCCTGACCCGGCGTTTTCATCTGGAGTATTAACGATGTTGAAGCGTCTTGTGCAACGGCGGCGCCACGGCAAGGGCCCCTATGGTCATTTGTTCGCGGCGCCACCGGGCGACGAAGTGATGGCGCTGGATTGCGAGACCACCGGGCTGAACACGCGCACCGCCGAGCTGGTCTCGGTGGCGGCGGTGCCGGTGAGCGCCGGCCGGGTTCAGGCGGGCGCGGCGCTGGACCTGCGCATGGCGCGGCCGGCCAGCCTGGACGGCGAGTCGATTTGCATTCACGGTCTGCGCGGTGTGGACTTGCACGACGGCGTGCCGGTGGAAGAGGGCCTGCGCCACCTGCTCGACTTTATCGGCAACCGGCCGCTGGTGGGCTGGTGTCTGGATTTCGATCTGGGGATTATCAACCGCTATCTGCGTGCGTCCCTGGGGTTCGACCTGCCCAACCCGGTGATCGAGTTGTCCGACCTGTATCGGCGGCGGCACCATTATCGCAATCCGGAGTCGCTGCCGGACCTGCGTTTCGAGCGTGTCGCCGGCGAGCTGGGGGTGCCGGTGATCGGTCGGCACAGCGCCCGCGGCGACGCCACCACCGCCGCCTTGATGTACTTGAAGCTGAAAAGCGAACCATAAACGGAGAATAACAATGCAATACCTGCAAGGGGCGCTGTTGGCGCTGGGCCTGCTGCTGGTGCTGGTGGCCTACGGTCAGTATATCCGCCGCACCGGCGACTGGGGCGGGGTGCTGCGTTTCTGGCGCCGGGGCATGGCGCTGTCGGTCACCGAGTTCAAGATCCAGCGCGCCGGCTTGCTGGTGATGATTCTGGCGGTGGTATTGCGTTTCGTGGCGGTGCTGTTTCAGTGGTAAAGCCGTGATGATCGGACGGAGGCGCTCTCTTGTTTAGTCTCTGGCAGCTGGGTGTGTTCGCCCTGCTGTATGTGATGGTGCTGTTCGTGATCGCCTGGTGGGGGGACCGCGCCGAGCGGCGCGGCCTGCGGGTGGTCAATAACGCCTGGACCTACAGCCTGGGCCTGGGCGTGTACTGCACCTCCTGGACCTTTTACGGCGCCGTCGGCGAGGCCAGCGGCAACGGCTGGACCTACCTGCCCATTTATCTCGGCCCGATCCTCACCATGCTGCTGGGCGGCGAGCTGATTTATAAGCTGGTGTCGGTGGGCAAGCAGCACCACATCACCTCGATCGCCGACTTCATGGCCGCCCGCTACGGCAAGTCCCGGCAGCTGGCGGTGCTGGTGACCCTGGTGGCGGTGGTCGGCGTGCTGCCCTACATCGCCTTACAGCTCAAGGCGGTGACCCTGTCCTTCGAGCATGTGGTGGGCCCCCAGGTGGCGCCGTCGCCGGACATCGCCCTGGTGGTGGCCACCCTGATGGCGATTTTCACGCTGCTGTTCGGCACCCGCCATATCGACGCCACCGAGCACCAGTCCGGGCTGATGCTGGCGGTGAGTTTTGAATCCTTCATCAAGCTGGTGGCGTTCGTGATCATCGGCCTGTTCTGCCTGTTCGCGATCTTCGACGGCCCGGTGGATATGTGGCAGCGGGTCCGTGACGTGCCGGCGATCCGCTCCGTGTTCGAGCCGGCCCTGTTTTCGCAGAGCTTCGTCACCGCGCTGCTGCTGTCGATGCTGGCGATCATCTGCCTGCCCCGCCAGTTCCATGCCGGCGTGGTGGAAAACAACGACCTGCAGCACCTGCGCACCGCCCGCTGGGTGCTGCCCACCTATCTGGGGTTGTTCGCGCTGTTCGTGCTGCCGATCGTGGCCGCCGGCATGATCACCCAGCCCGGCTCCACGCAGCCGGATATGTACATGCTGTCGCTGCCCATGGCGGCCGACAATCAGGGGCTGCTGCTGTTGTCGTTCATCGGCGGCATCGCGGCGGCCACCGGCATGGTGATCGTGTCCACCATGGCGCTGGCGATCATGCTCACCAACGAGGTGCTGATGCCCGCCTGGGTGCAGTACCGGATCCAGGGCGACGAGGAACTCTCGGACCTGAGTAACCAGGTGCGTCTGCTCAGACGGCTGAGCATTGTGGTGATGCTGGCGCTGGCGTTCCTGTTCCATATTCTGATCGACCGTTTTGAAGGGTTGGCGCGCATCGGCCTGCTGTCGTTCGCGGCGGTGGCGCAGCTGGCGCCGGCGCTGCTGGGCGGGCTCTACTGGCGGCGCGGCCACCAGAGCGGCGCCTTTGTCGGCCTGGCGGTGGGCTTTCTGGTGTGGGGCTACTGCCTGCTGTTGCCGTTGATGCTGCCGGTGGAGTGGGTGGATTACCTCAACCGGGCCGGTCTGCTGGGGCTGGGCATACTGCGGCCCAATGCGCTGTTCGCCATCGAGGGGCTGGAGCCGCTCACCCACGGTGTGTTCTGGAGCCTGAGCCTCAATCTGCTGGCCTATGTGTGGCTGTCCCGCCGCGCCACCCAGGCGCCGCTGGACGACACTCAGGCCACCCGCTTCGTGGACACCCCCACCGACTGGTGGCGCGAGGGCATGGGGCACCCGCTGATCACCACCGGCGAGCTGCTGCAGGTGTGTGAGCGGGGCCTGGGCCACCCGCGCGCGCGGGCGCTGTTCTTTGATTATCTGCAGCGCCGCCAGATATCGGAGGACCCGGCGCTGCCGGCGCCGCTGCACCTGGTGCGCTACGTGGAGCGTTTGCTGGCCGGCGCCATGGGCGCGTCCACCGCCCGCATTGTGATGGGCTCGCTGCTCAGCAAGCAGAACGTGCGCCGCGACGACATGGTGCGGATCATGGATGAGGCCTCGCAGCTGATCCAGTTCAACCACCAGCTGCTGCGCACCACCATCGAGACCATCAGCCAGGGTATCTGCGTGGTCGACCGGGACCTCAACATCGTCGCCTGGAACCAGGCCTACGTGAACCTGTTCGATTACCCGGAGGGCTTTATCCGCCTGGGCCGTCCCATCGAGGAAGTCTACCGGCATAACGCCGAACGCGGCTTTTACGCCGGCGACGACCTGGAGCAGGACGTCAATAAACGGGTGCAGTTACTGCGCGAGGGCAGCGCCCACCGCTTCGAGCGGGAGCTGCCCAACGGCGTGATCGTGGAGGTGCGCGGCAACCCCATGGAGGGCGGCGGTTTCGTCAGCACCTACATGGACATCACCGAACGCAAGCGCGACGAAATCGCCCTGCGCCAGATCAACGAGAACCTGGAGCAGATGGTCTCCGAGCGCACCCGGCGGCTCTCGGAACTGAACAGCCAGCTGGAGCAGGCCAACGAGGGCAAGACCCGCTTCCTGGCCGCCGCCGGCCACGACCTGATGCAACCGTTGAACGCCGCGCAGCTGTTTGCCTCGTCCCTGTCCCAGCGCCTGGCACGCAAGGACGAGGCGTTCGGCTATGAGCGGGAAGTGTTGGGGCATATCGACAGCTCGCTGCGTGCCGCCGAGCAGATTATTTCCGCGCTGCTGGAGATCAGCCGTCTGGACACCGGCACCATGCAGGCGCACCCGCGTACCGTGGCGGTGCGCCCGCTGATGCAGCAACTGGGGCAGGAGTTCAGTGTGCTGGCGCGGGCGGAGGGGCTTACCCTGCGCACCGTGTTCAGTGATCTGCAGGTGCGCACCGACGAAGCTCTGTTGCGTCGGGTGCTGCAGAATCTGCTCTCCAATGCGGTGCGTTACACCGAGCGCGGCCGGGTGCTGTTCGGCTGCCGCCGTCGCGGCGACACGCTGTCCATCGAGATCTGGGACACCGGCCCCGGGATTCCGGACGACCAGCAGGCGCGCGTGTTCCATGAGTTCCAGCGCCTGCCGCAACTGGGGCGCCGGCAGATCAAGGGGCTCGGTCTGGGGCTGGCGATCGCCGACCGTATCTGCCGGCTGCTGGAGCACCGCATCAGTGTGCGCTCCTGGCCCGGGCGCGGCACCGTGTTCGCCGTTTCCGTGCCGCTGGTGGTGGGCGAGCCGGAGGTGGCGTCCCCGCCGGAACCGGCGGTGTCCGATCAGCGCGACGTGGCCGGGTTGCGGGTGTTCTGTGTGGATAATGATCCGGCATTGCTGGCCAGCCTGGAGGCGCTGCTGCGCGCCCTGGGTTGTGACCCGATCGTCGCCCGCTCCCGCGCCGACGCCCTGGAGGAAGCCCGGGGCCGGCCGGCGCCGGACCTGTTGCTGGTGGATTATCAGCTCGACGACGGCGAGACCGGCTTCCAGGTGATCGACGCGCTGGACGGCTGCTGGGACGACGTGGTGCCGGCGATGCTGATCACCGCCGACCGCCGCGCCGAGGTGCGCGTGCGGGCCCGTGAGCAGGGCGTGGGCTTTCTGCAGAAACCGGTCAGCGAGGCCGCGTTGCTGGAGGTGCTGCGCGCGCTCTAGGCGCGGGGCTTCAGGTGCGCGGGGTTCAGGCCAGGCCGGGCGGCTCGATGGCCAGATCCTTCAGGGCCAGCACCGCCTGGGTACGGTTGCGGACGCCGAGCTTGCGAAAGATGGCGGTCATGTGGGCTTTGACGGTGGCTTCGGACACGTCCAGCTGATAGGCGATCACCTTGTTCTGCAGCCCCTCCATGAGCATGCCCATGACCCGGAACTGCTGCGGCGTCAGGCTGGTGATGCGCTCGCGCATGGCGGCGAAGTCGGGCAGATCCGGCGGCAGCGGGCGGCGTGCCTTCTCCGGCACCCAGCGTTCGCCTTCCATCACTTTCAGCACCGCCTGGGTCATCGCTTCCACCGAGGCCGACTTGGGAATAAAACCGTCGGCGCCGAACTGCAGCGCCCGCTGGATCACTTCCAGCTCCTCGTTGGCGGAAATCACCACCAGCGGCACCCGCCGGTACAGCTCGCGCAGATAGATCAGCCCGGAAAAGCCGTGGGTCCCCGGCATGTGCAGGTCCAGCAGAATCAGGTCAAAGGGGACCTGGTCGTCGCCCAGCTTTTCCAGCGAGGCCAGCGAATCGGCCTCCTGGATACGGGCGTCCTTGAAGCTTACTTCCACGGCCTGACGCAGAGCGGCGCGGAACAGCGGATGGTCGTCGGCGATCAGTATTCTCATTATTAGGACCTGTTTTATCTCCGGACGATACAATACTAGCGTCTAAGCGGCGCCGGCGCGCCCCGCGGTGCGAGGAATCAGAAATAAAAAGAGGGGCCGCCGCCTGGCAGCCGAGGTAAGGACGTGGAAAATCAGAATCAGCTTGATGTTCAAGCGGACGACCCGTGCGGTTTGGCGCGGGCGTCCAGGGTCCTGCGGAAACTCTCCCAAGCCGTTTGTTCGGGGTTCGATTTATTGTTATCCGGCTGTCGGCGGGTCTGGCCCGCACTTGATATGCCCGGTACCTTGCCCGCTTCCGGAGCGCCGTGGAATTAGACTTTTGTCGAGTCCCGGGGCGCAGGCCAAAAAAAACGGAACCCTGGGGTTCCGTTCTCTTCGCTTGGCTGGCAGGCGCCGCTGTCAGTCAAGATCGGCCGGGTAGACGCCGTTCTCGTCGTGCACTTCCTTGCCGCTGAGGGGCGGGGTGAAGGCGCACGCCACCACCATGTCCTCGTTCTCGCCACCATAGAGGTAGTGCTCGTCGTGCTGGTCGAGCAGATAAATGGTGCCTGGCGTCAGCTCGTACACGTCGCCGCTTTCCACCATCTCGATCTTGCCCTTGCCGGAAATCACGTAAACGGATTCCCAGTGGTTGGCGTATTTGATGTGGGTCTTGGTGCCTTTAAAGATGGTGGTGATATTGAAGGAATGCCCCATCTTGTCTTCTTTCAGGGACAGGCGAACGGACTGCCAATTGCCGTTTTCCGCTACCACGCGACGGTCGGTTTTCTCGGCTTCCGCCAGAGTGCGAACGATCATCTACACCTCCAAAAACAAAAAAAGGAAAAAAACAGGGAAGCCCGGCCGCGCGAAGCGGCCGGGAGGTCGGGAAGGGTTCAGCCCGCCAGGCTGGAAACGGAATTGGCGTCGCCGCGCTTGATGCGGTCTTTCATGACTTCTTCGACGCTTTCCTTGAGCACGTCCATGGCGTGGTTGATCTCGTCCTCGGTCACGGTCAGCGGACACAGGGTCTTGATCACCTGGTCGTCGGCGCCGGAGGTTTCGATCACCAGCTTGCGCTTGAACGCGGCCTTGGTGATTTCCTCGGCCAGTTCGCCGTCACGGCAGACCAGGCCCTGCATCATGCCGCGGCCGTTCAGGTAGAACCAGTGATCGTCGAAGCCGGACGCGATATCGCGGAACCGGTCGGTGATCAGGTCACCCTTCTTCTGCACTTCCTTGGCGAAGGTATCGTCGCTCCAGAAGTGTTCCAGCGCCTTGGCGGCGGTGGCGAAGGCCAGGTTGTGGCCGCGGAAGGTGCCGTTGTGCTCACCGGGTTTCCACTGGTCCAGCTCCGGCTTCAGCAGCACCACCGCCAGGGGCAGGCCATAGCCGCTCAGCGACTTGGACAGGGTGATGATGTCCGGCTTGATGCCGACATTGTCGAAGCTGAAGAAGGTGCCGGTACGACCGCAGCCGGCCTGGATGTCGTCCAGGATCAGCAGCATGTCGTGCTTGCGGCAGACGCGCTCCAGGTTTCGCAGCCAGTCGAAGCTGGCCGCGTTGATGCCGCCTTCGCCCTGTACGGTTTCCACGATCACGGCGGCCGGATGGTCGACGCCGCTTGATGAATCCAGCAGCACCTTGTCCAGGTACTCGGTGGTGTCGAAGGCGTCGCCCAGGTAGCCGTCGTACGGCATCACGCTGACGCCGCCCATGGTGACGCCGGCGGCGCCACGGTGGTGGCTGTTACCGGTGGTGGACAGCGCGCCCAGGGTCACACCGTGGAAGCCGTTGGTGAAGCTGATGATGTTTTCGCGGCCCTTGATGTTACGGGCGATCTTCAGTGCCGCTTCCACCGCGTTGGTGCCGGTGGGGCCGGGGAACTGGACCACGTGGTCCATGTCGCGCGGCTTCAGCACATAGTCTTCCAGCGCTTGCAGAAAGTCGCGCTTGGCCACGGTGTGCATGTCCAGGCCGTGCACGATGGAATCGTTCTCGATGTAGTCGAGCAGGACTTTTTTCAGAACCGGATTGTTGTGGCCGTAGTTCAGCGTGCCCGCGCCGGCCAGAAAATCCAGGTACTCCTGGCCGTCCTCGTCGTACAGATAGCTGCCCTTGGCTTTCTGGAACACCACCGGGAAGCTGCGTGCGTAGCTTTGAACTTCGGACTCAATGCTGTCAAAAATATCCGTATCCATGGTTCTCTCTACCTCGCTGTGTCTCAATTCGTTTTAGGCGTCGTCGCGGTTGAACGGCCCGATGCGCAGCAAATGTTCATCATTGTGCTCGCCGGCGAAATGGATGCGTGAATCGAAGAGGATGAACTCTTCGGTGGGCATCCGGCGCTCGTAGGCGAAGCTGCGGAACATACCCCAGGACGCTTCGTTGTCCGGGGTGATGGTGGTCTCGATGAACTGAACGTTTTCCGCTTCGTCGCGCTTGATCAGTTCCGCCAGCATGCGCTTGGCGAGACCCTTGCCGCGTGCCTTGCCGTGCACCGCCACCTGCCACACGAACAGCGTGTTCTGCTGCTTGGGCGGGATGTACCCGGAGATGAAGCCCACCAGATCGCCATCCATTTCCGCGGCCACCGAAGTGTCCGCGAAGTGCGTGCACTGCAGCAGATTGCAATACACGGAGTTTTCATCCAGCGGCTTACATTCCGCGATCAGCTTGTGCACCCGCGGGCCGTCCGGGCTCTCGGGCTTGCGGAAAATGATGTCGTCTTGTGTGTCAGCGGAGGATGAATCCGCCTTTTTCGGTTCGTCTGCAGACATTGATGTCACTTCTGGTCGGTTTGGAAAGAAGGGTCGGGTCGCGGCCGACGGCGCTGGGCCTCGGCGGCGGGCTGGATGCGGTCTATGGCACCCAGATCAAGCACCGGCGAGGCGTCGATGTCACCGGCGTTCATCATCGCGGCTACCCGCTGCAGGGAGCTGAGAATCTGCGACTGTTCCCAGTCCTGTAACCGTGAAAAACGGTCCATGAATTCCTCCTGCAGGGGCGTCGGTGCCCGCTCCATGATATCGCGTCCGGCGGTGGTCAAATAAGCATAGACCCGGCGCTTATCCCGTTCACCCCTTTTCCGCTCGATCAGGCCGCGCTTTTCGAGCCGGTCGAGGATGGTGGTGACGGTGGCCTGGCTGACGGATACCTCGGTGGCGATGTCGCCCATGGTCATTTCCCCATGGGCGTCTATCGCCTGCAGGATCAGCAGCTGCGGGGCGGTGAGCCCGGCCACCTTGCTCAACTTGCGGGAGTAGAGGTCGGTGGCCCGAATAATCTGTCTCAGGGCGATTAACACTTCGTCGTGTTTGGCCATGGTGGTTAATTCTCTGGATAACAAATCAATGTGACTGCCTGACGACACGACTCAAGAACCGGTTAATCGTGGCGCCGTCACTTTGATGTGAAAGCAATGTTTGCCTCGGCATCAGCTCAGGAATCAATCGCACGGCCAAGATATTCCTTGCCATAAGTGGTACGCTAGCTTAGAGATAAAACATTTAGATGTCAAAGTAATTAGAGGCTTTTGCCCCGAGGGACGCGTTTCATGTTGCTTGCCAGTTTTCTCGGTTTCCTCCTTTTGTTTCTGCTGATCGGCTTTTCCTCGGTCCTGGTTCGCTCCAAGGAACAGTCCGACTATCTGCTCGCCGGCAGCTCCGTGCCGCCCTCCCTGATCGGCCTGTCCGCGGTGGCCACCAACAACTCCGGCTTCATGTTCATCGGCGTGATCGGCTACACCTACGCCACCGGCCTGCCGGCGTTCACCATGATGGTGGGTTGGATTCTGGGCGACTGGATGGCGGCCACCCTGGTCACCCGTAAAGTCCGCGAGGTGTCCGAGGAACGCGGCACCCTGACCATTCCGGAACTGCTGTCGCGCTGGGGCGGCGGCCATTTCCAGGTGCTTAAAGTGGTGGCGGCGCTGATCGCGGTGCTGCTGCTGGGGGTCTACGCCGCCGCCCAGTTCAAGGCCGGCGGCAAGGCGCTGCAGGCGCTGTTTGACTGGGATCTGCGCACCGGCGCCATCATCGGCGCGGTGATGGTGCTCTGCTACGGCTTCTCCGGCGGTCTGCGCGCCTCGGTGTGGACCGACGCCGCCCAGTCGGTGGTGATGATCGTGGCCATGACGGTGATGCTGACCACCGCGGTATTCACCGTCGGTGGCTGGCAGTCCGCCTGGACCGGGCTGCATGACGTTTCGCCCACCTTCTTCCAGTTTTTCCCTGCCGATTCCGCCGCCAGCGGTCTCACCGGCGTCTTGCTGTTTCTGGTCGGTTGGACCTTCGCCGGCGCGGCGGTGATCGGCCAGCCCCATGTGATGGTCCGCTTCATGGCGGTCAACGACGTCAAAAACATCCGCCGGGCGCGCACCTACTACTACCTGTGGTTCGTGGCCTTCTACACTCTGGCGGTGGGCGTGGGCATGATGGCGCGCCTGCTGATGGACCAGGGCGCGGTGGACCCGTCGCTGGTGATGAGCGGTGGCGAGCTGGACGCCGAGCTGGCGCTGCCGGTGATGGCGGACGTGCTGCTGCACCCGGTAGCCACCGGGCTGGTGCTGGCCGGGCTGTTCGCCGCCACCATCTCCACCGTCGATTCGCTGATTCTCAGCTGCAGCGCCTGCCTGTCCCGGGATCTGATGCCCAAGCGCTGGCACGGCTACGGCACCGCGCGGATCGCCACCCTGGTGGTGGTCGGCGTATCGCTGACCATCGCGCTGTTCGCCGAGGAGAACGTCTTTAACCTGGTGTTGTTCGCCTGGGGCGTGCTGGGTGCCGCCTTCGGCGGTTTGCTGGTGGTGTACGCGCTGGGCGGCCGCCCCCGTGAACCACTCGCCATCGCCATGATTGTTGTCGCCAGTTCGGTGGCAATTGGCTGGCGCCTGTCCGGGCTAAATGCGACCATATTCGAGGTTTTGCCGGCGCTGGTCAGCGCCTGGCTGGTATACGGCGTAGGCCGGGTGTGCGGATTGTCCGGCCCGGCGAAATAATCGAGGACCGGGTCTTGATGCGAGTAATGCCTTGGCGGCGTTGGCTACTGCTTTTTTTGTTGGTGTGCGGCCCCGTGGGCGCGCAGCAGAACCGTGCCGAGGAGCCCGCCGAGGGGCCGGTGGAGTCGCAGAGCGAGATCGAAAAGGGGCCGGTGATTTCCCAGTTCCGCGAGAACTGGATTCTCGGTGAGCTGCGCAGCCTCCGTCAGGACATGATGGAGTACCGCAACGACATGAACCGGATCGTCACCGACCGGGAACTGGAAGTGGCCGACAAGGCCATGGGCTACGCCACCAATACGGTGACCTATTTCTTCTATCTGATCGCCGGCGCCGCCTCGATTCTGGCGCTGGTGGGCTGGTCCACGATTCGTGACCTCAAGGACAACATCCGCGTCTACGCCGAGAAGGAGATGTCCCGGCTCACCGTGGAGTACGAGTCGCGCCTGGCGGACCTGGAACAGGAGCTGCGCCGCAAATCGCGCACCATCACCGAAAACCAGGAAGAGATCGAGCGCACCAACGAGATCCACAGCCTGTGGCTGAAAGCCACCAAGGAGACCAGCTACAAGGAGAAGATCGAGCTCTACGATCGGATCCTGGAGCTGCGCCCGGACGACCCGGAGGCGCTGGCCTGGAAGGCCGACGCCGCCCTGGAGCTGGGCGAGCAGCGCTGGGCCCTGAGCCTGTGCGATCGGGTGCTGGAAGTGGACGAGGACAACGCCCACGCCCTCTACCAGCGCGCCTGCGCCTGGGCCGGCCTGGGCGAGACCGAGAACGCCCTGCGCGACCTGCGCCAGGCGGTGGCCATCTCCGAGGCCCTGCGCCAGCACGCCCGCGCCGAGGAAATGTTCGTTCCGCTGCGTGAAATGGAGCGCTTCCAGGAGCTGGTGGGGCGCGCCGAGGACGATGAAACGCCCCTGTGACGGGGCCCGCCGCCGATAGGCCCGGGCTGTCGCTTTTATCGCCAATCCCGTCGTTCCGGTCTGTCTATTTGCCGGGCGGTTTCTGCTACACTCTGCGCCCCTGAGAGGTCGGGCGGCATCGCCTGGAGAATTGTCCCAGCCTTCACCGGCCAGCGGTCATGCTCCGTCCTTTGCCGTCCCAGCGGAGATTTCCATGAAGCGCGATAGCAGTTCGGAAACCACCAAGTCGATGCCCGATGTGGCGACGAACTCCATGGTGGAACACATTCACAGCACCCTGGACTGGGTGGGCATGAGCGAGATCCATCTGCCGGCCCGCATCAGCGACACCCTGGCCGGCGAACGCCCGGTGAGCACGTCCATCCAGGCCTATGTGAACCTTTCCAACCCGGACGCCAAGGGCATTCACATGTCCCGGCTTTACCTGATGCTGGAGGAAACCTTCGGCGATCATTCGGTAAGCGCCTATTCGATCCGCAAGCTGTTGCAGAATTTCCTCGACTCCCACGAGGGTCTCAGCGACCGGGGCTTCGTGCAGTTCGATTTCGAGTACTCGATGCGCCGGCCGGCGCTGAAAAGCAGCTACTCCGGCTGGAAGAGCTACCCGGTGACCATCAAGGCGACCCTGGCCCCGGACGGCATGCGTATGGAGCTGGCGGTGGAAGTGCCCTATTCCTCCACCTGCCCGTGCTCCGCGGCGCTGGCCCGGCAGCTGATCCAGGAGCAGTTCCGCAAGGACTTCGAGGGCGAAGGCTCCGTGGACATGGAGAAGGTGTTCGAGTGGCTGGGCACCGAGGAAGGCATCATGGCGACGCCGCACAGCCAGCGCTCCGTGGCCCAGGTGCGGGTATTGCTGGATACCGACTGCGACGAGGCCTTCCCGATCACCGCCCTGATCGATTCCATCGAGGGCGCGCTGAAAACGCCGGTGCAGACCGCCGTGAAGCGCGTCGACGAGCAGGAATTCGCCAAGCTCAACGGCCAGAACCTGATGTTCTGCGAGGATTCCGCGCGGCGCCTGAAGCGGGCGCTGGACGGCCAGCCCTGCTACCAGGACTTCTGGCTGCGGGTGAATCACCTGGAGAGCCTGCACGCCCACAACGCGGTGGCCATCGCCACCAAGGAAGTGGAGGGCGGCTACCTGCCGATTCCCTGACCGGGGCTCGTAAGGCCGCTACAAAAAAAAAGCCGCGCTATGCGCGGCTTTTTTTATGACCGCCGTCCCTGGCGGTCGCTCCTCGGCTCGCCGGCGCTCAGAAGCGGCCGTTGAGCCCCAGGGACAGGTTGGTGACTTCGTCGCCGCCACTGTCCACGGCGCGCATGTATTCCACGCTCACGAACACCACGTCGGTCAGGCTCACGTCGGCGCCCAGGCCGATGGAGAGGCCGGAGTAGTTCTCGCCGGTGGAGCCGCCGCCGGGGAAGTTCTCGGTGGTTTCCATGCGGGTCAGGCCGATCAGGCCGTAGGGGCGCACCGGCAGGGTGTTGGGGAACTGGCCACGGAAATAGGCGCCGTAGTAGCGGTCGATTTCCACATCGGTGCCACGGCCCAGGTCGTCCTCATCAATACCCAGGCCCAGGCGCAGCTCGCCGCCCAGGGTTTCATTGCGGTTGATCCAGGTACCGAACTTGAACTGCAGCGCGGTGGGATCGGCGCTGCCGCCGTCGTCCGGTTCGATTTCGCTGCTGACAACGTCGATACCCGCGAAGCCGGAGGCGCCGGCGGCAATGGGCAGGAGGGTCAGGGGCAGCGCAAGGCTCGCGGCTAACAGGAAAGGCTTCATGGGTACTCCGATCATTACTGCGGATGGTTATTAGGGATGCTGTCCGTGAACGCATTGTAGTGAAAAGAAGCGCGCAAGGCGACGCGCAAGGCCCCGGCCGGACGGCCGGGGCGGAGGGCGTTAATGGTCGTGATCGTCGTGGCCGTCATGGTCGTGCGCCTCGCCGACGCCGGTCCAGGCCAGGCCGGTGGGCGGGAATGCCAGGGGCACCGCTTCCAGGCTCAGCGCTTCCAGGTCGATGATGTGGATCGCCGGCGCCGCCGGGTCACTGACGAAGGCCTGATCCCCGGCGGCGCTCACCGCCAGTGCCGGTGCCGGGCCGCTGGCGGGCACGCTGTCGAGCACCGCGATACTGCCGCGGTGGCTCCAGTCGCTGCTCTCCAGCACGTGCAGATCGCCGTTGCTGTCGAGAACCAGCAGGTGCTCGCCGTGGCCGTCAAAGCCCCGTGCCAGCGCCGAGACCGGGTCGCCGTCACCGTCCACGGCGCCGTCGCGCCAGTCCACCTGCGTGGCGGTGCCGGCTTCCGGGTCCAGCGCGTAGAGGTTGCCGCCGGGGTAGGAGAACGCGGCGAACTCCGCCACATCGGGGTGGCCCACCACCGTGGCCAGGCGCTCCGCCACCGCGATCTTGGCGTCGTCGAAATGGTCGCCGTGCAGTTCGGCCACCAGCGCGCCGTCGTCGCAGCCGAACACCGAGAAGGTGCCGTTGGATGCGCCGCCGTGCAGGCCCGGGCAGGCCGTGGCCAGCTCGCCTTCATTGTGGAAGTGGTCGCCGTGCAGCTCGAACACGCTGATGCCGTCCGGCGCGTCGCCGCTGGCGGCGGCGTGGCTGGCCAGCACCACACCGTCGAGGGGCTCGGCGATGCCGTGATGGGCGGTGTCCAGGGTCTGATGGGCCAGGGTGCCGCCGCTTTCCAGACTCTCATCGCTGAACAGATGGAACTGGCTGAGGGCGGCGCTGGCGCTGTCGCCGTCGAAGAACAGGGCGGCCTGCTCGCCGTGGTGGCGGTAGTGGGTGGGCCGCACGCCGGACAGGGTAAACGGCAGCATCGCCGGATCGCCCTCGTCGACATGGTCGTCGTGGCGGTAGACGCCGCCGTCCAGGAATTCCACCTGATCGTTGTCGCGCTGCACGATCACCGCGTAGCGGTGCTCCGGGCTGCTGTGGACCGCCGTGGCGGGATGCACCAGGGCGAAATCCGCCAGGGTGGAGCGGCTCTCCAGGTCGTGCACATAGACCCGTGAATTAGAGCCGTCGGCGTGGGTGAACACCAGCCGGCCGGCGCTTTCCGCGCCGTGGTCGTGTTCGTCTTCGCCGCCGGGCAGCGGGGTGCTGCCGGTGTCGTTGTTGCAGGCGGCAAGCAATACCGACGCGGCCAGCAGGGCGGCGCCGGTGGGGGAAAATGAGCGTTTCATTGTGCTCTCTCCAATGTCTTTTTGCTGTGGATGTTCCGCGTCAAAAGGTCAGGCGCACGCCGGCGGTCAGGTTGCGACCGGGTTCCGGTACCGTGCGCGCCAAAAACGACGCGTGGTTCCACACTTCCTCGCCGAGCAGATTGCTGGCGCGCAGGAAGGCGCTGTACTGGGGGCTGCCGGTGAAGGTGTAGCTCACCGTGGCATTGAGCATGTCGTGGCCCGGCGTGCGGGTTTCGAAGCCGGCGATGCGGTCCTGGGCGAACACCCGGTAGAACTCCAGCTCCGCGTCGAAGGCGCGCCAGTAGGTGTTCAGGCGCGCGCCCAGCCGCTGTGCCGGGATGCGCGGCAGCTCATTGCCGTTGTCCTCGAATTGCGCGTACACCGTGTCGCCGAAGGCGGTGGTGGAGAAGCGGTCGGTCCACTGGTAGGTGGCTTCCGCTTCCGCGCCGGTGAACTCCACGTCTTCCTGGCTGTATTTGATCAGGCGGAATTCCTCGATCTGATCCAGGGTGCGGGCGTAGATGTAGTCCTGAACCCGGTTGTGGAACACGCCGAGGTCGAAGGTCAGATCGCCCTGCACCTTGCGCAGATTGAGGCCCACGTTGTGGGACGTCTCCGTTTCCAGGTCGGCGTCGTTGGCGGCGCCGCCGCAGGTGAAGGTGTCGGAAAGCAGCCCGCACTCATAGGTGTTGGTGGCCAGATGCACGCCGCGCGCGTAGACCTCCTGGGTTTGCGGCAAACGCTGGGAGCGCGCCACCGACAGCGACACGTTGTAAGCCGGGCGGAACGCCCAGGTCAGCGCGCTGGAGATCGAGGTGGCGGAATCGCTCACCGAAGGCAGCGGGCGCTGAGCGTCATCGGGGTCCAGGTCCTGGTGCTCGTAGCGGGCCCCGGCCTCCAGCTGCCACTGGTCGTTGAAGCGGTAGCGCTCCACCGCGAACAGGGCCGCCACCCGGGTATCGGTTTTCGGCAACAGCCCCTCTTCGCCGGTGGTCTCGATCTGGCCGTCGGTGAACTGGGTGCCCACCGTGCCGCGCCAGCCGAGGATGGGCGCGTGCTCCGCCTCCACGCGGGTGTCCACGCCCCGGTGGCGGAAGCTGGTGCCGATTTCGCCTTCCTCGATCTCGTGGTGACGGTAATCCGTGTGGCTGGCGCGCAGGCGCACCGCTTCCACGCCGTCGAACGGCCGGCGGTATTCACCGCGCAGGTCCACGCGGCGGCTGTCCAGGTCCACGAACGGCGCTTCCTCTTCGCCGTGCTCGTGCTCATGGCCTTCTTCCGCGCAATCCAGGCTGGCGCCGTTGCTGGTGCAGCCCTCGAACTCGTGGCTGTGGCCGGGCAGGCCGTAGAGGTCGCCGCGGTAGGAGTAGGCGACGCCCAGATAGCCCCGGTCACCGATCCATGAGAGCCCGACGCTGGCGTTGTTGCTTTCCGCCCAGGTGCCGTCGATCTCCTGTTCGGTGAAGCCGTTCACCTCGTAGTTGTCGGCGTCGCGGCGGGCGCCTTCCACATGGATGGCGATGTTATCGCCGGCGCGGGCGGTCAGCCCCACGGCGCCGGCCTGTTCGTCGGCCACGGTGTTGCCGCGCGCCGAGACGAAGCCTTCCACCGGGCGGTCCGGCATGCGCGTGGGGATTTTGTTGTCGAGCACGTTGACCACGCCGCCGATGGCGCCGCCGCCATACAGCAGGGTGGACGGGCCGCGCAGCACTTCCATCTTGCGCGACAGCATGGGCTCCACGGTGGTGGCGTGGTCCGGCGAGATGGTCGACATGTCGAACAGTTGCGCGCCGTCGGACAGCACGCTGACACGCGGCGCGGTCTGGCCGCGGATCACCGGCCGGCCGGAGCCGCCGCCGTAGGTGTCGGCGTGCACGCCGGGCAGGCCGTCCAGGGTATCGCCCAGGGTGGCTTCGCTTTGCTGGAACAGCAGCTGGTCTTCAAGCAGGTCGAACGAGGCCGGCGTCAGATTGGCGTCGCTGCCCAGCGGCAAAGCGGACACTTCCACGGCGTCCAGCCGGCCTTCGGTGTCGGTGGACGCCGGCTCGGCGGCGGGCGCCACGGACCAGACCATGGCGGCCACGGTGGCGGCGGCCATGGGGGGAGTAAAGCGTTTCATGTTGTCTCCTGAATACAACCACGGGCCGCCCTGGCGCTGCGCCAGGGGCGGTCCCGATAAGGGAAGTCAGTGCTTGGAATTCAGGAGAAGCGGGGTGGCGCGCGCGCCGGATGGTTGCGGGTCGGGGTGACCGCCAGCGGGCGACGGATGTCGGCCGGCCGTGTGTGGGTGTCGGGAACAACCGGTGGCGGCGTGAACAGGGTGGGCACGCCCACCAGGCCGTGGCCCTGCACGCACAGGTCGCAGTCGTGGGCGACGATCGCGGAATGGCCGTCGTGGCCGTCGAGGATGTGCGCCGGGGCGTGCCAGGCGAGCAGCGTCTGCGCGACCAGCAGCAGGGCGACGAACAGTAACCGACCCTGGGGACGCGGCTCACTCATGGGCGTCCCCGCAACGCTGGCCGGGCACCGGGTCGAAGCCGCCGGGGTGCCAGGGGTGGCACTTGCACAGCCGCTTCACCGCCAGACCGGAACCGCGCAGGCTGCCGTGGGCTTCCACCGCCTGACGCGCGTACTCCGAACAGGTCGGATAGAACCGGCACTGATTCCCCAGCCAGGGGCTCAGTACGGTCTGGTACACACGCAGGGCGGCCAGCAGAAGGCGTTTCACGTTGGCATCCGGTCACAACAGGGGTTGAGTCGACTGGGCATCATAGCGGTTATCGGGCCGGTGTCGCCACCGTGATGTGCAAAAGGGGCCAATCCAGCGCGGTGTGCTTGTGCGCCGGCGGCGCGGTCCCATACTGAGCGGCCTGTCTCTCACCGAACCGAGGAATCGCCGTGTTGAACCCGCTTGTGTCTCTGTGCACGGGGCTGCTGCTCCTGGCCGTCAGCGTCTCCGCCGCCGCTCAATCCTGGCAACCCAACCGGGAGGCCGACGCCCGCGACCAGGTGTCCACCTGGACCCGGGATGTGCCCGACAGCCCGGTGAAGGCGTTTCGCGGCGTGGTGGAGGTGCCGCACGGGCCGGTGCCGGTGCTGGCGGCGATCACCGCCGTGGACACCTTTCCGGAGTGGATCTTCCAGGTCCAGGCCAGCGAGGCGGTGCCGGACACCGGCGGCGAGCGCACCTATATGCGCTTCAACGGCATCTGGCCGGTGTCCGACCGCGACGTGGTGCTCGACAACAGCGTCAGCCAGTCGCCGGAAAGCGGTGCCGTGACCCTGCACAGCGTCAACGCCGAGGGCGCGCGGCCGCCCAGTGACGGCTATGTGCGCATCCCGGCGCTGGATAATCGGTTCGTGGTGACGCCGCTGGCGGACGGCTGGACGCGGGTGGAATTCCGCACCTTCGTCGATCCGGGCGGCAAGGTGCCGGTGTGGCTGGCCAATATGGTCGCCACCAAGGCGCCGCTGGTGACGCTGGAAGGGCTGCAGGCGCAGCTGGAGAAGCCGCGCTTCAAGAACGCCGGCCAGGACGACCTGCCGGCGGTCTTCGACGGGATTCGTTTCTAGGGTCGCGCCGTCTGCTCAGCCGCGCGTCCAGCGGGTGCCTTCGCGGGTGTCCTCGAGCTGAATGCCGGCGTCCTTGAGCTGGTCGCGGATTTCGTCCGCGCGGGCGAAGTTCTTGTCTTTCTTGGCCTGGGTGCGTTCCGCCACCAGGCCGTCGATGGTGGCGTTGTCGAGGTCGTCGTCGCCGGCTTTCTTGTCCTGGAACCAGGCGCTGGGATCGGCCTCGAGCAGACCGAGCAGCTGCGCGGCGGCCTGCAGTTCCGCTTTGAGCGTCGGTTTTTCTTCCAGCGCCGCCTTGTTGAGGCGCGCCGCGATGGCGTGCAGGGCGCTGATCGCCTCGGAGGTGTTCAGGTCGTCGAGCAGCGCGGTGAGCACCGGGTGATCCTCGGGCAGCCGGAAGTCCGGGTCGGCGTGCACGGTTTCGCCACGGCCGAGCAGGGCGTAATAGAGTGAATCCAGGCTGCTTTCCGCCTGCTCCAGCAGTTCGGCGGAAAAGTTGAGCGGCGAGCGGTAGTGGCTGGACAGCAGCGCGAAGCGCAGCACCTCGCCGGGAAATTTCTCCAGCAGGTCCCGTACCAGACGGAAGTTGCCCAGGGATTTGGACATCTTCTCGCCGTCGATATTGATGTAGCCGTTGTGCATCCAGTAGCGCACGTACTCGGTGCCGTGGGCGCAGCAGCCCTGGGCGATTTCGTTCTCGTGGTGCGGGAAGATCAGATCCTGGCCGCCGCCGTGAATATCGATCACATCGCCCAGGTGCTTGTGAATCATCGCCGAGCACTCGATGTGCCAACCCGGCCGGCCGCGGCCCCAGGGCGATTTCCAGCCGGGCTGGTCGTCGCTGCTGGGTTTCCACAGCACGAAATCGCCGGGGTGGCGCTTGTAGTCCGCCACTTCCACCCGGGCGCCGGCGCGCATGTCTTCCAGATTGCGGCCGGACAGCTTGCCGTAGTCGGGCATCGACTCCACCGCGAATAGCACATGGCCGTCCGCTTCATAGGCGTGGCCCTTGGCGATCAGGGTTTCGATCATGGCGGTCATCTCGCCGATATGATCGGTGGCCTTGGGCACGATGTCCGGCTGCAGGGTATTGAGCGCCGCCATGTCCTCGCGGAAGGCGTCGGTGAAGCGCTCGGTGAGCGCGGTCATCGGCTCGCCGGTTTCCGCGCAGGCGGTGATGATCTTGTCGTCGATGTCGGTGATGTTGCGGGCGTAGACCACCTTCGGGTAGAGCCGGGAGAGCAGCCGGTAGAGCACGTCGAACACCACCACCGGCCGCGCGTTGCCGATGTGCACGTAGTTATAGACCGTCGGGCCGCACACATAGAGGGTTACCCGTTGCGGGTCGAGCGGTTGGAACGCGTCTTTGTGGCCGGTGAGGGTGTTATGCAGTGTCAGCATGCTGGTCCGTCAGTGGTCATAAAGGTCCTTGGGATCGACAAGCGGTGACTTATCGATGCGCGCGGTGTCGTTGTCCAGTTTCCAGAAGAAGCAATCACGCCGCCCGGTGTGGCAGGCCGCGCCGGTCTGCTCGACGCTGGCCAGCAGCACGTCGCCGTCGCAGTCCACCCGCAGTGCCTTGAGGGTCTGCGTCTGGCCGGAGGATTCCCCCTTGCGCCACAGCGTCTTGCGCGAGCGGGAGTAGTAACACACCTGCCCGGTGGCCAGGGTCTCCTCGATCGCCGCCCGGTTCATCCAGGCGAACATCAACACCTCGCCGGTGTCGTGCTGCTGCGCGATCACCGGCACCAGGCCGGCGTCGTTGAACGCCAGGTTGTCCAGCGCCTCGCTGAGCGGGACGCTGAAGCCTTCCGGTTGTTGTTCGTTGTCCTTGAACATGGGCGTCCCTCAGATCGGCGCGCGGGTTTCCTGAAACAACTGCTCCACGGCGTCTTCAAGGCCCAGCTCCTGGGTGTCCTTGGAGCCCAGGCTGCGGATCGCCACCTTGCGTTCTTCCGCTTCCTTTTCGCCCACCACCCAGATGCGGGCGGTCTTGGCCTTGGAGTGCTCGCGCACCTTGAAACCGATTTTTTCGTTGCGGGTATCCAGCTCCGCCGGAATGCCCTTGGCCTTGAGCAGCGCCACCGCCTCGGCGGCGTAGTCGTCCACCGCGTTGGTGATGGTCGCCACCACCACCGGGCTGGGCGACATCCACAGCGGCAAATGGCCGGCGGTGGATTCGATCAGAATGCCCAGGAAGCGTTCCAGCGAACCGAGCACCGCCCGGTGCAGCATCACCGGCCGCTGGCGGGAGCCGTCCTCGGCCACGTATTCCGCGTCCAGCCGCTCGGGCAGCACGAAATCCACCTGCAGGGTGCCGCACTGCCAGTCCCGGCCGATGGCGTCGCGCAGCACGAACTCCAGTTTGGGGCCGTAGAAGGCGCCTTCCCCGGGGTTCAGCTCGCATTCCAGGCCCAGGGACTCCACCGCGTCGCGCAGCGCCGCTTCGGCCTTGTCCCAGGTCTCGTCGGAACCGGCGCGCTTTTCCGGGCGGTCGGAGAACTTGATGCGGAATTCGTCGAAGCCGAAATCCTTGTACACCTCGCGCAGCATCTCGATAAAGCCGGCGGTTTCCGGATTGATCTGCTCTTCGGTGCAGAAGATGTGCGCGTCGTCCTGGCTGAACGAACGGGCGCGCATCAGGCCGTGCAGGGCGCCGTGGGCTTCGTTGCGGAACAGCGCGGTGAACTCGCCCATGCGGATCGGCAGGTCGCGGTAGCTCTTGATGCCCTGGTTGAAGATCTGCACGTGGCCGGGGCAGTTCATCGGCTTGATCGCCATTTCCCGGTCGTCGTGGGTGCAGACCGTGAACATGTCGTCGCCGTACTTGTCCCAATGCCCGGATTTTTCCCACAGGATGCGGTCCATCAACTGTGGCGTGGCGACCTCTTCATAGTCGTACTTGACCATCTTGTCGCGGATGTAATTTTCCAGGTTCTTGCGCAGACGCCAGCCCTTGGGGTGCCAGAACATGCTGCCCACCGCTTCCTGCTGGATATGGAACAGGCCCATTTCCCGCGCCAGCTTGCGGTGGTCGCGCTTCTCCGCTTCCTCAAGCTGCTTGAGGTAGGCGTTGAGTTCCTTCTTGTCGCGCCAGGCGGTGCCGTAGATGCGCTGCAGCTGGGCGTTGTCGGCATTGCCGCGCCAGTAGGCGCCGGCCACCTTCATCAGTTTGAAGCCGTCGCCGAGCTTGCTGGTGGCGGGCAGGTGCGGGCCGCGGCACAGGTCGATGAAATCGCCCTGGCGGTACAAGGACACCTCTTGGTCGGCGGGCAGGTCGCGGATGATCTCGGCCTTGAAGTCCTCGCCCTGCTTGAGGAAGAAAGAGACCGCTTCGTCGCGGTCCCAGACTTCACGGCGGATATCCTCGTTACGGCGTACGATTTCCTGCATGCGCTTTTCGATCGCGCCCAGGTCATCCGGGGTAAAGGGCGCTTCCCGGTAAAAGTCGTAGTAAAAGCCGTTTTCGATGGTCGGACCGATGGTCACCTGGGTGTCGGGGAACAGTTCCTGCACCGCTTCGGCCATCACATGGGCGGCGTCGTGGCGAATCAGTTCCAGAGCGTCTTCGTGCTCACGGGTGATGATTTCCACCTCCGTGCCGTCGGTGAGCGGCAGGTACACGTCCGTGAGACGACCGTCGGCTTTCGCCGCCAGGGCCTGTTTGGCGAGTTTCTTGCTGATCCGTCCGGCGATCTCCAGGGCGGAGGCCGGCTGATCAAACTCCATAGTTGCCCCGTCGGGCAGTCGATAGCTCACGCTCATGGGTGACACGGAATCCGAGTAATGGGTTGGCTGGGGGAAAAACCCCCATTAGAACCGGGGAATGGTAGGCAATCGCCTTCCCACGTTCAAGCAAGGTTCCTTTACGCTGGCAACAGCCTGTGCCTATGCTTATCCCGTCGGACCGACAGGAAAACCGAATGAACAAGTTGCAGCGGGTGCCGGACCCCCATCTTCCGCCTCTGTTACGGGTGGCCCGGCAGATCAATGAGCAGCGTGACCTGGCGCCCCTGATCGAGGCCGTGCTGGAAGAGGCGCAGGTGCTGGCCGGCGCCGAAGCCGGCGTGCTCTGGCTCTACCGTGAAGAAGGCGACGCCGAATGGCTGGACTGCGCCCGGCACTGCAGCAGCGGCCCGGACGGCGCGCCGGTGTGCGCCCTGGAAGGCCCCCGCCTGCCCCTCGACGACGAGCACGCCGACCGGCCCGCGGTGCGCGTGGCACGCTCCGGGCAGCCGCTGCATCTCACCGGCGCGGACCGCTTCCACGCGCAGGACCTGGCGCTGCTGGTGCCGCTGCTGGTCCGGCAGGTGGATTCCCTGCTGCTGGTGCCGATGCGCAACCACGAAGGGGCGGTGGTGGGCGTGTTGCAACTGGTGAACCCCCATCCGGACGGGGTGACACACGACGCCGCCGTCCCCGCCCCGGCGCTGGCGTTGCTTGAGGCGCTGGCCGGTTACGCCGGCATCGCCCTTAACAACCTGCTGCTGGTTCAGGAACTCAAGGATCTGCTCGACGCCTTCGTCAAGGTGATCGCCCGCGCCATCGACGCCAAGAGTTCGCACACCAGCGCGCACTGCGAGCGCGTGCCCCTGCTTACCGAGCTGCTGGCGCGCGCCGCCTGTGACGACCAGACCCGCTTCGCCGACTTCGAACTCGACGAAGACGGCTGGTACGAGTTGAGCGTGGCCGCCTGGCTGCACGACTGCGGCAAACTGGCGACGCCGGATTCGGTGCTGGATAAATCCACCAAGCTGCACAGCCTGCACGACCGCATCGAAATGGTGGCGGCCCGCTTCGCGGTGCTGCGCAGTGAAGCGGAACGCCGCTACGAAAGGGACGCGCTCACCGAGCCGGCCCGCGAGCCGGAATTCCGCGAGCGCATGGAAGAGGCGGTGCAGACCCTCAGCGATGACCTCACCTTTCTGGAGCGTATCAATAAAGGCGGCGAATCCATGGCCCCGGAGGACCAGGCGAGGGTGCGGCGTATCGCCGAAACCGTGTGGATCGACGCCCACGGCCAGCGCCGGCCGCTGTTATCCGAGGACGAGGTCAACAACCTCTGCATTCCGCGCGGCACCCTCACCGAAGAGGAGCGCCGCATTATCAACGGGCACATGGACATTACCCTGGAGATGCTCGAATCCCTGCCGTTCCCGCGCAAGCTGCGCCGGGTGCCGGAATACGCCGGCGGCCACCATGAGCGTATGGACGGGCGCGGCTTCCCGCGCGGGCTGACCCGCGAACAGATGTCGGTGCCGGCGCGGATCATGGCGATCGCCGATGTGTTCGAGGCGCTGACCTCCCGCGAGCGACCCTACAAGGAGCCGCTCAAACTGTCCGAGGCGCTCGGCATCATGCAGCGCATGCGCGACAACGAGCACCTGGACCCGGACCTGTACCGCTTGTTTCTGGACGCCGGCGTGTGGCGCGATTACGCGCGCACCGCCCTGGATCCGGAGCAACTGGACGTGGACGACCCCTCGCCCTACTACTAGGCCGGCGCCTTGCCGTCAGAGGGTGACCACGCGGCCCTGGTCGCTCATGTAGGCCACCCGGTTGCGGCCCGCGCCCTTGGCCTGATAAAGCGCTTCGTCGGCGCACTTGATCAGATTGGTGGCGTCGTTGTCGCAATTGCCGGCGCTGGCCACGCCGACACTGATGGTCACCACCTGGCTGATCCGGGAACCGGTGTGCGGCAGGCCCAACTGTTCGATGCGGGTGCGCATGCGTTCCGCGAACACCAGGGCGTCCTTGAGGCTGGTATCCACCAGCACCACCACGAACTCCTCGCCGCCGTAACGGGCCACGAAATCCTTACTGTTCTGGGCCATGGAGCGGGGAATCGAGGCCACGGTTTTCAGGCAGTCGTCGCCGGCCAGGTGCCCGTAGGTGTCGTTGTACTGCTTGAAGAAATCGATATCGAACAGCACCAGGGTGATGCGTTCGGACACGCCGCCCCGGCCGAAACCGTGCAGCACCTCGTCGAGGCGGTTTTCCATGCCGCGGCGGTTCAGGCAGCCGGTGAGACCGTCCACGGTGGCCTGGTTCTCAAGGATGCGGTTGGCGGAGTGCAGCTCGTCGCGGTGCTGAAAGAGCACGTTCTCGGACAGGAAGTGCTGGCGCAGCAGACGCTCGTAGATGTACTGGCCGAACAGACTCATGCTGGCGCTGGCCACCGACAGCAGCAACAACACCAGCGACAGGTCCCGGTCCACGCGGTCGCTGCCGAACAGCGTCAGAACCAGAATGCCGAGCATCGCCAGGCTGCTGACGGCGGCCAGATGGAAGGGCACGCGCAACACCACACAGGCCATCAGTATCGCCAGCGGGGTTTGCAGGAAAAGCCCGAACGCCATGGCGTGGTCCACGTTAAGGCCCATCCAGTTGCCGGTCAGCGCCACCGCGAACGCCACGGCCAGGCTGGACACATGCAGCCAGCGGCGCCAGTCCGCCCGGCGCGCGATCAGGGCGGTGGCCACGATCAGCATCACGCACAACAACCGCGGGCGCCAGGTCACCGCGGCGGCCTCCGGCGAAATGGTGTATTCCACGATCAGGGCAAGAATCAGCAGCGCCACCAGGCTGGCCGCCGCCCAGGGTGTCACGCTGGCCACGCTGCCGCGGAAATAATCCGCGAAATCACGCTCCAGCGGGGCGGGCAAACGCAGGTGCCAGGGCAGCCTGATGTCGTTGCCGTTGGGTAAGGTACTCGTCCGTTGAGGTTCGTTTTTCAACTGCTTTTATCCCCCTGATACCGCCGGCGTGATCAACTCACCTGCCGGTCGACATCGCAACCATCGGGTCATCGCATAATAAGTTTAGAGTAATGGCACTTGACGCTCTAAACCATCGGGCGCTGAACGCGCCGTCGCTATGGTCAGTTTTCAGACAGTCGGCCGGCTGCCGTCCAGCAACGCGATCAGCGCGCGTCGCTTGGCGGCGGGCAGGCGGCGGAAGTGGTCGAGCAGGAAGCGCTCTTCGTCCCCCGCCGGCACCGCGGGCTCGTCGCCGGGCAGCTGATCCGGCCAGTTGTCCATGCTGTGCCTGAGCCGCGCGACGATTTCCGCGTTCATGCTGCGGTGGCTCACGCCGGCCGCCCGGGCGACCCAGTCCCGCATACCGAGAGGAAAGCGAACCACGAACTTCTCGGACCGGGTACGTTCCGCCTGTTTCATAGTGCGTACTACACCCTGGGAAAAACATCACGATACGCATTTTTTTGCTTTAAATCGATACGTCTGTCCCAGTGGACGCCCAGAAAGCGACACGGTTAACATCTTGCACCGGTTTGGTATACCCTTCGTTTTTATATTCTGCTCCGGGCATTCACGCCATGAATATTGCCAGCGCCGATCTCAACCTGCTCAAGTACCTGGACGTGCTGCTGCGCGAGAAGAACGTAACCCGCGCCGCCGAGCAGCTGGGCATCACCCAGCCGGCGATGAGCAACTGCCTCAAGCGCCTGCGTCATATGTTCGGCGACCCGCTGCTGATCCGCACCAGCGAGGGCATGACCGCCACGGACCGGGCGCTGGAACTGCAGCCGCTGGTCCGTCAGCTGATCAGTCAGGCGGAGTCCCTGTTCACGCCCGAGGATGTGTTCCGGCCGGCGGAAAGCCGCCGCGTGTTCCGCATCATGACCAGTGATTACGCTGAAGGTACCTTAGTACCTCATATCGTGCGTCGATTGCGTGAAGAGGCCCCCAACGTGGTGCTGGACTTCCTGACCCCCTCCGACGTGAGCTATCCGGACATGGAACAGGGCCGGGTGGACATGGCCGTGAACCGGTTCAACGAGATCCCCGGTTCCTTCCACCAGGTCACTCTGTGGCGGGATTCGTTTTCCTGCCTGCTCAACCGCGACAACCCCATCGCCCGGCGCTTCGACCTCAACAGCTACCTGTCCGCCCAGCACATCTGGGTGTCGAAAACCGGTTTCGGCGTGGGCTTCGGCATGAACCCGGAAAAACTCGGCGGCCTGGGCTGGATCGACCACGCCCTGCAGCGCATCGGCCGCACCCGCAAGATCAGCATTTTCACCCGCCACTACCAGATGCCGGCCCTGCTGGCGATGAACAACGACCTGGTCGCCACCCTGCCCAGCCGGGTGGCGCGCATGCAGGCCCAGAACGCCCGCCTGGTGATCAAGGCGCCGCCGTTCGAAATCCCCGAGTTCGAACTGAAAATGGCCTGGTCGCCCCTGCTGCACCACAACACCGCCCACCGCTGGCTGCGCCGCCTGATCCAGGAAGAAGCGGAGCAAATCCTTGCGGAAGACCCATGAGAGCAGTTAACGGTTAATAGTTAACAGTTAATAGTTGCGCGGGAGGGCGTGTTGCGGGCTGATGGGGGAGGGGCCGCGCTGATGGCATGGGCGCTTGCTGATACGCAGATAGGCCGTTGCGAATCCGCAGGGCCTTGTTTCGCCACTAACTATTCACTGTTAACTCTTAACTGGCTCTTCAGTGCTGTCTTCACAGCACTGAAGAGCCTTGGAGCCAGCCGCCCTTGGCGCGGCCGGGGTTGTCTTCGCCGGCTTCGGCGATGGCGCCCTTGCCGACGCCTTCGAAGGCGCGCACCCGGAAGCGCTTGCCGGGGGCTTCGCGGGCCAGTTCCTCGGCGATGTGTTCGGCGAGGTTTTCCACCGTGGAGTCGGTGTCCACCAGGTAGCAGTGGTCCTCGGGGATCACCAGCTCGAAGTGGCCCTGCTCCGCGTCGTAGCGGAAGCGGTGGTGGGGCACGTCTTCCACGTAGTAGGTGCCTTCCAGGTCCGAGCGGGTGCCGATGTAGATGTCCTCCCAGCGGTCCGCCCAGAGCTTTTCCCAGTAGCGGCTGCGGCGCCCGTTCTCGAAGATCTCGATGCCGGAGCGGTGGCCGTGGGCGATGCGCTGGCAGTTGCCGTCGTGTTTCTTGAGGCCGTGGGAGTAGTGGTAGAACGGCGCCGTGCCGGTATCCTGCTCGCGCAGCACCACCCGCACCTCGGTGACGTTGTCGGGCACCGAATCGCGGATCAGGTCCATCAGATAGAGGGTGACGCCGGCCTTGGTGATCGCCGTGCCGGACAGCTCGAGAATGCTGTCGGCGGGGGCCACCATGCGGATCTCGCCGGCCAGGTAGCGCCACTCCAGGCTGATGTGGCCGTCCTCTCGGCGGTGCAGGCCGAGCAGATCGCTTTCCCCGGGCAGCAGCAGGCGGTGGTCGACCCGTTCGTCCACCGCCTGCTTCAGGGCTTTCTTGATGTGACCGAAATCAAACACCATGCCCTGGGCGTCCAGGTCGCCGGACAGCTCCAGGTCCACGATCCAGGACTCCCCGACCATGCCGCGCTTGGCGTGCAGGTAGGAAAAGTCCACAACGGTCAGATTTTCAACGAAAAGCGTGGCCATAGAGCCCCGTCGGTTGGAGAGTGAGCGGTTGTCCCCGCCATTATAGTCAGTCGGGGCGCGGGGACTCACCCCAACTTCGATAAATAAGCAGCCGTTCTTCCCGGTGTTGTGAACGGGAACACGCGGCCCGGCCGCCGGTCCACCCTTCTGGCAACCGGCTGCGGCTTGTTCTATGGTTGGGAGCCTCTGAGAACGCCTCTGCCTGAACATTGAACGTCCGCGCGCCAGCCCGCGTGGTAAAAGGGAAAGACCATGAGCGAAACGATTTTCTCCAAGATCATCGACCGGGAAATCCCGGCGGATATTATCTACGAGGACGACCTGTGTCTGGCGTTCAAGGACGTCAACCCGCAGGCGCCGACCCATTTCCTGGTGATTCCCAAGAAGCCGATCCCCAAGCTGTCCGACGCCGAGCAGGGCGACAAGGAATTGCTCGGACACCTGTTGCTGGTCGCCGGTCAGGTGGCCGGGGAACAAGGACTGGAGGATTTCCGTCTTAATGTGAACAACGGCGCCGGCGCCAGCCAGACCGTGTTCCATTTGCACGTGCATGTGCTGGGCGGGCGTCCGTTCAGCTGGCCGCCGGGCTGAGGCCCGGCGCTCCGCCGGAATGAATCGGGCGGGAACAATAAAAACGCAGAATAAAAAAGGAGTGCACCATGAAGACATCCTGGGTTGTTATCACCCTGTTGCTGACCGTCACCGGCCTGGCCAAAGCGGTACCGCCGCAGAACCCGGAGCAGGTCAACACCATGATTGAGGAGCTGAAAAGCCTGCATCAGCAGGGCGTCGAGCTGCACCGCGACTATGATTCCGAGGACCCGGCGCAGCGTAAGGCGTGCCAGGCCGAGCACGCCGGGCTGGGCGCCCAGGCCACCGAGCTGCGTAACCGCGCCGCCAAGCTGCCGGAACTGGCCTACCGGGTGAACCTGACCATGGCCGCCAATGACGCCGTGGGCTGCGTGTCCTGCACCGGCGACGGCGGCGACTGCGACGCCATTCCCGCCGCCCTCAAACGGGTCGACCGGCAAATGAAGGCCGGCACCGAGGCCGCCGGCGGCGACTGACGCCGATATCCGTTATCCTGACGGTTTCCCGAACCGACAGGATGACAACCATGGCGGTATGGATCGAACCGGTCACGCTGGACGGCGAGCACGTGGTGCTGGAGCCGCTGACGGCCGACCACGCCGAGGCGCTGGCCGACGCCACCGCCGACGGCGAGCTCTGGAAACTGTGGTACACCTTCGTGCCGTCGCCGGACCGGGTCACCGCCTATATCGAGACCGCCCTGGAGGGCCGCGCGCGGCACGGTGACCTGCCGTTCGCGGTGCGCCACCGGGAAAGCGGGCGGGTGATCGGCAGCACCCGCTTTTTCCGCGCCGATCCGGACAACCGCCGGCTGGAGCTGGGGCACACCTGGTACGCGCGCCGCTTCCAGCGCAGCGCCGTGAACAGCGAGTGCAAACTGCTGCTGCTCGGCCACGCCTTCGAACGCCTGGAGGCGATCGCCGTGGAGCTGCGCACCCACTGGCACAACCACGCCTCGCGCAACGCCATCGCCCGGCTGGGCGCCAAACAGGACGGCGTGCTGCGCCATCACACCCTGAGCGCCGACGGTATCTACCGGGACACGGTGGTGTTTTCCATTCTCAGTCAGGAGTGGCCGGCGGTGCGCCAGAATCTCAACCTGCGGCTGGGTCGCCTCTAGTGGTCCATGCGGTTAATTCTGTCACTCTCAGCCGCCACACAAGCGGCGTGGGCCAGGCGCGCGAACGCAGAACTGGTGGTGCCAATTCAAGTGAGCGCAACACCGACCACGGCGCTTGTGTGGTGGCCCTTCGGGAGAGCCTGTGCCGGCGCGACTCGGCGTTGCGTCTCTTGGCAAGGGAACCACCCTTGCCGGCGATACGCGCCTTGATTCGCGCCGGCACAGGCACTCTGAGAGTGACAGAATTAACCGCATGGACCACTACATGAACTACTTCGCGCACCTCACGCTGGCGCGGCCTACGGTGCCCTCCAAGGTGGGCAATCTGCTGGGGGACTTCATGCGCGGTGTCCGCGAGCCGGACCTGCCCGAGGCGGTGCGCCTGGGGCTGCACAACCACCGGCTGGTGGACCGCTTTACAGACCATCATCCCCTGGTGATCGAGAGCCGCGCGCTGTTCTCCCCGCAGCGGCGCCGGTTCGCCGGGGTGGCGCTGGACGTGTTGTTCGATCACTTCCTGATCCGCCACTGGTCGCGCTTCCACGACACGCCGCTGGACCAGGCCATCGACAAGGATTACCGCCTGCTGCGCGCCGGCGCCGCCCTGATGCCGGCGCCCATGCGCGCCACCACCGGGCGCATCGTCGAGCACGACTGGTTCGGGCACTACGCGGAGCTGGAGAACGTGGGCCGGGCCCTGGACCGGATCGCCGCCCGGGTGCGCTTCGCCAACCGGTTCGATGGGGCGATTGAGGATATCGAGCGTCACCACGACCGGCTGGAAGCGGTGTTCCTGACGCTCTACCCGGCGTTGCGGGAACACGTCGACGAGCAGGCCCTGGAGGCCCCGCCCGCCGACGATGGCGGGGTTACAGCGGGTTGATGTCGAGCGCCGCCATGGTGTCCAGGTAGAGACGTTCCGCCTGCTTCTTGTTGCGCGCCCGCGGGGAGCGGGCGGCCGGACCCTTGGCGTCGAAGTAACCACCGGTGACCCCGTAGAACTCCTCGTCCAGGGCCATGCGCACCGGCAGACGCGCGGCCTTCTCCGGCGTGGTCAGGGTGGGGCGGATCAGTTTCATCGCCAGGTCCGGCACATGGCGGAAGATCGGCGTGTCCACGCCGCCCGGGTGCAGGGCGTTGCTGGTGATGCCCTGGGCCGCCAGCCGCTGGGCGAGCACGTCGCTGAACAGGATGTTGGCGAGCTTGGACTGGCCGTAGGCGTCCATCACCAGGTACGGGCGACGGCCGCGCCAGGTGTTGGTGTTAATGCGGCCCAGCCAGTGCGCCACCGACGCCACATGGATCACCCGGGCGTCCTCGCGCTGGTGCAGCAACGGCAGCAGCAGATGGGTGAGCAGCACCGGCGCCAGGTAGTTGACGCCGATCTGCATCTCGAAGCCGTCGCGGGTGAACTGCTGCCGGGTGGGTACCACGCCGGCGTTATTGATCAGCACGTCGATGCCGTCCAGCTCGTCGTTAAGGCGGCGGGCACAGCCGCGCACCTGGGCCAGATCGGACAGGTCCAGCGGGAACAGCCGCACCCGCGCCTGGGGGTGGCCGCCCTTGATGCGCGCCAGCGCCGCCTGTCCCTTGGTCTGGTCGCGGCAGGCAAGCACCACTTCCGCGCCGCGCCCGGCCAGTTGTTGCGCGGTGCAAAACCCGATGCCGGAGTTGCCACCGGTGATCAGAACCCGTTTATTCATCTGCGTTCCCTCCTGTGCGAAGCCGCCAGCCTAGCATAGAAAAATTACCCAAAGCGGTACCCGGAAAGCGCCGGTGCACGGGCGCTGCGGCCTGTTAGCGCGGTGTTGCCCGGGCGCCGGCCCAGCGCTTGATGGTGGCGGTGACCCTGGGCCAGTGGCGCCCTTGCAGCAGCAGATGCGGCCCCTGCGGAAACGTCTGATAATCGCCGTGCGCGCCGAGCCGGTCACGCAACCGCTGAATGCCCACCGCCGGCACCGAGGTGTCGAGGTCGCCGTACAGCAGCAGGGTGGGGACCGTTATGCGGTCGGCTTCGTCGCTGGCGCTGTCGGCCAGCTGGATCAGGCCCCAGTAGGCGTCCATGCGTACTTCGTGCATCACCAGCGGGTCGTTGGCGCGCCGCCGGGCGGCCGCCGGTGCCAGGTGCGGGTCATCCGGGGCGCGCTCCACATCCAGGTGGTAGCCCGGCGCCAGGGTCGCCGCCGAGCCGATCAGAACGTTCCAGCCGTAGCGCAGTCGAATGCCCTCGCGAACCGCCGGCGCCGCCAGAATCAGGCCGCGCAGCGGTATCTCCGGGTGCCGGCTGGCGACCAGCATGGCCACCGCCCCGCCCAGGCTTTCGCCGAGCAGGAACAGCGGCGTGTCCGGGTGCCGCTCGGCGAGGCGGCGCGCGGTGTCGGCGGCGTCGGCCACCAGCCGCGCTTCCCCGGCCCAGCGGCCGTCGGCCAGGGTGCGGGCGCCGAAGCCGGCCTGATCAAAGCCGTACACCTGGTAGCCGGCGGCGGCCAGGTCTGGCGCCGCCAGGTCGAAGGCGGCGCTGTAGTCGCCGAAGCTGTGCAGTGCCAGAATCACCGCCTTGGGCCGGCCCGGGGCGTCCCAGGCGCGCAGCTCCAGCGGCGGCGGCACCGGCGCGCGCCCGGCGCAGGCCGACAGGCCGCCGATCAGCGACAGCAGAATAAGGAGTTTCAATGCGGACATCGAAACAGTATGGGCAAGGCCTCGTGAATGCCGGGTGGGTGCTTCTCGGGGTGTTGCTGGCGGGCCCGGCGCTCGCGGAGGAATTTTCCCAGCGGCGCACGGTCACCGCCACCGCCTTTAACTCCCTGCCCGGGCAGGGGCACGGCGAGGACCACAGTCTGGCGGCCTGGGGCGACACCCTGGTGCCGGGCATGAAAGCCATCGCCGTGTCCCGGGACCTGCTCGCCGCCGGCCTGGATTACGGCACCGCGGTGAAAATCGAAGGCCTGGAGGGCACCTGGTACGTGCGCGACAAGATGCACGCCCGCTGGCGCAACAAGATCGACGTCTATCTGGGCGAGGACCGGGAGGCGGCCCTGCAGTGGGGCCGCCGCAAAGTGGAGATCCGCTACTAGTCGCGGCTCAGCCAGGCCATCAAGGCGCGCGTGGCCCGTTGCGGCATGACCTTCTCCAGCAGCACCGTGAAGCGGAACGGCAACCCCACCGGCACATGCACCCGCGGGTCGCCCTGCAAGGTGTCGAAGGCGGCGCGGGCCACGTCGTCGGCGCTCAGCTTGACGCCCATGCGGCGCACCACCGGCGCTTCGAACGCCTGCTTGTTGACCATGCCGGTGTTCACGAACGGCGGCATCAGGTCCTGCACGCGAATGCCGTGGCGGCGCCATTCCAGATCCAGCGCCTCGGTGAGGCCGCGCACCGCGAATTTGGACGCCGAATAGCTGGCCAGGTGCGGCACGCCGTACAGCGCCGAGGCGGAGCTCATGTTGAGCACCCGGGGCGAGCGGGATTGTTTCAGGTAGGGCAGGGCCGCCAGGCACATCTGCAGGGTGCCGGCCACGTTCACGTCCAGGGTGAAGCGGTGCTGTTCGGCGCTCAGGTCCTCGAAATGGCCCATGCGCAGCACCCCGGCGCTGTTGAACAGCACATCCAGGCGGCCGCCGGCGCTTTCCGCGAACGCCGCCACCGCCGCTTCGCACTGGCCCATGTCGGTGACGTCCAGCCGCCGGTACCAGCAGCGTTCGCCGAGTTCCGCGTGCACCGCCTGCAGGGCGCCCTCATTGACGTCCAGCAGGCCCACCCGCCAGCCGTTGGTGTGAAACCGGCGCGCGGTCGCCAGGCCGATGCCGCTGGCGGCACCGGTGATCAGAATGCTGTCCATGTTGCTCCCTCAGGGTAAAACGTCGGTCTTGGACAATCAGTTTGCCGGTTGGGGCGCCATCGGCAGAGTGAACTCCCCTTCCCGGTCGAAGTGAATCGGGAACGCCAGCCCGGCCACCCGCGCGCTGCCCTTGAGCTGATAGGTGAGCGGCTCGCCGGCGTTCTGCTGCAGGCGTTGCAGTTGCTGCAGGGTGCCCAGCAGGCTGGTGGACACGCTGGTGGTGATCAGCACATCGTCCAGTGCCGGCAGCGTGGTCGCTTCGTTATTGTTGCCCCGCGCCAGGCGCTCGCCATTGACCAGGATCTCGTAATCCAGGGCCTTGATGGTCACTGCCCGGTCATTGGGGTTGCGCGCGCGCAGCACCGCTTGCCATCGTTGCTCGAACACGCCGGCGCTTTCCAGGCGCAGCGAGGACAGGCTCACTTCCGGCGCTTCCAGGCCGGAAAAACTCTGGCAGGCGGTGGTAAGAAGCAGCAGCACGGGCAGACTTAAACGGGCGAGTAACGGCATAACGACTCCAACAGATCATGGGCGGCCCCCAACCGGAATGATACCGCAGTCGCCGCCGTCGCGCTGTCCCCGCCGGCCCCGCTCCGGCAACACCCTTTCGAGGAGGCACGTCATGGATATCCAATGCGTACAAGGTGACATCACCGCCCAGCCCGACCTGGACGCGATCGTCAACGCCGCCAACGCCCGCCTGGCCACCGGCGGCGGCGTGGCCGGCGCCATTCACCGCGCCGCTGGGCCGCAACTGGCCCGCGAATGCGCGCCCCTGGCGCCGATCGAGCCCGGCCAGGCGGTGCTCACCGGCGGCCACGGGCTGCCCAACCCCCACGTCATTCACTGCCTGGGGCCGGTGTACGGCCGTGACCGGCCCGCCGACCGGTTGCTGGCGGAGTGTTATCGCAACGCGCTGCGGCTCGCCGAGGACGCCGGGCTGACCAGCCTGGGCTTCCCGGCGCTTTCCACCGGTGCTTTCGGCTACCCGATGGACGAGGCGGCCGCCGTGGCCCTGGCCACGGTGGTTGCGGAAGGGGCACGGCTGGAACGGGTGAAGCGGGTGCGCTTCGTGCTGTTCGACGCGGCCTCCCTGGCGGCGCACCGGCGCGCCCTGGAGGCCGCCACCGGTACTTGAAAAGCCCCCCCGGTGAGGTCAGACACAGGGGTGGCGTCGCATTGTGACGGCGCGGCTCACCAACCGCAGGAGTATCAATGGACGCTCTCTGGCCTTCGGAGCGGGAACTGGCCCTGCTCACGGACCTCTACGAACTGACCATGGCGCAGGCCTACTGGCGCGACGACCACCGCGGCGAGGCGGTGTTCAGTCTGTTCTTCCGCAAGCTGCCGGCGGGGCGCCGTTTCGCGGTGGCCTGCGGGCAGGAATACGCCGCCCATCTGATTCGCGGGCTGCGTTTCTATCCCGAGCAGATCGAGCGGCTGCGGCAACTGGAGCTGTTCGAGGACGGCTTCCTGCGCTGGCTGGCCGATTTCCGCTTCGAGGGGGAAATCCGGACGCTGCCGGAGGGCTCGGTGGTGTTCCCCAACGAGCCGCTGCTGGAAGTGCGGGCGCCGGTGATCCAGGGGCAGTTGCTGGAAAGCCTGCTGATGAACTACGTCAACCTGGAAACGCTGCTCGCCTCCAAGGCGGCGCGCATGGTGCTGGCCGCCGACGGCGTGCCGGTGGTCGATTTCGGCATGCGCCGCATGCACGGGCTGGAATCGGCCTGGCGCGGCGTGCGCGCCTATCGGGTGGCGGGCATTGCCGGCACCAGCAACGTGCTGGGCGGCCTGAGCTTCGACCTGCCGGTGCGCGGCACCATGGCGCACTCCTACATCCAGTCCCACGATGACGAAACCGAGGCGCTGCGCCGCTACGCCCGCGACTACCCCGGCACCACCCTGTTGGTGGACACCTATGACACCCTGCGCGGTGTCGACCGGGTGATTGCTCTGGTGCGCGACGAAGGGCTGGACGTGGGCGCCGTGCGGATCGACTCCGGTGACCTCGGCGAGCTGGCCGGTGAGGCGCGGCGCAAGCTTGATGCCGCCGGGCTCCAGCGGGTCCGCATCGTGGTCAGCGGCGGCCTCGACGAGCACCGCATCCAGGCGCTGGTGGAGGCCGGCGCGCCGATCGACGGTTTCGGGGTGGGCACGGAAATGGGCTCGGTGGCGGACGCCCCGTCGCTGGATTTCGCCTACAAGCTCACCGAATACCAGGGCCGCCCGCGCCTCAAGACCTCGCCGGGCAAGCCACTCTACCCGGGCGCCAAGCAGGTGTGGCGCTTCAGTGACGGCGACGGCGGCTGCCACTACGACGAGATCACCGGCCGCGACGAAGCCCGCGACGGGGTGCCGCTGCTGCGGCCGGTGGTGGCAAACGGCGAGGCCGTGGCGCCGCCGCCGGACCCGGACCAGGCCCGCCAGCGGCTGCGCGATCAGCTGGCCAGCCTGCCGGCGGCGGTGCGCTCACTGGCCCCGGTGGCCGAGGCCGGCCACGTCTATCCGGTGCGCATCAGCGAGGCGCTGGCGGCCCTGCGCCGCGACACGGTGTCGGCGCTGGACTGATCAGCGCCAGTGTTGATGCAGGAAGTCGCGGCACTCGGCCAGCGCCAGGTCGGCGTCGTGCAGCATGCCGGCGTGCAGCTGGAACACGTGCCAGCGGCCCGGGTAACGCTGGTAGCGGGCGTCGCAGTCGGCGCCGTCCAGCGCCTCGGCCAGGCGTTCGCTGTCGTTGGCGAGAATCTCGTCGCTGCCGGTTTGGATCAGCAGCGGCGGCAGCCCGTCCAGGTTGCCCAGCAACGGGGACGCGCCGGCGCTGTCGCGCTGATCACCGGCGTAGGCCTCGGCGGCGAACGCCAGCCACTGCCGGTTGAGCATGGCTTCGCCGGGCACGGTGGGCGGCGTTTCCGCCAGCGTCAGGTCCACCCAGGGCGAGAACATCAGCGCGCAGGCGGGCAGCGGCTGGCCCTCGTCGCGCAGCCGCTGCAGCAGCGCCAGGGTGAGGCCGCCGCCGGCGGAGTCGCCGGCCACCGCCAGCCGCTCCGGCGCGTGGCCCTTCTCCAGCAGCGCCAGATAGGCGCGGTGGGCGTCGTCCAGGGCCGCCGGGAACGGGTGCTCCGGGGCCAGCCGGTAGTCGGCCACCGCCACGCTGGCGTCCGCCAGTTTCGCCAGATGGCTGGTCAGCGCTCGGTGAGTGACCGGTCCCCCGCTCACGTAGCCGCCGCCGTGCAGATACAGCACCGTGCCGCTGTGGCCGTTGCCGGTCAGTTCCACCGACACCGGGCCCAGCACCGTGCGCCGTCTGGGCACGCCGCGGGCGGGCAGGGTGGTGCGCGACAGCGCCGCCAGCCAGTGCCGTTGCAGGGCCACCGGGCTGCGTGACAGGAACGCGGGTTTCAGCAGAACGCTGAGGCTGCCGCGCAGCGTCGCCGCCAGTATTTTCTGGCCGCGCGTGGGCGCGGCGCCGCCGGTTTCACGGGTGCAACTCATAATCTTCCGGGTCCAGGTGTCGGGTGCGTTGCCGGTAGCTGAAGGTAAAGCCCGGCCAGTTGTTGGTGTTCTTGCCGCTGGCGGTTTTGTACCAGCTCTCGCAGCCCTGGTCCCAGACGGTATCGCGCATGCGCGCCTGCAGCCGGCGGTTGAAATCGTCCTGCACGCCGGGGCGCACATCCACGAAGCGGTGGCCGTCCCGTTCCAGGGTTTCCAGGGCGCTGACCACATAGGCGATCTGTGACTCGATCATATAGATGATCGAGTTGTGGCCCAGGTTGGTGTTGGGGCCGTAAAGCATGAACAGGTTGGGGAAGCCGTGCACGGTAATGCCCAGGTAGGCTTCGGCGCCGTCGTGCCAGGCCTGGTTGAGGTCCTGGCCGCGCCGGCCGGTGATCGCCATCGGCGCCAGAAAGTCGGTGGCCTGGAAGCCGGTGCCGTAGATGATCACGTCCGCCTGGTGGTGCTCCCCGTCGATGTCTTCCACGCCGTCGGCGGTGATCGCGCGCACGCCGCCGGTGATCACCGGAATCCGGTATTTCGTCAACGCCTGGTAGTAGTCGTTGGAAATCAGGATGCGCTTGCAGCCCATCGGGTAATCCGGCGTCAGCTTGGCGCGGGTGTCCGGGTCCGGCACGCACTCGCGCAGGTGCTTCTTGAACAGGTATTCGTGAAAACGCATGGCGCCCTGCAGGCTGGTGAAGCCCAGCACCCGCGCCTCGTTCTGCGCGTACACCCGCGCCCGGTCCAGTTTCTGAAGCAGCGGGAAGCGCGCCATCAGGCGCTGCTCGGTGGCCGAGTAGGGCCGGTCCGGTTTGGGAATCACATAGGGCGCCGACCGTTGGAACAGCAGCACCTGTTTCGCCTGCTTGGCGATTTCCGGTACGAACTGAATGGCGCTGGCCCCGGTGCCGATCACCGCCACGGTCTTGCCGGTGAGGTCCACATCGTGGTCCCAGCGGGCGCTGTGGAAGGTCTCGCCGGCGAAGCGGTCGCGCCCCGGCAGGTTCGGCCAGGCGGGCCGGTTGAGCTGGCCGGTGGCGGTGATCAGGGCGCGCGCGGTGATCGGACCGTTGCTGGTGTCCAGATGCCAGAGGCCGGTGGCCTCATCGAAGCGGGCGCCGTTGACGCTGGTGCCGAAGCGGATATGCGGGTGCAGCCGGTACTTGTCCGCGCAATGGCGCAGGTAGGCGAGAATTTCCGCCTGCGGCGCGAACCGCCGCGACCAGTCGAATTTCTTCTCGAAGGAAAACGAGTACAGGTGCGAGGGCACGTCACAGGCGGCGCCGGGGTAGGTGTTGTCGCGCCAGCAGCCGCCCACGTCGTTTTCTTTTTCGAGCACCACGAAGGCGTGCTGGCCCCGGTCCTTGAGCGCAATGGCCATGCCCAGGCCGCCGAAGCCGGCGCCGATGATGGCGACTTGATAATCCGGTTGCATAACAGACCCTGCCGTTGAATTGGCACCACTGTAGCGCGGCCCGGACAGGCTGTTTATGGCCGCTCTGTAACCGCCCCGGTTTTTTTAGTCAGGTGGTGGTCTATTACCAGGGAATCGGCAAGCCGTCCCAGGCGAAGAAGCCGCCGCTGTCCTCCTCACCGGCGTTCTCCATGTTCCTCAACAGGCACTGGGCGGCGAAGTCGGCGCTGAACAGCTTTTCCGGGGGCACGTTGGCGCGGAACGGGGCGGACAGGCCGGTCTCCACGGTGCCCGGATGCAGCGCCAGCACGATCAGATTTTTGGCGCGCCGCCGGGCCTCCACGGCGAAGGTGCGCAGGAACTGGTTCTGCGCCGCCTTGCTGGCCCGGTAGGCGTACCAGCCGCCCAGCCGGTTGTCCTCGATGCTGCCCACCCGGGCGGACAGCGATGCGAACACCGCGCGGCGGTCGTGGCGCAGCAGGGGCAGCGCGTAGCGGGCCAGCAGAATGGGGGCGAAGCCGTTGATGGCGAACACCCGCTGCAGGGCGGCCAGGTTCACGTCCTCCACCCGCTTCTCCGGTGACAGGCCGGTTTCGGCGTCGTGCAGCAGGCCGGCGCAGTGCACCAGGGCGTCCAGGGTGTCGGTATGCGCCCGCACCGTTTCAAACAGGCGCGCCACGGCGTCTTCGTCGCACAGGTCGGCGGCCAGAGGGTGCAGACGGTCCGGCGCTTCGGCGGCGAGCGCCGCAAGCGCGTCGCTGCGGTCCGGGTCGCGGCTGACGGCGAAAACCCGGTCCCCGGCGCGCAGACAGCGCGCGGTCATCGCCAGGCCGATGCCGTGGCTGGCACCGGTGATCAATCGTGTCGGAGTCATCGGCACAGTGTTGCGCCTGGTCCAGAAAAACAACGTGAAGCCCGCCGCCCATGGCGTCGATCAACGGCTTTTACCTTGTTTTCACCGCCGCCTCACCGGGCGTTATTACCATCGCGGACATGGATGACCCTTTGATCTATCCGGCCCGGGAGGGCCTCTACTGCGCCGCCGGAGACTTCTACGTCGACCCCTGGCGACCGGTCCCCCGGGCCGTGATCACCCACGCCCACGCCGATCACGCCCGCTCCGGCAGCGCCCGCTATTGGGCCCACCACCAGAGCGTGCCGATTCTGCGCCACCGCCTGGGCCGCCAACATCACTTCGAAGCCCTGGACTATGGCGAAAGCCGTCGCTTCGGGCCGGTGCGCGTGAGCCTGCACTCCGCCGGCCATGTGCTCGGCTCGGCCCAGGTGCGCCTGGCCCATGACGATGGCCGGGTGTGGGTGGTCACCGGCGACTTCAAGCGTGACCCGGACCCCACCTGCGCGCCCTTCGAGGTGGTGCCCTGCGACACCCTGATCACCGAGTCCACCTTTGCCTTGCCCTGTTACCGCTGGCCGCCGGTGGAAGAGGTGGCCGCCGATATCGGCCGCTGGTGGGACGACCATCCCGACCGGCCCTGCATTTTGTTCACCTACGCCTTCGGCAAGGCGCAACGGGTGCTGGCGGCGCTGGCGGAGCGGCCTGAACACGCCGGCCGCACGGTGTATCTGCACGGGGCCATGGTGGCGTTGACCGAGCTGTACCGTCGCGCTGGTGTGCCGATGCTTGCCACCGCGCCGGTGTCCGCCTTGCCTCGGCAGCATGATTTCAGCGGCGAGCTGATTCTGGCGCCGCCGTCGGCGGCCGGCAGCCCCTGGATGCGCCGTTTCAAGAACGCCAGCACCGGCTTTGCTTCCGGCTGGATGCGCATTCGCGGCAACCGCCGGCGGCGCGGCTACGATTACGGCTTTGAACTCAGCGACCACGCGGACTGGCCGGCGTTGCTGCGCACCGTGCGCGAGAGCGGCGCCCGCACGGTGCTCGCCACCCATGGGCGCAGCGACGAACTGGTGCGTTATCTCAACGAAGAGGAAGGCATCGAGGCGCGCGCCTTGAGCACGCTGTACGGCGGGGAGGGCGATTGATGCGCGACTTCATCGCCCTGTTCGCGGAGCTGGACGCCACCAGCCGCACCAGCGTCAAGCTGGACGCCCTGAAGCACTATTTCGACCGCGCCCCGGCGGACGACGGCGCCTGGGCGGTGTACATGCTCACCGGCCGCCGCATGAAACGGCTGGTGGGCGCCCGCAAACTGCGCGCCTGGGTCACCGAAGCCTGCGGCCTGCCCGAGTGGCTGGTGGAGGAGACCTACCAGCACGTCGGCGACCTGGCGGAAACCATCAGCCTGCTGATGGACCCGGCCCCGGAACCGGCGCCCGCCGACACCTCGCTGACCGCCTGGGTGGAAGGCGGCGTCCTGGCCCTGCGCGGCCAGGACGAGGCGGAGCAGAAAGCCCGGGTGATGGCGCAGTGGCGGCGGCTGCCCCGCGAGGCCTGCTTTCTCTACAACAAGCTGCTCACCGGCAGCTTGCGGGTGGGTGTCTCACGGGGGCTGGTGGAGCGGGCCCTGGCGGAACTGAGCGGGCTGCCCCGGGCGTTGATCGCGCGTCGGCTGATGGGCGGGTTCGAGCCCGGCGCCAGCTTCTTTACCCACCTGCTCAGTGAGGAGCGCCGCGAAGAGCGGGACGGCCAGCCGTACCCCTTCTTCCTGGCGTCGCCGTTGAAGGACGAACCGGACAGCCTCGGCCCGCTGAGCGACTGGCAGGCGGAATGGAAATGGGACGGCATCCGCGCCCAGTTAATTGCGCGGCCCAACGGCGTCTGGGTGTGGTCCCGGGGCGAGGAGCCCATGGCGGGCCGCTTCCCGGAAGTGGAGGCCGCCGCCGGGGCGCTGCCCGAGGCGGTGCTCGACGGTGAACTGGTGGCCTGGCACGACAAGGTGCTGCCGTTTTCGCAAATGCAGCGCCGCATTCAGCGCAAAACAGTGGGCGAGAAGCTGCTGCGCGAAGTGCCGGTGGCGTTTCTCGCCTACGACCTGATTGAGTACCAGGGCCGGGACTGGCGGGCGCGCCCCCTGCACGAGCGCCGCGCGGCCCTGGAAACCCTGATCGCCGACGCCGACGAGCCGGCCTTGAAACTGAGCCCGCTGGTGGACGCGCCGGACTGGCCGGCGCTGGCCGCGTTGCGCGCCGACAGCCGCGAGCACCAGGTGGAAGGGCTGATGCTGAAGCACCGGGACAGCCCCTACCGCAGCGGGCGGGTGCGTGGCGACTGGTGGAAGTGGAAGATCGATCCGCTGACCCTGGACGCGGTGCTGCTCTACGCCCAGCCCGGCCACGGCCGTCGCGCCAACCTGTACACCGATTACACCCTGGCGGTGCCGGACGGCGACGGCTATGTGCCGATCGCCAAAGCCTACTCCGGGCTGAGCGACCAGGAGATCGGCCGCCTGGATCGCTGGATCCGCCGCAACACGGTGGAGAAATTCGGGCCGGTAAGGTCGGTGCAGCCTCACCATGTGTTCGAGATCGCGTTCGAGGGCATCCAGCCTTCGCCGCGTCATAAATCCGGCATCGCCCTGCGTTTTCCGCGCATCGCCCGCTGGCGCCAGGACCTGACGCCGGACCAGGCGGACAGCCTGACCCAGGTCAAGGAATTGCTGGATGCCTACGGCAGCTGACGGTCTGGCGGCGGTGGACGCCTGGTTCGCCCGCCAGGGCTGGTCCCCGGCGCCGTTCCAGCGCCGCGCCTGGGCGGCGTTCCGCGACGGCCGCTCCGGCCTGATCCATTCCCCCACCGGTTCGGGCAAGTCCCTGGCCGCCTGGCTGGGGCCGGTGTCCCGGGCCCTGGACCGCGGCGACCGGGGCGGCGGCCTGCGGGTGCTGTGGATCACCCCGCTGCGCGCGCTGGCCGAGGACACCGCCGGCAATCTGCGCGAGGCGCTGGACGGCGTGGGCCTGGACTGGCGCGTGGAAACCCGCACCGGCGACACCGGTTCCGCCGCCCGGGCGCGCCAGCGCAAGCGGTTGCCCGAAGCGCTGATCACCACGCCGGAAAGCCTGTCGCTGTTGCTGTCGTACAAGCACGCCGCGCAGCGCTTCCAGCACCTGGACGCGGTGATCGTGGACGAATGGCACGAGCTGCTGGGCAGCAAGCGCGGCGTCCAGCTGGAGCTGTGCCTGGCGTGGCTGCGCGCGCGCCGGCCCGGCCTGCCGGTGTGGGGGCTGTCCGCCACCCTGGGCAATCTGGACCAGGCCATGGCGGTGCTGCTCGGCGGCGCCCAAGGCGGGCAACCCGGCGGTGAGCGCATTGCCGGAGACAGCCCCAAGACACTGACGGTGCGCGGCCTCTGCCCGGACCAGGTGGACCGCTTTCCCTGGGCCGGGCATCTGGGGCTGGCGCAACTGCAACCGGTGATCGATTACCTGGAACAGGGCCGGACGGCGCTGCTGTTCACCAACACCCGCGCCCAGGCGGAGCTGTGGTTCGAGGCGCTGGCCAAGGCGCGGCTGGACTGGATCACCGAGATCGGGCTGCACCACGGCTCCATCGACCGGCGCCTGCGGCAGAAGCTGGAGCAGGGTTTGCGCGACGGCGCCTTCCGCTGCGTGGTGTGCACTTCGAGCCTGGACCTGGGCGTGGATTTCTCGCCGGTGGACCGGGTGGTGCAGGTGGGCAGCCCCAAGGGCGTGGCGCGGCTGATGCAGCGCGCCGGGCGCTCCGGCCACCGGCCCGGCGCCGACAGCGAAATCCTGTGCGTGCCCAGCCATGCCTTCGAGCTGGTGGAGATCGCCGCCGCCCGGCGCGCCTGGGCCGCCGGGCGGGTGGAGGCGCGCCCGCCCCTGACCCTGTGCCTGGACGTGCTGGTGCAGCACCTGGTGACCCTGGCGGTGGGCGACGGCTTCCAGGCGCCCCGGGTGCTGGCGGAGGCCCGCGCCACCCACTCCTTCGCCGGCCTCACCGACACTCAGTTTCAGTGGTGCCTGGACTTTATTACCCGGGGCGGCGCGGTGCTGGAACATTACCCCCAGTTCCGGCGGGTGGTGGAAGAGGACGGCGTCTACCGGGTCAGCGACCAGGGGCTGGCGCGCCGCCACCGCATGGCGGTGGGCACCATCACCAGCGATTACCAGATGCGCGTTAAATACCCACGCGGCGGCAGCATCGGCACCATCGAGGAGAGTTTTGTCGCCCGCCTGAAGCCCGGCGATGTGTTCCTGTTTTCCGGCCGGGCCCTGGAGCTGATCCGGGTGCGTGATATGACCGCCTATGTGCGCGCGGCCAAGGGGCGGCGCTCGCTGGTGCCGCGCTGGCAGGGCGGGCGGCTGCCGCTGTCCACGGAGCTGGCGGACACGGTGCTGGATATCCTCGAGGAGGTGGCCGGCGGCGATTACCGGGACCCGGAAGTGCAGGCGATTCGTGACGTGCTGGAAGTGCAGCTCGACCAGTCGGCACTGCCGTCGCGGCGCCAACTGTTGATCGAGCGCAGCCGCTCCCGCGAAGGCACCCACTGGTTCCTGTTTCCGTTCGCCGGCCGGCTCGCCCACGAAGGGCTGGCGTCGTTGCTGGCCTGGCGGCTGGGGCAGCGGTTTCCCGCCACCTTCTCGATCTCGGTGAACGATTACGGGCTGGAGCTGCTCAGCGCGGCCAAGGTGCCGCCGCTGGACGAGGACGACTGGCGCGCGCTGTTGACGCCGGAATCCCTGGTGGAGGATGTGCTCGCGGCGCTCAACGCCGGCGAACTGGCGCGCCGCCGCTTCCGTGATATCGCCCGGATCAGCGGGCTGGTGTTCCAGGGCTACCCCGGCAAGGGTAAAACCGGCAAGCAGCTGCAGGCGTCCAGCGGCCTGCTCTACGACACCCTGGACCGCTACGACCCGGCGCACCTGCTTCTGGATCAGGCGCGCCGCGAGGTGCTGGAAAGCCAGTTGGAAATCGGCCGGCTGCGCGCGGTGCTGGAGCGGGCCCAGGACCAGGCCCTGGTGCTCACCACCCCCGAGCGATTTACGCCGCTAGCGTTCCCGCTGTGGGTGGAGCGTCTGCGTAACCGGCTGAGCACGGAGAGCTGGCGCGACCGGGTGGCGCGCATGACCGAGCGCCTGGAGAAGCACGCGGACCGGCGGGCGGGGGACGCATGAGCGACAGCCTGGCACTGACCCTGGCCGGTGAGACCGTCTGGCTGCACGGCGACCGGGCCCTGTTCTATCCCGGCGAAAGCGCGTTGTTGGTTGCCGACACGCATTTTGGCAAAGGCGCCTTCCTGCGTCGCCGTGGGTTGGCGGTACCGGGGGGCGAGAGCCGCGCGGACCTGGACCGGCTCAGTATTTTAATCGAGCATTTTCAGCCGGCACGACTGATCGTTCTAGGGGATTTTTTCCACCATCGGCCAAGTCGGGGTGAGCCGTTTCTGGATGCTTGGCCAGCTTGGCGGGCGCGCCATGCGTTACTGACCCCGGAGGTCGTGATTGGCAATCATGACCGTCACGCCGAGGGCCTCGACCTGGATATGATCTGGCACTCGCATTTGGACTTGGGACCTTTCCGGCTTGCCCATGACCCCTATCCGGTCAGCGGTCGACACGTCCTCGGTGGCCATCTGCACCCGGCTTACCGGTTGCATGGCGGCGCCGACAGCGTGCGCGCCCCCGTATTCTGGCTGCGCGACGGTGTCACCGTGTTACCTGCCTTCGGCGGTCTTACTGGAGGCTGGCCGATTCGCCCGGCACGAGGGGAAAAGGTGGTGATGGCTCTGGATGGTGACCTGTATCCTCTGCCCTAGAGCGGGGAGGCAACCCTGCCAGGATTCGCTACGAAGCGAGGTTTGTGGGAGCTTGCCTTGCAAGCGAAAGGCCGGCAAAGCCGGCC
>TARA_R110000796_G_scaffold67449_5_pt1 | contig 154724 bp, 115 predicted proteins | sample TARA_R110000796 | Tara Oceans TARA_R110000796 (sample SAMEA4397815) | marine metagenome | biome: Polar Biome; feature: [SRF] surface water layer (ENVO:00010504); material: water (ENVO:00002006), including particulate matter (ENVO:01000060) such as... | depth 5 m
ATAAATCGTTTGTTTTTCTATATTGTTTAAGTACAGGAATTGCGTTTAAAGAAGATCCATAATGATGAATTTGTCGTTCTACTCTCGATAATTTTCCACCATATAAAAAGTCCCAATACCTGCGAGCATTTCCGTTGTATGCCCAATGCGGCATTGTTGGCATATAAGCTAAAATAGCATTAAGAGTTACATTGGCTTTGTAATTGTATCCAAAATAATCAGACCATAAATATACTTCTTCTTGGCCTGTAGAATCCCATGGCATTTCACTACCAAAAGGATATTCTAAAGCTTCCCAATGATCGGCTCTTTCTTTCATTCTAGCTTCTAAATCGGAAGCCATTTCTTTATAATTTTCAGCTTTTAAATCTTCTAGAATATATAAAAATACAGAACCTTCCATTTGCCCGAATTGTGCGTAATAGGGCGCTTGTTCTACCATGGCAATAGTAGTATGGTATGCTTGTTTTAAATACCAATCCCAGGTTCTGTTATCGATTAAACCTTCATGATATCTTGCTAAGCGATACATCACCCAATATGCAGCTGCAACATGTGGGTAATTATATGAACGACCAGGATCGTTTGCATGTTTATGATCCCAGGCTGCCCAAGTTTTATAGTTTATATCGTCACTATACGTGCCTTTTGGTAAAGAGTCTGGCTCATAATAAAACACACTTTTTTTAACACCATATTTGTTCTTGCCTTCGCTGTATTGGATATTACCCCAAAGTGTATGGTCTATAAATTGTTCTAATTGTTTGATTTCTTCTTTATCTGGTTGAATTAGTTGTTTCATGATAGCTGCTAACCAACCACCAGCACCACCTTCGTCACTTAAGCCTGCAACCCAAGCTCGACTATCTTGAGTTAATTGCTTTTTAGTTTCGTAATCGTAACTAATTACAGAAGGATTTCTTTTAAAAATTGGATCTGGTTCATTAAACCATTGTTCTGTAGTTAAGAAGTGACCAAAATCTTTAACTACCTCTGTTTCTGATTTAATAACCTTATAATTTATGGTTTGTTTTACACCGTTTTTATAATTAACAGTTAGTCTAGCACGTCCCCATTTTATACCTTGAACAACGTATTTTTTAAGTCCTTTATCTGTTAAACCATCTTCTTTTATTTTAAGAGCATCTTTAGGTTCAATTTCAAAAGAACTCACATCGCTTTTATAGTTTAAAAATAATTGTGATTTTATATCTTGAGGAAGTACATAACCAGGAATACTTGTAGCCACAGGTTGCTCTTCTTCTACAAGCGTATTTTGAATGGCTTCAATGCCTTCTGATAGTACTAATTTTAAAGCAAAGTTTTTAGACTCTTTAGGTTTTAGAATTAGTGATGTAGGCGTATTCCATTCATTAACTCCTTTCCATTCGTTGTCTGCGTAGGCTTTACTGTAGACCATCCATTCATGAAATCCTTCAAAAACGATACTTCTTGGTGTTGGGTCATCATTTAATGGGCGATATGCTTCAAAAGCCATGTTTTCTTTTGGTAAAACCAATAGGGCAGGACCTCTGCCATTTAATCGCTTTACTTCTAAATATCCAGCATCCATTCCAATGTATGGATCAAAAAACACATTTTGTGCATGGGTTTCGTTTAATGATTTTCCTTCTAATATATTATTGAAAATCATAGGAATTCCCAGAGCACCTATTTCAATGTTATTTGCTGATTTATTAGTTATTTCAAATCGTAAGACTAATTTATCATTATCAATTTCGTAAAATCGTTTTATAATAACAGGAATATCACTTGGTAACGTGTTTGCTAAGTCTGCTGCAGCTATAATGGTTTCAGACGGCTCTAGAGGTGTAACAGCAGTTCTTTTAGCAGCAGTAGAATAGCTTTTCCAATCTCCGTCAGCTTCTTTAATTCTTAAATTAATATCACCTAAATGATATAAGCCATCTTTATCTCTAATTTCTAATCGATCACTAGGCGTAAAGTCGAAATTTAAATCTTTAATTGGTTTTAATCCAGCAACTGTTTGCGATGCTTTAACCAATTTTAATTGAAAACTGGATGTATTGAATTTTTGATAAACCTCTGCAATACCTAATGTTGGTTCTTTCTCTTCAATTTTACTCCAATAGCCTTGAGCATGTGTAGCTATGGTAGTTATTAAAAATAAAACTACTCCAAAACTGTATTTTAAATTTTTATTCATGGTTTTTTAGTAATATTCTATTTAAACTCTGTAGAAAATTTCCACTTTGTTTTATAGTTTTTATTTAATGGTAAATCTTGTAAAAGGCTTCTTAATAATTCAATTGGCATCATATTTTCTTGTAAAACGCGGTCATGAAATTGTTTTTCTGTCCAACCTTTTGCAAGCATTTCATTTTTCAAAGCATAAAATTGTAAGCCACCAGTCATGTATGCCATTTGGTATAATGGAGGTGTGTAACTTGTAGCAAACGATCGTCTAACTTCTGCTTCGGCATTAGCATATTCATGCCCCACTTCATTTACAAGCATATCAATACATTGTTGTGGTGTCATCTCTCCCAAATGATATTTTAAAGAGAAAATAATACGTGCACATCTATGTATTCTCCAAAATAGCATACCTAGTTTTTGTTCAGGAGTTTGAGGAAAATCTTTGTCCCATAAATTTATTTCCCAATATAGTGCCCATCCTTCCATCCAAAAAGGAGTGTCAAATGCTCTTCGATAACTTTTATTACGGGCATTCATAAAAAATTGTAAATTATGCCCTGGTGATAATTCATGATGTACAGTAGCTCTAGAGAAATTTGGATTGTTACCACGCATACTCATCAACTTATCATCTTGACTCATGTCTTGAGTAGGATAGGAGATGCTTATTTCCCATCCACCAGTAAAAAAAGGATTTACTTTTTGGCGTTCTGGAGTCATCATAATCATACCCCAAGTTTCTTTAGCCATTTCAGGAATTGTAATTAAATTACGCTTCTCAATAAAATCAACAGATTGATTGTACAAATCTGTAATAGCTTGTGGTTGCTCTCCAGCAGGGACGTAAGTGTTTTTAACATGTTCTAAAGCTGCTTTCCAATCGGTACCATAACCTAATTCTTTCGAAGCTTTTATCATTTCTTCTTTACACCAATCAAATTGCTTTTCTGCAGTTTTTATCATTTCTTCTGGGGTGTACGGAATAAATTCAAAATTTAAACTTTCAATTAATGCATCTCTACCAATGGGTTTTCCTATAATTCCGCTCCCATCATCTTTTATACTGTTCTTGGAATAATTGTTTTTAAGCTGTTCTGCGTAAGTTGTTAACTTATTGGATAAATCTTCATAAGGTTTTTCAACCCACCATGTAAAATCAGGATCGTAGCTATAATAAAATGAATAAGCTTCTTTTAAAGTGTTTTGCAAAGACGAAACTATTCTTGAGGCTTTTTCTGCCTGTAACCAATTTTTAAACGGATTTTCTTGAAGTGTTTTAATTTTTTGATCTACACTGGTACTAGCTTTATGAAATATGTTTGCTAGCAGTTGTGCATCAGGTTTTTTTCCACGTCTTCTTTCTTTTAGAAATGGATACATATCTTTAGCGAAATCGACTACAAAGGCCACTTCTTTGAAAGAGGTATAACTAAGTTGTAGAAAGTAATTTTCTTTGGTAACAAGGTTTTTTAAAAGCAAGTAGTCTACTTTTTCTTGTTGTGTCAATTTTTCAAAATCTATAGATTCAATTTTTTTATCCCATTCTTTATATAAGCCTGAAAATCTTTGGTAATATTCTTCAGATTCAGAATTGGGATAGAAATTTTTTAAAGCGCGGTTATCTGCTGAAAAAGTAGTAACCAAATCTATTAACTCGTTTTGAGCATTAACTGCTACTGTTAAAAAAAATAGTAGTAAGAAATGGTATTTTTTTAAAGTTTTGTGATTCATAGTATTTAGTTATTTAATCTGATCATTATTTTAAGGTAACATCCAAATAAACTGAATGGCGACCATACGTTTCATAGAAAGGTTTAAAGCTAACACCGTCAATATTAAATTCTAATGTTTTAGGATTACCTTCTATTGATTTACTAATGTCTTTAGCATCTAATGTAACTTTACGCCACTCTTTTTGTGGTTCATTCTCTTGTGCTGCAAGTAAAATTGGACCATAAAATAAACTAGCTATATTTTGTTGATCCATTATTGGATCTAAATGAAATTGAAATGGGATACGTAATTCAATGACATCATTATTTTTCCATTTACGACTTAAAGTTATATAACTTCCTGCGTTTGCTTCTATATCTTCTTTTTCACCATTAATTGTTAAGATAATACCTTTTGTAGCCCAATGGGGAACACGTAAATTAATGTCAAATTTTCCTTTACCTTTAATGGTTAACCGAGTATGGTCTTCGTTTGGAAAGGCAGTTGATTGTTCTATAGATACTTTTTTCTCAACCCATTTTAAAGTTGAAGGAACATATAAATTTACATATAAAGCGTTGTTATCTAAGCTTTTAAAATAAATAGAATTTTGAAGTTTTGTACTACTTTCTAATGCAGTGCCATTACAACAAGTGAATCCTTTCATGTTTGGATTACCAAAATGTTTTACTGACCCAGGCCTTAATGGTACATGATAAGTATTTGCTGGACTATCTTCTGCAACAGAAGCAAGAATATGGTTATAAAGACCTCGCTCATAATAATCCATTAACTCAGCACGCTGATCGAAAAGAAAAAGATTTTTAGTTAATTTAAGCATGTTGTAAGTTGCACAGGTTTCATTTTGCCCTCCAGCTGATAAACCATTTTCATATAATGTTCCCGGCTGGCTAATAAAACATTCTGCATTGGCAGGATTTCGTGCTCCTGCAACCCCTCCAATACTATACATATAATCATTTGTAGTCTTATACCAAAAATTATCGGCAATTCGATAATATTCAGGTGTATCCGTATCCCGATACGTTTCAAGTGCTCCCATGATTTGAGGTATGTGCTGATTGGCATGTAACCCTCGAAAAGAATCTACATTTTTTGCTAGTCCGTGTGAGTGCTCAGCATCACCAAAAAACATTTTGATATTATCAAACAATTGAGCTACTTCTAAATAACGTTGTTGGTTAGCTATCCTATAAAGTCTAGCCATAGCTTCATTCATACCACCAAATTCTCCTGCAATATACCTGTTCCACATACTAATCAGCGTTTCAGTTGGCAACTGACTTAGTCTGGCATGCACCCAATTTCCCATACCTTTTGCAATTTCAAGTGCTTTTTCGTTACCAGTGACTTCGTAAATATCCATCAACCCAGCAAGAATTTTATGTAAGGTATAATAAGGTGCCCACACTTGGGTTTTCTGCCCTCCATAGGTTGCGCCTTTTTCTAACATTATAAATTGATCTGGTGGATAAGCACTAATGAACCCTTTACCCCAATTCCAATAATCGGTACGAATACCATTTACACTCAAATCCGAATCATATTCTGATTTGTCTGGTCCAGGTGGAACGGCTGTTGGATCAGAAATGTAAACTCCTCTAGTTTCTTTTGGCTGTCCAGACATTTGCGATAAGGTATACAGCGTATTAACCATATAGTCCATTTTATCAGCAAAATTATCATGAAGCGTTTTATCGTAGCTTGTACTAGCATAGGCTTGTGCAATGGCTGTTAAGTAATGTCCTGTAGCATGCCCGCGTAGTTTGGTTTCTTGAGTGTCCCATACGCCAAGTGATTCAGCTCCTTCAGGTTGTTCTTGTCCAAAGGTATTTCGAAACATATAAAGAAAAGAGTCAGGATTTGTCTCAGCAAGTGTTGTTATAAACTTATCGCGATTTTCAATAAATTTTGTTTTCTTTCCGTGAATATCTGCGTTCAATGTAACCTGATCAAGATTAAAGACTTCTAATTTACGTTTTGGCGTAACAAGTTTTGTGTCTTCTTTTACAGTCACTATTGCTTTTGGTTTTAATTCAGTACCAGCAATGCTTCCAGTTACAATATATTGACCAGTTTTAAGAACTTCACTATTATCTATCGGAGCAGGCCATAGCACTCTAATTTCTGGTCCTTTAATGTCATTGCTATATATACCTTTTATAAAACGAGGTAATCGTGGAAGATATCCAACTACAGTTTCTACTTGAACATCTGATACACTAGTTAAATATTGATTATATAATTGAGGATTTGTTTTTGGAAAAAGCGGTAGATCATCAACAGGACCTTTTGTTTCATTTACAACAGTTTCCTCATTTTTCAAGCTATTACGATAAATTATAGCGATTTGTTTTTCATTTAAAGGAATTCGATAAATTCGGAAATCATGCAAATTTGCATTAAGATAAGTGTCATCATTTGATATTGATTTTCCAATATTGAATATATTTTTTTCAACTGAATTAATATCAAATAGCTGTTGTAATTCTAATTCTATGTTTTTAGATTCATTAATTAATTTTCCATCAATGTATGTACTTATAGATTTTGATGAGCTATTAATAACAATAGTTAATTGAGTCCATTTATTAATTTCTATAATCGATGAATTTGTTTTATAGATTACTCCAGATTCAGTATTGATTTGGGTTAAAAAGTTTTTTTCATTTTTAGTACCCATAGGAGCGACAAAAAAATGTGCTTTGGTGTTTTTTCCAAAATCAAAAAACCGCTGTCCACTTTGTTTAGAACGCAAGTAAATCCATCCAGTTATACTAATAGATTCTTCACCAATAGCTATTTCAGCTGGCAGTGAAATGTATGATTTACTATCTTCTGGTAATGAAAGTACCTTACCAAACTGATTATCTTTTATGAACTTGGCTTCTGAACCTTTTACAATACCATGAAGGTTATTTCGTGACCAATCCTTTACATCACCATTGAATAAATAACGAGCAATTAACCCTGTTTCACCAATTCCGTCTAAAATCTGATCACCATTTTGCGCATGTAGATTTGTTGTGCTTAATGCCCATAGACTTATTAGCATACAAGTGAATAATTTATATAGTTTCATAATTATTATTTTTCAATTTTATAAAATCTCTAGTTGTAAGTTGATTTATACTATTTTAAGAGGTTACTTATTGTAAATTTTATCCCAAGAAGGAGGCGTTACTCCTAATAAATGTTTTACGAAAAAATCTTTTCGTTTACGTTCTCCAAAAACTCCTCCAGAAGAATGAGCCATTCCTGGAATAGTTACTAACTCAAAATCTTTATTTGCTTTTATTAAGGCATTTGCAAATTGCATGGTAGAAGCTGGATCTACATTATCATCTACCTCACCTAAAATGAGCATTAAATTTCCTTCTAATTGAGCTGCATTTTCCACATTTGAACAAGCGGCATATTCTGGACCAATAGGATAGCCCATAAATTGTTCATTCCACCACATTTTATCCATTCTATTATCGTGACAACCGCATGAGGATACCGCTACATCGTAAAAATCTGAATTGAAAACCAAAGCAGCACCAGCATTTTGACCGCCTGCAGAAGTACCATGAATTCCTACTTTGTCAATATTCATGTATGTGTATTTTTTTGCAGCAGCTTTTATCCATAATTTTCTATCAGGAAAACCAGCATCTTTTAAGTTTTTCCAACAAATGTCATGAAAAGCTTTAGACCGATTTGATGTTCCCATTCCATCTATCTGAACTACTATAAAGCCCAATTCTGCAAGTGATGACATAGACCAATAGTAGGAATGAAAATCTTTTGGGACAAAGGAATCATGTGGGCCTGCATAAATATATTCTATAATTGGGTATGATTTGTTAGGATCAAATGTTGTTGGACGAACAATTATACCCCAAATATCTGTTTCGCCATCTCTCCCTTTAGCTGTAAAAACTTCGGGTGCTATCCATCCTTCTTTTAATAAAACAGAATTATCTCCTTTTTGAAGTTCTAAAAGTGTTTTAGCGTTATTAGCACTTTTTAGGAGTGTTATAGCGGGCATGTCTACTCTAGAAAATTGGTCTACATAATAGCTGTAATCTTTTGAGAAAGTAACTTTATGATTTCCATTTTCAGAGGTGAAACGTTTAAAGTTTTTACCATCAAATCCAATCTTGCAGTAATGAATAAAATAAGGATCTTGATTTTTATCCAACCCGCTGGCGGTAAAATAAATCTCTTTATTTTTTTCATCAACATCAATCACTTTTCTTACGACCCATTCTCCTTTTGTAAGCTGTTTTTTTAATGTTCCATCACCATTATATAAATAAATATGATTCCATCCATCTCGTTCAGAAGTCCAAATAATTTCATTATCACCTTCTATATCATATTTATATTTTTTACTGCTATAATCAATAAAAGTATTACTGGTTTCGTTTATTAAAATGTTTATTTTTCCAGTTTCAGCATTCACCTCTATAACTTTGTATGCTTGATGACCACGTTGATTATATTCGAAAGTAAAAGCCTTGCTATTTTTTTTCCATTTAATATTTGAAATATCATACTGATTATTAAATTCAGTTGTTGGGATTTTAATATGTTTTTTGGACTCGACAATGAATAATTGAGGACTTTTAAACGGCAGTTCATCTCCAGGTTTTAAATAATCTCTAGATTGTAATTTAGGTTGAAATTGATCTTTAGGACTAGATTCTACAAAGTAAATTTTATTTTCTTCACCCGGTCTTACTTTATAGGCCATTATTTTTTTGGCATCTGGAGACCATTTAATGTATGAGGAATAGTAATTTCCTTTGGTGCCATCATAACTTAATTGAGTCTCTGTCTTAGTAGAATTGTTTTTTATATATAAATTATAGTCCTTTATATAGGCGATTGCAGATGAATCTGGTGCCGTTATAGGTGGATTGGCGGACTCATCAAAAAAATCTCCCCAATATCCATAATCTTTTGTTGTATCGTCTTTTGATGTATTGAATAGCGTTAAAGTATAGTCGTTTAAATTGTATATATAAGTGCTTTTTTTATGAGTGAATTTTAATTCCGAATCATTAAAATTGTCTACTTTAATATTTTTTGCATCAATATTTTCATTTATTTTTTCTGATAAAATTTGAATTAATTTATCAAAATCAAAAAGTGATTTTTGTATTTTTCTTTCAGCGTCAACTAAAAAATATTCAGTCCCATTTTTCGTATTATTGACATACCAAAGAGAATTATTTGAAATCCAATGAAATTCTGACGGGGTATTAATTACTTTGTTTTTAAATATTGAATCTATAGCAATTGCTTTTTGGTATTCTTTTAATGTTCCTTGCCCAGATGTAATTAAATAGCTTAAAAACAAAATACAGGATACTATTTTTATACTTAGTCTTTTCATCGGGCTTTTTTTTAGAATGTACTTAGGCTTAGCTTTTTTAAATTAATTCATTTTAGATAAATAAGATGAATCGTTTATAAAATTATGCATAATGCGTATAAGCTAGTAGCCCAATGTTACCTAAAAACAATACTATATTCGCCTAAACGATATAGGAATAAATTTAAAGCTGCTATTTTAAGACAATTATTAAAAAAGTATTTAAAATCTGAATTAAAGCTTAAATTCAGAAAATTAATCAAAGAAAAGGAGGGTGTTAAAAGTGGAAAATTTGTTATTTAAAACGCTCAGGCGAAAGTGGTGTTAAATTTACCGAAGCCTTTTTATTTTCAACTAGCTCAGTAACAAGTTTACCTGTAATTGGTCCTAAACTCCATCCCATCATAGCATGTCCAGCAGCAATAGTTAAGTTGCTGTATTTATTTGTTTTGCCTATAAAAGGAACACCATCTGGAGATACCGGTCTTAACCCAGAGGTAGCATTATTACGTTCTGTTTCATTAATCTCAAAGTCTCTATAGTATTTTGATGCGGCATTAGCTAAAGCTTCAACACGTTCTTTTCTAACCAATGTATTGTTTCCAGAAAACTCCATAGTGCCTGCAAAACGAGTAAACCCATCCATAGGTGTTATAGCTGCTTTAGCTTCTAATAAGATGGTTGGTATGGTAATACCAGTTGGTCTATCTACATCCATGCTGTAACCTTTACCACCTTGTATTGGTACATTTAGTTTTAATTTTGATGCTAATGTTGAAGTCCAACTTCCGCTAGCTAAAACAAATTCATCAGCTTCGTAAACCCCACTTTGTGTCGTTACAGAAACTATTTGATTATACTTTTTGGTAAAGTCTTTTACTTTTTCATTAGTTTTAAAAGTCACGCCATTATGTTCTAACCATGCTTTCATGGTTATCATAAAATGATTTGGAGTCATGTGCGAATCGCATTTGTAATGAGCTGCACCAATAACGTTATCTGATAATACGGGTTGTATTTTGTATAATTCTTCTTTGTTTAAAAGAGTAACTTCTAAACCTTCTTTTAAAGCTCGATGTGCAATTTCGTGCTCTTCTTCTTCACTTTTGGCATTACTATAAGCCATCAAAACCCCTTTTTTTTCATAATGAAAATTAAAGTCTAAAGACGCAAGCATTTCTTCAAATAGATGCTGACTTTTTAAATTAAGTTCTTTTAAAACAGGAATTGATTTTTCGACATTCGATTTGGTTGCTGATTGTTTAAAGAGCCATGCCCATTTAAAGAAATCTAAATCCACTCTAGGTTTAATATAAAAAGGGCTCGCACTATTAAACATCCATTTAATACCTTGAGTAATGATACCTGGAGCAGCAAGTGGAATAAAATGACTTGGTGTTAAATACCCTGCATTAATAAAAGATGCGCCCGTTGATATGTCACTTTTATCTAAAATGGTTACAGAATGTCCTTCTTTTACTAAGTAATAAGCACTACACATTCCAGAAATGCCACCACCAATTATAACGACCTTTTTCATTAACTATTAATTATATATTTTAAAAAATAAAATGCATCAATAAAACAGATTTTCTGCTCTATTTTTATTTAATAAAATGATCAAATCACTTGAAATCCATGTGCGTAAGGATCATCATCGTCTATAATAATATTATTGTAGCCAGTTACCTGTGCCCATCCTTGAATACTTGGTATAATAGCTTTTTTACCAGCTAAAGTTGTTTCTTGTTCTACTTTGCCAATAAATTTGCTACCAATAAAACTTTCATGAATAAAAGATTCACCTAATTTTAATTTGCCTTTAGCATACAATTGTGCAATACGCGCTGAAGTACCAGTGCCACAAGGGGAACGATCTATAGCTTTATCACCATAAAAAACAGCATTTCTGCCTGATGAACTAGGGTCAATGGGATTGCCTGTCCATAGCATATGGCTCACATCTCTTATGGTATTATTTTCTGGGTGAATAAACATATTAGGATACTTCGCATTAATAAGTCCTCTAACTATTTGCGAATATTGTATAATCTTATTTGCCGTAAAATCATTTATGCCGCTAAAGTTTTTTTGAGGATCTACAATCGCATAATAGTTTCCTCCGTAAGCAACATCAAAAGTCAATTCTCCAAGTTCAGGGCAATCAATAGTTAAATTTTCTGCAGCCAAATAAGACTTTACATTAACCAATTTAACCCAATCTACTTTTTTGCCAGTTTGTTGGTATTCAATTTCAACCAAACCAGCAGGAGCTTCCATTCTAATATATCCAGGAACTTTTGGTGTTATTAAACCTTCTTCTATGGCAATGGTAATGGTGCCAATAGTACCATGTCCGCACATTGGTAAACAGCCAGAAGTTTCAATAAAAAGTATAGCAAAATCATTCTCTGGATTATGGGGAGGGAATAAAATACTACCGCTCATCATGTCATGCCCGCGAGGCTCGAACATTAATCCTTTACGAATCCAATCAAATTCTTTTAGAAAATGCTGACGTTTTTCACTCATAGTATTCCCTATTAGATTGGGACCACCACCAGCTACAACACGTACAGGATTTCCGCATGTGTGAGCATCAACACAAAAAAATGTTTTTCTTGCCATATATTATTTATGAATGCTTTTAAGTCTTAAAACTAATTGTTTTTTAATGATTCAGGAAGCAATTCTGTAGGGAACGATTGGTAACTTACAGGTCTTACCCATCTATATATAGCATCTACACCAACAGATGTATATTTAGAATCGGATGAAGCAGGGTATGGGCCACCATGATGCATGGATGGGCAGACTTCAACGCCAGTTGGAACACCATTAAAAATAATGCGACCAACACGGTTTGATAAGGCATCAACAATATCTGTTAGGTTTTCAATATCTTCGTTTTCAGCAATAATAGTTCCTGTTAATTGCCCTTCAAGAGCTTCAATAATCTCAACTAATTGGTTTTCATCTTTACTTTTTACCACTAATGAAAATGGGCCAAAAACTTCTTGATGAATTTTAGGGTTTGTTAAAAAATCTATACCAGAAACACTTGCTATAGCCGAAGCGGCATAGTTAGTTTCAACGTCTCCTTCAATTTTAGCAACCGTAACAACACCATTTTGTGAGGTTACACTTTCTCCATTTTTATCAAAACCAATTTTAATGTTAGGATGTAACATGCATTGCGGTTCTATAGCAACTGTTTTCTTTGCTAAATCTTGAATGAAGGCTTCTGTTTCATCACTTTCTACAGTTAAAATTAAACCAGGATTGGTACAAAATTGTCCGGTTCCAACGGTTATAGATCCTGCATAGGTAGAGGCGATAGCTTCTCCGCGATTATGGATAGCTGTAGGTGTAATAATAACGGGATTAATGCTACCCATTTCTGCATACACAGGAATAGGCTCTTCGCGTTTAGCGGCTAAGTTAAAAATAGCTCGACCAGCACCAATACTGCCTGTAAAACCAACTGCTTTTACTTTTGGATGATTTACCAACGCAGAGCCAACAATAGGGCCACGTCCAGAAAGGTGTGAAAAAACACCGTTTGGCATACCTGTTTTTTCTGCTGCTTTAATAATTGCAGACGCTACCAATTCTGATGTACCAGAATGCATTTCGTGTGCTTTCAAAATAACAGGACATCCTGCGGCTAAAGCACTGGCGGTATCTCCTCCAGCTGTTGAAAACGCAAAAGGGAAATTACTCGCACCAAAGACTACAACAGGACCCAAAGGCGTAACCGTTTTTCTTAGGTCGTCTTTAGGTAAAGGTTGTCTGTCTGGTATGGCTGCATCAAACGAGTTGTTTTTCCAATTTTCATTTGAAACTAAATCTGCAAACGATTTTAATTGCATAATGGTTCTACCACGTTCTCCTAGGGCTCTTCCTTCTGGAAGACCAGATTCGGTGGTATAAGCATCAATTAATTCTTGATCTAGAGCTAAAATTTCATCGGCTATAGCATTTAAAAAAGAGGCCTTTTCTTTTCCAGATACTTTTCTGTATGCTTTGAAAGCCTCAAAAGCCAACTGTGCAGCTTCTTCAATTTCTTGAGAGGTTGCTTCAATAAATTCTGTAGGGTTTTCAATATTTAGTTTAGGATTAATCGTTTTATGACTAATCTTCCCTAATGCACTGAGTTTATTTCCGATGTAATTTTTGCCTGTAATCATTGTTTTTATAAGTTTTTATAATCTGGTAGGGTAGGTCTGTTTTTCATAGCGTCTTCAATTACTTTTAAAACACGTGCTCTTTCTGCTCCCATTAATGGTAATCTTGGAGCTCTAACATTTTCTGTTCCTATACCAGTCGCAACTTCGGCTAACTTAATATTTTGAACTAATTGTGGACTTACATCTAACTCTAATAATGGCATAAACCATTTATAGATTTTCACAGCTTCTTTTATCATACCAGCTTTAACTAGTTGGTAGATGGCTACAGTTTCAGCAGGGTAAGCACATACTAATCCAGCAACCCATCCATCTGCGCCAGTTACTAAACTTTCCAAACCAAGAGTGTCAACTCCAGTAAAGACTTTAAAACGGTCTCCAAATTTATTTTTAATACGAATCACATTTGTTATATCTCGAGTAGATTCTTTAACAGCTTCAATATTACTGTACTGTTTTAAATCGTTGAGCATGTCTAAAGTAATTTCAATTTTATAATCAATTGGATTATTATACAACATGATAGGTAAGGTGGTGCTTTTTGCAATTTCTCCAAAGTAAGTTACAGTTTCAAAATCTGTAGCTTTATAGCGCATTGGAGGTAATAACATTAGACCATTTGCGCCAACAGCTTCTGCATGTTTAGCTATAGCCACAGCATCTTTTGTACTTTGTTCTGCAATATTTATAATAACGGGTATTCTCCCTTGAGTTATAGCGAGTGTTTCTTTTATTAAAGTTTCTTTTTCATTTTGCGTTAATGTACTTGCTTCACCTAAAGTTCCGCCAAGAATAATACCATGTACACCAGCTTCAATTTGAGCTTCAATATTTTTTTTAAACATTACAAGGTCTAATGTATCATCACTTGTAAATTTCGTAGTTACTGCAGGCATTATGCCTTCCCATTTTATCATGTGCTTATTATTTTAGATATGCAAATTTAGATGTTAAAAAATCAAATTTTGACACGATTATTAACATCTTTCAATACTATATTAACATGCATGTAGATCAATTTCTTTTTTTTTATTAATATTAGCAAAAATGAATATATGAAAGTACTTCCATTCAAAATTCCGAAACCAGAAAATGAGGCACTTGTATATCAAGAAGAACGTTTAAAAATTTTATATGACCAGCTACATCAACATGGTGAAATTCAAATAAGTTATGTAGAAAAGGGCTCAGGTACTTTATTGGTTGGTGACACGATTACTGATTATACATCAAATGATATTTTGGTTTTGGGCAGTTATGTGCCTCATGTTTTTAGAAGTGATGTAAATGCTTCTGATGTTTCGGTTGTTTATTCATTATTTTTTGACAAAAATTCTTTTGGAAAAGATTTTTTTGATTTACCTGATTTAAAAAATATAGATAGGTTTTTTAAAAACGTAGAATATGGAATGAAAATCTTATCTAATAAAGGAAAAATTATTAAGCAATTTAATAAGCTTAAAAAACAAAATAAGATTGAACGTATTTCTACCTTGTTACGAATATTAAATTATATAGATAGTTCTAAATCATCAGCCTTATCATCTTTCGTATACAAAAAAAAATATACAGATGATGAGGGGAAACGTATGAATGATGTTTTTAAGTATGCTATGGAAAATTATTTTGAGCCAATAGCATTAGAAGATATTGCTTCGCTTGCTAATATGAGTAAAAATGCATTTTGTCGTTATTTTAAGAAACGAACCAATAAAACTTTTTTTCAGTTTTTAATTGAAATTCGTATTGAGAATGCTTGTAAACTTATTTTTAAACATCCAGATTGGCCAATATCTTATGTTGCAGAACAATGTGGTTTTCAAAATACAGCAAATTTTAATCGAAAGTTCAAAGAAATAAAAGGCGTTATACCTTCATATTACAGGTTACAACGTTTTTAGTTATAAGAAGATTATAATTGTAATAATACAATTAAGCCAAAGAAGCTAAACTTTCAGCTTCTTTGGCTCATTAAAAAAATATAGACTAACTCAACAAAAAATATTCACTCTTACTAATATCCAGGGTTTTGAGATAAATTAGTATTTGTATTTAATTCTTCTAAGCCAATAGGGAAAATAATTGTATTGTCTCCTTTTGGAGTATGATTGTACCAGTTTTTAGTTTGATAAACCCCAAAACGTATTAAATCTGTTCTTCTTCTTGCTTCAGCAGCAAATTCCCATCCTAATTCATCTAAAAATCTACCATATTCTACTGGAGATTGATCTCCTAAATCGTCGATAGTTCCATCTTCGGACAAAGTTCCGTATGCTACGGTCGTATCACCTTCTAAATCATCTCCAGAAACCAATGCGTTCGCAGCGTTATCAAAAGATCTTGCTCTAACATTAGTAACAATTTGTGCAGCAGCATCACTTTCTCCTGTTCTTAATAAACTTTCTGCTTTCATCATCAAAACATCTGTATATCTAAGAAAAGGAAAATCATTATTTAATGAACTTGTAGCTCCAGCCTCAATTTCATATTTACCACATCTAAAACCTTGAGTAAAATCACAGTTGTAAATACTAGGCATTTCTTTGGTTAAAGTCATTACGACACTACCATCAGTTGCATTTAATTGATCTCCCATAAGCCATGTGTCTTGTAGTCTATTATCATTGGTATCATAGCTATCTATAAATTGAGGATTACAACTAGAACCACCCCATGGTTGAGCTTCCATATCAAAAACACGTCTGTGATCTGGTAATAACATTTTCATGTGAGCTCCAAAACCTGGTGCATATATTTGATCATACGGTACTGCGAATACCATTTCAGAATTACCTTCGTTTTGTGCACTAAAAATATCTTTATAAACTGGAGATAGAGAATATTTTTCGCTTTCAATTATTAAGTTACAGGTCTCTAAACATTTTTCCCATTGTTCAGTTCCTGTATATACTTCCGCATTTAAATATACTTTTGCTAATACATGGTATCCTGCCCATTTAGTCATTCTGCCATATGTAGACTGGTTTACATTTTCTGATAAAGAAGGGATTATCTCATTTAATTCATTTACAATAAAGTTATATACTTCTATTCTTGAGCTTTGTACTGGTAAATCATCACTATAACTTGCAATTATTGGAACATTACCGTGTGTATCTAATAACATAGAATAATACAATGCTCTTAAGGCTCTCATTTCTGCTTTAATTGATGTGGCTTGTTCTTCGCTTACGGGTAATTGCCCAGACTCAATCTGTAGAATTACTCTGTTAACACTATTGATGCCATTAAAACAGGTAATCCAAGTATTTCTAGGTTGCCATTGTGTATTATCCCAATCGTGAAAATGCATTCTTTTGTAAGTACCCCCGTCATCCCATCCATTTGGTCTAGTTGGAGTAATGATCATATCTCCTGGTTCTTCTTGAAGATCAAAATAACCTTGCCAATTCATTATATATCGTAATGGTGTATAAGCTGATGCCATTACCGCAACAATATCAGAATCTGCAGGAACAAATGAATCTTCTGTTACTTCTGAAAAAACTTCCTCATCTAAATTTGTACAATTTATAAATAGCAAGCTTGTTACTATTAGTAAAGTAAAGCGTAAAACTTTGATTCTAAAGAAAGCTATCGAGTTTATTAAATTTTTCATTTCTCTTAATTTTAAAGTGTGAAATTGATACCTAATGAAAATGTCCTTGTTGATGGGTATTTATCCCTATCGTCATTACCTGGGGACAATCCATTTCTGTTAACTTCTGGGTCAATACCTTTATATCCTGTAAAAGTCGCAAGATTAAGACCAGAAGCATATATCCTAAAACTTTCCGCAAATTTCAAGGATTTTTTTGGCAGTGTATATCCAATGGTTATGTTGTCAATTTTAAGAAAGTCTCCATCTTCAATGTAATAGCTCACAAAACGTTGTACATCATTCAATACAGCTTTTCCATAAACTGGATCGTAAGCAGAATCTAATGTGTTGTAACTAATCGTTGGATTTTCATAAAACATGCGAGAAAAATTTAGTATTTGATAATCTAATGCACCTCTAATGTTTACATTAAAATCCCAATTTTTATAGTTTATAGTATTGTTCCAACTGAAATATGCTTTTGGTAAACCGTTTCCTAATACTTGACGATCTTCTGTTGTGGATTCATTTGCAGGAATTATATCTCCATCTGGAGTTTCTATTAACCAAATACCATCATCGGTAATATCTACACTTTTTAAACCGAAAAAATTACCTAAAGGTTGTCCTTCTTGAACACGATGCGTGCTTATTTGTATAGGCTCTCCTGTATAACCTTCATCAAAGAAATCATTTGTAAGTTGAAACTCATCATTAGAAAGAGAAACTATTTCATTCTTATTTGTAGAATAAGTTAAATTTGTTGTCCATTGAAAGTTGTCTGTTTTGAAAGGAGTAGCATTTAACAAAATTTCAAGACCAGAGTTTTTAATTTGTGCGACATTGGCTGCAATTGTTCCGTAAAAATATGGAGGAGTAGGGACGCTATAATTGAATAAGGCATCATTTGTGGTTCTATTATAATAATCAACAGATCCACTAATTCTATTATTAAATATTCCGAAATCTAGCCCAAAATTTAGCTCTTCCTTTTTTTCCCATCGTAGGTTTGGATTTGCATTTCTAGAAGGAACTAATTCTCTTATCCATTCTCCATCATATAAAAAATAATCACCATAGGTTAAGCCACTTAATGCTTGGTAATTTGCTCCTGCATTAGTACCAGTTACTCCGTATCCTGCTCTTAATTTTAAATTATCAAGCCACTTTGTTTCTTTCATGAATGATTCTTGGTCAACACGCCAACCTAATGAAACTCCTGGGAAGTTTCCCCATTTATTATCATCACCAAAGCGTGAAGAACCTTCATGTCTTAAACTAGCCATTAAAAGATAACGATCATCAAAATTATAGGTTACCCTTGTGAAAAAAGCGATGAGCTTGTCAGAATTTTTATAACTTCCAAGTCCGGCCTCTCCTTCTTGTAAGCCTTGTCCACTTCCTATATTGTTATAGGTAAATCCATCAGTAGGAAAACGACGATTTGTAGCCCAAAATCCTTCATTGGTATTATCTTCATAGTTATAACCTAATAATCCGGTTATTTTGTGTTTTCCAAAATTATGATCGTAGTCTAATGTTATCTGACCATAATTACCAACATAATCATCAGTTCCTCTAGATGCAAAACCACCTTGAGCATATTTTACTGTAGAGACATGATTTTTAGTTTCGTAAAAACCTCGAATATTAGAATTACCTTTTCTAGTATAAAGTCCTTTTATCTTAAGATCATCATTAAGATCATAACTCATGCTAGCATCAAATCTTACATTTCTATATCTATTTTGTCCAATAGTTTCTTCTATATAGCCTACAGGATTATCATAAAAATAAACATCTCTTTCAAACCATTTTCCTTGATCATCTATAACTGGTTCTGTTGGATTTCTGATTAGGGCTTGTCTGTATATATAAGAATTAAAACTTGTGCCATCTCCTAAAGTATTAAAAGACTGCTCGCTAACAATGAAACCCATGTTGGTTTTTAATTTATTATCAAACATGGCATGGTTGATATTAATTCTTCCAGTATATTTTTTATTATCTGATTTTAAAAAGATTCCTTCAATATCTCTATAGTTTAAAGAAGCTGTTACATTAGTACTCTCACTACCTCCTCTAAATATTAAATTATGAACTTGGCTAAATGCATTACGCGTAATTTCATCAACCCAATCTGTATTAGATCCATAATCTTGAAGATTAGCACCATTAAACGTATAACCTTCTGCCCATTTTTCTCTTAACTGATCTGCATCTAAAAAATCTAAATCGTTGGAGATTGTAGATAGTGAAGCATAGCCATTGTACTCAATAGTTGGCTTAACACTAAAATTTCCTTTTTTTGTAGTAATAATAATAACACCATTAGTACCTCGAGTACCATAAATAGCAGTTGCGGAACCATCTTTTAATACATCTATAGATTCAATATCTTCAGGAGCAACTGTATTTAAACTTCCAGGAACACCATCAACTAATACTAAAGGACCTGTTCCTCCTGTTATAGAAGAAATTCCTCTTAATTTAATTTGTGAACCTGAGGTTGGATCACCAGAAGGAGCAGAAACAGTTAAACCAGCTACTTTACCTTGAATAAGTTGCGCTGCATCTTTTACGTTTCCTTGAATAAAATCTTTAGATTTTACTGTTGCAATAGCACTAGTTACTTCTTCTCTTTTTTGAGTTCCATAACCTATTACTACTACCTCTGAAAGTTCTTCTAAACTTTCTTTCATTATAACATTTAATACTTTTGATCCTTTTATATTGATCTCTTGAGTTGAGAATCCGATATATGAAAAAATCAATTCGGAATTTGAATTTGATACTTCAATTTCATATTCTCCATCAAAGTTAGAAACCACACCATTTGTTGTTCCTTTTTCAGCAATAGAAGCTCCTGCGACTGGAATTCCTTGTGTGTCTTTAATTGTTCCTGTTACTTTTTGTTGAGCAAATGATGTGCTAATTCCAAAAACAACAAGAACAGAAAACAATAATTTTTTCCTCATAAAATTGCTTTCAAGATTTCTGAGTAATTTTTTTAAATCCATAGTTCATTTGTTAGTTATTAATAGTTTTATTTTGAGTAAAATGAAAAAAACAGTTAATCTTTAATTAAGTGTGTTTTGCACATTTGTAAAAATAAAGTTAATTTCCTCCCTTGATTAATGATAATTACCATAAAACAATACTATATTATTTTGTTTTGCTTTTTATTGCGTGTAGTTGAATAAAATATCAATTTGATAGATCAGATTTTGGTCTTAGTAAATTTTTGCTTATTCAAAGTCTATGATATTTGATAAGGCATATTTAGATGTAAAGACAATTATAAAAGGAGGATATATAATAAGTGGGAATAAAATATAAAAGCCTGTAAATATTTAATTTACAGGCTTTATTAGATACTTAAAGTGGAGCCGGGGAGAATCGAACTCCCGTCCAAACAAGCAATTACAATGCTTTCTTCATGCTTAGTCTTCATTTGTTTTTCGATGCACAACCGACTGAAAACCGCCTATTATACACTTAGCTTCTTTAAGTTTTAGTGGCCTTATCAAAGCAATAAGACCCTTGTGTTGACTTTTCTGGTGCTCCATAAAGAATCGCCGTCAACAAGGGCTATTCCGGAACATCTCGCTTCTCTACCTAGTAGAGACGAGGCTAAATCCTACTGTAATTCGGATTAAGCGGCAAGAGCGTAATTATTTTCGCCAATTAAAAGTGTGGAAAATGAGATTTACGAGCTGTAGCCCAGCGCTCGGCATGCTTACATCCCAATTGGTCTCGCTGTCAAAACCAGTCGGCCCCTTTTAAAATACGAATACATATATTCGTATAAAGGTCGCCAAAGGTAATTCAAAAAGTATTCCAAAAAAAGTTTTGTGCGCCAACATGTCATTTGTTACATTTACAACGATAGCTATTACTTAAGTTATAAAAAAATATTTTTATGAAATTCGGAATTATAAGAGAACGGAAGAACCCACCAGATAGAAGAGTAGTTTTATCTCCAGAAGCTTGTCGAAAACTCATATCAACTAATAAAAATGCAGAAATTGTTATTGAACCATCACCAATCCGAACCTTCTCAGATGCGGAATACAAAGCTTTAGAATTAAACTTGTCTTCAAAAATGGAAGATTGTGATGTTCTTTTAGGGGTGAAAGAAGTACCAGTAGAAGCCTTAATACCCAATAAAAAATATTTTTTCTTTTCACATACCATAAAAATGCAACCCTATAATAAAGCTTTGTTAAGGGCTGTTTTACAAAAAAATATCGAATTATACGATCATGAGGTAATCACAAACGAAAAGGAACAGCGTTTAGTTGCTTTTGGTAGATATGCAGGTATTGTAGGTGCTTATAATGGATTCAGAACCTATGGACTTAAATATGATTTATATGAATTACCAAAAGCAGAAAATGTAAAAGATCAGCAAGCATTGATATCTGAACTTAAAAATATTAAGCTTCCTAATATAAAAATTTTGTTAACAGGTAAAGGTCGAGTAGGGAATGGGGCTAAAGAAATGTTAGAAGCTATGCAGCTTAAGAAAGTTACTGTGGCTGATTATTTAGAGAAAAATTTTGATGAGCCAGTATATTGTCAGATAGATGCTTCAGAATATAACAAGCGAAAAGATGAAATTAGGGGTAGTAAAAAAGATTTTTTTGCAAACCCAGATGCATATAAATCTAATTTTTTTCGATTTGCAAAAGTTACAGATTTTTATATAGCTGGTCATTTTTATGGGACGGGAGCTCCTTATTTATTTACTAGAGATGATGCTAAACATCTTGATTTTAAGATTAAAGTAGTTGCTGATATAAGTTGCGATATAGATGGGCCTGTTGCAACAACAATAAGGTCTTCTACAATTGCAGAACCTATTTATGGTTATAATCCTCAAACAGAATCAGAAACTAATTTTAGAAATAAAGATGCAATTGCTGTAATGGCAGTTGATAATTTGCCTTGTGAGCTTCCGCGTGATGCAAGTATCGGTTTTGGAGATGCATTTTTAAGAAATGTAATTCCAGCCTTTTTTAATAATGATAAAAATGGTGTATTAGCACGTGCTCGAATGACCCAAAACGGGAAACTTACAGAACGTTATAAATACTTACAGGATTATGTTGATGGTGTTAGTTAATCTTGTCTTTCTATCATTACATTCTGATGATTTAATAACTCAAAAAAATAGTTTATCAATAAAAATAAGATCAAAATAAAGCTTCCAAAAGCAAATGTTATTAAAACCATTTTTGGGTCATAAATACTATATACAATTTGGTTGAATAAAGATTTGGGTTGTATCATAATATCCCATGAATTGAATCTTAAAAATCTACCTAAATAGATACCATATCCTGTTAAAAAACTTACTATTATTGTAATTATAAAAGCCACTCTTTTTGTGTATCTGAAAGAAATTATTTGAAACATATCTGAAATAGAGAGTAAACCTAGTATAAGACCATTCAAAGCAAATGTAAAAACTAGAAATAGATCAAACCATACTAAATTTGAATTTCCATTTTCTAAATGCACTAAATCTGTTACTATATATGGACTATTTGGTAAAAATAATAGCCAAATGATAAAACACAAATAACTAAAGATTTTTGAGGATTGTAAATAAACTTGATTTTTCATAGATTGCGTTATAATATATGGAATACCGGCTAAAAATAAGTTCCATATTAAAAAAATATAAAAGTGATTATTTGTTATTTTCATTCTAATAAATACCAGAGAAATTGCGAAACTAATAGAGAGCAATAAATGAAAATATAATTTACTGGAATTTGTTTGTTGTGTTTTCATTTTTTTAATTAATAAAGTTTAAGTATAATCGAGCTATTGGTATGTTAAGAAGTAGAATTATAATAGTACTTATGTTTTCTTCAAAGTCTTTATAATTAATTAGCAAGTGTATCATTAAAATCAACAACATAATAAAATTTGTTATTATGGCTAAACCTGTAAATATTAATCCTATTCCAAATGTAGACTCTGTTACCTTTGTAAGGTGAATTAATAATATGAACGAACCAAAAACAAAGCAGTACAATGCTAACCTTACAGCATTTCGGTTGATTCGATAGGTGAAATATTTCATCATTTTTTTAGTGAATTAGTTAACTGATAAAATGTGAATTCTTGCCAAGTCTTTTCAGTTTGTTCTTTTATGAAATCAGTATATTTTTGGTTTATATACTTCACTTGATCTTTTTTTAAATATTTATTCTGAGTAAAAGTATATTTGTGTAATAATACACTATTACTGTCTCCTAAGTTAATAAGGTATTGTATGTCTGGATTTTTAATGTTGAGTAGATTATAACTTGTAATTGCTCTGTCCCAAGGAATAGTAGTGCTTAATAATAGAAAAGTAAATAAAGTGGCTATATTAGTTCTGACCAGATATATAAAGCTTTTTATTTGAGCAACTTTTAGGTAGGTTGTGCAGAGACCGGTTATCGTAAGTAATAAATAAACAAATACCCCTATTCTCTTATAGGTTAGACCAAGTGCTTCAACATATAAATAGTTCTTATACCAAGTAAAAAAAACTAGAATCATATTTAGAATAATCCATAAATAGGCTAGTCTTTTTATACGTTTATTTCCTTTAAAGAAGTTAAGGTCACTTCTAAAAAAATAGAGAATTATGATTATGGCGCAAATTATTGAAAATAATAAAGCATAAATACCTTGATGTACAGATTTAGAATATGATGCATTTGTTACTACATCTGTATTGAATAAATAAATAATATCAGTGATTAAGAAGACTATTAGTAATGTATTTAAAGCCATAAAAACAATACTTCCTAAAGTATGCTCGCCTTCTAGCAGTAGTTGATTTTGAAATAAAAAAGTTTCTTTAGGCGCTTTTAATGTGTTTTTTTGTGAAATGTCTAATTTTATTAGTTTTTCAGGTGTATATGGTCGAAGTATATGTAGAAATATAAAATATCCAATTAGAGTGAAAAATATCCATGGTATACTTATAAAATCTATATTTATTAGTGATACGAAATTATCAAAAACAGGATTAGCATTCCTGTATAATATGCTGAAAAATAGTATTAGGACAATTGCCAGCACAACCCCTTTAATGGAATTAATTATTTTTGGAGATAACTTTTTTTTATCAGGCATTGGATTTTTTAAATATCCATTGAGGTGAAATATAGAAGCAATCACCATATTAACTAGTCCCACAAACCAACTGATATAAAGTGAGCTTTTTTCCGAGATAGTTTTTCCGATGAGAACTAGAAATGACATTAAATGAGTACATATTTTAAATGGTGTAGGATCTGCAATTACCATCAAAGCAGTAAAAATATAAACCAATCCAAAGCCCCAAAAAGTCTTATTTCTTTTTCTAAGAGAGGTTAAGAGTAGCACTACGATTATTGAAATTAAAAATAGATTTAGCCCTATACTTTTACTGTAAAATAAAAGACTAAAGACAATTGCAGCTAAACAAGCTTTGATATGAATATTCATGATATATAGATTATTGAATTAAAAATGTATTTCGAATGCGTTGTATGGGTAGGTGTAATAGTTTTGAGAAATCTATTTGATGAAATTTTAATGATTTATTCCCCCGGTGATAGGCATGTTTAAAATTTTTGAAATGATTTGGGTATAGAAGAGTCCCAATGCCAATAACAGTAAACATATATAAACTATGCTTTCCGTTACCTAAAAAGTAATATTGCATATTTATTTCTTCAGTTACAGAGACCCCCGTATTTGTAAGTACATGATATACATCATGACTTTCGAGCTTTGGCTGTAATTCAAAACTGTTTTTTAATAAAAAGCAAGACAAATGAAAGCCTAAGGTATGGTTAGGGTATTTTAATAAATCTTCCGCAGAAATTTCCCAGGGCTTATTTTTCTTGATATATTTTTGATATGGTTTTTTGCTAATCTCGTATAACTTTACTAAAAGAAATGCTCTCATAATATTGGGTGTAAAGTACTTTGAAATTCAAAGTAATAAAATAAAAAAATGGTTTAAGATCTTCTGATTAATTTTTCAAGTGCATCAATATGTTTTTTGAACTCCAACTTTCCTATTCCTGTTGCAGAATATTTAGTATTTGGTTTTTTACCAATAAATTGTTTTTCAATTTTTATATAATCTTCTTTTTCTAAAGCTTTAACATGACTAGCTAAATTACCATCGGTAACATCTAAAAGTTCTTTAAGCATATTAAAATCTGCATAATCATTTACCATGAGAATACTCATAATTCCTAATCGAATACGATGATCAAAAGTCTTATTGATGTTATTTATTATTCCCAAAACTATTTTCTATCATATTTAAAATACATCAAAGTCCCATAAAATATATGAAATACACCAAAGCCTAGTGCCCAAAAGAATAATCCATAGCCTGTAAATTGAGTTGCAATTAAACCAATTACGATATTTACAAATCCTAAATAACGAACATCACCTAGAGTGTATTTACTTGCATTTACACATGCTAAGCCATAAAAAATTAGTGTAGTAGGGGCAATAAGACCTATAAATTTATTTTGTATTAAAATAATACAGAATAAACCACCAGTTACAAGAGGAATTAGGAAATTAAAAACTAATCGTTTACTGGTAAGATCCCATATTTTTTCTCCACTTTTTTTTGACTTTCTATAACTTAGAAAAATTCCCGTAATGATGGAAAGAAGTATTACGGTGATTGCAATTCCTATTAACTTTTCAGTTGCATCATAGTCAAGTATAAATCTTTTAACTGAGTATTCAGTAGACCTTATATTTGCAATAATTTGGTTTGCAAAGTAAGCGCCTATAAGTGAATAAAGCCCAGCTAATATTCCGGAAAGACCACTAAGAGAAATAAAACGTGATGATTTATTCATCATATTTTTTATTTCAGTTATATCATCTAGATATTTATTTGATTTCATAAAAAGTACTTTGAATAACAAAGTAAAATAATTTAAATCAATTTACCTACATTATTTTGAAAAATTATTAGATAAGTTTTTGCTGAAAAATTTATTAGTTCATCTTCAAGTTTTAATATGAAAACAAAAGGCTAATTATTTCTTTTTTAAAACGATTACAGCATTATCTTGAATATTAATCACATGCCTAAAAAGTTCTTTAAGCGCCAAGTAATAATCTGGTAAGTAATGAGAATCTTTTAGCGATAAATTGAAACTAAGGGTAATTTGATTTTTAGCTGTTGCGCAAGTAAATCGTAATGCAATCTCGTCTTTTTCAAGGGCAACCATTTTATTTTCTGGTAGTTCTTGAACTTCATATCCTTCAGGAATAATAATTGTTGCTAGATAAGTATAGTTTCTTTTATAACCAAAATCAATTGGATAATTTCTTTCTTCAAGGGAGAATGGATTTTTTGAAAAAAACCGAATAAAAAATGGATTCAAAAAAACAATATCATTATTAATTATATTTTCAATTTCGTAATTAAATCTTTCTGATGTTTTTTTAGTATTACTTTCTTCTTCATTGTATTTATAAGAAACAACATTAAAGTTTCCTAAACTTGAGTTTTCATAAGAATCTAAATATTCTTCTTCTGTTTGCTGACTCAGAATCCTTTTTTTATGTATTGCATTATATCCAGAATTTATTTCATCAAAAACACCAATAGCAGTATTTGTATTTAAATCGAAACTTATCTGAGTTTTTATATACTGCCTGCTTTTTTCATCAATAGTAATATCATACCAATAACTATCATTTTTAAAATCCATTACTCGGCCATAATAATTCAGACATTTAAAAGGCAGCATTCCGAAAGGATTGAATTTATCCGATGCATCTAATAAATAAGTTTTACCTTCTATTTCTAATTTTGCAACCAAATAATTAAAATCCGAGATAACTGGATGAGTCTTTTTTGGTAGTCCATTATTTCTTGTAGAAAGCAGCATTAAATTGGTTTTAATTCCTGCAGCATTTAGTAAATTAATAAGAGAAATATTAATTTCGCCGACACTTCCTCTTTTATCAGCAAAGGCTTCTTTAACTCTTATATCTCTATAAATTCCATACTTTTCATTCCATGTATAGTGGTTTTGAATAAATGCATAAATATTTTTTGCTCTTTCTAATTCATCTCCTTCTGTCAATAATTTTTCTGGAACATTTTTTTCAAAAAAATCTATTTTAGTAAGTTGTCTACCAATATCTCTATCTGTTTTAAATTCTTTATCAACATCTTTCCAACTTTTTGTGTATTTATCAATTGTGCCGTTTAATGCATAATGTATAGATAATTCAAAATCTATTCTTGAAATATAATTTGATGCCGCAAGCATATAATCTTCCTCTTCTTTAAAAGCAGGAATGTCTTTCATGGCATATTTTAAAATTTCGCAATCAGCGTCTTTCGGGTAGCCAGGTATTTTAAAACACTCTTTTTTTATATCCGCTTCATTGATGTCTAATTTTAAATCACCTATTAAGCTTCGGTTATATTGGTAATTACCTGGAATTTTAGCATTAAATTCACTATACAATTTTGGAATGTTAGATTGAAAATCCCATCCTTTAAAATTATAGATATAAGGGGTGATTAGGGTATACGAATATTCTAAAATACTGCCTATTTTAATATTCGGAAAAGCAAATCTTTTTTCTGTTACTCTTTCATAAACATCTGTACTGTATATTTGACTTTGCAGAAGTCTTGTTTTTACGCTTCCATTGTGAGTTATACCTTTGATATCCTCAATTCTTTCAGAAGCATTTTCACTATGGTAAAATGGAATAGCAATATTACCTTCATCAAAACCTCTATCATTTAAAATTTTGATTTTTATATGATATTTTTTTACAATCTGGATTTTATTGTTAATTATATCGAAATAATTATCCCCTTTTTCATATAATACAATAGCATTTGCTGTAGTATCTTTTTCATAAGTTGTAAAATGTTGTTCTTCTAAAGTTAATATTCCAAAAGAATCATTTTCTTGAGCATTAACTATTGAAAAGTATAAAAATACTAGAATAGCAAATCTAAATTTTAATGGCATTTGGTCGGTTTTGATGGTATGGTTTGGTAACTTAAAAAAAGTTATAGGCTATTCACAGTTTTTCGAATAGCTACTAAATTGGTTAATAATTTTTCTAAATAATCTAAGTGGAGCATATTGGCGCCATCACTTTTTGCAATTGATGGATCGTAATGTGTTTCTATAAAAATGCCATCAGCACCAGTAACAATACCTGCACGAGCTATTGTCTCAATCATATCTGGACGACCACCAGTTACACCACTAGCTTGGTTGGGCTGTTGTAGTGAATGTGTTACATCTAAAACCACAGGGGCATACGCTTTCATGGTTGGAATTCCTCTAAAATCTACAATCATATCTTTGTATCCGAACATGGTACCTCGATCGGTAATGGTTACTTGGTCATTACCTGAATCTGTAACTTTAGTAACAGCATGTTGCATACTTTCTGGACTCATAAATTGTCCTTTTTTAAGGTTAACTACTTTTCCTGTTTTTGCAGCTGCAACAACTAAATCTGTTTGGCGTACTAAAAAAGCAGGAATTTGTAATACATCAACATATTCAGCAGCCATAGTAGCATCAGTTACTTCGTGAATATCGGTTACAGTAGGAACTTTAAAAGTCTCCGATACTTTTCTGAGTATTTTTAGCGCTTTTTCATCACCAATACCTGAAAAAGAATCGACTCTACTACGATTTGCCTTTTTAAAGCTACCTTTAAAAATATATGGAATTTCTAATTTATCAGTTATAGTAACAATCCGTTCTGCTATTCGTAATGCCATTTCTTCTCCTTCAATAGCACATGGTCCACATAATAAAAAGAAGTTATTGCTATTTGTATATTTTATTTGAGGTATTTTATCTAGATTCATTTTAGTACTATAAATTTATCTTACAAAGATAACGGATTTTAAATCTATTTCGTACTCCTAGAACCTCCTCAAAATCAGTACAATAAAAAAATCGTAACTTTATGTTACACTCCAAAAAATAGCAGTACCTTTGCGCCGAATTTTAGCAAGGAAAGTTCCTTTAATTAAGTATTATGTCAACAACAAAAAATATTGCCATTATTGCCCACGTAGACCACGGTAAGACTACCTTGGTAGATAAAATCATGTATCACTGTCAGCTGTTCAGAGAGAACCAAAACACAGGTGATTTAATATTAGATAACAACGATTTAGAACGTGAAAGAGGTATTACAATTACTTCTAAAAACGTTTCTGTAGTTTATAAAGGAACAAAAATAAATATTATTGATACTCCTGGTCACGCCGATTTTGGCGGTGAAGTTGAACGTGTTTTGAACATGGCAGATGGGGTATTATTGTTGGTAGATGCTTTTGAAGGACCAATGCCGCAAACACGTTTTGTACTACAAAAAGCAATTGATTTAGGATTAAAACCTTGTGTGGTTATTAATAAAGTTGATAAAGAAAACTGTACTCCAGAAGAAGTACATGAAAAAGTTTTTGATTTAATGTTCGAATTGGGTGCTGAAGAGTGGCAATTAGATTTCCCTACCGTTTATGGTTCTGCAAAGAACAATTGGATGAGTGATGATTGGAAAAATCAAACTGAAAATATTGAGCCATTATTGGATATGGTTATTGAACATGTGCCAACTTTTGAAGCCAAAGAGGGAAATACACAAATGTTAATTACATCTTTAGATTTCTCATCTTTTACTGGTCGTATTGCAATTGGTAGACTATTAAGAGGTACTTTAAAAGAAAATCAACAAGTATCTTTGGTAAAAAGAGATGGAAGAATAGTAAAAACAAAAATTAAAGAATTATACACTTTTGAAGGTTTAGGAAGACTAAAAGTTCAAGAAGTTAAAACGGGTGATATTTGTGCTATTGTTGGTTTAGAAGGTTTTGAGATTGGAGATACGGTAGCTGATATCGAAAATCCTGAAGGATTAAAAACTATTGCTATCGATGAGCCAACAATGAGTATGTTGTTTACTATTAACGATAGTCCATTTTTTGGTAAAGATGGTAAATTTGTAACTTCTCGTCACATTAAAGATCGTTTAGAGCGTGAGCTAGAAAAAAACTTAGCTTTACGTGTAAATGCTACAGATAGTGCTGATAAATTTTTAGTTTTTGGACGTGGTGTATTACACTTATCGGTTTTAATAGAAACTATGCGTCGTGAAGGTTATGAATTACAAATAGGTCAGCCACAAGTAATCATTAAAGAAATTGATGGTGAAAAATGTGAGCCTATTGAGCAGTTAACTATCGATTTACCTGAAGAGGTTTCTGGTAGAGCTGTTGAAATGGTTTCTATTCGTAAAGGAGAAATGACAAGTATGGAAGCAAAAGGAAACCGTATGGTTTGCGAATTTTTAATTCCGTCTAGAGGTATTATAGGTTTAAGAAATCAATTGTTAACAGCTACTGCTGGTGAAGCAATTATGTCACACAGATTCTTAGAATACCAACCTATGAAAGGTGATATTCCTCAACGTCAAAATGGATCTTTAGTTTCAATGGAATTAGGAAAATCTATTCCTTATTCAATTGATAAATTACAAGACAGAGGTAAGTTTTTTGTTGATCCAGGAGAAGATATCTACGAAGGTCAGGTTATTGGTGAAAACTCAAGAGGTGATGATATGACTGTGAATATCACTAAGACAAAAAAATTATCTAACGTACGTTCATCAGGAGCAGATGATAAAGCAAAAATTATTCCTGCAATTAAGTTTTCTTTAGAAGAAGCTTTAGAATATATTCAAAAAGACGAGTATGTTGAGGTGACTCCTAAGTTTATTCGTTTGAGAAAAATATACTTAACTGAAAACGAGCGTAAGCGAAATAAAATAGCTTAATACACTAAAATAAAAAAAAGCTGCATTGAAAAATGCAGCTTTTTTTATATAACTAAATTAAACTTTTGGTCCTTTTTTTAAGGCTGCTGTAGCTGCTCCAATAATACCTGCATAGTTTTGTAATTCTGCGGCGATTACAGGAGTATCGATTTTTATATATTCTTTAAATTCGTCAAAATCTTTAGAAGTACCTCCACCTAGAATAATAAGATCAGGCGAAATAATCAAGTCAACATACTCCAAAAATTTATTGAAGCGTTTTCCCCATTTTTTATAGCTTAAATTTTCTTTTTCTTTAATTGATGCAGCGGCGTAGAGTTCAAATTTTTTGTGCTCTTTATAAGGTATTTGGCCTAATTCAAAGTTTGGAATTAATTCACCATTTAAAAATGCACCACTACCTAAACCAGTGCCAATAGTAATCATAACAACTAACCCTTGCTTACCTCTTCCAATGCCATAATTCATGGTAGCGTAACCAGCAGCATCAGCATCATTTATTACAGTTACTGGTAAACCTGTATAGTCGCTAAAAAGATCTTCAGCATTTACGCCTAACCATTTTTTGCTTAAGTTGCCATATGCTTTACAAGTTCCATTTTTAATAATTGTTGGGAATCCACAGCCAATTGGTCCTTGATAATCAAAATATTTTACAATTTGAGCAAATACCTCTGCCATTTCCTCAGGATTTCTTGATTTTGGTGTTGGAATGCGATAGCGTTCTGTAAGTAGTTCTCCTGTAGTTGTATCTACTAATGCGCCTTTCATTCCAGAGCCTCCAATATCAATGCCTAATAATGTCATGTTTTTTTTTATTCTAAAGTTGAGCAAAAGTAAGGAAAAAAAATTATGATTTTATTAACTTTTAAATTACCTCAATAAACCTTCATGATGTAAATAGTCAAAAATTAATTGGTCTACTTCTGAAACTATATTTTTATCTTCATAATTTAACCAAACCAGTTCTTCAATTTCAGAATCTGGAACAAGTTTGCCTAGATAATTGCCAGAATAGCAGGTCATTCTAACTAAAATTCCTGGCTTGTGATTATCAGCTTGAGCTTCAAAAACACCGATAAACTCAAGAGAGTCAAGTAGCACATCTACCTGCAATTCTTCTTTAATTTCTCTAAGTAATGTTGTATGATCAGACTCTCCTTCTTCTCTTTTTCCGCCTGGAATATAATATTTATTTCTGCCTTTACTTCTCGTGCTTAAAATTTGAAAATTTTCAATTCGAATCCAAGCTACTTTATCAATAATTTGCTCGGTTGGTTCAATGTAATAGTCAATGGAGTTTAAAGAGTGATTAGGGTCAATTTTATCTAAAATTAAATCAATTAACTTTCCGAAAACTGTTAAGGTCTTTAATTGTTTATTTCTGCCTAAAGCACTTGATATAGTTTCATCTCTATTGCCAAATTTATAACTATCATTTTTAATCCAAAGTAAATTTAAAAGATGTTGCATTAAAACATTTCCTAATTGATCTATAGAAATTGCAATTTTCAGCAGGTATTCTCCAACACCTTTAAATCCTTTAGTAAATAATTTAAAAAGCAGCCCGTAGATAAAACCTAATGGTGCTGTAATGATAAATAATAGAATAGAAATTACAAATAGGAGTACGCCAATAAATGGATTTGCTTTTTTATCTGGTTGGTGCTCCTGTTTTTTTAGTATCATACGCAGTTATATGCAGTATAAAAGAGCATATTTTTTTTACATGGCTTTTTGTACAACTTCAAAAACTTTATTTCCGTCGCATTTTAGTGTTTTTGAAGGGTATTTTAAAATTAAAGCATAATCATGTGTAGCCATTAAAATGGTTCTCCCATTTTTATTAATTTCTTGTAAAACCTTCATAACTTCTACACTTGTTTGTGGGTCTAAGTTTCCTGTAGGTTCATCGGCTAAGATAAGTTCAGGGTCATTTAATAAGGCTCTGGCAATTGCAATACGTTGTTGTTCGCCACCAGAAAGTTCGTGGGGAAATTTAAAGCCTTTAGTTTTCATGCCTACTTTATCTAAAACATCTTCTATTTGAGCGTCCATTTTAGGTTTATCTTTCCAGCCTGTAGCTTTTAAAACGAATAGTAAATTGTTGTTTATTGTACGATCTGGAAGAAGTTTGAAATCTTGAAAAACAATGCCTAGCTTTCTTCTTAAAAAAGGAATATCATTTTCTTTTAAAGTTCTTAAATCAAAATCAACAATGCTACCACTACCTTGATTTAAAGGAAGATCGCCATAAAGTGTTTTCATAAAACTACTTTTTCCACTTCCTGTTTTTCCAATTAAATAAATGAATTCTCCTTTTTTAATTTCTAAAGTGATATCATTAAGGACTAGATTCTCCTTTTGGAAAACTGCAACATCTGTTAATTTTAATATGCTTTCTGCCATGATTTTGATTGTTGTTATAAAAGTAATAAGTTAATATTGAAATCAAATCACGCTTTTCTAAAAATCTTTATATTAGAGCTATAAAATGAAGTTAGATAACTATAATTCAAATAATTAAATGTTGTCTTGTAGCAATTAATAAAAAAATAGAATTATGAATTTAGGAGCGTTTTCAATTAGTTTGACGGTAAAAGACATTGGTTCTTCAAAAGAGTTTTACGAACAATTGGGGTTTATAGTATTCGGAGGAGATATTACTATGAACTATTTGATAATGAAAAATGGCAATGCATTAATTGGGTTGTTTCAAGGAATGTTCGAAAATAATATATTGACATTTAACCCTGGATGGGATGAAAATGCAAAAACTCTTGACGTTTATGATGATATAAGAAAAATACAATCAGAGCTAAAAAGTAAAGGAATCAACCTTACTCAAGAAACAAATAATAATTCCACTGGTCCGGGAAGTATTGTTTTGACTGATCCAGATGGAAATACTATTTTAATTGACCAACACATATAATTAGAACATAAATTTTAAAAAGAATTTATTTGTTGATACTCAAACGATTGTAATTATTGATTTTTTTGAGAATAGTAATTCATAACATTAAATTTAAAATAAAAAGTATCTTCGTATACTTAGGTACAATATTTGTCGTTATAATTATTATATAAAGGTATTTCTTAACTGTTGGAGAACACTATGCTAAAGAAAAAAACCGCACTATTACTGAGTCTTTTCGGGATTCTGTATTCTTTATGTGCTCAAGAATCAAAAATTTACACCCATGATCAAAAAGAGTATCAACAAGCGTTGACCCTCTACAATAATGAGCAATTTCAAGCAGCTCAGGCTATTTTCGAAAAAGTTCAATACCAAACTAAAGATCCAGAAACTGAAGCAAATAGTGCTTACTATGTAGCAAATGCGGCAGTTCGATTAAATCAGCTAGGAGCAGATAAATTAATGGAGAATTTTGTAGAACACTATCCAACATCTACAAAACGAAATTCTGCTTATGCAGATGTTGCCGATTTTTATTTTGAAACAGGAAAATATCCATACGCTCTAAAATGGTATAAAAGAGTAGATCAAAATTCTTTATCGCGTAGTGAATTAGATAAATTCAATTTTAATTATGGGTACGCTTTATTTTCTTCAAAAAATACAAAAGAAGCTGAAAAATATTTAGGTAAGGTAACTACATCGCCAGTTTATGGGTCTCAGGCAAAATATTATTTAGGCTTTATAGCTTATCAGCAAGATGATTATGCAGGGGCAAGCCAAAGGTTTGATCAAATTACAGATCAAAAGGTTTTAGACGAAAAATTATCGTATTATCAGGCAGATCTTAATTTTAAATTAGGAAAATTCGAAGAGGCAATTGCTTTAGCAAAAAAGCAAATGCAAAAAGCAGATCGTCAAGAAAAATCTGAACTTAGTAAAATTATTGGTGAAAGTTATTTTAATTTAAATCAGTTTGAAAATGCTGTGCCCTACCTTTTAGATTATAAAGGAAGAAATGGAAAATGGAGTAATACCGATTATTATTTATTAGGATATAGTTACTACAAACAAGGCGATTATACAAATGCCATCCAACAGTTTAATAAAATTATTGGGGGTACTAATAATGTATCTCAAAATGCCTATTATCATTTAGCAGAATGTTATCTTAAATTAGATAAAAAACCTGAAGCGCTAAACGCCTTTAGAAATGCATCACAAATGGATTTTTCTCCAGAAATACAAAAAGATGCTTTCTTGAATTATGCTAGATTGAGTTATGAAATTGGGAATGCTTACGAAAATGTGCCAACAGTTCTTACCAACTATCTAGTGAAATATCCAAAAGATGAATACGCATCTGAGATTCAAGAATTATTAGTGGATTCGTATATCACTTCAAAAAACTTTGCAGGGGCAATGGAACTTTTGGAGAAAAATAAATCGTATGCTAGTAAAGCTACCTACCAAAAAGTAGCATTTTATCGTGGTGTAGAATTATATTTAACAACAGATTATTCAGGAGCTATAACTGCTTTTGAAAAATCATTAAACAATGCAGAAGATGGTATTTTTAAAGCTAGAGCCCGTTTCTGGAAGGCAGAAGCAGAGTACAATACCAATAAGTTTAAAGAAGCACTAACTTCTTTAGTTCAGTTTCAACAAAATTCGAGCGCAAAATCTACTCCTGAGTATGATGAGCTAGCCTATAACTTAGCGTATACTTATTTTAAATTGAAAGATTATACAAATGCTGCAACCTATTTTAATACATATGCAAATAGTAATCCAGAAGATGATAAAAAGCACGATGCCTATTTACGTTTAGGAGATAGTTATTTTGTTTCAAGTAAATATTGGCCAGCTATTGAAGCTTACAATAAAGCACTTGAAGGTAATGGTATTGAAAAAGATTACGCTGCTTTTCAAAAAGCATTGAGTTACGGTTTTGTAGATAGAGTTGCTACCAAAATGGAAGAGCTAAATGCCTTTATAACTAAATATCCAACATCTACCTTAAAAGACGATGTGCTTTTCGAACTTGGTAACTCATACGTACGTGCTAATAAAGAAGACGAAGGTCTTCGAATTTATGATAGATTAATTAGTGAATATAAAGGAAGCTCATTAGTGCCGCAAGCAATTGTACGTCAAGGTCTAGTATATTATAATTCTAATCGCAGCGAGCAAGCATTGAGTAAATTCAAAACGGTTGTTCGCGATTATCCAAACACACAAGAAGCAATTCAGGCAGTTACTACAGCTAAACTTATTTATGTGGATTTAGGTAGAGTTAACGAATATGCAGATTGGGTAAGAGGTTTAGATTTTGTTGAAGTTACCGATGCAGAACTTGATAATGCTACATTTGAATCTGCTGATCAAAAACAACTAGAAGGTAATACAGAGCAAGCTATTAGAGGTTATCAAAATTACTTAAAAGAATTTCCAAAAGGTATTCATGCCCTAAAAGCAAACTTTAATTTGGCACAATTATATTATGCGAAAGAAGATAAAGACAGAGCTTTAGAAAATTATAAATATGTGGCAGAGAAAGGAACAAGTGAATATTCTGAACAAGCGTTAACACGCGTTTGTGAAATTTATGTTGGTAAAGGTAATTACACGACTGCTATTCCGTATCTAGAAAAATTAGAAAGCTCAGCAAATATTCAACAGAATGTCACATTTGCACAATCTAATTTAATGAAAGGATATTTTGAAAGAAAAGATTACACAAATACCATTTTATATGCAGAAAAGGTATTAGCTACCATAAAAATAGATGATCGTATTAAAAGTGATGCGCAAATAATGATTGCCCGTTCTGCTATAAAAACAAATAATGAAGATAAAGCTAAAGTTGCTTATGCAAAAGTACTCCCAATTGCTACTGGAGAGTTAGCTGCAGAGGCATTATATTATGATGCATATTTTAAAAATAAAGCACAAGATTATGAAGGGTCTAATGTTGCTGTTCAAAAATTAGCAAAAGATTTTTCAGCATATAAAGAATGGGGAGGTAAAGGTTTAATTATTATGGCAAAGAATTTTGATGCTTTAGGTGATGCATATCAAGCAACATATATTTTAGATAGTGTTATTGCAAATTTTACACAATACCCAGAGGTCATCGCTGAAGCCAAAACAGAAGCTTTCCGAATTAAATCAAAAGAAGCACAGAGCAATTCATCAGTAAACCCAGAAAATTAATATCAAGTTGCAAAAGAGACATCATATGCATAAGTACATAAAATTAAGCACATTACTTTTTTTAGGGTTTTTACAGGCTGTAGTTTCACAAGAAAAAAGCAAAGATAGTATTGGTACAGAAACCGTTACGGTTGTAAAAGCATACAAGCCAACAATTTCTGATGCCTTTAAAATAAAATCTGTTCCAGTAATTAATGACTCAATAGTTTTGCAGAAAAAGAAAATTACGTACAGTATTTTTTCAGTACCTGTAGCATCAACTTTTACGCCAGCAAAAGGTAAGGCGTCGACTGTAGACAAAATTCCACCGCCAGTTCTTTACAATTCATTTGTTTCATTAGGTTTTGGCACTTTTGATAATGCACTTGCAGATTTTTACACAAGTCGTCCTATCAATAGAGATGAAAAACTAGATATTGGACTTACACATCATTCATCAAGAGGACAATTAGATAGTATTGCGCTTAAGAATGAATTTTATGATACTAAGTTAATTACTTCTTATTCTAAACGTGATACCGATTTAGATTGGGGGGCAAGTTTAGGGTTGCAACATCAATTATATAATTGGTACGGAGTTCCAATAAATGTTTACACTGAAGACGAAATTAACGACATCGATTCAAAACAAAATTATTTTAAAGCAGAAATCTCAGGCCATCTTAATATGGATGATGCTTATTTCAAAAGAGGTGAAGCTTTAGTTCGTCGTTTTTGGGATGCAACAAAATCAGGAGAAAATAGAGCAATGCTTAAAGGATCTGCTCAAATACCGGTTCAAGATGAAAACATAACAATAAAAGCTAAAGTTGATTATTTAGCAGGTAATTTTAAAAATGCAAATGTTAATAATGTAGACAATACTCCTGAAATAAATTACAGTTTTCTTCAAGCAGGAATTGGCCCGAGTATTGAAGTTTTACGAGATAATTTAACACTTAACCTAGGATTGAATGTTGTTTTTGGTCTAGATGCAGAAAATAGTGATAGTAATTTTTATATATACCCAGATATTACAGCTAGCTATCGTATTTTAGATGAAACTGTTATTGCATATGGAGGAATACAAGGAGAATTAATACAGAATTCTTTTTATGGATTTGTTGAGGAAAACCCATATGTTTCTCCAACATTAACCATACAGCCAACAGATCAAAAATATAATGCCTATGCAGGGTTAAAAGGTCAGCTGCTTCCGAATTTGAGCTATAATGTAAAAGCATCTTATAAAGCAGAAAATAGAAAACCTCTTTTTAAATGGAATCCTTTAAATACATTTAGAGATGATGAAAAAGGATATTATTACCGTAATTCATTTGAAGTTTTTTATGATGATGTAAGAACGCTTGGTGTTTTTGGAGAGTTAAATTTAAATATTAAAAGAAATTTTACTTTAGGAATTAATGGTGAGGCATATACCTATTCAACAGAAACTGATAATCCAGCTTGGAATTTACCAAAAGTTACAGGTTCATTGTTTATGGATTATAGCATCAATAAAAAATGGTATATGGGAGCTACTGCCTTTTATGTCGGGGAGCGCCAAGATATTGCAACTACTGTAGTTCAAAATGTACTCCCAGCAGAATACCCTACTGAACTGATAACTTTAAATAGTTATTGGGATGTTAATGCGCATGTTGGTTACAAGTTTAATGAGCAGCTATCTGTTTTTGTAAAAGCAAATAATATTGGAAATAGTGATTATATGCGTTGGGCAAATTATCCTGTGCAAAATTTTCAATTATTAGCTGGCGCAACGTATAAGTTTGATTTTTAGATGTTATATTTTTATATAATAACTTGGTAAATTATTTTGTTCCTCATATTTTAATTGATGAATACAATGCCTTCAAATTTTTCTGATACAGAATTCTGGTTGCAAGGTTCAATACCAGATATTCCTGCATTATTGCAACCCGCTGCACACGCACTTTTACAATCAAAACAAGAACTTTATTTGTATACAAGATATTTTCCAAAAGACTTACTTTGGGAAAAACCCTTTGGTCGCGCTTCCGTAGGGTTTCATATGCAACATATAACCGGTGTTTTAAATCGAATGCTTACCTATTCGGAAAAGAAATCGCTTTCAGAGCTTCAATTTGATTATTTAAAGAATGAAGGAATTCCAAATAACGAAATTACCATCGAAAAGTTAGTAGAGCAGTTTAATAATCAAGTAGATGTTGCTTTACAGTATTTTAAACAAATACCCGAAAATAGTTTAACAGAAGTAAGAACTGTAGGACGTAAAAAATTACCATCAACTGTTATAGGGTTGCTTTTTCATGCAGCTGAACATAGTCAACGACATATCGGACAGTTATTAGTAACTGTTAGTATTTTGAATGAAAAATAAAATATAATTTTAAAGTTTTTTTGAAATAAGAACCAGCGATTTTTTTCTTATTGCTATGCAAAAAAAACTTGTCCAACGGATTGTTTTTTGATGTAAATTCGCCGCGAATTATATACCATAAATGTCTATAGAAAAGAAAGTTAGAGCGGTTGAACTTTTATACGCTGGTCTAGATCATGAGATTGCTGCTTTTCAGGCTCAAACAGCATTACACTGTAAAGCTGGGTGCGGAAAATGTTGCACTCATTCAGAGGTAGATGCTTCTCCTTTAGAGTTTCTTCCTTGGGCATTTCATTTGTTTTTAAATGGTACAGCTCTAAAGACTTTAGAAGAATTAAAGGTTAAATCTAGTCCTATTTGTCATATTTACCAACCACTTTCTGTAGTAGATAGTTCTAATGGAAAATGCAGTGATTATATTTATCGAGGGTTGATATGTCGCTTATTTGGGTATGGTGCTAATAGAGATAAATTTGGAGAAATGCGTTTAGCCACCTGTAAAATTATAAAAGAAGGGCAGGCAGAAAATTACGAAGCTGCAAAAAAAGCAATGTCTGAAGGGTTGTACGTTCCAATATTTACAGACTATTACATGAACCTTTCTCAAATAGATTTTAGGTTAGGTAATGTTATACTTCCTATAAATAAAGCGTTAATACAAGCCATTGAAGAAGTATTACAGTATTATGCTTACCGTCCTTTTCCAAAAGGATTTAAAAATTGTGCTTAATTTTTTAAGTCTATTTCTTTTAAATTTTCTATACGGTTTCTGATTAAGAAAGCATCAATAGTTTCAAAATGCTCAATAACACGTTTGTCTTTAAATTCAAATACTTTTTGAGATAAGCCTTGTAAAAAGTCACGATCATGTGATACAAGAATTAGCGTACCATCAAAATCTAATAAGGCTTCCTTTAAAACATCCTTTGATTTTAAATCTAAATGGTTGGTAGGTTCATCGAGAATCAACAAATTAACAGGTTCTAATAATAATTTAACCATAGCTAATCGCGTTTTTTCTCCTCCTGAAAGCACACTTACTTTTTTCTCGACATCCTCACCTCCGAACATAAATCGTCCCAGAATATTTTTCATTTGAGTACGAATATCACCTTGAGCAACTTCATCAACAGTTTGAAAAACAGTAAGCTCAGGATCTAATAATGAAGCTTGATTTTGTGCAAAATAACCGACTTTTACGTTATGACCCAGCTGGCATTTACCTTCAAAATCTATTTCTCCCATAATAGCTTTAATCATCGTAGATTTTCCTTCTCCATTACGACCTACAAATGATACTTTTTCACCACGTGAAATGCTCATATTAGCATTCTTAAAAACGATATGATCTCCGTAATTTTTTGATAGCTCATGGGCTGTTACTGGGTAGTCACCAGAGCGCATAGCAGGGGGGAATCTAAGTCTTAATGATGAAGTGTCTATTTCATCAATTTCTATAATCTCTAACTTTTCAAGCATGCGTTCTCTTGAAGTTACCTGATTTGTTTTAGAATAGGTGCCTTTAAACCTGTCGATAAAAGCCTGATTGTCTGCAATAAATTTTTGCTGTTCTTGATATGCTTTTATTTGATGACTTCGACGATCTTCTCGCAATTGTAAATAATGAGAGTAATTGGCTTTGTAATCATATATACGTCCCATAGTAACTTCTATGGTTCTGTTTGTGATGTTATCAATAAAGGTTTTGTCGTGAGAGATGACAACAACTGCTTTTGCTTTATTTAATAGAAAGTCTTCTAGCCAAATTACCGATTCAATATCTACATGGTTTGTAGGTTCATCTAAAAGAATTAGATCTGGTTTTTGTAATAGTATTTTAGTAAGTTCAATTCGCATACGCCATCCACCACTAAATTCTTTAGTTTGTCGGTGAAAATCTTCACGTTTAAAGCCTAAACCTGCTAGTGCTTTTTCAACTTCTGCTTCGTAATTAATTTCTTCTAGTGCGTAATATTTTTCACCTAAATCAGATACTTTTTGAATAAGTTTCATGTAGTCATCAGACTCATAATCTGTTCTTGTTTCAAGCTCTTTATTCAAGAAATCCATCTCGTTTTTCATCTCGAAAATTTGACGGAATGCTTTTGAAGCCTCTTCAAAAACGGTACAATTATCTTCTGTCAATAAATGTTGAGGTAAATAAGCTATTACAGCATCTTTTGGATAACGAATATGACCACGAGTTGCTTTTTGGACGCCTGCTATGATTTTCATCATTGTAGATTTTCCAGCACCATTTTTACCCATCAGGGCAATCTTATCACTTTCATTTATTACAAAAGATACATCGCTAAAAAGAGTATCTCCACTAAACTCTACTGCAATACCATCAACAGAAATCATATCAGAAATTTTAAAGTTGCAAAACTAATTAAAAGCGATGTATTTGTATTATAATTTTTTACAATGCCTTAAACAAAATTTATAGCATAAAATTTGACCTTAAAATAAAATATCAAATTAGATTGTCTTATTAAATTAGGAATACAAAGGTTTTAATACTATTCTAACTTTTAAAAAAATAAATATTGTACTTTGTGATACACATATTCTTTTAATTGTAACCAAGTTGATGAGATTTATAAAAAAAATAGTTTTAGCCATTTTGGTTTGCTTTTTTAGTTGCAAGCCCTCTCCTGAAAAAGTTGATTTAATTGTTTCTAATGCAATAGTCTATACTGTAGATGATACTTTTTCAAAAGCGCAGTCTTTTGCAATTAAAGATGGGAAGTTTATTGCAATTGGTACTAATGATGAAATTTCTGAGAAATATACAGCAGATCAGAAGATTGATGCTGATGGGAAGACAATTTTACCAGGATTAATTGACGCCCATTGCCATTTTTATGGATTAGGGATGAACCAACAAGCAGTTGATTTAGTAGGAACTAATAGTTATAATGAAATACTAGACAGGGTCAAAGCAACACAAAATGAAAGACCAAGAGCATTTATATATGGTAGGGGTTGGGATCAAAACGATTGGGATGTCAAAGAATTTCCTACTAAAGAAGCGTTAGATACTATATATCCAAATACGGCGGTAGTCTTAAGACGAATTGATGGACACGCTTTATTGGTGAACCAAAAGGCACTTGATTTAGCTGGAATTACATTAGAAACAAAAGCTGAAGGAGGTGAAATTGTAAAAAAAGATGGAAAATTAACAGGAGTACTTATTGATGGTCCTATGGATTTGATCGAAGCTATCATGCCAGTACCATCAAAAAAAACCATGATACAGGCTTTAAAAGATGCGCAACAAATTTGTTTTGATTACGGATTAACAACTGTTAATGATGCTGGATTACCTAGGAATGTCATTGAACTTATTGATAGTCTTCAGCAAACGGGAGATTTAAAAATAAGGGTTTATGCGATGGTGGCAAATTATCCTGAAAACTTAGATTATTTTCTTTCAAAAGGAATATTAAAAACAGATAAACTAAATGTACGTTCTGTAAAAGTATATGCTGATGGTGCATTGGGTTCTAGAGGCGCCGTTTTAAAAGAATCGTATACAGATCAACCTAATCATTTTGGAGCTATGGTAACTCCTGTAGACGAAATTCAAAAAGTAGCCAACCGAATAGCAAAATCTGATTATCAAATGAATACTCACGCTATAGGTGATTCAGCAAACGTGGTTGTGCTAAGAGCTTATGAAAATGCACTAAAAGGTGAAAAGGATAGAAGATGGAAAGTGGAACATGCTCAAGTACTGTCAACTCCTGATTTTGATTATTTTAAAGAAGGGATCATTCCTTCTGTTCAACCCACCCACGCAACGAGCGATATGTATTGGGCAGAAGATCGATTAGGTGCAGATAGAGTTAAAGGTGCTTATGCATATAAAACACTTTTAGGTAAGGCGGGTTTAGTTGCTTTGGGAACAGATTTTCCTGTCGAAAAAGTAAGTCCATTTTTAACTTTCTATGCTGCAGTTGCCCGTAAAGATTTAAACGGATACCCAAAAGAAGGTTATCAGGTAAATGAGGCTTTAAGTAGAGAGGAAACTTTAAAAGGGATGACGATTTGGGCAGCTTACAGTAATTTTGAAGAAAATGAAAAAGGGAGTATTGAGGTAGGGAAATTTGCAGATTTTATAATTTTAAATAAAGATATAATGACAATCGCTGAAGATAAAATACCAGAGGCAAATGCCGATTATGTTTTTATGTCGGGTAAAGTGGTAGAGTAAATCATGTAGTGAATAAAAGGCTATATTTTTTGGTGATTTTGCAAATGTCTTCGGATAAGCTTTTTAACCAAGTAAGTTGATTTGTAATTAAATGTGCTTCTTGTAAATGAATACGCATTTCTTTATCGATGATTGTTTGTCCTGATTTTATTTGTTCGTCTCTCTCGTTAGATAAAATACTGTATGTTTTTTTAAGCTCTTTCTCCGCAGTTTCAATATTTATATGCTCTTTAATTATTGCCTCTTTATCCTTATTTATAAAAACTTCAGAATTTTCTAATTGATTTTCTATATGAGATATGAAAGCATCAAAATATTGGCTAGATGATGTAGTAGTATGATTTTGAATAAAGCTACCCATAGAAGCCAGAGCTGATAAAAAAGTATTGCTTAAGGCGACAATTTCATAGACAAGACCCATTTCTTTCTGTTTAGATTTTGGATCTTGCGTCATTCGTTGAAAAGCAGCATTTAAATTACTTATTGCCAAAAAAGCATCTTTACGAGCAACTTTATAATTCAGATGAGTTGTTTCTTTAGTATGATATATTTCTTTTATAGCCAAAAGATAGGCTCTGTTTTTTTTAATTGTATTTGTAATTATGGGTTTTAAATTCATAAACTCCCAAGTAGGCCATATACTATAATTGGCTATAACAGCAAGTAATGCTCCAATCGAAGTGTCTATAATCCGATATTGAATTACTACAAAGCTATTAGATTCTATTAAAGCATATATAAAAATAATGTTCATGGTAATAAAAGCTGCAGCAGATCTATAACTTTGTTGTATTAATGAAAAAGCAATAGTTAGCGAAAAAGCTGCTAAAACCATATAAACAATCGTATTGGTGGTTATAAGAATTACTAGGGTGGCAAAGGAAGCTCCAATGAGGGTTCCAATAATACGATTAATGGCTCTTTCTTTGGTTAATCCATAGCTGGGTCGCATTAAAACAATCAGCGTAAGAATAATCCAGTATGGGTTTTTAATCCCAATAGTTGTTCCTAATATAAATCCAAAAACAACAGCAATAGTAAGTCTTAAAGCATGTCTGAAAATTGGTGAATTAAAGGTTATGTGTTCTAATAAAATTGTCAGACTATATTCTTGAGGTGTTATAAATTGTGTAGCTTCATTACCCTTAATTTTAATTTTATCTTGTAGGTTTGCGTTATTCATTACGCGTCTAATAGCGCGCACCTTTGCGACTTGTTGTTCTTGATAATCTTGTAAATTTCTAAGAATAATAATTCCTTCGCGACCCTCAGGAAGTGAGACATCTTTAATATATTGGGCTATTGTTTTTTCAACTTCACTAAGACCTTCTAAAAGTTCATCTTTACGCTGTACCTTTTTTCTATTCAGTAAAATTTTAGACAATACCTGTAGATGATTGCCCATAGTAATGTTCAATTTTTTGAATTCTTTTAAGGAAAGTCTATTACTGAAAATTATATCAATCTTAGTATAATCTAAAGTATTTGCTAGTGCTAATTCTAATATATCAACAAGTGAAATAAACAGAAGAACTCTTTTTTCATCAAAACGAGTTCTTCCTATTTTTTGTCTTTCGCTTAAAAGCAATTCTCTTAAAATTTCATGCTTTTCATTTAGTTGAGTTTGAAGTTTAAAAATGGTGATTAAGAGTTTTTCTCTTTTCTCTTTTTTAATTAATAATTCACCTCTGATTTTAAGATAAGTTCCTGTAAGGTATAATGTTTCTGAAAGAAGTTGATCTTCATCTTTTTTTGGTGACAACCAATGAAAAATGCAAACAACAAGCAAAAACCAAAGTCCACCAACACCAATTAAACTTACGTGCAGCCAAATACCAAAATCAGAAACATCTTTTGCAAGGCTTAAAACCATTGCTAATAGTCCTGAAAATGCAATTAGCGAGCCTCGAAAACCGTAAGCTGAAATTAAGGAAATGAAGAAAGAAAGTAATGCTAAAACTAGAACCAATATAGTGAAATGTACCTTTGAAAAAGAGACTATTAAAGTAACTAGCATGGTTAAAATGATGCTAATTAAAAGACTAAATATTTTCCTTCTTAAGGTTCCTGGAATGTTTCCTGGAGCATTTAAAAACACTCCTATGGTAATAGGAATAGCGTAAACTAATTGCCCAAATAGGTTAAAAATAATTAGCGGTAATATAGCGGCGAATGTTTGTACTATTCCTCTATAAAAATTGGAACTTTTTAGAAACAATATAACTGTTTTAAGATATTCCTTTGCCATACTACAAATGTACTTACAATTTGAAGTTCTCTTTTAAAATAAAAACCCGAAGTTTTAACTTCGGGTTTTTTTGTAATTATATTTTTTTTAAAAATTACATAGTAGTAGAAACGGGTACAGATACTCTAACTTTTCCCCATCCCATAACAAGATCTGCTTTATTTTCACCTTCTTTAAAAGTCATAGAAAATGCCTCAAGAGAGTCACTTCCCGAACTAATAGCACCTTTAACTCGTATAATATCAGCAGCTTCATCATATGAGAAAGCTCCCCATTGGTTAAGCTTACTGTTTAAAATAACGGTCCATTCTTTAGCTCCAGGAATAGTAAATAAAGAATAAGTTCCAGCTTTAACTTCTGCATCTCCGAAAGTAACATCTTTATAAAAAGTAATTTCAACTGCTTCATTTGCGCCAGTTCTCCATACAGCACCCGCAGGAGCTAATTCCGAAACTGAACGTCCTTTTAATTGAGGCCTACTATAGGTGATTTTTACTAATTTTTCTGAAACTTTAGAACTGCTAGGGTAGATGGCAGCGTCCATAGGACTTTTGTCTAATCCACTGAATTTTTGCGCATTTGATTTTGTTGTAAAAATCAAGCATACTAATACTGTTGCTACTGTAATAATTTTTTTCATTGTCATATTTTTTATAGATGTAAAACTAAAGAATTCATAGTTTATTTTGATGTTAAAGTCGTTGTAATTTTTTGAAACTTACAAAAAAAGAGAATTCATACACATATAATATTAATTTATTTCAAAAAATTACTAAAATCAATATTATTGTTTCATATTATAATCATTTTAAATATTAATGTTGTTTAATAGAAGTTTAAATCACATATTTGCTTTAAAATTGCTTATAATATAGAATGATATGTGTGGAATAGTATGTGCGTTTGATGTAAAAGAAAGTACTGATGATTTAAGACCTCAGTTACTAGAGATGTCAAAAAAAATAAGACATAGAGGACCAGATTGGAGCGGGATATTCGCAAATGAGAAAGCGATATTAGCACATGAGCGTTTAGCTATTGTGGATCCAGCATCAGGAAAACAACCTTTATTTAGTGAAGATAAAAAATTAGTTCTTGCAGCTAATGGTGAAATTTATAATCATAGAGAATTAAGAAAACAATTTGAAGGAAAATATAATTTTCAAACAGAATCTGATTGCGAAGTAATTCTTGCATTGTATCAAGAAAAAGGGCCTAATTTCATTGATGAAATGAATGGAATATTTGGTTTTACAATATATGATGTTGAAAAAGACGAGTATTTTGTAGCGAGAGACCATATGGGGATTATTCCATTATATATGGGATGGGATAAAAATGGAACTTTTTATGTAGCTTCAGAATTGAAAGCTCTAGAAGGCACATGTACTAAAATAGAACTTTTTCCTCCAGGACATTATTTGCATAGTTCAGATGGGGAATTAAAAAAATGGTACTCACGCGATTGGATGGAGTATGATGCTGTAAAGGATAACGAAACAAGTATAAAGGCTATTAAAGATGCTCTAGAAGCTGCCGTTCATAGACAATTAATGTCTGATGTGCCTTATGGAGTCTTATTGTCTGGAGGTTTAGATTCTTCAGTTACTTCAGCTATCGCTAAAAAATATGCTCAAAAAAGAATAGAATCTGACGATACCACTGATGCTTGGTGGCCTCAGTTGCATTCATTTTCTGTAGGTTTGGAAGGTTCACCAGATTTAGCTGCAGCACAAAAAGTAGCAGCGCATATTGGTACCGTTCATCATGAAATAAAATTTACTATTCAAGAAGGTTTAGATGCTATAAGAGATGTGGTGTATAACCTAGAAACGTATGATATTACAACTATTAGAGCTTCGACTCCTATGTATTTGATGGCTAGGGTTATAAAATCTATGGGAATTAAGATGGTACTTTCTGGTGAAGGTGCAGATGAATTATTCGGAGGTTATTTATATTTCCATAAAGCTCCAAATGCACAAGAATTTCATGAAGAAACTGTTCGTAAGTTAAGTAAGCTTCATATGTACGATTGTTTACGAGCAAACAAGTCATTAGCTGCTTGGGGGATTGAAGGTCGTGTTCCATTCTTAGATAAAGAGTTTATGGACGTGGCTATGCGAATAAACCCTCAAGATAAAATGATTAATGGTGAGCGAATGGAAAAATGGGTTGTTCGTAAGGCATTTGAAGAGATGTTGCCAGCTAGTGTTGCTTGGAGACAAAAAGAACAATTTTCAGATGGTGTTGGATATAGCTGGATTGATACCTTAAAAGAAGTGGTGAGTGTTGAGGTGACAGATGAGCAATTGGCAAATGCTAAATTTAGATTCCCTTTACAGACGCCAACCACTAAAGAAGAATTTTACTACCGATCTATTTTTGAAGAGCATTTCCCATCTGATGCTGCTGCACTTTGTGTTCCGCAAGAAGCATCAGTTGCATGTAGTACGAAAATTGCACTAGAGTGGGATGAGGCATTTAAAAACATGAATGATCCTTCTGGTAGGGCGGTTGCCAATGTGCATTCCGATGCTTATGTAAAAGCATAAAAATAGTAAACGAATTACCACTGTTTTCAGTTTTAATTATAATTAGTCCGTAAGAAGCACCCAGCAGGGTGCTTCTTTAGTTATATATTGTTTTATTTCGTTTTATTAAGGATGTTTTTAGAAAAGCAAAAATTAAAAAACACAAATAAATACGCTTTTATATTTTCCACAATGATTGTTGATAACTTAATGGCTGAGATGGTGTTCAAAGCCTTAATTACACACGGTATTAGTTATATTTGTAAGATTGCTAAATTTATAATGAAATCATTAATTTATGAGCGAAGAAGCAAATAAAGACGAGCAAAAAAAGAATAATTATTCGGCTGATAGTATTCAAGCCTTAGAAGGAATGGAGCATGTGCGTATGCGTCCTTCCATGTATATTGGAGATGTAGGAATACGAGGGTTGCATCACTTAGTTTATGAAGTTGTCGATAACTCTATAGATGAGGCAATGGGAGGTCATTGTGACACCATATCAGTGGCTATAAATGAAGATAATTCCATTACAGTACGTGATAATGGTCGTGGTATTCCTGTAGATATGCACAAGAAAGAAGGAGTTTCTGCACTTCAGGTAGTTATGACTAAAATTGGTGCTGGGGGTAAGTTTGATAAAGATTCTTATAAGGTTTCTGGTGGATTACATGGGGTAGGGGTATCAGTTGTAAATGCTCTTTCAAATCATTTAAGAGCTACAGTTTTTCGTAATGGAACTATTTACGAGCAAGAATACGAAAAAGGAAAAGCCTTATATCCTGTAAAAAGTATCGGAGAGACTGATCTAAGAGGGACAGAAGTTACTTTTTATCCAGATGAAACCATTTTCACACAATCCATAGAGTTTAGTTATGAGACACTTTCAAATAGAATGCGAGAGCTTTCTTATTTGAATAAAGGAGTTTCAATAACCATGACTGATAAAAGACAAAAAGATAAAGATAGTCCAAGCGGATTTGTTGAAGAGCGTTTTTATTCTGATGAAGGATTAAAAGAATTTATCAAGTTTTTAGATGGAAATCGTGAGCCATTGATTAAGAGCGTGATTGCAATGGAAGGTGAGAAAAACGGAATTCCAGTTGAAGTTGCAATGGTCTATAATACTTCATATACAGAGAATTTGCATTCGTATGTGAATAATATCAACACTCATGAAGGAGGAACACATTTATCAGGGTTTAGAAGAGGTTTAACTGGAACATTAAAAAAGTATGCGGATGCTTCGGGTTTACTTGATAAGCTAAAATTTGAAATTCAAGGAGATGATTTTAGAGAGGGTTTAACGGCTATTGTTTCTGTTAAAGTAGCAGAACCTCAGTTTGAAGGACAAACGAAAACAAAATTAGGAAACCGGGAAGTTTCTGCGGCAGTTAGTCAAGCAGTTTCTGAAATGCTAACTAATTATTTAGAAGAAAATCCTGAAGATGCAAAAATCATTGTTCAAAAGGTAGTTCTTGCCGCTACTGCACGTCATGCTGCTACGAAGGCTCGTGAAATGGTGCAACGTAAAACCGTAATGAGTATTGGTGGTTTACCAGGAAAATTATCAGATTGTTCCGATCAAGATCCTGTAAATTGCGAAGTATTTCTTGTAGAGGGAGATTCGGCAGGAGGAACTGCAAAACAAGGTCGTGATCGTATGTTTCAAGCTATATTGCCCTTACGAGGTAAAATTCTCAATGTAGAGAAAGCTATGACGCATAAGGTTTTTGAAAACGAAGAGATTAAAAATATTTATACCGCATTAGGGGTTTCAATAGGAACAGAAGATGATAGTAAAGCCTTGAATCTTGAAAAGCTTAGGTATCATAAGGTAGTCATCATGTGTGATGCGGATGTCGATGGTAGTCATATTGAAACCTTAATACTTACGTTCTTTTTTAGATACATGCGAGAATTAATAGAAGGAGGTCATGTTTATATTGCAACTCCACCATTATACCTTGTTAAAAAAGGAAACAAGAAAAAATATGCATGGAATGATAAAGAGCGAGATGAAATTGCAGAAAGCTTCAATGGTAGTGTAGGTATTCAGCGTTATAAAGGTCTTGGAGAAATGAATGCGGAGCAATTGTGGGATACTACAATGAATCCTGAATTTAGAACATTAAGACAAGTTACAATTGATAATGCTACAGAAACAGATCGTGTTTTCTCTATGTTAATGGGTGATGAAGTGCCACCAAGAAGAGAATTTATTGAGAAAAATGCTGTATATGCAAACATTGATGCATAAAAAACCATAGTTACACAACAAAAACTCGCACCAACAGTGCGAGTTTTTTAGTTTTAGAGAAAATTTATAAATATGAAGCAGGTATTTTTATTTAGTATTGTATTAATTAGTTATTCAGGGATTGCACAATCAAACATAAATGACATTTTTGCAGCTGGTGTTAATGATGCAGAACGTTTTACAAATGATTACCTAGCTCCTGTGTCTGAAGGAATGATTTATAGCATTTCTAATGGATGGTATAATTCTGCAAAAGCAAAACCTCTAGGCGGATTTGAAATTTCTGTTATTGGAAATATGGCAAATTTCAAAAATAAAAACGATAAGAAGACCTTTGTTCTGAATACCGCCGACTACGAAAATTTAAAATTTGATGATGGTAGTGTTTCGAAAATTGTTTCGTCAGGATTAGGAGATATAGAAGGAATTCAAGTTTATGTAGAAGGTCAAGTTGGGCCAATTACAAGTAGAGAGGACTTTGTGTTACCATCAGGGATAGCATCTGAAAATATTAATTTTGTCCCTTCAGCATTTTTACAAGCAAGTGTTGGCCTTATTAAGGGAATAGAAGTAAAGGCACGTTTTTTACCAAAAATAGCTACCGATGAAGTTGCTGTTGGGTTTTATGGATTAGGTATTCAGCATGAATTTACAAGCTTATTACCAGCAGATAAAATTTGGCCTATTGCAATATCTGGAGTTATAGGTTATACTCACTTAGATGGCACATATGATTTTTCAGATACGGATATCATAGCTGGTGAAAATCAAAAAATAGACACAAAAATAAATACTTGGACTTTTCAGGCAGTTGTATCAACAAAATTACCAATAATAAATTTTTATGGTGGTGTAGGTTATATTAGTGGAAAATCTGAAACAGATATTTTAGGAACTTATATAGTTAAATCAGGCCCATTTCAGCAACAAATAGTGGATCCTTTTTCTCTCTCAAAAAAGGCGAGTGGAGCTTCAGCTAATGTAGGAGCTAAATTAAAATTGGGCTTTTTTAGATTGCATGCTGATTATACGTTGGCAGAATTTAATAGCCTATCTTTTGGTTTGAATTTTGGTTTTAGATAATTTAACCCATTTGCAATAACAAAAAACCTCGTACTTACGAGGTTTTTTGTTATTTAATATTTTTCAAATAATTTACTTTTTTTGTAAGAAAATAGAGTATTTTAGTGTAAAAGTTAAGATACCAAACCCCTCAGAATAAAGATTTGATTTAATTAGCAATGAATTTGAATGTGGAGAAAAATTTTTAAAATAGTTATACTTCTTTACCTTCCATTAGTAGGCTTGACGTTTATTTTGATACATCTTCAAAAAAAAGGACAAATTGAAGGTCTTGCTCAAGTTGAAAAAAGGGGTGCAGAATACAAGAAAAATTACCTTTCAGATTTATGTTACTCACTTGTATATAATACACAATATTGGTGTAGTATACAATATCCTGTTGATTTTGATCCTTTAAATTCTCACTCCGAATTTATTAGTCCATTTTTAGAAACTATAACTGGTATAAGTGATTATGATCAGTTTCGTTTTTTAGATATGAATGGCAAAGAGTTTTTTCGTTATGAGCGAGAAAATAGAGAGGTAATGATTGTTGGAGAGTTACAAGATAAATCAAAGCGGGATTATGTCAAGAAAGGTTTAGCATTAAAAAAAGGAGAAATCTACTTATCTCCAATTAACTTAAATCAAGAAAATGGTATTTTTGAAAGGCCTTTTAAGCCAGTAATAAGAGGAGTTGGACCAATTTATAATTCTCTTGGTGAACAGATAGGTATTGTAGTTATAAATTTTAAGATGTCTAGAATTTTTAAGCTGCTTAAATCACGAATCACTGACAGTGACTTTTATTTAGTAGATTCTAATCTTAATATTGTTACTTCTAATACGAGGTCACTAGATTTAGGTTACGAGATTGCTGAACTTATAGATACCGGAAGTGAAACTTATACGCTAGATATTGCAGGTCTTAAAAGTAATAAAGACACAACTTTCATTGAAAACGGCAGTATGTGGACACTTAAAAAGCTAGATTTAAGAAAAATGCTTGATACCGAGATAGCTAAATATAGCAGATCTTTTGAGGTGCTTACACCTACAAGTTGGGCTATTGTTCAAGAAATATCGCCAAAAACGTTGAGGGCGAAATTTGGATTATTATATAAAAATTTTGCCATTTTTAATTTCTTTGGAATCATAGCATCAATCTTAATTGCTTACGGTTATGTTCGAAGTAAGATGAGAAGACAACAATTCTATGTGCAACTTAAAGATAAAAATACATCTTTATTAGAAGGAAAAAAGCTATTAGAATTAAATAATATTCAGATTAATGAAATAAATGAGCGTCTTCAAATAAGAAACAAACAACTAGAAGAATTTAATTATGTAGTTTCTCATAATCTTCGAAGTCCAGTAACAAGTATGGCTGTTATAGTTGATATGATTAAGAAAGAAAATGAGCCAGAGAAAATAAAAATTTTGATTCCAAAATTAGATCAAATTTCTAAAAGTATATCAAACTTAACTGAAGATATAAAAGAATATATTACAATTCTCGATCAAAATGAAATATTAATTGAGTCCATTCATATTAAAGATTTAATAGAATCTATTAAAAATGAGTTTTTGGAAACTTTATTAGATGGCGAAAATTTTAAAGTAATATATGATTTAAGAGGTTGGGATACATTAGATTTTTCTAAGTTTTATCTTAAAAGTATTTTACAGAATTTTATGTCTAATTCCATAAAATATAGAAGAAATGATGTTAAAGAATCTCATATTATTTTTGAAAGTAAATTTGAAGAAGGGAAAAAAGTACTTTACGTTAAAGATAATGGTCTAGGTATAAATATGGAACATCATGGGAAAAGTATATTTAAACTCTATAAGCGATTTCACCGCAACATATCTGGAAAAGGTATGGGATTATTTTTAATAAAATCTCAGTTGGAAGCTTTAAATGCAAAAATTAGTGTTGAAAGCGTAGAAGGTGAAGGAACAACTTTTAAAATTAAATTTTAATTTTTATGAAAAAAGCAAATATACTATTAGTAGATGATGATGAAATCTACATATATCTAACAAAAAGATTATTAAACGATATCTCTGAAGAAATTGCTGTTAGTTCATTTACTGATGGCGAACAGGCAATAGATTTTATTAAGGCTTGTACTTCAGAAAAGGTAGAACTTCCAGATGTTATTTTATTAGATGTTAATATGCCCTTTTTAGATGGTTGGGGTTTCTTGTTGGAATTTAAAAAGTTGAAATCAAAACTAGAAGACAAAGTGCATATTTATTTAGTAACATCATCAGAATTAGATGATGATAAAAAACGTGCTAAAGATTTTGAAGAATTAACTGGTTACTATGTGAAACCTATTTCTGAAAAAGACCTGATTGAAATTCTAGAAGAAGTATATAAGGATATTTAGTAGTTTATTTTAACAAAAAAAAGCTGTATTTATACAGCTTTTTAAATTTCTTATAAATAATTTCTATTTTCTTTCGGCTAATACATTGCCATCAGTTTCTTTTAGTGTAGTATTAACTAAAACTACTATATCATCAGGTAAATTAGTTCCAGGGTATGAAATGGTATAAATTCCATTTTCTTTACTCCAACTAAAATCAGTTTGTAATACTAAATTACTATCTACATATTGATGGTGTCTTCCTAAGTAAGCATCATTGAATATCCATTCATATTCAGTTTCAATTATATTCTTGCTATTTATGTCATTTTCAATGACATTTGTCCATATTCCAATAACAGGATCATTGTTAACAGGTGGTTTTGAGCAGCTTGCAAATAATAGCAAAGCACACATCACCATAAAAGGGGAGTACTTTTTCATCGTAAGTAGGTTTAATTTGGGATGATAAACATAATAAAGATGAACGGTAATGCATAATTTTTTTCGACGAAATGCTTTTATTTGTAGGAAAATTCGTCAAAATACATTTTTTTTTAACATTTGTAAGATTAATTTACTGTAAATAACTAACAAAATATAGGCCTAAAAAGTATTTTATTAAGACCTTTTTTCGATTAAAATTGAGTATTTTTGGACTCTATAAAATCAATTTTAAAAATTATATAAAATGAAAGTTACAGTAGTAGGAGCTGGTGCTGTTGGTGCAAGTTGTGCTGAGTATATAGCTATAAAGAATTTTGCATCTGAAGTTGTTTTACTTGATATTAAAGAAGGATATGCAGAAGGAAAAGCAATGGATTTAATGCAAACGGCATCTCTAAATGGTTTTGATACAAAAATTACAGGAATTACAAACGATTATTCAGCAACTGCAGGTAGTGATGTTGCAGTTATTACTTCTGGGATACCTCGTAAACCTGGAATGACTAGAGAAGAGTTAATAGGCATTAATGCTGGAATTGTAAAAACAGTTTCGTCTAACCTTATCAAGTACTCGCCGAATGTTATTTTGATAGTTGTTAGTAACCCTATGGATACAATGACCTATTTAGTACATAAAACTACAGGGCTTCCAAAAAATAAAATAATTGGTATGGGTGGTGCTTTAGATAGCGCTCGTTTTAAATATCGCTTAGCAGAGGCTTTAGAATCACCTATTTCTGATGTAGATGGTATGGTGATTGGCGGTCATAGTGATACTGGTATGGTTCCTTTAACGGGTCATGCAACTCGTAATAGTATTAAAGTTTCTGAATTTTTATCAGAAGAGCGACTAACTCAAGTTGCTGAAGATACTAAAGTTGGTGGCGCTACATTAACTAAATTATTAGGAACAAGTGCTTGGTATGCACCAGGTGCAGCAGTTTCTAGTATGGTTCAGGCTATCGCTTGCGATCAAAAGAAAATGTTCCCATGTTCTACATTTTTAGAAGGAGAATATAACCTTTCTGATATATGTATAGGTGTTCCTGTAATTTTAGGAAAGAACGGAATAGAAAAAATTGTTAATATACCTTTAAGTGATGCAGACAAAGCAAAAATGCAAGAAAGTGCTGAAGGGGTTAAGAAAACTAACGATTTATTAGAGCTGTAATTGGCTTTCTATAAAATAAATAAACAAGGGCAGTTATCATTTTGATAACCGCCCTTGTTTATAAATGCAAAAATATATTGTCAATTCCTTTCTTAAATGATATATTTGCACGCTTACAAAAAAAACCAGAAATTAATATAGTAACTAATGCAGAATAAAGGACTTATAAAGCTTTTCGCTTTTTTGTTTGGATTGGTGAGTATTTACCAATTGTCTTACACGTTCATCACTAATAATGTTGAGAAGAAAGCAGCCAGCTATGCTGAAAATAGTATTTCTAGTACCGAGAATAATTACTTAAATCAAAGAAAAGATTTAGAAATTAAGTATTTAGATTCTATTGGAGATCAATCTATTTTAGGGTTTACAACGTACAATGACGCCAAAAAGAAAGAGCTTAACAAAGGGTTAGATTTAAAGGGTGGTATAAATGTTACTTTACAAATATCTGTAAAAGATATTTTAAAAGGATTAGCAAATAATACCACAAATCCTATTTTTAATAAAGCTTTAGCTGATGCTGATGCAGCATCAAAAACAAGTAGTGATACGTATGTTGATTTGTTTTTTCAAGCTTTTGATAAAATTAAAGGCGATACAAAGTTAGCATCACCAGAAATTTTTGCTAATAAAGGATTAAGTGATTTAGTTAATTTTCAAATGACTGATGATCAAGTTAAACCAATTATTAGAACAAAAATTGATGAATCAATCGTTTCTGCTTTTGAAGTTTTAAGAGAGCGTATTGATGGTTTTGGTGTTACACAACCAAATATTCAAAGAGAAGGAACTTCTGGACGTATTTTGGTAGAATTGCCAGGAGCTAAAGATATTGCTAGAGCTCAAGAATTACTTTCAAGTACTGCTCAATTAGAGTTTTGGGAGACTTATAGATCTGACAATCAATTTTTAAACAAGTTTTTATACGATGTTAACGAAAAATTAAAGACTATTGTTGAAGTTGATCAGCCAGAACCAGAAGTAAAACAAGAATCTGAAATAGATTCTTTACTTTCAGATGTAGCACAAGATTCAATAGATTTTGCTAGTCAAGTAAACCCATTAGGTAATTTATTATTACCTGCAAATCCAGGGAATTATTCATTTGTTAGTGCAGCAACAAAAGATACTGCACAGATTAGTGCATATTTAAATATGCCTGAAATTCGCAGATTAATCCCTAAAGAGTTACAATTTGTAAAATTCTTATGGGAAAGACCAACTGAAGGTGCTGAAGTTGTAGGTTTATATGCATTAAAGTCAAACCGTTCTGCTTCACCAAGAATAAGTGGAGATGTGGTTAGTGATGCTCGTGATGATTTTGATCAAAGAGGAAGACCAGCAGTATCAATGAGTATGAATACAAAAGGTGCTAAAGAATGGCAAAAATTGACTAGTGATGCTAACGTTAATGGTACTGGTATTGCAATTGTTTTAGATAATAAAGTATATACTGCGCCAGGAGTTTCTCAAGTTGGTGGTATTTCTGGAGGACGTTCTGAAATAACAGGAACATTTACGATTAATGAAACTAAAGATATTGCAAATGTGCTAAGAGCAGGTAAATTGCCAGCAAGAGCAGAAATTGTTCAATCAGAAATTGTTGGACCATCACTTGGGCAAGAAGCAATTACCAGTGGATTCAATTCTTTTGCTATTGCCATGGTAATTGTTTTAGTATGGATGATTTTCTATTATGGTAGAGCAGGAGCTTTTGCCGATATAGCCTTATTATTCAACATTTTATTGATCTTTGGTGTCTTAACAAGTATTAAAGCGGTATTGACATTGCCAGGTATTGCGGGTATCGTATTAACTATTGGTATGTCAGTAGATGCAAACGTAATTATCTTTGAGCGTATTAAAGAAGAAATTGCCAAAGGTAAGGGCAAATCTTTAGCTATTGCTGACGGTTTTAACAATGCATTATCTTCAATTTTAGATGCAAACATTACAACAGGTCTTACGGCAATTATATTATTCATATTTGGTTCAGGGCCGATTAAAGGTTTTGCAACTACCTTAATTATTGGTATTTTAACATCGTTATTTACCGCAATTTTTGTAACTAGGTTATTAATAGACTGGTATCTTTCAGCTAAAGATAGAAGATTAGAATTTTCAACTGGTTTGACAAAAAACTTGTTTAAGACTGCAAATTTTGATTTCTTATCAAAACGAAAAATTGCTTACATATTTTCTTCAATAATTGTCTTAATAGGCTTATACTCTTTATTTTTTGGTCCAGGTTTACAACAAGGAGTAGATTTTGTTGGAGGGCGTTCTTATCAAGTACGTTTTGAACAACCTGTTAATCCTTCTGAAATGGCATCAGAATTAAATGCTGTATTTGGTAGTGGTACTAGCGTGAAAACTTTTGGAGAAGATAACCAAGTTAAAATTACAACACCTTATAAAGTAGATGTTGAAGGGATTGAAGTAGATGCTGAAATTCAGAATAAATTGTTTACTACGTTGCAGAAATATCTTCCAGATGGAATGACATACAACAATTTTTCTATCGCTAGCGATGAAAAGACTATTGGTATTATGCAATCTGTGAAAGTAGGTCCTACCATTGCAGATGATATTAAAAACAATGCATTCTGGGCGGTAATAGGATCTTTAGCAGTAGTTTTCTTATATATATTATTTAGATTCCGTAAATGGCAATTCTCATTGGGTGCTGTAGTCGCAGTATTCCATGACGTTTTAGTGGTATTAGGTGTTTTCTCTATATTTGGAAAATTAATGCCATTTAATATGGAAATTGATCAAGCTTTTATAGCGGCAATTTTAACGGTAATTGGTTACTCGTTGAATGATACTGTAATTGTTTTTGACCGTATTCGTGAGATTGTTGCAGAAAGAGGTTGGAAATCAGGAGAGAATACCAACTTAGCATTAAATAATACTTTAGGGAGAACATTAAATACCTCATTAACAACAATTATTGTGCTTGTTGCAATATTTGCTTTTGGGGGAGATTCTTTAAGAGGATTTATGTTTGCAATGATTATAGGTATTGTTGTAGGTACTTATTCTTCATTATTTATTGCAACTCCAGTTATGTTTGATACATTAAAGAAAAAAATACAAGATGGTGTTAAATAAAAACACATCACATTAATATACTAAAAGAGCTGCATATTTGCAGCTCTTTTTATTTTATAATAGTTCCGATTGAACCATTTTCTGTTTTTCGAAGTTCAAATATTTTTTTTGGTTGTAAACCTGGCTCATCTCTATGCGAAACAAAAAGAATAGTCGTGTCACTTTCTTGAGAGATTTTATTGGTTAGTGCAACAAATAATGCTGCACTGTCATCATCTAAACTCTCTGTTGGCTCATCTAAAATAAGTAATAAAGGATGTTTTATCATTGCCCTAGCAACCATGACCAATCGTTGCTGCCCTATAGGCAAATCAATAAATAAATCATTTTTTTGTGAATGCATGTGCAATAACTCTAGCCATTCTTTCGCTAAACGTATTTGTATTTCTGTTGGATATTTGTAGAGGCCAATAGAATCATTTAAGCCTGAAATAATCATATGTTCAACTGTATGCTCACCGTAAAAATTATGTGTTAGTGTGGGCGAGTAGTAACCTATTTTTTTCTTGATATCCCAAATGCTTTCTCCACTTCCTTTTTTTTGTCCAAACAAGAATAATTCTTGACCATACCCTTTACTGTTTTCACCAGTAATCATGGAGAGTAATGTCGTTTTTCCTGTTCCATTTTTACCTTTTAATTGCCAAAATTCTCGTTTATTAATTTTCCAATTAATTTTATTTAAAATAAGCTTTTCATCATAACTTACATGAATACTTTTTAGGCTTATTAGGGTTTCATTATTATAAATAATAGTTTTTAAAGGTTTTGGTAAACTTAAATGAAAATGAGGTTTTACATTTTCTTTAATGGTTTCAGATATTGCAAGTAATTCAGTAACTAGCAATCCATTTTCAGTAAGTCTTTTTTGGTTTTTAATAAAATCTAAAGCATCATCTTTTCTTGTAACCAATAAAATGAGTGATAGTTTAAAAGATAATTTTTGTAAAGATTCTTTTAAATTTTCTTTAGATTCTGCATCTAAGTTATCAAATGGATTATCTAAAACTATGAAGTTTATATTTGTCTTTAAAAGATAGTTTAAGACTGATTTTTTTTGCTCACCACTGGACATAGATTTTAATGATCGAGAAGTGTCTTCGATTATTTTAATATCGTGTTTTTCTTCTTCGTTAATTAAGTAGTCAATTTTTGCTTTAGATAATACATCGCCTTTGATAGTTCTAAATGTTTCAAAACCTATTGGTGGGTTTCCATTTAAAAGTGATTCAATAAAATTGGATGAGTTTGATGTATTGTTGATGAAAATTGTCCAATGTTCCATTTGTTGCTATTAGCTTTAGAAGGTTTTAAATTTTCACTCTAAAAATATAAACAGGATTATCCTTATATATTGTTTTTGAAGATATTTTCATATGGTTATTTAATGCTACTTTTTGGGAAGGTATATTGTCGATATGAATGATTGAAATTAAAGAGTCCGCTAATTTATTTTCAGTAGCATATAATTTGCATTTTTGAGCTGCTTCTGTTGCGAAACCTTTTTTCCAAAACTTTGGAAGTAACGAATAAGCAATTTCGAGCTCTTGATTTTCATCAATTTGCTGAACAAGTAAGCCGCATAATCCTATGAAATTACCCGTGGTTTTTTCTATTAAGGCAAGCTTTCCACCAAGGTTGTTTTGATATCTAAAAAATGTTCTCTCAAAATCTTCTCTGCAAGCTTGTTCAGGATTTTCTGGAAGACCAATCCAATATTTAGAGGTGCTGTTGTCTTCATGAAATGGAAGCCATAATTGAAAATCTTCGGGGACTAGTTTTCTAAAAAGAAGTCTATCAGATGTTATGTTATCCATTAAATAATCCATCTAAAAAAGAGAATTATAATTTTGTAAATGAAATACTATCTTTTTCTTTTAAATGAAATTTTTCTGAAATTCCTGCATTTAATTCTAAAACATATCTTACCGGAACTTTAGAACTTAAACCAGTTTCATTAAAAGGTTCTGCATTTTTTTGAAAGCTTGCTATTTGTAAATTCTCATCAATAAAAATTATATCTAGCGGAATTTCAGTATTTTTCATGTAAAAGGAATGCATGCTTACTTCAGGAAACACAAATAACATGCCTCTATTACTTTTCATTGCTTTTCGATACATTAATCCAGTTTGGGTTTCGTAATCGGTGTCAGCAATTTCAATATCAAATGAAGTAATTATTGAGTCAGTCTTTGCTTTGTAAATAGTTAGTTCTCCCTCTTTCTTAAATTCTATTGGTGTGGTTTTAATAGTTTGTTTAACTTCTTGTTTACAGGAAGAAAAACAAAATAAAAAAATTCCGAAAATTGTAAAAACTAATTTAGTCACGTTCATCTTTATCCTTTAGTTGGTCTAAACATAAAGTAAAGTCCTATAAGTACAAAAGGAATACTTAGCCACTGCCCGATAGATAATAATTCCATTGATTCATCTAATGAATTTTGACGCTCTTTTACAAATTCTACAAAAAATCGAATAGACCATAAAAGCACTAAAAATGTTCCAAACAAGAAACCTGGCTTATCTTTTTTATCTGTTTTCCAATAAAAATAATATAAGATGATAAAAACAAAGATATAACTCACACCCTCATATAATTGAGCAGGATGACGGAATGGAATTTTTTCTAAAATTTCAGAAAACTTAGGGTTATTTTCAATAAGACTATACGCCACATTTGCGGTTTTAGCTTTCGTGATTTCGAGTGCTTTATACGCTGGAAGATCATCAGAATTCCGTACAAATCTTGTTGCGAAAATAAAAGATTTTTCAACTGTTTTACCTACTATTTCTGAATTGAAAAAATTACCTAAACGAACAAAAAAGGCACCAATTGCTACAGGAATTACAATCCGATCTAAAATCCATAAAACTTTAAATTCTGGATGTTTCCGAACATACAAATACATGGCTACAATAATGCCTATAGCAGCACCATGACTTGCAAGACCGGTAAAACCTGTAAATTCATAGCCTTTAATAAATCCAAAGAGTGATTCATTTACATTTTCGCGGATTGGAAGTAATATTTCTAATAAGTGATTTTTATAATATGCCCAATCATAAAAAAATACATGTCCTAATCTTGCGCCAAGCATAGTGGCTAGAACGGTGTATATAAAAAGAGAATCTAGCTGCTCAACAGTCTTTTTTTCTTTAAGAAAAATTTTCTTCATTAAATACCAACCCAAAGCAAAAGCGGCAATCCATAGAAGGTTATAATATTTTATTTGTATGAAACCAATTTTGAAAAGTGTGTCGTTTGGGTTCCAAGTAATTCCTAAAAAGTACATTCATATTAATTTTGATAGGCTAAGATAATAAAATAGAAGCTAGGCAACCAGAAGCTTCGTAAAGAAAATGGAAATTTATGAAAAGTAAATTGTTACTATTATTAAGGAACCGGGTCATACCCCTTTCCTCCCCAAGGATGACAACTAAAAATGCGTTTTAATGAAAACCACCCACCTTTTAAAAGACCATGCTTTTTTAGTGCTTCAAGAGTGTAATTTGAGCAAGTAGGCGAGTACCGACATGTTGCTGGAGTATAAGGCGAAATGGCTAATTGATAAAAGCGAACCAAAAAAATAAAAGGCGCAATTAGTATTTTTTTCATTTAAGAAATTACTTAAGCTTTGCATCAAAAATACAATAAAGTCTAAGAATGATAAAACCCGCTAATATGTCCTAATTTAACAGAATTAAAAAAATGAAACACTATTTTTCACTAGAGAAATATCCGCTAAAGAATAATATAAGTAATATTGAAATTTAAAAAAATTAAGAAACACTAAATGTAGTGCCTTCTTTCCCGTCTTTTAATTGAATACCTAAAGCCGCTAATTGATCTCTTATTTTATCAGATGTAGCAAAATCTTTATTATCTCTTGCCTCTTTTCGTAGTTGAATCAACAAAGAAACCACACCAGACAATTTATCTGAATCTAAATTTGAATCACCTTTATTTTCTAGACCTAAAACTTCAAAGATAAAAACATCTAGAGTTTCTTTTAAAAGTGTTTTGTCACTTTCTGTAATTCTCTCTTTATCTTCTTTTATAGAATTAATATGTTTAACGGCTTCGAATAAATGTGCAATTAGAGTAGGAGTATTAAAATCATCATTCATTGCATCATAACATTTTTGCTTCCAAAGTGTTACATTAAAATCGGACTTGTTATTCGTATCCAAATTATTTATTGAGGCTACTGCTTCCATCAATTTAAAATACCCTTTTTCTGAAGCTAATAAGGCATCATTGCTTAAATCTAAAATGCTTGTATAATGTGCCTGCATCATAAAAAAGCGGACTACAGTTGGGGAAAAAGCCTTTGAAAGAATTGTATTATCACCTGAGAAAATCTCATCTGGAAGAATGTTATTACCAGTAGATTTTGCCATTTTTTTACCATTCATGGTTAGCATATTAGCATGTAGCCAATATTTAACGGGTGAAACACCATTACTAGCTTCTGCTTGAGCAATTTCACATTCGTGATGTGGGAATTTTAAATCCATTCCACCGCCATGAATATCGAATGATTCTCCTAAATATTTGGTGCTCATTGCTGTACATTCTAAATGCCATCCGGGAAAACCATCTCCCCAAGGAGAAGGCCATCGCATAATATGTTGCGGCTCTGCTTTTTTCCATAAAGCAAAATCTTGAGGACTTAGCTTTTCATCTTGTGCAGCAAGTTCGCGAGTATTGGCAATCATGTCTTCTAACTTTCGACCGCTTAACTTTCCGTAATTATGCGTCTCATTAAATTTTGGCACATTAAAATATACAGACCCATTAATTTCATAAGCATATCCTTTGTCAAGAATATCTTTAATTATTTCTATCTGTTCAATAATGTGACCTGTAGCTGTTGGCTCTATACTTGGTGGAAGAAAATTAAATTTTTGAAGGATGTTATGAAAATCAACAGTATAACGTTGCACAACTTCCATAGGTTCTATTCGTTCTAAGCGTGCTTTTTTAGCAATCTTATCTTCTCCTTCATCAGCATCATTTTCTAAATGTCCAGCATCAGTTATATTTCTAACATAACGCACTTTATAACCAAGATGCTTAAAGTATCTAAAAATCATATCAAAAGACATGAAAGTACGGCAGTTTCCTAAATGTACATTACTGTAAACTGTAGGTCCGCAAACATACATCCCGATAGCACCTTCGTTTATGGGTTCAAGAAGTTCTTTTTTTCCAGATAATGAATTATAGACTTTTAAAGGTTGGTTTTTATATAAATGCATGCGAGATGAAAAACTTTAAAATTTTGTTTCTAACTTAATGAAATTTAAGAATTCGCGTCGTGTAGCTTCTTCTTTGAATTTACCACCATACTCAGCAGTAACAGTGCTGCTTTCAATATCGCGAATACCTCTAGAATTTACACACAAATGTTTTGCATCAATAACACAGGCAACATTCTCTGTTTGAAGTACTTTTTGCAGTTCACGAACAATCTGGATAGTTAATCGTTCTTGAACTTGAGGTCTTTTTGCAAAATAATCTACAATACGATTCATTTTAGAAAGTCCTACAACATTACCGTTTGAAATATAAGCAACATGTGCTCTACCTACAATAGGCAATAAATGATGCTCACAAGTACTGTAAAGTGTGATGTTTTTTTCAACTAACATTTCACCATACTTATATTTATTATCAAAAGTAGAAGATTTTGGTTTTCGCTTTGGATGTAAACCAGAGAAAATCTCATTTACAAACATTTTAGCTACTCTATTAGGTGTTCCTTTTAAGCTATCATCAGATAGGTCTAAACCTAATGTTTCCATAATTTGAAAAACATTTTCTCTGATTTTAATAATTTTTTCATCATCACTCAATTCGAAAGCATCTTCTCGTAATGGAGTATCTTCTGAAGTAGAAACATGATTTTCTCCCATTTGTTCAAAATGCTCTTCTAATGTATTGTCAATTTTCATTTTAAATCATCTCTTAAGTGCTGCAAAGATATACATTATCTAATATTTAATAGCATGTTTACCTAGTTACACAACATTAATTAGTTCAGCCTTTGTCGTATATATAAATTTATACTTACGTATGAGTTGGCCTTATGAAGTATAGTATCGTTTTTATTCTTCTATTTCTTTCTTTTTGTACTGTTGCGCAAATTTCTCCAGATTGTTCAACGGCTATACCTATTTGCAATAATACACCGGTTAATAGTGGAACAAATAATTATGGGATAGATGATTTTAATGGTGCAAATAAAAGTGGGTGTTTAGAGAAAACCCTTTCTGGAGCAATAGAATCAAACTCTGCATGGTATCGTTTTAAGACAAATGCTTCTGGTCAATTAGGCTTTAATATTAGTGTTAATGCTTCAGAAGATTGGGATTTCGCACTCTATAAAACTACTGATTGCAGTAATTTGGGTGACCCAGTTCGATGTAATTTTCTTGATAATAATGGTGAAAGCTCATTTCTTGGAGTAGGAATAGATCCCACGGGTAATACTTCTAATATTAACTATGAAGATTGGTTGATGGTTGAGCCTGGAGAAGATTATTATTTATTAATCAATAATTTTTCTAACATAAATTCTGGATTTTCCATTCAGTTTTCAGGAAGTATTTTTTCAACAAACCCTTATGATGCTTTAGATTGTTCTATAATTAGCAATCTTCTAGGGCCACCAATTGCGGCATGTGAATCAGATTTTATTGAGTTAGATGCTACCACTTCAGATGCGACGGCATACGAATGGTATAAAGATACAGGGAGTGGTTTTCAACAAATTATAGGAGCAACTAGTGCTACATTAACTATTTTAGATTCTGCAGACTATCGTGTAGTAGTCACTAGAGCATCAGAAAATATAATAAGTGATGTACAAATATCATTTACGTCAAACCCAACGGCTGAAACCGTTGAAAATAAAATACTTTGCTATGATGAGGATGATTTTGATTTATCAACAGTTGATGCTGAAGTCATAGGAAATCAAAGCCCAAATGATGTTATAGTTTCCTATTATAGTACTTTTTCTGACGCCGTTAATGGAATGAATAGTTTAGATAAAAATCACCCTAAATATTCAGGATTAGAAACAATTTACATTCGAGTGGGTTCTTTTAAAAATCCAAAATGTTTTGATGTCTCTCAAAGTTTTGATCTAATTGTTACTCAAGAAATTATTCAAGATTTTCCTATAACAGTATTTCTTTGCGAGGAAAATGGAACAATATTAATAGGAGATGACACCCCAAATACTAATTATTCATACCAATGGGATACAGGTGAAACAACAGCTGCAATAAATGTTTCTATGGCTGGACGTTATGGTTTAACAATTTCGACAGCTATACAAGATTTAATTTGTAGTGAAGAATTTTATGTTGATGTATTTGCCTCAAAGTCACCTAAAATCTCAACTATTAGTATTGAAGATTTGAAAGATAATAATACGATAACTATAGAGACAGATTTTGATGGAAATTACGAATATCAATTAGATGATGGTGCATATCAAAGTAGTCCGTTTTTTGAGAATGTTTTACAAGGAAAGCATACAGTTTCTGTTAATGATATTGATGGTTGTGGCGTAGCTACGGAAACACTTTTGATTATGGGTTTTTCCAAATTTTTTACCCCAAATGGAGACGGTGTAAATGATGACTGGTTAATTGAAGGACTAAATAACTTAAATAGCCCAATTGTTTATATATATGATCGCTATGGGAAATTAATTCAACAATTAGATCCATTGAAAACAACTTGGGATGGTCGTTATAACGGATTGCAAATGCCAGCATCAGATTATTGGTTTCAACTTACGTATATTGAGGATAATGGAGACCGAATTATAGCTAAATACATAAACAATCATTTTACATTAAAAAGATAATTTTAATAAAATTTTGTATTTCATCGATTAAATGCATGAAATACCGACGAAATATACTAAAATTGCGTATATGTAGTTACTTAAAAGTATCTGACCTCTTTTTAAAATGAGAATATTACTTTACTTTCTGTGCTTACTGTTTTTTTGTACAACTATAAATGCACAAAACTCTCCTGATTGTAGAACTGCAATACCAGTATGCGCTGATATGCCTTATTTAGGTTTAGCTGATGGTGGTGGTGATATAGATGATTTTGATCCAGAAGTTATTACCCAAACTGGATGTCTGGAAAAGGGGAGTGTGAGTTCTGCGAATATAGAACACAATACCTCGTGGTTTGTTTTTAGAGCAGGAACTGACGGTCAAGTTGGTTTTGATCTTGAAGCTCTTTCAGCTACAGCTGAATGGGATTTTGCGGTTTATGGTCCAGATGTGGATTGTGCAGCAATAAGTAATGGTACTGCACAGCCAATTCGCTGTAATTACGAAGTAAATGATACAGACTTTACTGGTATAGGCGTAAATCCTGAGAATGGTCAAGTGGGAATGCCGAATTTAACACAGAGTTTAAACACGTATGATGAATGGTTAAATGTAACTGCGGGTGAAATTTATTATATCTTAATCAATAATTACAATACTAATTTTGATGGAGATCCAGAGCCATTTGAATTAACCTTTACAGGTAGTTCAGTAAATGCAAATCAAAATACAGCACTAGATTGTACTTTGCGAGATGAGTTTTTAGGCTTAGATATTTTTGCTTGTGAAGGTGATCCAGATATTGTTTTAAGTGCATTACGATCACCTGCAGGGCCAGATATTGCAACTATTAGATGGTCAGTTGATTATGAAGATGATGGTGTTATTGATAATCCAAATCTACTTACAGGTCCACCAGCCACAGCTGAAGAATTAATAATACCAGCACAGACTGCTAATTCTGGTCGCTACTTTGTTGAAATTACTACGGCATCTGGCAGTCCACCTACAATTGTTGATGATGGAGGAATACTAATTACAATTTTTGGAACACCAGTTTTAAGAGAAGTAATTGTTACTGATTATTTAGTGGATAGTAATAATATTCGAATAGAAGTTGAAGACCCAAGAGGCAACGGTTCATATGAGTATGCTATAAATGGTGGAGAGTTTCAGGACGATCCTGTTTTTTTAGATGTGCCTCCTGGCGTTAATACTGTCATAATTAATGATAAATATGGTTGTGGAATAACTGAGCCTATTGAGTTTTTAGTGGTTGGTTATCCTAAATTTTTCACTCCTAATGGTGACGGGGTTCATGATGATTGGAACATTCTTGGAATAGAAACATTAACAGATCCTGTTGTTTTTATCTTTGATCGTTACGGTAAATTATTAAAGCAATTAGATGAAAATAGCACTTGGGATGGCACTTACATTGGCAACCCTATGCCTGCATCTGATTATTGGTTTAGGTTTGAATATGCTGAACAAGAAAACGGAATTATAGTTGCAAAAACACTTCAAAATCATTTTAGCTTAAAAAGATAAAAGACCTACTTTCGCAGGCCTTTTTTTTTGATATCTTTCTATAATTTTTTTTAGAAATTTACAGTATAAGATAATGTTATGTTTGTATTATTGCTATCAATATTTAAACTAGGAGTAGGGTCTGTTATCAAAATTCGCTCATTGCTTTCTTGCGAATATCGGTTTACAGTTAAATCAAGTTTACTTGGTCCAAAATTATAACCAATACCACCAGAATAACCATTCAAATCACCAATAGTTTTATCTTTATAAGGGCTCTGTTCATAACGATAACCAGCTCTTAAACTTATCTGTTTTACTCTGTATTCTCCACCTAGTCTAAGGCTAGATACTGCTGCTAATTGATCACTTATATAGGCGTTTTCAGAAGCAAAATTTGGATCAGAATCGGGGCGAAGTTCAGCTTGAGACATGTCTTGATACCCATAATCAACACTTAAAAGGCCTTGAGTTCCAAAAACTAATGCTAAACTACCAGTTAGTTTACTTGGAGTTTTAATAGTATATTTTTCATAAAGATTAACTACGTTGAAATTAATATAGTTAATATCAACATCTGCAATAGTAGAGTTGATTTTTTGAGAGAATTCATCTGATAATCGATACCAAGTTGGAGATTGGTAACTACCACCAATTCTAACGCTATTATTTAATTTAGCAATAGCTCCTAAACTAAATGAAAAAGCGTTTCCCTGCGTTCTTAGTAAATTATCAAAGGTGGTAAATTGAACTTCAGAATCTGCATCATAACCATCTTCGGTTATTTCTGTAAGCTGGTCAAATAATATACTATGAAAATTTAATGATGCTCCTAGATAAAGATTATCTTGATATTGTGAAGCTAAATTAAACGTGTATTTGTCATTGTAACCAGTAGTTACTTTTTTGTAATCTTGATTTACATTGCCATATTTTGCAATTCCAATATAATCAGTATTATTATTGTCATTTGGGTCAACAGCATCAATAACTCCACCAAAAATACCAAGAAAAGCTTGCTGGTCACCAAACCCTAAACTAGAGCCAATGTCTAAATAAGCGTTTTCGATAAGTTCTCCATTTTGCAATAATAATGGACCTAATGGAGTTCCTTGTGCGTAGCTTAAAAAATAATTATCAACTCCTAATCCTGTTGAATAAGAAGTATGGATGTAATTATCAAAATTTTGAATTTTATCAAAATTTAAGCCCAAACTAATTTTTTTCCAATCAGAATTTGGATCACTATTGTTAAAAACAAATACACCTCCAATTTGATTAAATTCAAGATTATTTTCTGAATTTTTTATGTTTACACCCGTAGTGTTTTTTACATTGTAATTTGTTCCTGTTATTGTAAACTGGCTATTATTAAAAACAGCCGATCCAGCAGGATTAATATTAAGAGAAGATAAATCTCCTCCTAAGGCTCCAAAAGCACCACTCATCGCTTGAAAACGAGCAGTTCCTTGAGTATTTTCAGTACTCAAACGTAATACATCATTTATATTTTGAGCACTAACAATTGCGCATGCAAAACTCATGATAAAGATAAAATACTTTTTCATTTGATTTTTTTAAGCTTTAAAAGATTTAATTAATTCCCTCTACTACTTCCTCTACTACTGCTTGAAGATGATCTTGAACTTCCTCCACTACTTGAGCTTCTACTACTGCTCGAACTAGAAGAACTTCTTACAGCTGGAGCGCTACTTCTAGAAGTACTACTTGAACTTCTGTAAGTTCCTCCTGATGATCTTGTAGTAGTTCCTGAAGACCTCGTAGTGGTAGTTCTAGGAGTATACGTTCTAGCTGGAGTTGAACTTCTGTAGGTTCCAGATGAGGTTCTGCCAGAATTACTATACGTTTGGTTGCTTCTTGAACTATTAGAATAGGTAGGCTCAACTCTTGTACTTCTACTTGTTCTATAGGCGCTATTTCTATTAATGCTTGACGCTCCTGAACGATAAGCTGTTGAGTTTCGAGATGTTGTATTGCCAGTTCTGTAACGACTAGTTGTAGAAGTATTTGATCTATTTAAAGTGCTTCTTAAAGGAGTGTTGGTGTATAAAGTATTTGATCTATAATTACCTCTTCTTCCATTGGTGTAAGCATAACTTCTATTGTAGTAATTATTGTAGCCATAAGGACTATAATATCTATTGTAGTATGATGCATAATAATATGGGCTATAATAGTGATAAGGGTAATAGTTGTAATATCCATTCCAACCATATCCTCCCCAATATGAGCTGTAACCACCCCAGCCCCAAGGTCTTCCCCAGTAAGAACCATAACCGCCCCAGCCCCAGTTATTATAACCATATCCGTAGCCGTAGTAATCCCATCCATTACCATAAACTCCCCAATTAGGACTATTATAATTTATAGTTACGCTAGTTGGGTTTTCTCCCCAACCACCATAACCATTATAGTTATTGTAATTGTTGTCATAGTAATTATTATCTTGATAGGCTACTTCTGTACTATCATTTTCTGGTTGACCATAATAACTATCAATATCAGTAAAAATTTCACTGTCTAATATTTCTTGATACTGATCAGCTTTTTCACCGAAATAATTTGCATATTGATTATTTGAATTTTGAACCTGCTGTGGTCGATTTTCGACAACTTGTTGATTTCCATTAGAATAAATACCATCACTATCATAGTATGATGATTGTTGGTATGAGCCACAAGAAATCAATAACAAAACTGTCATGACCATAAATAGTGCTTTTCTAACTTTTGTGTGGGGTGTAGAATATATCATGATTGTAAATTTTATTGTTGAACATTGTAAAAATAGTTAGTTTTACCGAACTATTTTCATATTATAAAGGTACAAGATTTGTGCCAAACTAATTGCTATGAGTAAAAATTTAACGAAAAGAAGCGAAGATTATTCTAAATGGTATAATGAACTTGTGGTTAAAGCTGATTTAGCTGAAAATTCTGGGGTTAGAGGTTGTATGGTTATAAAACCATATGGTTACGCTATTTGGGAGAAAATGCAGGCTGCTTTAGATAAAATGTTTAAAGAGACAGGACATGAAAATGCTTATTTCCCATTATTTATACCTAAATCTTATTTAAGCAAAGAAGCAAGTCATGTAGAAGGTTTTGCTAAAGAGTGTGCTGTTGTAACTCATTACAGATTAAAAAATGCAGAAGACGGTAGTGGAATTATAGTTGATCCAGATGCTAAATTGGAAGAAGAATTAATTGTTAGACCAACTTCTGAAACTATTATTTGGGATACCTATAGAAGATGGATTCAATCGTATAGAGATTTACCTATATTAATCAATCAATGGGCAAATGTAGTTCGTTGGGAAATGCGTACTAGGTTATTTTTACGAACTGCTGAATTTTTATGGCAAGAAGGACATACTGCACATGCAACTGAAAAAGAAGCTATTGCAGAAGCAGAGCAAATGATGAATGTGTATGCAGATTTTGCTGAAAACCATATGGCGGTTCCTGTGATAAAAGGTGTTAAGACTGAAACAGAGCGTTTTGCGGGAGCATTAGAAACTTATTGTATTGAAGCTCTAATGCAAGATGGGAAAGCATTACAAGCGGGGACATCACATTTTTTAGGTCAGAATTTTGCAAAAGCATTTGATGTAAAGTTTGCATCAAAAGAAGGGAAACAAGAATATGTATGGGCATCATCTTGGGGGGTTTCAACAAGATTAATGGGAGCCTTAGTGATGACGCATAGTGATGATAATGGATTAGTGCTTCCTCCAAAGCTGGCCCCAATTCAAGTGGTAATAGTTCCTATTTATAAAGGAGAAGAACAACTAGAAGCAATATCTGAAAGAGTAAACAAACTTGTTAAAGAGTTAAGAGCAAAAGGTATTTCTGTAAAGTACGATGATCGAGATACGTATAAACCAGGTTTTAAATTTGCTGAATACGAGTTAAAAGGAGTCCCCGTTCGCTTAGCAATTGGTCAACGTGATATGGAAAATAATACCTATGAAATTGCAAGACGCGATACTTTTGAAAAAGAGACTATAAGTGCTGATACAGTTATTGATAAAATTGAATTTTTAATGGAAGATATTCAGGACAATATCTACAAAAAAGCTTTTGATTTTAGAGATAATCATATCACTGAAGTCAATTCTTATGATGAGTTTAAAGATATTTTAGAAAATAAAGGCGGATTTATTTCTGCACATTGGGATGGAACCTCTGAAACCGAAGAGCGAGTAAAAAACGAGACTAAGGCTACTATACGCTGCATTCCTATTGATGTTAAGCTCGAAGAAGGGACATGTATTTTTACAGGAAAACCTTCATCAAAACGAGTATTATTTGCAAAGGCGTATTAAAAAAGTAAAAAATAATAACTAGCTATTGCAATAGTTAAAAATAGTTGTATTTTTGCATCCGCAATTGCGCAAAGTAATGGTCCGTTCGTCTAGGGGTTAGGACGCCAGGTTTTCATCCTGGTAACAGGGGTTCGATTCCCCTACGGACTACGAATAAAAGGGAAGTTGATTTAGAAAAAGATTTTCCAAAACAAGTTCCAACTAAACAACGGTCCGTTCGTCTAGGGGTTAGGACGCCAGGTTTTCATCCTGGTAACAGGGGTTCGATTCCCCTACGGACTACTTTAAAAAAGTTAAGGGATAAAACCCTAATTAAACAAAACAGAAAATAAAATGGCAAATCACAAGTCAGCATTAAAGAGAATTAGAAGAAACGAAGCAGTACGTTTACGTAATAAATACCAACACAAAACAATGCGTAATGCATTGAAAAAGTTACGTGCTGAAGAAGATAAGAAATCTGCTGAAACATTGTACCCAACAGTGGTAAGTATGATTGATAGATTAGCTAAACGTAATATTATACATGCTAATAAAGCATCTAATTTAAAAAGCAAATTGTCAAAACAAATTGCTGCACTGTAATTAGTTTAGTTTTATTTAAATTATAATAAGGCGCTCAATCTAATGATTGAGCGCCTTTTGTATTTAATTATTTTTAAAGTTTACCTATCCAAAAAAAACACCATGTAAATACCGACCTGGGGCAAGTGTGAATGCTCCTGCGATTATAAGAGCTCCAAAATAGAGTAATACCATTTTTCTTTTGTGAGATTTAATATTTCCTTTTTTGATAGCTAATATAGCTGTAGGGACAGTATATATAGTAAGAATACTAAACAAGTGAATCCATTCAAAATGATTCAAAAATTGAGCGCCTACATGTGCAGGAAGAAATAAACTAACTATTGCCGTGAAGAACATCAATGATAAATATATTTTTCCTATCCATCGGTGTTTGGAAGTTCCTTTTTTAATAATGAGCAAATAGGCACCAATAAAAATGCAAGGTGTTACTGTTATTAAATGTATGAACATTAGAATTTTATAGCTGGTCATAAGTTTTATTTTTATTAAACTTATAATGAAACGCTAAGTTGTTTTAAAAATAGTAACTGAATTGATGAATTTTGAGACTGAATAACAATATCTGCGTAATTAATTCTTAAAACTGTCTAATTTTGAGATTTTCCTTTTATCTGAATAAATCCATAAGAAAAAAAAGTATACATGATAAAAATTAAGGAAAGATGTATTCTTCTTAGCGTGTAATAAAAATCCATATCATCATAATTCATAAATTTATAAGTAATTTTTATTGGAATATAACCAATGAAAAATAGTAATAACCCTAAGCTAATCCAAAGAAGTAATTTTTTTGATATAGTAGTATGTTTAAAGTTTGATAAATTTTCTTCAAGATACAGGCATATAAATGCTAGTAATGAAATTGCACCATAGAGATATGCAATCATTTGAGAGTCCATATCAAAGCGTTGAAATATGAGATTTATTAAACAGGTTATACTAAAACCGATGGCAGTAAATAAAACCCATTTTTTATAATCTTTATTTTTAAGGTGTTTCCAGAAGACGTAATAGAAGTAGCTAAAAAATATAATAGTATATATATTGTAAATGAGGGTGTTGTTTTTTAGATAAGCTTCTGTTGGTATAAAAAAAGGATTGTCAATTTCTCCTTTTCTGATTAATCCTCCTAAGTATTCAGTTAATAGTGTATATAATAATAGTATGGGGAAATACTTAAATGGAGTGTCAAAATATTTTCTATAACGATAAAGAGCAAGTAAAAAAGTTAGGGCATATAAATATAGTATTGAATTCTCTATAAAAATGTCATATAATCCAGTCATATATACTTTTAGAGAACCTTTAGCTTGCCTTTCATTTTTACAAAACCATATATAAAGCAGGCATACATAACAAATACTAACCCTACATGTACTTTTGGTAGTATATAATTTAAGTTTTTTGTTTCTATTGTTGTGTAGGTATACATAATATTTAATGGAATGAATCCGATGTGGAATATTAAAAGACCAATACTAATCCAGAATAATAAATTTTTGCTGTATACTTTTTTAGTAAAATCTTCTTTTAAATATAATGTAGTAGCTGTTATTAAAACTATTCCCCCAATAGTATAAGAATACAATTGAGGTTTAGTTATGATATTTATAATTATAGCATTTACTAAAAAGGAAATTAAAAATAGTATTGCTCCAATTAAAATTATATTTCTGCTTCTTTTTGAAGAACAATAATGCCAAAATAAATAATAGAAATAACCATAAAATAAAAGATCATAAATATTATATATTAAAAAATTATAATTAGAATAAAAATCTGTAAAAAAAGGATTTCTATCTGGGTCTACTTTAATAATAAGTCCCAATAGTTCTGTTAGAAAAACATACATTAATAATACAGGAAAGTACTTTAATTTGGTATTAAAGTATTTCGAATATCTAAATATTGATACCAAAGTAGTTATAAAGCTTATTTGGATAAAAAAGTTTAATAGAATAGCTTCTAACAAAATATATTATTTTATTATTAATTGAAATCAGGATCATATGGAGGTGGTCCCATATTACCTTTATTCAAAATCAAGCTTTCATCAGCAAATAATGTACTACTTGTGCTTAATAAGTTTGGAATTATTGAAGCATATGATTTTTTGGCAGTACTTGTAGCTCCCATTCCTTTTTCAGTAAGACCTGGGTAATCACGTATCAAAGCAGCCTCTTTTTTTCCATCAGCTAAATTTTTAATATAAAAACCGTAGTTCATAGAATCAACTTTCATTGTTGGTAAAATAAAGAATGAATTTTGACGAGGGTGTTTTATTTTTTCCTTGTCAGGAAACTCTTTTTTATCAGGATAGGTAGAGAAATAAAATCGAAGGGTTTCAACTTTAACACCAGCTGCTTTAGCTTCTTGCTCTACATAAGCAATGTATGTTTTTATAGTTTCTATATCATAATCACCATAACGAGCAGCCATAAATTTACTTCCGTCTTCATTAGGAGCCTCATTTGCTTCAATCATAGAAACCATTTTTTTTGAGTAATTATTATAAAAGCTTTCAGCTTCTACTATAGGGATAATTTGCTCTGGAGCTTTTACCTCTTCTTCTGTATAAGGGGGTTCTTCATTCTCATGTGGTTTTTGTTGATTATTACAGGCAGTTAGTAAAGAAAAAAGTGAACTGATTACTCCAAAAAGTATTTTGTTTTTCATGGTTGTGTTTTTTTATTAAACAATAAATTAGGTTGCGTTTTAAATGTTTGGGGGCGGTGCATTTAAAATGCAATGTAAATATATTTGAAATTATTGATAAACTTAATATATATTCCTACAACTTATGACATAAATGATAAGAGTTTTACTATAAAATAGTACTAAAATAAAAAAACCCAATAATTTTAATTATTGGGTTTAGATTATTTATTTAATTTTTTTTATTGACTCATAGTCATTAAAAACTCCTCATTATTTTTAGTCTGTTTAATGCGTTGCTCAATAAATTCCATAGCTTCTACAGGGTTCATGTCTGCTAAATATTTACGCATTATCCACATTCTTTGTATGGTAGCTTCGTCTAATAATAAATCATCTCTACGAGTACTTGATGAGGTAAGATCAATAGCAGGGAAAATTCTTCTATTTGATATTTTACGATCTAATTGAAGTTCCATGTTACCTGTTCCTTTAAATTCCTCAAAAATAACCTCGTCCATTTTCGAGCCAGTTTCTGTTAATGCTGTGGCAATAATTGATAATGAACCACCACCTTCTATATTACGAGCAGCACCAAAAAAACGTTTTGGTTTATGTAAAGCATTAGCATCAACACCACCACTTAATACTTTCCCCGAAGCTGGTTGAACAGTATTGTAAGCTCTAGCTAAACGAGTAATCGAATCTAATAAAATCACAACATCATGACCACACTCTACTAGACGTTTTGCTTTTTCTAAAACAATATTAGCTACACGCACGTGCTCAGTAGCTTCTTTATCAAAAGTAGAAGCTACTACCTCGCCACGAACATTTCGTTGCATATCGGTAACTTCTTCTGGTCTTTCATCAATTAATAATATAATTTGATATACCTCTGGATGATTTGCTGCAATACCGTTTGCTATATCTTTCAATAACATGGTTTTACCTGTTTTAGGTTGTGCAACTATCATACCTCTTTGACCTTTTCCTATAGGAGAAAATAAATCAATAATTCTTGTAGAAATACTACTCTGACGATCAGAAAGGTTGAATTTTTCTTGAGGAAATAATGGAGTTAAATGCTCAAATGATACACGATCACGTACAACCTGAGGATCAATACCGTTAATTTTATTTACTTTAATAAGTGGAAAATACTTTTCACCTTCCTTTGGTGGGCGAACATTTCCCAAAACAGTATCTCCAGTTTTTAATCCGAATAAACGAATTTGAGATTGCGAAACATAAATATCATCAGGAGAGGACAAATAATTGTAATCAGATGATCTTAAAAAACCATAACCATCTTGCATTATATCTAATACACCCTCACTTGCAATAATACTATCAAACTCGTATTCCGGTTCTTTGTATCTATTCTTCAAATCCTTGTCAAAGTTATTGTTCTTTTCTTGTTTCTGACGAGGATTGGGTTTGTTATTATTTTGGTTAGGATTTGAATTCGGATTATTGTTCTGATTATTATGAACAGGTGTCTTTTTCTGAAAATCCTTTTTTTGATGAGGAGTATTCGTGTTTTTTTGATGTGGAGTCCTTGTTTCTTTTGGTGTTTCAGAATTTTGATTTTCTGGTTGCGAAACAGGATCCTTAGCTACTACAGGCCTAGGATTAGGTTTGTTTGGCTTATTTTGAACAGGTGTATCTACTTTTTTATCAGCAGGCTTGTCAGTATTTGCTTGAACTCTAGGCTTTTTTGGTCTAGGAGTCTGAGTCTTTGGTTGTTCAGTTTTCTCTGGAGCAGTTTTACTAATTGCTTCTTGAACAACTTTTGGGTTGGCAGCCTGTACATCTAAAATTTGATAAACTAGGTCTAATTTTTTTAAGGTTTTGTACTTTGGTACATTTAAACCATCGGCAATTTCCTGAAGCTCAGGAAGCTTTTTTGATTTTAAATCTGAAATCTCAAACATTAATTGTTAAATAAATTATACGTCTCTGAAAAATTTGAAGTGTATTGTGAATCTAGATATTTGTTGGAACGATGTCCTTGATAAATTTGGTAAGTGTTATTTTGATAACAAGACAAAATTACAAATTATTTTCAATATTTCATTGATATTTCTTAAAAAGGCACTTATTTTGCACTTTGTAATTACTTTTTAACATATGATTCAAAGAATTCAGACCTTATATTTACTTGTAGTGATACTTTTAACTGCCGTTTTACCTTTTTGGGTAAATTTATGGTCTGATGTTAATGGGAATGAAATTTTTGCACAAAACGAAATTTTGATTTCTGTTGCTTTTTTTGCTTCTGCAGCTTTAGCGCTTATAGCAATTTTATTATTTAAGAAAAGACAAAACCAATTTGTTGTGAACAGATTGAATATGATATTAAACCTTTTTTTACTAGGATTTTTCGTTTATCGATCTCTAAATTTATCTGGAGAAACTTCAGTTTCTGAGAAGGGTATTGGGATGCTGATTCCTATTTTTTCTATCGTTTTTCTAGTCTTGGCCAACAAGGCTATTAGAAAGGATGAGGATCTTGTAAAATCTGTTGATCGCTTGCGTTAAACCTAACATCTTAGTAGTATTAGTGCGTTAAACCCGGGGTTGTTCCCGGGTTTTTTAATGTATTCAGTTTATCTTTTTCCTAATTCGATTATCTCTAAATCTTTAATATTTTCTCCATCAATTACAAATTGCAACATTGTTCTTACTTGATGAAAACCATGTGTTCCGCAGGCTCCGGGGTTCATATGTAATAATCCTAGTTTTTTATCCCACATCACTTTTAAAATATGTGAATGACCAGTAATAAATAATTTCGGAGGATTTAATTTAATCTCCTCTCGAATTCTAGGGTTGTATTTGTTCGGATAGCCGCCAATATGAGTAATCCAGACATCAACACCTTCGCACATAAATCTATTGTCAAGTGGGAATTCCATTTGCGCAATATGGTCATCGATATTACCATAAACAGCACGCGTAGGCTTAATTTTTTTTAGAGTATCAGTTACATTTAAGGTTCCTATATCGCCTGCATGCCATATTTCATCAGCTTTTTTTGCATATTTTAGTATAGTGTCGTCAATATGACTATGAGTATCAGAAAGAAGTAAAATTCGAGTCATTTAAAAGTTTTAGCTCTTTTTAAATAAATTTACCGTAGTTAAAAAATAGTGTTAGATACGAATCATTTATCAATTTCATATTTTCTTTACTACCTTTGTTTTTCACAAAAATAAAGTATTTGATTGAGATATTTTGTTGCGTTTTCTTACTTCGGAAAGTACTATCATGGATGGCAAAAACAACCAAATGCAGTTACTGTGCAAGAGGTTTTAGAAGATGCTTTTTCTAAACTTTTAGGTACATCTATTTTGTTAATGGGAGCGGGTAGAACAGATGCCGGAGTTCATGCAAAGCAAATGTACGCTCATTTTGATTTCTCAGAAATTGAAAATAAGAATGAATTAATCTTTCGTTTAAATGCTTTTTTACCCAAAGATATAGCTGTTCAAGATATTTTTGAAACTACTGATGAAGCTCATGCGCGTTTTGATGCAGTTTCTAGAACGTATGAATATTGGATAGTAAAAGAAAAAAATCCATTTTATATAAATCATGCGTATTATGTTAAATATGCCTTAGATGTTCAAAAGATGAACGAGGCAGCAACATTGATGATGACTTTCAATGATTTTGAATGTTTTTCAAAATCAAATACCGATGTTCGAACATTTTTATGTGATATTAAAGAAGCGAAATGGACCGAAAATAATGGAATTTTAGTTTTTACAATTACAGCTGATAGGTTTTTGAGAAACATGGTAAGAGCCATTGTTGGGACTTTGTTAGAAGTTGGTTTAGGTAAAATAAATATAGATACTGTTAAAGGTATTATAAAAAGTAAGGATAGGAGTAATGCAGGTGCTTCAGTGCCTGCAAAAGGTTTATATTTGACAAAGGTTTTATACCCAGAAAGTATAGTTAAAATAGATGGATAATAAATCAGGAAAAGCATTCGACTTTATTTTATTTAAAAGGTTAGTAGCCTATACAAAACCTTATCAAGTCACATTTTATGGTGTTGCAATAGCAGCAATTTTATTGTCTGGCTTTGCAGTTATGACGGCAATTATTGTTGGCGATATTGTTGATGAAGCTATTACACTTAAAAATAGTGAAAAGCTACTTAGTTTGACCATTGCTATGATTGCAGTATTATTAGGTCAAGTAATAAGTCAATTAGGCTTTAATTATTATGCAAATTGGCTGGGAGAATCAGTTATTAAAGATATCAGGATTGATCTTTTTGCTCGTATGATGGGTTTTAAAATGAAATATTTTGATAATTCTTCTATCGGTGTTTTAGTAACTAGAGCAGTAGCAGATATGCAGAGAATTGGAGAAATTTTTAGTCAAGGTTTCTTTGTAATCGTTGCAGATCTTTTAAAAATGGTAGTTGTTGGAGGTGTTATGATTTATCAAAATTGGAAATTAGCATTAATAGTTTTTGCGCTAATGCCAATAATAGCGTATGCAACTCGATTATTTCAAAAAGCAATGAAAATTGCATTTACAGAAGTAAGAGCCGAAGTTTCTAATTTGAATTCATTTGTGCAAGAGCGTATAACAGGAATGAAAATTGTTCATTTGTTTAATCGCGAAGAAATTGAAAAAGAAAAGTTTAGAGAGATCAACGAAAAACATCAAAATGCATGGTTGAAAACCGTTTGGTACAACTCTATATTTTTTCCAATAGCGGAGATTGTATCTTCCATTGCAATAGGATTGATTGTTTGGTATGGCGGACTTTTAAATATTGCGAATGTTGGTCCAAATGAATACGGTTCTATTTTTGCATTTATTTTGCTTTCTGATATGCTTTTTAGACCATTACGCCAAATTGCAGATAAATTTAATACGCTGCAAATGGGAATGGTTGCAGCAAACCGAGTATTTAAAATTTTAGATACAGATAGTCAAATTGAAGATTCAGGTTTAATTGAAAAAACAGCTATAAAAGGAGATATCGAATTCTCAAATGTGCATTTTGGTTATGTAGAGAACGAAGAAGTTCTTCATGGTATATCTTTTAAGGTAAACGCTGGAGAGACTATTGCAATTGTTGGTGCAACCGGAGCTGGAAAATCTACAATTATTAATTTATTGAATAGATTCTATGAAATAAATTCGGGTGTTATCTCAATTGATGGTACGGATATTAAAGATTTTAAACTAGCATCATTACGTTCTAAAATTGCTGTAGTGTTACAAGATGTTTTCTTATTTGCAGATACAATTGCTAATAATATTTCTTTAAAAGAAGAATCAGTAACAATTACTGATATTGAAAATGCTGCAAAGCAAATTGGAGTGCATGATTTTATTGAAAGTTTACCAGGAGGTTACCTTTATAATGTTAAGGAGCGTGGTACAATGCTCTCTAGTGGGCAACGCCAATTAATTGCATTTTTAAGAGCCTATGTAAGTAATCCGAGTATTTTGGTTCTAGATGAAGCTACATCATCTGTAGATACCTATTCTGAGCAATTAATTCAAAAAGCCACAGATAAAATTACAGAAGGTAGAACATCAATAATAATTGCACATCGTTTGGCAACCATCAAAAAAGCAGACAAAATTATTGTCATGGATGCTGGAAAAATAGTTGAAATAGGTAGCCATAAAGAACTTTTGAAAAAAGGAGGTTATTATAATAACCTTTATGTAGCTCAGTTTTTAGCAGAAGAGGTGGCTTAAATTATTATTTAGGTGGTGTAAAATCTGCAATTGTGACCACATCTGTTGCGAAGAATACAATTGTTAAAGCTATTATCATTCCTATAAACCCTAATAGTGTTAAGAAGAAATACAGCATTGATCGAGTAATTAAATATTTGATTTTATAGTCATTCATTTTTTGTAGCACATAAATGCTATAAAGAAATATAAAAAACACAAATGGGATTCCAATTTCAAGATATAGTTCAGGGGAAATCAATAAAATTGCTATGCTAATTGGAAAAGATAATATGCTATATTGAGCCAAAATATAAATAAAAGTAACAAAATACTCAGGTAAATTATAGTTGCCTTTGTTTATGGTAAGATAAGAGGCAATAGCTAAAATTGGAATATAAAGTAAAAAAACAAACGAATTATATTCGAACATGGCTTCCATTATTTTCGCATTGGCAGCTTCATTTTGTCCATTTGATAAACTATTCCAATTTATTTCATCTTTAAAATATTTACGTAAAAAGAATAACAAAATTCCAGACAGCGTTAAAGCTATAGTCATAAAACTGATAGGGTCCATATATTTTTTACGAACTCCCTTAATATAACCACCAATAACAATATTAGGTTTTGTTATTAATTGCCAAAATGTTTTTAAAAATGTATTATCTAAATTAAAAAAGCGTTCCGTTACATCGTTAGCTAAATTTTTAACGCTCATTCTATTCAGAATAATTTTGGCTCCACATTTAGGACAATAAGAATAATCAGTTTTTAGGACAAGACTGCAATTTTTGCACTCCATAAGGCTATAGGTTAGTAGGTAGTAGATTTATAAAAGATCTTCTTTGATCATATTAGAGAGTTCAGCCATATCATTATATAAGATAAATTCTCCATTTTTAATATAGGTAATCATTCCTGTTTCTTCACTAACAACTAGTGCTAATGAATCAGTTTTTTCTGTAATTCCAATTGCAGCTCTATGTCTTAATCCAAAGCGTAACGGAATATTTCGTTCATTAGATACTGGCAAAATTACTCTAGTGGCAATAATATAATTATTTTCAATTATTACAGCGCCATCATGTAATGGACTATTTTTATAAAAAATACTTTCTATAATAGGTTGAGTAATTTCAATATACATTTTATCTCCGCTAGATTTTACAAAATCTAAAGAATTATTTCGTTTAATTACGATGATAGCACCCGTTTTAGTACTACTCATTTTCTCGCAAGCATTTAAAATTACATCAACATCAGTGCCAATAGAAGTAGCTTCGTGTTTTAAGAATTTAAAATGTTTTATAAAATTTTTCTTGTTTGCAAAATTAGTGGAGCCTATCATCAATAAAAATTTTCGTATTTCTTGTTGAAATACAATAATAAGCGCTATTAAACCTACCTGCATAAATCCGCCAATCATACTACTAATCATTTTCATTTCTAATAGTTCGGTAAGTTTCCAAAATCCCCAAACGATAACAATACCAATAAAAATATTAATGGCAACGGTACCTCTAACTAGTTTATATATATAATATAGTAGTATAGCGACAAGGAGAATGTCGATAAGGTCTGTAATCTTAAAATCTAGAAAATTTAAAAAATCCAACTTTGAGGTTTTTGTAAAATTATGAAAAATAGATGAACTAAAAACTAACTATTTTCTGCCTTTAATTGTTTAGTAAGCTGAACGCATTCAAAGGCCTCTTTTACATCATGAACTCTTAAAATGTTTGCTCCTTTTAGTAACGAAATAGTATTTAGTATTGTTGTGCCGTTTAAAGCATTTTTAGCATCTGTTTGTAAAAGTTTATAAATCATAGATTTTCTACTTATACCAACTAAGAGTGGTGCTTTTATAGTTTTAAAGAGTTCCAATTTTTGCATCAATTCATAATTCTGCTCTAAGGTTTTAGCAAATCCAAAACCAGGATCTATTATAATATCATGTATTCCTTTTGAATGGGAATCAGCAATCTTTTCTGAGAAATAATATAAAATATCCGTTAGTAGGTCTTTATAATCAGTATGCTGTTGCATCGTTTGGGGTGTACCTTTCATATGCATCATAATATATGGAACCTGATGTTTTGCTATTACGTCTAACATTTTTAGATCTAAATTTCCTGCAGAAATATCATTAATTATAGCAACTCCATTATAAATAGCTTCTTCTGCTACTTTACTTCTAAAAGTATCTATGGATATTAAAATTTCTGGAAATTCATTAATTAATAGATTTACAATGGGGATTACACGCTTTAATTCCTCTTCTTCTGAAACGTAATCGGCGCCAGGTCTAGAACTATAGGCGCCAAGATCAATAAAAGTCGCTCCATCAGTTATCATTTCTGTTACTTGATTTATAATTGATGTTGTATTTTTATATCTTCCTCCATCAAAAAATGAATCAGGAGTCACATTTAAAATCCCCATAACTTTAGGATTAAATAAATCAATAAGATTTCCTTTACAATTAATGGTCATTTTTATACTAATTAGTTAAGTTTTTATGTAACCGCTTAAGTTTAAAGCGCTATCCTTGAACAATTAAAAATTTTGAACGAAATTTACACAAATTAGAAAGAATACATGCAGGAAACCTCAGAACAATATGATGCCGTAATTACAATTTGTAGAAATTTATTCTCAAAAAAAATGAAAGATTATGGTAGTGCATGGCGAATTTTAAGACTACCTTCTTTGACTGATCAAATTTTCATAAAGGCCCAACGCATTCGAAGTCTTCAACAAAATGCTATTCGTAAAGTAGAAGAAGGCGAGCAGTCAGAATTTATTGGGATTATCAATTATGCTTTAATGGCACTTATTCAAATTGAAAAAGGTATAGCAGATCAACCAGATATAAATACTGAAGAAGCCATTGTGTTATTTGATAAACACGTTGCTATTACTAAAGCATTAATGGAAAACAAGAACCACGATTATGGTGAAGCTTGGCGAGAAATGAGAGTAAGTTCGCTTACCGATTTAATTTTGCAAAAGCTATTGCGTGTTAAACAAATTGAAGATAATAAAGGTAAAACTTTAGTTAGTGAAGGTATTGATGCAAACTATCAAGATATGGTTAACTATGCGGTATTTGCTATGATTCATTTAACACCAAACTCTAAATAATTACATGAAGTACTTAGTTGGTATCAGTAGAATTTTTGTCGGAATCTTATTTATAATCAGTGGTTTTATTAAACTTAATGATCCTGTTGGTTTTTCATTTAAACTTGAAGAATATTTTAGTTTTGGAGTTTTAAATTTGCCTTTTTTTGAACCTCATGCACTAAAAATAGCCATTATAGTTGTTATTCTTGAAGTGCTTTTAGGAGTACTTTTACTCATAGGATTTCGGGTGAAATTTACTGTATGGAGTTTGCTAGTCATGATAATTGGGTTTACATTCCTTACATTTTATTCAGCCTACTTTAATAAAGTTACAGATTGTGGTTGTTTTGGAGATGCTTTAAAATTAACACCATGGCAATCATTTACGAAAGACATTATACTTTTAGTATTAATTATAATTCTGTTTATTGGTAATAAATATATCAAGCCTATTTTTAATGCAAGCATCAATAGAATTCTTACATTAATAGCCGTAATCGCTTGCACTGTTTTTGTATATTATGTATTGAATCATTTACCCGCTATAGATTTTAGGCCTTATAAAATAGGCGCTAATATTGAAGATGGAATGTCTGTACCAGAAGATGCTCCAAAAGCTATTTATGATTATGCTTGGAAGTTTAATATAAACGGAGAAGAAAAAACGATTATTACAAGAGGTGATTATCCTGAAGTAGACGGAGAATACGTAGATGTTGAAACTACTGAGATACAAGAAGGTTATGAACCACCTATTCATGATTTTTCAATTGAAAAAGAAGGTGTAGATATGGCTTCAGAACTTTTGCAAGAATCAAAATTAGTCATGGTTATTGCCTATGATTTAGGGAAAAGTAATTACGAAGCATTTGAAGATGTAAAAAAAGTAACTGAAAAAGCCATTAAAAAAGGGTATAAAGTTATTGGAATGTCTGCTTCTAGTGAAGATTTTACAACCAAATTAAGTAAAGAATACAAGTTGAACTTTGACTTTTATTTTACAGATCAAACTACATTAAAAACAATAGTACGTTCTAATCCAGGAGTTTTAGTTTTAGAGAAAGGTACCATTAAACAAAAAGTTCATTATAACGATTTAGATGAATTAATTTTTGACTAAATAAAGATATTTAACACAAAGACAATCCATTAAAAAATAATAGTAAAATATAAAAAAATGAGAAGCAAAATTGTAGCAGGAAATTGGAAAATGAATAAGAATCTTTCGGAAACGGATGAATTATTAACAGAACTTTCTGCGAAATTGCCAGATACAAAAGCAGAAGTTATGGTAGCACCAACTTTTGTTAATCTTGCAGCAGCAGTTCGTAATTTAGAAACGTCAACGATAGAAGTAATAGCTCAGAATATGCATTTTGCAGAAAATGGTGCTTATACAGGTGAAATTTCTGCGGATATGTTGCTTAGTGTGGGGATTAATACAGTTATAATTGGTCATTCAGAACGTAGAGCCTATTTTGGGGAGACAGATGAAATTCTTGCAAAAAAAGTGGTTACTGCACTTGCTAAAAATATTAGAGTGATGTTCTGCTTTGGGGAAGAATTAGAAGATCGTAAATCAGGAAACCATTTTAAAGTAGTAGAAAGTCAATTAAAAAATGCATTATTTTCTTTAGATGCAAGTGCGTGGAAAAACATTATTTTGGCATATGAGCCTGTTTGGGCTATTGGTACAGGCGAGACAGCGTCGCCAGAACAAGCACAAGAAATGCATGCCTTTATCCGTAAAACTATAACAGATGCATACGATGCTACAATAGCAAATAATGTATCAATTCTTTATGGTGGCAGTGTAAAACCTAATAATGCTGTTGAGATATTTTCTAAGCCAGATGTTGATGGTGGTCTTATCGGAGGAGCAGCATTAATTGCAGATGATTTTATCGCAATTATTAACGCTATATAATCTAACTTTTTTATACTTTTAAAGAGCATCTTAATAGGTGCTCTTTTATTTTAAACACACTATGGAACAAGATAATATCTATATAGAGTATACCTTTAAAGTTGAACCATTACAGCCTGCTTCAGATATATTAATTGCAGAGCTTGGAGAAGTGCTCTTTGAAAGTTTTGTAGAGACCGAAAATGGTGTTTTAGCCTATATTAAAAAAGAGGATTGGTCAGATGATATTTTAAATGAAATATCAATTTTATCAAACTCAAATTTTGATATAGATTATGATTATAAAGAGATTGCACAAGAAAATTGGAATGCTACTTGGGAACAAAATTTTAGTCCTATTCAAGTTGATGAAAAATGTGTTGTTCGAGCTCCTTTTCATGAAAAACCTAATGTTCAATATGATATTGTAATTGAACCAAAAATGAGTTTTGGTACAGGGCATCATGAAACTACACACATGATGTTACAGCATATTCTAAAAGATAATTTTGAAGGACTTTTTGTTTTAGATATGGGAAGCGGAACAGGTGTTCTAGCTATTTTAGCGGCATTAAAAGGTGCTAAAACTATAGATGCGATTGATATAGATAATTGGTGTTATTTAAATGCGAAAGAAAATGTTGAGCGTAATAATTGCAGTCATATAAATGTATATGAAGGTGATGCAAGTTTACTACAAGGCAAAAAATACGATGCTATTATAGCAAACATAAATAGAAATATTCTTTTAGCTGACATTCCAACGTACGTAAATTCTTTAAATGAAAATGGGATCTTATATTTAAGTGGATTTTATTCTGAAGATATTCCAATAATTTCAGAAAAGTGTAATGAGGTTGGTTTAAAGTTTGATTTTAATTTTGAAAAAAATAACTGGGTAGCAGTAAAATATACACTTTAAGTATGCTAAATAGTGTTTTTTAGTTTTAAAGAATTTGTATATTAGTATAAAATTACGTCTATGAGCACTAGAGAAAAGATCTCAGAAGATCTTCTTATAGAAGAAGAAACAGTAAAACAACATGAAATAGTTCTCTTTAATGACGAGGTAAACACATTTGACCACGTTATAGAAACACTAATTGGAGTTTGTGATCATACTCCTGAACAAGCTGAACAATGCTCTATTATTGTTCATCATAATGGTAAGTGTACTGTTAAAACAGGAGAATATGACGACTTAAAGCCTAGGTGCAGTAAACTGCTTGAAGCTGGCTTGAGTGCAGAAATTATTTGATTTATTACTTCTTTTATTTTAGTAGCATTAAAACCAAAGCCTAATTGGTTTTAAAAAAGATAATTATGATTTTTTTCTTCTCTAATTACAAATCATAGTTTTTAATTCTTATATTTTTTTGAAAATCAATAGCAAAAAATAAGTATGAGAAAATATTAATTGTATTTACCAGTTTGATTCTATTTTCTCTCCTTTTTTTAGTATTATTTTTTTGGTTTTGTCACCATAAATAAGTGTAGTTTCGCCTCCATTTTTCGAAAAAACACTAATTTTTTTTAAAGCTTTATTTTCCCATTGCATAGAAATCTCAAATCCACCTCTAGCACAAATTCCTTTTACAGAACCATTACTCCAAGCATCTGGTATGGCGGGGAGTAGCCTAATTTCATTTTCGTTAGATTGCACGAGCATTTCTGCAACGGCAGCAGCTCCTCCAAAATTTCCATCAATTTGAAAGGGCGGATGTGCATCAAATAAATTCGGATATGTTCCACCACCTTTAGCGTAGTTTGTATTTACACCACTTGGGTCAACATAATTTAATAATTCGCGATACATTTTATACGCATGCTCACCATCCCATAGTCTTGCCCAAAGATTAATGCGCCACCCTTTAGACCATCCAGTTGTATCATCTCCTTTAATTTCAAGAGTTTTTCTAAATGCTTCGGCCAATTCGGGTGTTTTCAAAGGATTAATATGATGGCCAGGAAAAAGTCCGAATAAATGTGATTGGTGTCTATGTTTTGGGTCTTCATCATCCCAATCAAAATACCATTCTTGTAAATTTCCATTTTTGCCTATTTGGTAAGGATATAATTTTGAAAGCGTATTTTCTAATTTAGTTCTAAATTCTGAATCAGTATTTAATATTTTTGAAGCTTCAATAGTAGCATTAAAACATTCTCTAATCATAGCTAAATCTGCAGTACCCCCATACATAGTTGCTCCAATGTAACCATTTGGAGTTATGTATTTGTTTTCAGGTGAAGTTGATGGAGAAGTAATTAAATATCCATTTTTATCTTCAACCAACCATTCTAAACAAAATTGAGCAGCACCTTTCATTATTTCATATCCTTCGTTTTTCAAGAAAGATATATCTTGTGTAAATACATAATGTTCCCAAATATGAGTACTTAGCCAAGTTCCTGCCATATTCCAAGAAGCCCAACTTGGATCTCCGTTGCCAAAATTACCAACAGGATTACTCATTGCCCAAATGTCTGAATTATGTGCAGCAGCCCATCCATTCACCCCATAAAAAGTTTTGGCTGTAATTTCTCCTGTTTTTGAAATGTTTTCTATAAAGCTAAGTAATGGCTTATGCATCTCTGAAAGGTTTGTATTTTCAGCTAGCCAATAGTTTTCTTCAACGTTAATGTTAGTAGTATAATTGCTACTCCATGGAGGACGAATATAAGGATTCCAAATACCTTGTAAATTTGCTGGAACTCCTAAAGTTCTAGAACTACTTATAAGCAAATAACGACCATATTGAAAATATAGAATTTCTAGATTTTTATCTTCTTTTCCTTCCGAATAACGCAATAGCCGTTCATCTGTGGGTAAATTTGGAGCTTCTGTCTTTCCTAAGTTTAAACTCACCCTATTAAAGAATTTTTGATAGTCGTTGATATGCGATTCCTTTAAATTTTTAAACGATTTAGAAAAAGCTTCAGTTAAATTATTAAAAGCAATTTTCTCATCATTTAAACCTTCAGTAGCGGGGTTTTTATTAAAGCCGTTAAAACTGGTAGCGATAGAAACAAATAGTAATGCTTCAGTTCCATTTTTAAGACCAATTGTATTGTCAGTTGTAGTAATATTTCCATCAGTATTTTTAATTTGAACTAATGTTGTAAATCGTGTTCCTTTATGCTCATCAAAAATAATGGGATTATCACTATTTATATAACTTGGATCGGTATGAACTGGTGCATATCCATTTATGTTGAGTACAGAATTACCACTTATCGTTGCTTTATATTTTAACAAGCTTTCAAAATCAATATTAAAATTTAGCATTCCTTTTTTACTAGACTTTAATTTTATAATAATAATTTGATTAGGAGCAGAAACAAAATATTCTCGGGTATATGCTACATCATTTATACTGTAACTAACAATTGAGGTAGCATTAGCGATATCTAGCGCTCTATAATAGTTTGTATATTTTTTTGATTCGGAATGATTAATATGTAATGTGCCTAGTGGTGCAAAAGACTCTGAGAAACTTCCTTGTAGTTTTTTATTTAGACTGTCCGCAAGTTTATAATCTTCATTTTTCAAAGCATCTCTAATAGATGGAACATTTTTATAAGCTTCAGCATTCATGTATGCATTTACGGGTTCTCCAGACCACAAGGTCGCATCATTCAAATAAATTTTATCAGAATCCACTCCTCCAAAAACTGTTACTCCTAGTTTTCCATTACCTAAAACCAAACTTTCCTCAAAATAGTTTGCAGGTTGATTATACCATAATTTATGATCAGATTGACCAGAAACTATCTCAGAAAAACAGAGGCAAATAATAATTAATAAAAAATGTAATGTAATAGTTGATTTCATAATATCATTATTTCCTAAACTAATATTATTAAAATAAACAATTATATATAGAAATGTCTCTAAATAATTAACATAAAATAGAAACTATTTAAATATTATTTTCCTCGATTTGCTGATGGCTCTATATCTGTTAAATCTTTTATTTTAATAGGACTGTCAGACTCAATGCTTTTTCTAGCTGCGATGCCTATTATTGCAGACATCACACCATCGCGACTTCCAGCAGCTCTTTCATAAGGGTCTTTTTCATTCGGAGTTATAAATATTTTATCATGCAAGCGTTTGTCGCCACCACCATGTCCTCCTTTTTCAGTAGGAATTAGAACCTTATCAAAATCATTCCATAATTTATGTACAATAATAGATTCAGAGTTAGCTTCTTCTAATGCATTCTGCTCCATTTCTTTCGCATGCATTTCTGCTTGATCAATACTTGTATTTTTATTGTATGGAATATCTAATGAAGCTTCAATTCTGCCTTCTGTTCCGTTAAATGCTAACCTCCATCCTTCAAATGGGGAGTAGGTTGTTAATGAGTAGTTAACCGTAACATTATTTGCATACTTTATTTGAGCAGACATTTTATCATAAATATCTATTTCTTCTCTAAACAAACAATTATCTCTAATATAACCATCATACTCTTCATTAGCTACATAAAGATCCATAAGATGTTTGTCTTTAGTGATGTCAAAATAAAAATCACAATTGTTTTTATGAGTACAAGTTCTACAATTTTCTCCTCTAAAAGAACTGTTTTTGCCATAGAATTCTAAATCTCCAATTGCAAATACTTCTTTAGGATCAGAGTCTAACCACCAATTTAAAAGATCAAAGTGATGTGTTGCTTTATGCACCCACAGTGAGCCACCTTTATTTTTTTGACCATGCCATCTTCTAAAGTATGATGCGCCATGATAAGTATTTAAATACCAATGAAAATCTACTGATGTAATTTTGCCAATTGTATTATTAGCAAGTAACTCTTTAATTTTTGTACTGTATGGACTCCATCTGTAATTAAAACCGACAATAAGTTTTTTACCAGATTTTCTTTCAGCATTTATAATGTCTTGCGCTTTAATTTCATCAGTGGTTAACGGCTTTTCAGTAAGTACATCAAAACCAGAATTTAAACCTTTAATTATAAATTGATGATGAGTTGCATCAACAGTAGTTACTATAATTAAATCTGGTTTTGTTTTTTTCAACATTTCATCAAAATCGATAAAAGTTGAGCAATTAGTACCTATGTATTCTTTTGCAAAAGCTAATCTCCCAGGATTTATATCACAAAGTCCTACAAATTCTAATATATCTGAATATTCATCAACCAATCTTTTTCCCCAAAAACTACTACCACGTATACCGGTTCCTACTAAAGCAATTTTGAGTTTTTTTGTCAATCCAAAATTAAAAGAGCTAATAGGGAAAGCACTATATGCAGCTAACATACTTATTGATGTTAAAAAATTTCGTCTTGAATTTTCCATGAGTTTAAGTTTAAGTTGGTTATGATATTTAGTTTTAAATTAATTTAAATAGATTTGATAACTATCCTGTACTATCTTGGTTTTTAATTAAAAAACAAAAATTTAGGTTCAATGAATATTTAATTATTTAAAAAGATGTTCAACACATTGAAAGTTATTGATATAAAAAGACCATCAATTTTTAATTGATGGTCTTTTAAGGTTTAAAAGGGTAATTTTTTAAAAAGGGATTAACTATTCTGCCTAGTTTTAATGTGGTAATTTGTCTTTTAAAAGGCCATATATAAATGTTCCAAGCATAGCAGCCATGATAACAATTACCATGCTATAAACACCTGTTCCTAATAAAATATACATAGGGCCAGGACAAGCGCCAGCCAGTGCCCAGCCAAGACCAAAAATGATTCCCCCAAGAATATATCTTGCAATGCTTTTATCTTTAGGAGGGAGGTTTACATAGTCACCCTCTATTGTTTTTATCTTGAATTTTTTAATGAGCCATAAAAATAAAATTCCGAGTAAAACAGCAGAGCCTATAATTCCATACATATGAAAAGATTGAAATTTAAACATTTCAAAAATTCGATACCAAGATACTGCTTCAGATTTTACTAATACAATTCCGAAAAAAATGCCAACTAATAAGAATTTTAAAAATTTCATATTCAAAAAATTAAAGGTAAAATTAAATGTGTCATTATGAGTCCGCCTATAAAAAAGCCTATGACTGCTATTAAAGAAGGTAATTGTAAATTGCTTAAGCCAGTAATAGCATGACCAGAAGTACATCCTCCAGCATATCTAGTTCCAAAACCAACTAAAAATCCAGCGATAATTAAAATTGACATTCCTTTAAGGGTCAAAATATTTTCCCAACTATAAATTTCTGAGGGTAGAATATTTTTTCCAACATCTTCAAAACCAAGTGAATTTAAATCTGTTATGGTATTTTCACTTAGGTTGATAGGTGAACCATCTGATAAAAAATGAACTGCTATAAAGCCACCAATAATTGCACCTAAAACAACCGTTAGGTTCCAACGTTGTGATTTCCAATCAAATTCAAAAAAACTGGCATATTTTCCTGCTCCAACAATAGTGCACATCGTTCGTAAATTTGATGACATACCAAATGTTTTTCCAAATAAAACTAATAAAAGCAATGTTATTGCTATTAAAGGACCAGAAACGTACCACGACCAAGGTTGTACTATAAATTCCATTTAAATTATTTTTGGCAAATATATATTGTAGTCTATAATAACTATGTAATCTTTGTTACATAGAGACAATTTATCTTAAAATATAACAGGATGGAGCAGGACGATAAATAAAAAAATAATATAGATTTTTAACTAAAATTAAGCATAGAGTAAAATTATAATGATGAATAAAAGAAGAAAGCCTTTTAAAATTTTTATTTCTGCAATAGCTATTGCAGGGTTATTGATTTCTTGTAAAGAAACTAAAATTAAAAGTGCAAAGTCTACAGCAAATACTGCAATGCCAACTATTCAAATTTCAGATAATGGACATTATTTTCAGACAGATGATGGTAAACCTTTTTTCTGGTTAGGTGATACAGGTTGGTTAACGTTTAAAAAATTAGATAGAGCATCTATTAAAAAGTATTTTGAAGATAGAAAAGAAAAGGGCTATAATGTAATTCAAATAATGACCTTACATTCTTTAGAAGTTGCTAATTTTTATGGTGATTCAGCACTTGTAGCTAAAGATTTATCAAAACCTTTAGTTAAAGAAGGGCATAATTTTGAAGATAAAAACGCCTATGATTACTGGGATCATATTGATTACGCTTTAGATATAGCTAGAGAAAACGGATTATATTTAGCTATGGTTCCCATTTGGGGATCTGCTATAAAAAGTGGAGAAGTTAGTCTAGCGCAAGCAAAAATATATGCTAATTTTCTAGGAGAAAGGTTTAAAGACAAAGATAATATTATATGGTTGAATGGAGGGGATACTCATGGTGATGAAAACACAGAAATATGGAATGCCATAGGCGAAATTTTAAAAGCTAAGAATCTTAAAAGATTAATCACATTTCATCCTTTTGGTCGTACACAATCGTCTGATAATTTTCATGCTAAAAATTGGTTAGATTTTAATATGTTTCAATCTGGTCATAGAAGATACGATCAAGAAACAGAAGGTAAAGCGTATGCTCAGGATAATTATAAATATGTACGAGAAGATTTTAATTTAAAACCAACCAAACCAACTATTGATGGTGAGCCATCTTACGAAGGCATTCCACAAGGCTTACATGATACATTACAACCCTTATGGCAAGCAAAAGATTTGAGACGATATGGGTATTGGTCTGTTTTTGCTGGAGCAGCTGGTTTTACGTATGGGCATAGCGCTGTAATGCAAATGTATAGTCCAGAAGAAACCAAAGGGGCATATGGAAATACCAAATTATGGACAGATGCGATTAATGATCCTGGAGGAAAACAAATGAGATTCATTAAAGAACTACTCTTAAAGTACCCTTATTTTGAACGGATACCTGATGAAACTCTAATTGCGAATCAAGGCGAAAAATATGATTATTTAGCTGCTATGCGTGGAAAAGAGTATGCTTTAATTTATACTTATACAGGCAGAACGATTGCCGTACATATGAATAAAATTAAAGGGGATATCAGTGAAGCTTCTTGGTATAATCCAAGAAATGGAAAAACTACACCTATAGGAGTATTTAAAAATAAAGGGGTTCTAGAATTTAAAGCTTTAGGAAAAATAGAAGATGGAAATGATTGGGTACTTCAATTAATTTCGAAACAATAGAATTCAATAAAGACTAAATAGCTTGTTTTAAAATTAAAAAGTAAAATTAGTTTAATTTTAAAATCAAATAAAAGTATTTTTAGTCTATCATCAAAGTTCTTGACTTGAAATTATATAATGAACTTGTTTAAACGAGTTTGTTAAGTAAGAATCATTAAAATAAATTCATGAAATTCAGCTTAAAAAATAAAACAGCAATAGTTACTGGTGGTGGCAGTGGAATTGGTAAAGCAATATCAAAAACATTAGCTGCTCAAGGCGCTTCCATTCATATATTAGAATTAAATGTTGATCATGCAAATACCACTAAAAGTGAAATTGAAGAAAATGGAGGTCTTGCCGAAGTACATCAATGTAATGTATCAAAACAAGAGGAGGTTCTTAAAGTAGTTCATACTATTTCTGAAAAGGGACCTATTCATATCTTAATCAATAATGCAGGTATTGCACATATAGGCAATGTAGAAAATACCTCAGAATCAGATTTTGATCGGGTCTACAATGTAAACGTAAAAGGAGTTTATAACTGTATTTTTGGTGTTATTCCTTATATGAAAAAAAGCGGAGGGGTTATCCTAAATATGGCATCTATAGCATCTTCAGTAGGTATTTCTGATAGGTTTGCCTATTCCATGTCTAAAGGAGCTACACTGACTATGACTTATTCTGTGGCTAAAGATTATATTGCTGAAGGAATTAGATGTAACTGTATTTCTCCAGCACGAATTCACACTCCTTTTGTAGACGGATTTCTAAAAGATAATTATCCAGGAAAAGAAGCAGAAATGTTTGAAAAACTATCTAAAACCCAGCCTATTGGACGTATGGGGCTTCCCCAAGAAGTAGCAAATTTAGCCTTATATTTATGTTCGGATGAAGCTGCTTTTATTACAGGAACGGACTTTCCTATAGATGGTGGATTTATAAAATTAAATGGTTAACACACGAGTAAATAATTGCAAATAAAATTTGAAAACACATGAAGCTTATACGATTTGGAGAGGTAGGTAAAGAAAAACCAGGTGTACAATTATCAAACGGAAATAAAATAGAAATTTCAAATTTTGGAGAAGATTATACAGAACAATTTTTTGAAACGGATGGTATTGAAAGATTAAAAGAATGGTTAAAAACTAATGAATCATCTTGTGCTTCCATCTCAGATGCTGCAAGACTTGGATCTCCTATTTGTCGTCCTTCAAAATTGGTTTGCATCGGTTTAAATTATGCAAAACATGCTGCGGAATCGGGGATGACTCTTCCAAAAGAGCCTGTATTGTTCTTTAAGTCTACAACCGCTATTGTTGGTCCAAATGATGATGTAATCATTCCTAAGGGTAGTACTAAAACAGATTGGGAAGTTGAACTAGCAGTGGTGATAGGTAAAAAAACTTCTTATGTCTCTGAGGAAGACGTTATGGAGCATATTGCAGGATATGTTTTGCATAACGATATAAGTGAACGTGCTTTTCAAATTGAAAAGGAAGGGCAATGGTGTAAAGGTAAGGGTTGCGATACATTTGCACCTCTTGGACCATTTTTAGCTACAAAAGACGAAATTGAAGATCCTAATAATTTAGACCTTTGGTTGAAGTTGAATGGTGAAATGATGCAAAACAGCACCACCTCCGATTTTGTATTTAATATACAAGAATCCATTAGCTATATAAGTCAGTTTATGACATTACTCCCTGGCGACGTTATCTCTACGGGAACTCCTTTTGGAGTTGGTTTAGGTTTAAAACCGCCCATGTATTTAAAGCCCGGCGATATCATGGAATTAGGTGTTGAAGGGTTGGGTATTTCAAGACAAAAAGTGATTGCTTACTCAGAAAAATGATTATAGATAGTCATCAACATTTTTGGCAATACGATCCTTTACGACATTCTTGGATCGCAGATGATATGGCTACTATTCGAAAAAATTTTATGCCGTCTGATATAAAAATGGTGTATTCCGATAATGCTATTGATGGTTGTGTAGCGGTACAAGTAGATCAAACTCTAGAAGAAACAGATTTTCTTTTAAAATTATCAAATGAAAACGATTTTATTAAAGGAGTTGTTGGCTGGGTTGATTTAAGAGATGCTGCTATTGAAATGCAATTGGAAGCTTATATAGATAAAAAAAAACTTAAGGGTTTTAGGCATATAGTTCAGGGAGAAGCAGATCCTAATTTTTTACTTCGCCCTAATTTTTTAACAGGTATTTCTTTACTAGAAAAATTTAACTATACTTACGATATTTTGGTTTATCCTTATCAATTAGGTGCAGTTTTAGAGTTTGTAAAACAATTTCCAAATCAGAAATTTGTAATTAACCATATTGGAAAGCCATATATAAAAGATGGTTTTTATGATGGATGGGCAGTTTTAATGAAAGAAATAGCAAAATATGAAAATGTAGTGTGTAAATTTTCTGGAATGATAACTGAGGCAGATTATAAGTTTTGGACTCCCAATCAGATACATCCATACATGGATTTAATTTTGAATACATTTGGCGCAAAGCGTATACTATTTGGTTCTAATTGGCCCGTATGCTTGGTAGCAGGGAGTTATTCTAAAGTAAAAAGCTTGTCAATTAATTTTATTTCAAAACTAAGTGTTGATGAGCAAAGACAAATAATGGGTGCTAATGCAATAAGATTTTATAATCTTTAATATGGATTTACATTTAAAAAATAAGGTAGTTGTCGTAACAGGTGCCGCAGGTATAAAAGGAAGCATAGGAGAAACTATAGTTCAGTGTTTAGCAAATGAAGGTGCTATCCCAGTAATTGTATGCAGAAATGATAGAGGGTATGGTTATGAAAAAGAATTAAAGGAAAGAGGAATTGATGCACTTTTCGTAAAAACTGACTTGACAGAACCTATTCAAATTGAAAATGCAGTAAAAAGTATTGTAGAAAAATATGGTCGCATAGACGCATTAATAAATAATGTTGGTGTTAATGATGGAGTAGGATTAGATGCTACAATGGAAGATTTTATGAATTCATTAAAATTGAATTTGGTAAGCTTCTTTGCGATGACAAAATACTGTTTGCCATATATTAAAAAAGCTAAAGGAACTATTTTAAACATAGGTTCTAAAGTAAGTCTTACAGGGCAAGGAAGAACTTCTGGATATGCGGCTTCAAAAGGAGGTGTTCTTGGTTTAACTCGTGAATGGGCTGTAGATTTAATTAAAGATAATATTCGTGTAAATGCCATCATTATAGCAGAAAGTTGGACGCCAGCATACGACACATGGATAAAGACATTGGAAAATGGAGAAGAGAAACTAAAATCTATAGTAAAGAAAATTCCATTAGAAAATAGAATGACAGCACCACAAGAAATAGCAGATGCTTGTTTGTTTACTATTTCTGATAGATCATCACATACAACAGGTCAATTTATTATAATTGATGGAGGATATGTGCATCTAGATCGCTCTTTATTAACTGAATAATGAGTTAATTGAGCTAAATCTTATTTTTGATGAAAACAACAAAAAAGTATTGTTTTTTTTGCGATTTGAAAGATGATCCTATTCTTATTGCTGAGTATATAGAGCATCACAAAAATGTATGGCCTGAAATATTAGAAAATATTGAGGATGCTGGTATTGAAAATATGGAAATCTATATAAAAAGTAATAGATTATTTATGATTATTGAAGTGAATGAGACATTTTCATTAGAGAAAAAGAAAAGCTTGGATAAAAGTAATTCAAAAGTGCAAGAGTGGGAGGCCTTAATGTGGAAATACCAACAAGTAGTTCCAGCAGCAAAAGAGGGTGAGAAATGGCTGCTTTTAGATCAAATATTCAAATTTAGCATATAAAAAAAGCCTTTAATTTTAAATTAAAGGCTTTTTAAATTTCTATCTATTATGATAAATAAATATAAAGTGCAACCACAATACCACAAATAGTAAAACCAACAGGTTTTAAGTATTTCCATGTTGTAATATCTACTTGGTTTGTATACACCTGAACATAATCGGTTTCACGAGGTTTAAAATAACTAATTGTAAACATAATTAGTAAAGCTAAAACAAAAATGATACCCATAAGATGTAAGAAGTGTGGAAAATAAATACCTGATTCTACAAAAATTGGTTTAATAATATATAATGAAATTAAGTAAATAATTACACTAAAAACAATTGCGATGTTTGCTGCTTTTCCTGTAACACGTTTAGAAAAAATACCGACAATAATTATAGCTAAAATCGGCACGCTATAAGATCCGTTTAATTCTTGTAGATAGGTGAATATCCCGCCTTCAACGCCATATAACAAAGGTGCAATTGCCATTGAGAATACACCCAAAAGAATACCGAAAATTTTCCCTGCTTTAACTGTTTGAGATTCAGAAGCATTTTTATTTATGTACTCTTTATAGAAATCTAATCCAAATAGAGTAACCGAACTGTTTAAAGCACTATTGAAAGAACTTAAGATGGCTCCAAATAAGACTGCTGCAAAAAAACCAACAAAGGCTGTAGGTAATACTTTTTTAACTAACATCGGATAAGCTTCATCAGCATTTGCTAAATCACCATTAAAAATATAAAAAGCAATGATACCAGGAAGAACTACGATAATTGGTCCGAGTATTTTAAAAAACGCAGCTAAACATAATCCTTTTTGACCTTCAACTAAATTTTTCGCACCAAGTGCTCTTTGTATAATTGCTTGATTGGTTCCCCAATAGTAGAAATTTACAATAATCATTCCAGTAAAAAGAGTCCAAAAGGGTACAGATGAATCAGGACCTCCAGTAATGACAAATTTCTCAGGAATTGCTGTTGTTAACGTATTTAAACCATCAAGTACATTACCATCACCAATATACATTAAACCAAATACAGGAATTAGCGTCCCTCCAATTAGTAAACCTATGGCATTGATAGAATCTGAAACTGCAACGGCTTTTAATCCTCCAAAAATCGCATAAACACCACCTATAAGTCCGATAGCCCATACTGTAACCCATAATGCTGCAACTGGTCCAACTCCTAATGATTCAGGAATGTCGAACATTGTATTTATAGCTAATGCCCCAGAGTACAATACTGTTGGTAGCATTGATATTCCATAACCTAATAAGAATAATAATGAAACAATCGTTTTTGTGGTTTTACCATATCTATTTTCTAAAAATTGAGGAATTGTAGTAATTCCACTTTTAAGATATTTTGGAAGTAAAACAAATGCTGTAAAAATCATTGCAATTGCAGCAACAACCTCGTATGCTATAATTGGAAGACCATCAGCGAAGGCTACTCCATTTGCGCCAATAATTTGTTCAGTAGATAAATTTGTAAGCAATAAAGAGCCTGCAATTACTGGTCCAGTAAGACTCCGCCCTCCTAAAAAATAGCCATCTGAAGAATTTTCATCAGTTTTACGTGTAGATAAATACGCAATAATTGCTACTAATAAAGTAAATCCTACAAAAGAAAGAATTCCCATAATATAATTTTAAAAGTTAATTTCTAAATAAAAATGTAATAATAACACTTATTATTATTTTTTCACGTAAAATTTAAAGGATGTTTTTGAATTATATACTTTTCCAGGCTCTAAAATTGTAGAAGGAAAATCTTTTTGATTTGGCGAATCAGGATAATGTTGTGTTTCTAGACAAAATCCAGATCTATGTGCATAGGTTCCTCCGTTTTTACTTGTAAGGGTACCATCTAAAAAATTTCCAGAATAGAATTGAATTCCCGGTTCATCGGTAGCAACTTCTAATACTCTGCCACTTATAGGATCATAAGCTTTTGCAGCATAGCGCATACCTGTATTTTGATCATTAAGTACCCAACAATGGTCAAAACCCAATCCTTTTTTTAATTGATCATTGGCAACTTCAATATCTTTACCGATAGTCTTCATCGTTCTAAAATCAAAAGGAGTGCCTTCAACGGTAGCAAGTTCTCCAGTAGGAATTAAAGTTTGGTTTACAGGAATATAAGTATCAGCATTAATTTCTACTTCTTGATCTAAAATAGATTTAGAAAAATCTCCTGAAAGATTAAAATAAGAATGCTGAGTTAGGTTTACTACCGTAGTTTTATCTGTAGTTGCTTTATAAGCAATGGCTAAAGTATTGTCGTTCTTTAAGGTGTATGTTACGGTAACTTCAAGATTACCAGGATACCCTTCTTCCATATCTTTACTTAAATAAGATAATATTAAAGAAACAGAATCATCATCGGTTTCTTCAGAAGCATTCCATACTACCTTATCAAAACCTTTTAAGCCACCATGTAAATGGTTTTCACCATCGTTAGTAGCTAAAGTATAGGTAGTTCCATCAATAGTGAATTTACCTTTTGCAATTCGATTACCATATCGGCCAATAATTGCGCCAAAATAAGGACTGCTTTTAATGTATTGATCAAGAGAATTATAGCCTAAAACGATGTCTTCAGAAACACCATCTTTATTGGGTGTTTTAAGAGATGTAATAATACCGCCATAGGTCATGATATTAATTTCAATACCATCCGTATTTTTCAAAGTATATAAAGCTACTTTCTCTTTTTCAGGAGTTTCACCGAAATCATGTTTTTCGATAGTCACATTTTTTGTAACTATGGTTTCGGTTTTTACAGCTTCTTTTTTCTTTTCTGGTTTACATTGTAAGTTTAGAATAGAAAAAAATACTAAGGCTAATCCGTAAGTACATCGTTTTAAATACTTCATATTTTTATAATTAATTGATTAAAGACCATGTTGAAAAAGGTGATAATAGGCTTCATTTGAGTTGATTTTATCTTTAAAGTCTCTTACTGTAGTTTTTTCATCGATGACCAACAGTTCTATACCCGCAATTTCAGCAAAATCTTCCATAAACTCGGTAGTTATACTTTGACTATAAACAGTATGGTGTGCACCTCCTGCTAAAATCCAAGTTGTTGCAGCAATATCTAAATTTGGTTTAGCATCCCATAAAACTCTTGCAACAGGCAAATTAGGTAAATCGGCCATGGGTGTTACCGCTTCAACTTCGTTAATAATAAGCCTAAATCTGTTACCCATATCTACTAAAGAAGCATTTATGGCATCACCAGAAGGAGAATTAAATACTAAACGAACTGGGTCTTCTTTTCCGCCAATCCCTAACGGATGAACTTCGCATGAAGCTTTAGCATCAGCAATTGATGGGCAAATTTCTAGCATGTGAGAACCTAATACATATGCTTTTTCAGGACCAAAATGATAGGTGTAATCTTCCATAAATGAAGTGCCACCTTCTAATCCAATGGACATTACTTTCATAACTCTTAGTAAAGCTGCCGTTTTCCAATCTCCTTCACCACCAAAACCATAACCATCAGCCATTAAGCGCTGTGTTGCTATACCAGGTAACTGTTTAAGTTCACCTAAATTTTCAAAAGTATCCGTAAAAGCTTTAAAACCTCCTTCTTCTAAAAAGGCTCTAAGACCAAGTTCAATCTTAGCTGCATCTATTAATGAAGCTCTTTGATTACCATCTTTTTGTAATGATGGAGATAAATTATAAGTAGCTTCATATTCTTCGAGTAAGGTATTAAGTTGCAAATCGGTAACCTTATTAATATGCTTTACAATATCAGAAGAATCATATCCGTTTACGGAAAATCCAAAACGCATTTGAGCTTGAACTTTATCGCCATCTGTAACAGCAACTTCTCTCATATTGTCTCCAAACCTAGCGACCTTTAAATGTTGCATTTCATCCCACCCAAGTACTACGCGAGACCAAACGCCTAATTTTTTTTTAACGCCATCTTCTTTCCAATGTCCAACAACTACTTTTCTTTTTTTACGCATTCTTGACATCATGAATCCAAATTCACGATCCCCATGCGCTGATTGATTCAGGTTCATAAAATCCATATTAATGCTTTTCCATGGAATTTCAGCGTTAAATTGGGTATGTAAATGGCAAAGTGGCTTTGTTAAAATGGTTAGTCCGTTAATCCACATTTTTGCAGGAGAAAAAGTATGCATCCATGTGATGATACCGATACAATTATTATCAGCACTTGCAGTAATACAAGCATTTGTTATTTCTGCGGGCGTAGTTACTATAGGCTTACAAACAATTGTAACGGGAATATGTGAAGATTTGTTTAGTCCTTCAACAATTTGTTTTGAGTTAGCAGTTACTTGTTTTAGTGTTTCTTCACCGTATAAATGTTGGCTTCCTGTTATAAACCAAATCTCTTTTTTTGTTATATCAATCATTGTATACTATAAATATATTTACTTTTTTTTAATGTCTTATTGACCGTAATAAGCATTTTTACCATGCTTACGTTCGTAATGTTTTTTAATTAATGAATCTTTTAATCTTGGGGCATCTGGATTTATTTGTAGTGTTAAATAAGCCATTTTAGCTATTTCTTCAAGCACTCTACTATTATACACTGCTTTTGCAGCATTTTTTCCCCATGCAAAAGGACCGTGATTACCAATTAGAATCATTTCAACTTCTTCATAAGACATTTTTTTTTCTTTAAAACAATCTAAAATTTGAATACCAGTATTATGTTCATAGTTTCCTTCAATCAGGTGATCGCTCATGGGTGTAGCACAGGGAATATCAACGGTTAAATGGTCAGCATGTGTTGTTCCAAAAATAGGAATGTCTTTTTGTGCTTGTGCCCAAGCAACAGAATAAGTTGCATGTGTGTGAGCAATACCACCAATATTTTCCCAATTTTTATATAAAAAAGAGTGAGTTTTAGTATCAGAAGATGGTCGCATAGTACCTTCAATAATAGTATTGTCAAAATCAAGAATAACTATATCTTCAGGTTGTAAAAGCTCATAAGGTACGCCACTCGGTTTTATAGCAAATACACTATTTTTTCTATCTACAGCACTCACATTTCCAAAAGTATAAACTACTAAATTCAATGCATTTAACTGCATATTGGCTTCATAACATTCTCTTTTTAATTCTTTGTATTTAGAACTCATTGCAAACTACTTTTTAGTATTTTTCTCAATAAAATTACATAATTTGGTATACTCTTCCATAAGTGGATTGTAGCTTGTTATTATTTGAGACTGAGGAAAATACTCTGCTTCAAAATTACTCCCCATTTTTTTACTAGCTTCAATTACATTAGGGTATAAACCAGCAGCTACTGCAGCATAAATGGCGGCACCTAAAGCAGGTGCTTGATCAGATTCAGCAACTTTTATAGGTCGATTTAATACGTTTGCTAATGTTTGCATAATAAAGGGAGATTTTCGAGCAACTCCACCAATACCAATTACACTATTTATTTTTACACCTTCCTCTTCAAAACGATCTACTATTTTTTTAGAACCAAAACAAATGGCATTAACTAAAGCTTTAAAAATGTGTGGTGCCTTACTTCCTAAAGAAAGATTAGAAATGGCACTCTTTAATTCTTGATTCGCATCTGGTGTTCTTCTACCATTAATCCAATCTAAAGCTATAGGAATACTTTCTGATATAGAAATATGTTCAGCTTGTTCTGAAAGTTTTTTAATAAAATTAGCTTCTATTTCCTCTTTTAATTGTTCTTTTTGTTCAATACTTAACACTGATGAAGTTAAAACTAGATTATCGATAGGCCATGAGAGCATATCTTTATACCAAGCTAATAAATCGCCAAAAGCAGATTGTCCAGCTTCAAGACCTATATAATTTGGAATTACGGAGCCATCAACTTGCCCACATATTCCTTTTATTGTTTTATTATTAATAATATTTGATGGCGAAACCATTATATCACAAGTAGAAGTACCCATTACTCTTACTAAAACATTCTCATCAATTTTAGCGCCTACTGCTCCAGCATGCGCATCGAAAGTTCCCACAGCAACAACTGTACTTGTTGTTAAACCAAGTTTTTCTGCCCATTCTTCACTTAAATTGCCTGCAACTTCGTCAGATGTGTGGGTATTCGTGTAGAGGTTGTTTTTGAGTTGTGATAAGTAAGGGTCTAATTGATTTAAAAATTTGGTATCAGGTAAACCATCCCAGTTTTCATGCCACATAGCTTTATGTCCAGCGGCACATCTACTTCTTTTAAACGATTTTAAATTCTTATTATCAATAAGTAGATAGGTCATTAAATCGCAATGTTCCATCCAAGTATGCGCAGCATTCTTAACTTTTTCATCTACTCTCGCAATATGTAATATTTTTGCCCAAAACCATTCTGACGAATAAATTCCACCTTCAAATTTTGTAAAATCTTCACCTCCCCAACTTTTAGCAAGCTCGTTGATTTCATTTGCTTCTTTTATAGCAGTGTGATCTTTCCAAAGTACCATCATCGCATTTGGATTTTCTTGAAAGCCATTTACAAGTGCTAAGGGAGTACCATCTTTGGCTAATGGCACGGGTGATGAGCCTGTGGTGTCAATACAAATAGCTTTTATTGATTTTGGATCTACTTTACTTTTACGTACAATTGCTTTTATAGTAAGCTCTAATCCTTCGATATGATCTAAAGGATGTTGTCTAAATTGGTTAATTGTTGCGTTGCAAAAATCTCCTTTTTTCCATCGTGAATACCAATGAACTTCTGATGCTATTTCATTTCCATTTTCCGAATCGATTAATACTGCTCGAACAGAATCCGAGCCATAATCTAATCCTATTACATGACTTTTCATTCAATAAACTTTGAGGAGCTAATATAATATAAAATTATATAAGTGTAAAAAAAACACTTTATAATGTGATTTTTTTTATTAAATTGGTCTTTAAAAGCATATATGCCATTGAATAGCTATAGTAAAGCAGATAAAATTCTTTTAGCAGTTGATTGTATAATTTTTGGTTTTGATCAAGGCGATTTAAAAATTTTACTTATAAAAAGAGATTTTGAACCCGAACTAGGGAAGTGGTCTTTAATGGGGGGATTTTTGAAAAACGAAGAAAACTTGGATGAAGCTGCTATTCGAATTTTGCACCATCTTACAGGTTTACGTAATATTTATATGGAGCAATTGTACACATTTAGTAAAATTGATAGAGATCCAGCTGAAAGAACATTATCAGTAGCTTACTATGCATTAATTGATATCGATTTGCATGACAAAGAGCTTGTGCAAAAAAATTCAGCGAAATGGTTTAGCTTAGATAAAGCACCGAGCTTAATTTTTGACCACAATAGAATGGTAGAAAGGGCTATTGCAAGACTAAAAAGAAGAGCGTTAAATAAGCCAATTGGATTTGAATTATTGCCACCAAAATTCACCATGCGACAATTACAAAAGCTCTATGAAGCAATTTTGGATAAAAAATTAGATAAGCGAAATTTTATCAATAAAATTAATTCGTTAGGTATTTTAGTAAGAACAAATGAAAAGGATATGTCTGTATCAAAAAAAGGAGCCTATCTGTATACATTTGATAAAGAAAAATATGATGAGAAAGTTCAAGAAGGTTTCAATTTTAAAATTTAAGATTTTAAACTTTAACTAATAATTTTGATGATTTTCTATAGATCATTTCAGTAGGAATTACTTGAGTTACATAATCCTTTTCTTTTTTTGATACTATTCTTTTTATTAAAGTAGAAACTGCAATTTCACCTAATTTCATCCCATGCTGGTTAATTGTAGTGAGAGGAGGATTACTGTTTTCAGATAAAATACCATCTGTAAAACCAATTATTGAGATTTGCTCAGGAATTTTATATCCTTTACTGATTACATGGTTCATAGAAAATATTGCAGATAGTTCATCAGCCGCCAAAATGCCATCAGGTGTATCATTATCTAAACAATGTTCTAACTCATTTTTTAAATTTGTGTGGCTTGTATAATTTATAAACTTTGGGTCGTTAACTTTTAAATAATGACTTTTAATAGCCTCACTATAACCATTTGCTCTTTCAATGCCAACATTTGTGGTACTTATAGGTGAGACAAATAATATTTTTTTGCAAGACGCATCTAAAAGATATTTAGTAGCATTATAGGCAGATTCAAAATCATTAATAACAATTTTATCACATTTAACCTCATTAGATGTTCTATCGAACATAACGACTGGTAAACCATTTTTAATTACTTCATTAATGTGTTTGTAATTATTTTTTAACTGAGTTTCTTTTGAAAGTGAAACTATAAAACCATCAACACTTCCCGCAGCAAGCATTTGAATACTTTTTGCTTCTTTTTTATATGATTCATCAGAAATACAGGTAATAATATTATACCCTTTTTTAGTGACCTCACGTTCAATTCCTGCTAATACTTTAGCAAAAAAGTGAGATAAAATATTCGGGATTATTACTCCTATTGTCTTCGTTTTTTTAGATTTAAGACTTTGAGCCATTACATTAGGAGTGTAATTATAAAATTTGGCTAATTCTTTTATTTTTTTCTTAGTTTCTTTACTTATTTCATGATTATCAGATAATGCTTTAGAAATTGTAGAAACAGAAAAATTAGATATGGCAGCTAGCTGTTTTAAAGTGATTTTTTTATTCATATCTAATTAATTTTCTATTATAAATTACGATAATGAACACTACTTAATTCTCTCAAGCTGTTAGCTGCTTGTTCTGCAGTTATATCTCTTTGAGGATCCGCAAACATTTCATAGCCTACCATAAATTTTTTCACGGTAGCTGATCGTAATAATGGAGGGTAAAAAGACATGTGAAAATGCCATTCTATATGCTCATTATTATCTGTTGGCGCTTGATGAATACCTGCAGAGTATGGGAAACTTGTACTAAATAGGTTATCATATTTAGTAGTTAATTCTTTAATAATTTTAGCAAATGAAACTTTTTCATCTGTATTTAATAAAGATATATTCTGAATATGTCTTTTAGGTATTATCATAGTTTCATAAGGCCAAACTGCCCAAAAAGGGACTAATGCAACAAAATGATTATTTTCAATAATTATTCTTTCTTTTGATGCTAATTCCTGTTCAAGATAGTCTAAAAGTAGACTTTTTTTATTTTTGTTCCAATAAGAAATGAATTTTTTTGATTTTTTTACAATCTCTTGAGGTATAGATTCTTGAGCCCATATTTGTCCATGTGGATGTGGGTTGCTACAGCCCATTGTATCACCCTTATTTTCAAAAATTTGAACATGGTTAACAAAAGGTAAAGCTCCTAATTCATTATATTCTTTTTGCCATAAAGTAATAACATCTGTTATTTTGTCTTCTTTCATTAATGGCAGCGTCAAAGAATGATTAGGAGAAAAACAAACCACTTTACAGATACCTTTCTCTGATTTTGCTTGTAAAAGATTATCGTTTAAATTACTTGTTGGAACCTCAGATAAAAGAGCAGAAAAATCGTTAATAAAAGAATATGCTGAAGTGTATTTTGGGTTTTCTTTACCTCCCATTCTTGTGTTAGTAGGGCATAGATAACAATTTTCATCATATGAGTTTTTTATCGGTTCAACAGCTTTTTCAACCTTACCTTGCCATGGTCTTTTTGTTCTATGTGGAGAAACTAAGACCCATTCGCCTGTTAATATGTTAAGTCTTCTATGCGGATTCTCATTTAATGTTGCTTCCATTTTTATTTTTTTATTGATGTCCCAGTATCGGGCATTGCGATATAGGCATCTAATTTTATATTAAATTTTTTAAAATATGCCAATGACACTTCTTCAATATATTTATCTATAGCATTTTCTTGTATTAAGTTTATGGTACAGCCACCAAAGCCTCCCCCCATCATTCTAGATCCTAATATATAATTTTTGTCTTCAGAATAAGTAACTAAAAAGTCTAATTCATGGCAACTTACTTCATATTTGTATTGAAGTCCATAATGAGATTCATACATGAGTTTTCCAAACGCAGTCAGGTTATTATTCTTTAATGCATCTGTAGCTTCTAACACTCGTTTATTTTCTTCTAAAACATAAGAACACCTATTGTATATAGTAGGACTCAAATTATGTTTTGATTCTTCAAGCATTTCATTTGTTACATCTCTTAATGAGTTTATATGTGGATGATTTTCTTTTATAATAGTAACGCCACTAATACATTCATTAAGTCGTGTATTGTACTCACTGTCTGCAAGACTATGTGAAATATTGGTATTTAATAAAAGTAGTTTACAATCATTAAGGTTTAACGGAATGTATTTAGATTCTAGATTTTTACAATCCAATAAAATCACAAAATCAGATTTACTCATAACAGATGCGTACTGATCCATGATGCCACATTTAGTGCCAACAAAATTGTGTTCTGCAGCTCTTGATAAAACAACAATTTCTTCTTTTGAGATTTGAAGATTAAATAATTCATTAAGTCCAAAAGCTAATCCACATTCTAATGCGGCAGAAGAACTTAATCCAGAACCGATAGGCAACTTACTCTCAATAATACAATCAAAGCCACCTAATTTATTAGTAAGTTTAGAAATTTCACTTACTACGCCTAATATATAATTTTCCCAAGTTGTTGAACTTTGCTTTACATTACTAAGAGAAAAGGATAGTTTTTTTTTAGTATCTAGACTAAAAATAGTACACGTCGATGAAGAATTATTTTTTCGTAATTTCAGCGTAATTTTTTTGTCGATTGCTGTTGGAAGCACATACCCTAAATTATAATCGGTATGTTCTCCTATTAAGTTTATTCTACCCGGAGATTCTATAATTAAGTCGGGAATAAAATTGTCAATAAAGTTCATAGGTAAGAAATATTTAAGCAAATATAATAAATGTATTTATTACGCTTATTATATTTAATGAAATAACTAATTTTAAGTTTGGAAGAAAATAAATACGAAGAAGCAAAAAAGATTTTTGTAGCAGTAGATTGCATCATCTTTGGATTTGATGACGGGGTATTAAAACTACTGGTATTTAATAGGCGAGTAGAACCATTAAAAGGATCTTGGTCTTTAATTGGGAGCTTTGTAGCGCCTAATGAATCAGCGCAGGAAGCTGGTAAAAGAGTACTTTATGAAATAACAGGTCTACATGACATTTTCATGGAAGAGCTTAAAACATATACCGATGTAGAACGCGATCCTGGAGCGCGTTGTATTTCAATAGGGCAGTACGCACTTATTAGATTAGATAATCAAAATAAAAAACTAGCAGCTGCTTATGGAGCCAATTGGTATGAGGTTTCTAAATTACCTAATCTAGTATTAGATCACAATCAAATGGTGATTGATGCTTTGCAACGGTTAAGAAATATGGCACAATTTTATCCTATTGGCTTAGAATTGCTTCCTAAAAAATTTACTATACCACAATTACAATCGCTCTACGAAGAAATATTTCAAAAGAAATTTGATAGTAGAAATTTTAGAAAAAAGCTTTTATCATTAAATATTCTAATCCAATTAAAAGAGAAAGATAAATCTAATTCTAAAAAAGGAGCTTTTTTATATGAATTTGATTATGCAAAATATAGAAAACTAAAAAATAAAGGCTTTAGCTTTTCATTATTTAAAATATAGCAGTAATTATTTTATATGACTTCAGGATTATTTGAAATATATTCTGTAGGTGTCATTTCAAATTGTTTTTGAAAATTTCTACCAAAACTTGTTGAAGAATTATAACCTACAATTTCAGCAACTTCATAAATTTTATAGTCGCCTGATTTAAGTAACTCTGCTGCTTTTTTTAGCCTTGATATATTAATCAATTCATTCGGACTTAAATTAGAAATGTCGTTTATTTTTCGGTAAAGTGTTGATCTACTCATGTGCATTATTTCGGCAAGTGTTTCAACATTTAAATTAGGGTCATTCAAATTTTTATCAATTGTTTCATCTAATTTTTTAATAAACGCCTCATCAGTTTTAGTGCTGGCTATACTTCTAATATGCGCTAATGGAGAACTTGCGTAATGCTCTATAATATGTTTTCTATTATCTATAAGATTTGCTATCTGAACTTTTAAATATTCGATTGAAAAGGGTTTTTCTATATAGGCATCAGCTCCAGATTCTAAACCTTCCATTTTAGCAGTCATTGCATTTTTTGCGGTTAAAAGAATTATTGGAATATGACTAGATTCTAAGCAGGTTTTTACTTTTCTACATAATGTAAAACCATCAATTCCAGGCATGGTTACATCGCTAACAATTAATTGAATATTTTCTTCTTTTATAATATCCATAGCACATTCGCCATTTGTGGCTTTAATGACAAAATAATCTTCGGAAAGATCTTTTGATACAAAATCTAATAAATCAAGATTGTCTTCGACCAATAATATGGTAGGTTTTAATCCTTCTTTCTTGTATTCTTCTATTTCCTTATTATCATTAATTAATTTATCGGTATGTTTAGAATTGTATAAATTGAATTCTTTTTCTTGATGAATTGGAAGTCTTAAAACAAAAATATTAAGTTTTGCATCACTTGTATCTAGTTTTAAGGTGCCATTATGCAGCTCTGCAAGGGAGTGCGCTAATGATAATCCGATTCCAGTACCTGTTTGATTATCTATTCCAGAAACACGATAAAAAGGCTCAAATATTTTATCTTTTAAGTGTGGAGGTATAAGATTTCCATCATTTTTTACCTGTAATTCAACCATTGTATTCTGTGATTGAGATAAATTTATAGAGATGTTTTTTTCAGCATATTTTATTGCATTACCAAACAGATTGCTTAATATTTTTTTTATCCCTTCGGCATCTACGTAGGCAAAAACATCTTCTTCAGGGAATTGTATGTTGAAATTTAGACTTTTATCTTCAATAGCTTCACTAAATCTATTATATGTTTTACGAATAAGATCAGAAATATTTGTTTCAACAAAAGTGAGGCTCATGCCTTCTATTTCCGTCTTTCTAAAATCTAAAAGTTGATTTACCAAGTCTAAAAGTCGATTAGTATTCTTTTTTATTATAGATAAATTATCTGTTAGCTCAGGGAGGTGTTGTGCTTTTTTGATGATTTTTTCTAACGGACTTTTTATGAGTGTAAGAGGTGTTCTAATTTCATGAGATACATTGGTGAAAAATTCAATTTTTGCTTGATAAATTTCTTTTTCCTTCGTGTCATTAACCAATTTTAATTTTTGATTGTTTTTAAGTTCTGTTTGCTTGTGATAATACCTAAGACCAAAAAAGATGCATAAACTTCCTAATAAAAAATATATAGAGTATGCTACATTTGTTGCATAGTATGGTGGTAATAACTCAATTTTAAAATCTGAAGCTTCTTCACTCCAAACACCATTACTGTTTAATGATTTTACTTTAAAATTATAGTCGCCAGGAGCTAATTTTGTAAAGTAAACCTTATTATTTTTTTTGAGAGGTATCCAATCACTATTAAGTCCTTCTAATTTGTACCAATACTCCGTAATTTCTGGTGCTGCATAGCTTAGCGTTGCAAAATTTATACTAAATGAAGATTGTGAATCATCTAATTTAATATGGTCTAAAAGCGTTATGGATTCTTTTAATGGAGAATTATTTTGATCGACAAATACTTCTTGATTATCTATTTGTAGTCCTGTAATATAGATTGGAGGTCTAAAAGAATTTTTAATGAAATCTTTTGGGTTGAAACTTATCATACCGCTTACGCTTCCAAAATACATTCTTCCATTAGAGTCTTTATAGGCAGAATTGTAATTAAATTGGTCGCTTAATAAACCATTTGCTTTTGTATATACTTTTTTAGAATTGGTTTCAGGGTCGAAAACTACTAAACCATTTGATGTAGTAATCCAAAGCTTATGATTTTCATCTTCTATTATACTGTAAAATACATTACTCGGAAAACCATCTTTTGTGCTAAATCTTTTGAAATCATTCAGTTGAGTGTCAAATAAATTTAAACCATTTTCGGTAGTGACCCATAAATTTTCTTTATGGTCTTGAAAAATTCCGTTTATATGATTATGACCAATCCCTGAAGTCTTTTTTCCATCGTATTTATAATTTCCTTTCTCTTGTGTTTTTGGATTGAAATAAAACAATCCGTTGGAATAGGTGCCAGCCCATAAAACCCCATTTTTGTCTTCAAGAAAACTGGTATAGAAATTATTTCTTGGGAAAGCTGAAACTATATTAAACTTATCATTTTTTTTATCATATGTTTGAATGCCTTCTGTAGTTATTGCATAAATTAGCTTCTCAACAGTTTCATAAAAAGCAAAAACAAAATTACTAAGCAATGAGCTGGTTTCACCAACATTAAAATGCTTTACAATTTTACTGGTCTTAATATCCATAATATCAATACCATGATCAAAAGTACCAATCCAAAGCTTATCATCTTTGGGTAGTAGTGCATGAATGTTATAATGAGATAGTATACTGCCTTTATCTTTAGAAGTAAAATTTGTAAAAACACCAGTTTGCGGGTTGTATTTATTTAAGCCAGCATCTTCAGTTCCAATCCATATATTTCCATAATTATCTGGATGAATTTCTCTAACAGCATTACCACTTATAGAGTTTTCAGAAGTCTTTGGAAAAAACTTAGAAAATGGTGTATACTGTTTAGGAAAATAATTTACCCCACCAAAATAAGTGCCCGCCCAAACACCATTCTCATTATCAACAGTTAAAGAATATACCGCATTATCACTAAGCGCATAAGGGTTATTGTAGTTTTTTTTAAGGTTGGTGTATTTATGTGTTTTTAAATTATAGATATGAATACCAGATTCAGAAGCAATCCATAATTCATCGTCACCTTTAAGAGCAAAACCTCTTATGTATAAAGGTTCTGTAATTTCAGGGATGAATTTCGTGATACTTTTATCAACAGTATTAAAAGCAATTACACCATGATTTTGTGTTCCTAATAATATTGTTTTTTCATTTAAGCTAAAAAGTCTGTTAATTCTAAAAGGTAGCTTAATATCATCTGGAATGTTTAATTCATAATTAGTGAATGAATTAGACTCATTTTCATATTTATAAAGTTTATTTGAAGATGAAATCCATATTTCATTAGTTACTGTTTTTATAATATCTGTAGCATAAAAAAATTGATCTGCAGGGAAAACTACATTATCTTTTGTAGATGGATTATACTTATTTAATGTGCCACCTGCAATAAACCAAAGGTTACCTTTCAAATCATTTTCAATATCTAGGATAGGAATATTTACAGTATTTTCAACAATATCAAAATTTTCTAATTTTTCATTATATTTAAATAAACCATTATCTGTTCCAGCCCATATTTCATTGTTAAATTCATGAACGCACTCAACATAATTGCCCCAAAGACTTTTAGGATCATTAGGGTTATTTTGAAAAAGTTTGAACGTATAACCATCAAAACGGTTTAAGCCATTTTTGGTTCCAAACCACATAAACCCTTTATTATCTTGCAGAGAACTTAATACTGTGTTATGCGATAACCCATCTTCAACTTTAAAATGCTTGAAATAGTATTCTTGTGATTGAATGCTAATTGTAAATAATGCAAAAAATAAGAAATAAATAATGCTTTTTCTCAATGTAAATTAATTTGATTGAAAAGGTAATAATTATAGATATACAAATAATGTCATACATATACAAAATGTGTCAAATAAAAATTATAGCATCTTTTTTTAAACGTTTTGGGAGGTTTTAATGACATATTGATACAAAACTTATCTAATACCAATTATCATAATGATATTTTTGGTTGTTTTCAAAACTTGTCAAGTTTTAAAACAAATATTTAAAATTAATAAATTACAACATTAAATAAACCAAAGAAAAATGAAGAATAATTATTTTTTACTGCTACTTTTTGTTAGCTCACTTGTTTCAGCACAATGGAAACCAGCTGGAGATAAAATAAAAACAAAATGGGCTGATGAAATTAATACCGCCGACGTATTAGGAGAATATCCACGTCCTATAATGGAACGAGATGCTTGGAAAAATTTAAATGGTCTTTGGGATTATGCAATTCAAGAAAAAGATGCTGCTAAGCCGACAAAGTTTGATGGTAAAATATTAGTTCCTTTTGCAGTAGAGTCTAGTTTATCTGGAGTGATGAAAGAAGTAGGGGATGATAATGAATTATGGTATAATACTACTTTTACTGTTCCTAAAACATGGAATGGGAAAGATATTTTATTACACTTTGGAGCCGTTGATTGGAAAGCTGATATCTGGGTTAATGATATAAAAGTTGGATCACATACAGGAGGTTACACTCCCTTTTCTTTTAATATAGCTCCCTTTTTAAATAGTGGTAACCAAAAGTTAACTGTAAAAGTTTGGGATCCTACTAGTAAAGGGCAGCAACCAAGAGGAAAGCAAGTGAATAACCCTGAAGGTATTTGGTATACTCCAGTTACTGGTATTTGGCAAACAGTATGGTTAGAGCCAGTTGCTAAAACTAACATTGAAAATGTAAAGACAACACCTGATATTGATAGTAATTCTATCGCATTTGAGACTACACTTAAAAACTCAAATTATGGAGATGTAGTTGATGTTACAGTTTTTGATGGATCAAAACAAATTGCTCATGAGAAAGCTGCAATAAGCGAAGCATTACATGTGAGTTTAAACAACCCAAAATTATGGTCACCTGAATCTCCTTTTTTATATGATGTGAAAATTAAAATAATTCGCAGTGGAAAAGTAATTGATGAAGTGAAAAGCTATTTTGCGATGCGTAAAATGAGTATGAAGCGAGATGAAATGGGAATAGTGAGAATGCAATTAAATAATAAAGATTATTTTCAATACGGTCCGCTAGATCAAGGATGGTGGCCTGATGGTTTATATACAGCTCCTACTGATGAAGCATTAAAATATGATATTGCACGAACCAAAGATTTTGGTTACAACATGATCAGAAAGCATGTAAAAGTAGAGCCTGCACGGTGGTATACACATTGTGATCAATTAGGGATTTTAGTTTGGCAAGACATGCCTAGTGGTGGAGATTCTCCTAGATGGCAGAATAAAAAATTCTTTGACGGAGTAGAAATTAAAAGATCACCGGCTTCAGAAGCTAATTATAGAAAAGAGTGGAAAGAAATTATAGATTATTTATATTCATACCCAAGTATTGTGGTTTGGGTACCTTTTAATGAAGCTTGGGGTCAATTCAAGACTAAAGAGATTTCTGATTGGACAAAAGATTATGACCCTTCACGTTTGGTTAATTCTGCAAGTGGAGGTAATCATTATCCAGCTGGGGATATTCTAGACTTACACAACTATCCAAGTCCAGATATGTATTTGTATGATGCACAAAGAGTTACGGTTCTAGGAGAATATGGTGGAATTGGTCTGCCCTTAGAAGGTCATTTATGGAAATCAGATAATAATTGGGGTTATGTAAAATTCAAGAATTCTGATGAAGTTACTGAGGAGTATGTAAAGTACGCCAAACAATTAATGGGGCTTGTTAAATCTGGATTTTCTGGAGCTGTCTACACCCAAACTACCGATGTTGAAGGTGAAGTTAATGGTTTAATGACTTATGATAGAAAAGTAGACAAAGTAAATGTTGAAGCCGTAAAAAAAGTTAACCAAGAGGTAATCAACGCAATTAATAAATAAGTAAAATTAGTTTAGAATACTTGTGGCTAATAAGCTGCAAGTATTTTTTTGATATTTAGACCAAATAAATATGTTATGCGATATAAAGGAGTATTCTTTTTTACTTTATTACTAATTATAGTTAGTTGTAAAGAAAATCAACAAAGTGTCAAGATTGCAGAGGTAGTTGATACTCCTTTGAAAAAATCTTTAAATACAAATTATATCAGTAATCAATTACCCCTAGAGCCTAATGCTTTAATAAAACTCCCAATTGGTGCTATACAACCAGAAAATTGGTTAAAAGTTTGTTTAGAAAGACAGGCTAATGGACTTATGGGTAATTTAGGAGAGATTAGTGCATGGTTACAAAAAAATGATAATGCTTGGCTATCAGAAGATGGTAAAGGTGCATGGGGATGGGAAGAAGTCCCGTATTGGTTAAAAGGCTACGCAGATACCGCTTATATTTTAAACGATCAAGAAATGATCAAAGAAAGTATGGTTTGGATAGAAGCTGCTATAAAAAGCCAACGTCCTGATGGAAATTTCGGCCCTATTATAGTTTCTGACAAAGATGGTACACAAGATTTTTGGGCCAATATGATTATGTTGTATTGCTTACAATCGTATTACGAATATTCTGAAGACAATAGAGTTATCGATTTAATGACTAACTATTTTAAATATCAATTAAGCCTTCCAGATGAAGCATTACTTTCTAAAACACATTATTGGCAGCGCATAAGAGGAGGAGATAATTTATACAGTGTGCTTTGGCTGTATAATAGAACAGGTGATAAATGGTTATTAGAATTAGCTGAAAAATTACATCGTAATACAGCTCCTTGGTCTAAAAGAGATAATACCTTAGAAGAAATTGGCAATTGGAAAGAAGTAAGAGAAGGTATGGAGTGGCCTTCTTGGTATTCCAATTTGGTAGATTGGCATAATGTAAATGTAGCCCAGGCGTTCCGTGAACCTGCACAGTATTATCAAGTAAGCCATAAAAGTGAAGATCTCCAGGCTACCTATGATAATTTTAATATTATTCGTGAGCACTTTGGTCAGGTACCAGGTGGAATGTTTGGTGCAGATGAAAATGCCAGACCAGGTTATGATGATCCTAGACAGGGTATTGAAACTTGTGGAATGGTTGAACAAATGAATTCTGATGAGCATTTATTACGAATTACAGGCGATGTTTTTTGGGCAGACCATGCCGAAGAAGTTACATTTAATTCTTTGCCCGCTGCAATGACTTCCGATTTTAAAAGCCTTCGGTATATTACGAGTCCTAATATGGTCATGAATGATGATAAAAATCATAGACCAGGGATCATGAATGATGGGCCATTTATAATGATGAACCCTTTTAGTTCTCGTTGTTGCCAACACAATCACGGACAAGGGTGGCCTTATTTAGCTGAAAATTTATGGATGGCTACGCCAGATAATGGTCTCGCAGCTGTAATTTATGCAGCCAATACTGTAAAAGCTAAAGTGGGTGATGGTAAAGAAGTAAGTATTACCTGCACCTCTAATTACCCTTTTGAAGAGGATTTAAATTTTGAGATAAAATTAGAACAAGAAATAAACTTTCCAATCTATTTTAGAATTCCAGATTGGTGTTCTAATGCATCATTATACATCAATAATGAAAAAATTAAAGTAGAAGCGGAGAATGGAAAATATGTTCGCATCAATAGAACTTGGAAAAATGGAGATATAGTAAAACTTACATTGCCTAAAGAATTGAAATTACGTACTTGGAAAAAAAATCATAATAGTGTAAGCGTAGATTATGGTCCTTTAACCTTTTCATTAAAAATTGGAGAAGATTATATAAGAAAACCAAGTGATGATACAGCTATTGGCGATTCTAAATGGCAAGAAGGTGTGGATAAAGAAAAGTGGCCTTCCTACGAGATTCAACCAACAACACCTTGGAATTATGGGTTGGTTTTAGATGAGAATAATCTATCTAATTCTTTTAGTATTGAAACAAAAGCATGGCCTGCTTCAAATTTTCCTTTTACCACTGCCGATGTGCCAATTCGTATAAAAGCGAAAGGTAAAAAAATTCCGGCATGGACTATTGATCAATATGGTTTAGCAGGAGAATTAAAAGATAGTCCCGTGAAGTCATCAGAAAAAACTGATGATATAGAACTAATTCCAATGGGAGCCGCAAGATTAAGAATTAGTGCTTTTCCAGTAATTGGTAATGAAGGCATAGGTATAGAATGGTAATTTAAAATAATGTAATTTGAATTTAAAACCGATTTTTTTTTTAAGACCTATTAGTTTTTTGGTTCTTCTTTTTTTATCCTGTAAATCTGATGAAAAGAAGGAAAATACGCTAGTGGAAGAAAATCAAAGACCCAATATCATCATCATCATGGCTGATGATTTAGGATTTTCTGATCTAGGTTGTTATGGTAGTGAAATAAGCACCCCTAATTTAGATAGATTAGCAGCAAATGGAGTGCGACTTAATTCTTTTTACAATACGTCTCGTTGTTGCCCCACTAGAGCCTCATTATTAACGGGTTTATATCCGCATCAAGCTGGTTTAGGGAGAATGACAATGGATGCAAAACTTCCCGGATATAGAGGTAGTTTACAAGAAAACACAGTAACAATCGCTGAAGTATTAAAAGAAGAAGGATACCAAACAGGAATGGTAGGTAAGTGGCATGTTTCAGAAACTGTAGATTTAGGAGGTGAGAAACAACTTAATTGGCTAGCACATAAAGAAAGTAATGGTCCATTTTCGGATATAAAATCCTATCCTGTTTCTAGAGGTTTTGATAAGTACTATGGTAATATTTGGGGTGTAGTAGACTATTTTGATCCTTTCAGTTTAGTGAATGGTATTGAAGAAGTTAAAGAAGTTCCAAAAGACTATTACCATACCACAGCCATTGGAGATTCTGCTGTGGCGTATGTTGAGCAATTTTCTAAAAATAAAAATCCTTTCTTTTTGTATGTAGCACATTGTGCTCCGCATTGGCCATTACAAGCTCCAGAAGCAGCTATAGAAAAATATATTAAGGTTTATGAAAAGGGTTGGAATGCAGTTAGAAAAGAGCGTTATGCAAATCTCTTAGAAAAGGGAATAATTGATGAACAAACGAGTAAAATGACTCCATTTATGTTTTCTGATGAGAATTGGGAGACTAATTCAGATAAGAAATGGGATATTAGAGCAATGGCAGTTCATGCCGCGATGATAGATATAATGGATCAAACTATTGGAGATTTATTAAATACCTTAGAGAAATCTGGACAAATGGATAATACCTTAATTATGTTTATGTCTGATAATGGAGCAAGTTCAGAGAGACCTTCACAATATGGGCAAGGTTTTGATAGAGCAGGAAGTACTAGAGAGGGTAGAAAAGTAAATTTCCCTGTAGCTAAAGATAGTTTACCCGGTTCTCAAACCGTAGTTTCTGGTATTGGTCCTCTTTGGGCACATACTGCAAATACCCCTTTTAAATATTGGAAAGCTAGAGTATATGAAGGAGGAATAACTTCCCCATTTATAGCCTATTGGCCAAATCAAATAAAAGATAAAGGAACTATTAGAAAATATCCTGCGCATGTTTCTGATTTAATGGCAACGTGTTTAGAGGTTTCTGGAGGTACTTATCCTAAAGATTATAAAGGTCATGAAATTACGCCTACTCCTGGAAAAAGTATGCTACCTATTTTAAAAGGTACTGCTTCCAAAGGAACTCAAGAAACTTTTTTCTGGGAACATTTCGGATCGAATGCTATTCGAAAAGGAGATTGGAAATTAGTGAAGCTTGATGGTAAAGCTCCTTGGGAATTATATGATTTATCAAAAGATAGAACTGAGCAGAATAATATAGCAAGTGATTATCCAGAAAAAGTGGCAGAACTTAAAAAAGAATGGGAAAGTATGGCTAATGAATACCATGCATTTCCAGCACCTAACTAATTATCTAATGTGATGAAGGTAAACATATTTAGACTATTTTTTTTGCTTTTGACAACGGTATTTTTAAGAGCGCAAGATGATAATCTTCAACAACATACAGCATTAGCACCACTTTATAATGATCCTATTCACGATGGTGCAGCTGACCCTATTATGATCTGGAATAGAGAGGAAAAAAGCTGGTGGATGCTTTATACCAACCGTAGAGCTAATGTCCCCACTCCAGATGTGTCAGCCTATTACGGAACAAAAATTGGTGCAGCGGCTTCGGATGATCATGGGCAAACATGGACTTTTAGAGGGTATCTTGATTTAGAATTTGAAAAAGGATGGAATACGTTCTGGGCTCCTGATATTGTGTATCATGAGGGTACGTATCATATGTTTGTTGTATACATACAAGGAGCACGAAATCATTGGGGTGGTGAAGCTAGAATTCTTAGGTATACCAGTGAAAATTTATGGGATTGGAAATATCAAAATGTACTAAAGCTTTCTTCAGATAAAGTTATTGATGCCTCGTTATTTAAAACGAAAGATGGCGTATGGAAAATGTGGTATAAAGATAATGCAGCAGGGGGTAATGTGATGTTATCTGAATCTAAAGATTTGGTTAATTGGACAACTTTAAAAACACCTGCTATTTATGGAGGAGAGCAGGAAGGGCCTAAAATTTTTGAATATAAAGGCTACTATTGGATGTTAGCAGATGAATGGCATGGAATGCGAGTATATCGTTCTAAAGATTTAGAAAATTGGGAAAAACAGGGTTTGATTTTAGATAAAGCTTCAAAAAGAAAGGATGATTCTCCAATGGGCGCACATGGCGATGTTTTGGTTTTTGATGATAAAGCGTATATCTTTTATTTTACTCATCCAGGAAGAAAATCTCATTTACAAACTGATGATTCACAATCTTTTTACAATAATCATAGAACAGCAATTCAAGTAGCACCTCTAGTATTTGAAAATGGCACCTTAATTTCAAATAGAGATGTGCCTTTTGATTTTTGGTTGCCAGATGGAGAATAAAAAAGAATATTTTATTTAATTTTTAGAATGAAAAATAATAGAAATTTAATCTTATTATCAATACTATTTACAATTATAATTCAAGGTTGTAAAGATCATAGGGTATCTGAAAATAGTATAGTTGCTAATACTGAAAATACGTTTATGAATCCATTATTGGATAGTGGTGCTGATCCGTGGACTATTTACCATGAGGGTAATTATTATTATATAAAATCTGGAGCAAAAGGGATTATCTTATTAAAGACACCTGATATAACAGATTTAAGAAATGCAGAAAGCAAAGTTATTTGGACAGCTCCAGCGACAGGAGATCATTCTAAAAATGTTTGGGCTCCTGAGATTCACGTTATAAATGGTAAATGGTATGTGTATGTTGCTGCTGATGACGGCGATAATAGAAATCACCGAATGTTTGTATTGGAAAATACCAGTGCGAATCCCTTTGAAGGAACATTTGTAGTAAAGTCAAAATTAAAAACAGATGTTAATGACAATTGGGCAATTGACGGTAGTATTTTTGAACATAAAGGGAATCTTTATTTTATATGGTCTGGTTGGGAAAAACCTAAAGAAATTACTGAAACACAGAATATTTATATCGCCCGAATGTCTAATCCTTGGACTATTTCTTCAGAAAGAGTACTTTTAAGTACACCAGAATTGGAATGGGAAAAAAACTGGAATTATCCTGATGCTTGGACACCAGAAGCTCCTGTTTATGTAAATGAAGGCCCTCAAATGTTGTCACATGGTGATAAAATTCATATCATCTATTCCGCAAGTGGTTGTTGGACACCTTATTATGCTTTAGGGATCTTAACAGCTGATATAAATAGCAATCTGATGGACAAAACTTCTTGGACAAAAGCAAAAGAGCCTATATTTAAGCAATCAGAAGAAAATAAAGTTTACGGTACTGGTCATAATTCTTTTTTTAAGAGTCCAGATGGTAAAGAAGATTGGGTGTTATATCATGCCAATGATAATCCAGCTGATGGTTGCGGTAATAAACGTTCTCCAAGAGCACAAAAAATGAGTTGGGATAGCAATAATATGCCAGTTTTAGGTATTCCATATCCTACTTCAATGAAATTAATGAAGCCCTCTGGTATAATGAAATAAAATTAGTTTAATAAATAAAAGAAGATGAGTTTAATAAGATTAAAGTTTAAAATAGTACTAGTGGCTGCAATCCACTTTGTTTTTTTTTCAGCTTTAGCACAGACAAATCAGACGCTTTTTAAACTTTTACCTCCTTCTAAAACAGGAATTCATTTTAACAATCAATTATTTGAAAATGACACATTAAATATCTTAAATCAAGCAAATATTTATAATGGAGGTGGAGTAGGTATTGGTGATTTTAATAAAGATGGTTTGATGGATGTTTATTTTGCAGGTAATATGGTCTCAAATAAGCTTTATTTGAATAAAGGAAACCTACAATTCTCAGATATTACAAAAATAGCCAACGTAGATGGTCAAGGAAGATGGAGTACGGGAGTTACTATAGTAGATATAAATAGAGATAGTTGGCCTGATATTTATGTATCGGCATCTTTTAGTAGCGATTCAAAAAAACGCACCAATCTACTCTATATTAACCAAGGATTAAACAAAAAAGGCATTCCCGTTTTTATAGAGTCAGCACAATCGTATGGATTAGCAGATGATAGTTACAGCACTCAATCCTATTTTTTTGATTATGATAAAGATGGAGATTTGGATATGTATCTTGTTATTAATGAGATTTATGACCCAAAAACGCCTATAAATTTTAGAGCAAAACTAACTGATGGAAGTGCTAAAAATACAGATCGGTTATACCGTAATAATGGAAATGGAACTTTTAATAATATATCAAATGAAGCTGGAATAACAATTGAAGGCTGGGGTCATGCTGCAAGTATTACAGATATAAACTCTGATGGTTGGCCAGATATTTATGTGGCTAATGATTTTGTTTCGAATGATCTTTGCTATATTAATAATGGCGATGGCACTTTTACCAATAAATTAGATACTTATTTTAAGCATACAGGTTGGAATGCAATGGGGACTGATTTTGCAGACATCAATAATGATGGTCTTGCAGATATGATTTCCCTTGAGATGTTACCAGAAAATAACTTGCGAAAGAAAAGAATGTTGGGAGGAAATGAATACTATACCTATATAAATAGTGCTCGCTATAACTATACGCATCAGTATGTTCGTAATATGTTACAAATCAATAGTGGGCCAACACCTTTAGGAAATCCTACTTTTGAAGATATTGGATTTATGTCAGGAATTTATCAAACCGATTGGAGTTGGTGCCCTTTGATTGCTGATTTTGATAATGATGGTTTTCGAGATGTAATTATCACTAATGGACTCCCTAGAGATGTCACCGATATGGATTACATAGCTTATGATAATGGCCAAAGTGGAGTTGAACAAAAGTATACTTTGGCAATGACAGATTCTTTGCCTGTAGTAAAATTGGCAAATTATGCTTATAAAAACACAAATGGAATCTTATTTGAGAATACTTCAAAAAAATGGGGATTAGATGATTTGTCATTTTCTAATGGTGCTGCCTATGCTGATTTAGATAATGATGGAGATCTAGAAGTACTTATCAATAATATAAATGGAACTGCCTTTGTATATGAAAATACATTACATAATAAGGCACATAGCATTATGGTTCAGTTTGAAGGATCTTTAGAGAATCCTATGGGTATTGGAGCAAAACTCAGAATCTATTATGATGAGAATAAGCAACAATTTTATGAAAATTATCCAACTAGAGGGTATTTGTCAACAGATGATGTAAGAGCACATATCGGACTTGGACAGGTAGAAGAAATTGATTCTCTTGTAGTTATTTGGCCAGATGAAAAAGTACAAATACTAAATAATATAAAGACAAACCAGTTAGTTACTGTTAAGTACAGTAAAGCGATATCTCTAAAGAAAAAAAATCAAATCAATACAACTGCTAAAATTTTCACCAATGTATCAGAAATGTATGGGTTAAAGTATACACCTATAGAAACCGATTTTTCAGATTATAATATTCAGCGTACTCTTCCTCATAAACTCAGTCAATATGGCCCTGGTATTGCTGTTGGAGATATCGATGCTAATGGGTATGAAGATTTTTATTTAGGGGGTTCTTCAGAGCATCCAGGTGTGTTTTTTATGCAAAACGTTACTGGAAAATTTACTTTAGATGCATCTAGATTTTTAGAAAAGCAGGATGAACTGTATGAAGATATGGGAATTCTATTTTTTGATGCCGATCAAGATAACGACCTTGATTTATATATAGTAAGTGGAAGCTATGAAATTCCTGCTGGACATGAAATAAGTAATGACCGCTTTTTTTTAAATGATGGAACTGGAAAATTTTCAAGAGTAATTAATGCTTTACCTGAAGATTTAACCAATGGATCTTGTGTGAAAGCCGCAGATTTTGATGGTGACGGAGATCTTGATCTGTTCGTTGGCGGACGTGTTGTTTCAGCAGCATATCCTTCAGCTCCAAAAAGTTTTTTACTAGAAAATGATAACGGTAAGTTTATAGACGTTACTAATGATTACTTTCCTGAGCTAAAAACCATAGGAATGGTTACAGATGCAATATGGAGTGATTTTAATTCCGATGGAAAACCTGATTTAATCCTAACAGGAGAATGGATGCCAATTACTTTTTTGAAAAATTCAGGAACATCTTTTCAGAAAATTAACTCTGGAATTGAGGAATATACAGGTTGGTGGAATAGTATTGTTTCGGGAGATTTTGATAATGATGGCGATATGGATTATATAGCCGGAAACTTGGGTTTAAATACAAATTATGTAGCTACAATAAATGAACCAATGACTATTATTGCTAAGGATATTGATGAAAATGGACTTATGGATCCTATGGTTTTTTGTTATATGACTGGTGATGACGGTATTCGAAAATCATTTCCAATAGCATCAAGAGATGACTTAGTAAGTCAGGTTATTACTATGCGAAAAAAGTTCCCTACTTATAAATCCTATGGTTTAGCCGCGATGGATGATATTTGGAATCAAGCAGCTAAGAACGATGCTATTATTTTAAAAGCAACAGAAATGCGTAGCTCTTATATAGAAAACAAGGGCAATGGAAAATTTGAAATTAAACCATTAGCTATAGAAGCTCAAGCATCACCTATATATGGGATGGTATCTGAAGATATTGATGATGATGGAAATTTGGACCTTCTTTTAGTAGGTAATGATTATGGTATGGATTCGTATAGTGGAAGACATGATGCATTTTCAGGACTTTGCTTACAAGGTGATGGTACTGGAAAATTTAAAACATTACCATTGGCAAAAACAGGTTTTTTTGTAAATGGTGATGCCAAAGGGCTAACAAAAATTCACTCATCTAAAAATAAAGATCTTTTAATTGCGACTCAAAATCAAGATGATTTATTAGTTTTCGAAAGTGAACAAAAAAATATTTTAAAATGGATCAATTTAAATAATAACGATTTTTCTGCGGAAATTAATTACAATGATGGACGAAAAAGGCATGTTGAATTTTATTATGGTTCAACGTATCTTTCACAATCTACTCGGAAATTACCAGTTGAAAAAAATGTTGTAAAAATTATCATTACAAATTTTAAAGGCCAAAAAAGAGAAGCTTTATGAGGCAGTATATCGTGTTTTTTTTGATTTTTATAAGTGGCTTTTCAAATGCTCAGCAATGGAGGGAGAAAATAGAGAAAGCAGATTATATACATGATGCAATAAAACAAATTACAGATGTAATGGTGTATGATATTTATTCACCACCAGTTACAAGTAGAACCTATGCTTATATATCAGTCGCAGCATATGAAACTTTAATTCAAAATCAAGATTCCTTTCTTAGTTTATCAGGTCAATTGCATGGTTTACAACCTGTACCATCAATTAACGAGAATAAAGAGTATTGTTTAACATTGGCAGCAGTCCATGCGATTCTTACCACAGGAAAAGGTTTTGTAATATCAGAAGATAGAATTGCATCTTATGAAAAAAAAATCTTAAAGAAAATTAAAGAACAAGGTATTCCTGATACTGTTTTTGATAATTCAATAGCATACGGACAACAAATAGCGGATCATATTATTGCTTGGGCGAATACAGATAATTTTAAACAAACTAGGTCCTTACCAGAATATAGAGTTATGAACGATAAGGCTTCATGGATGCCTACTCCTCCTGCATATATAAAAGCGATAGAACCAAATTGGAATAAGTTGCGAACTTTTATGTTAGATTCTGCTTCGCAATTTAAACCATTACCACCCCCTTCTTTTTCAATTGATACCACTAGTGTTTTTTATAAGGATGTTGCTGCTGTTTATAAAAAAGTAAATACCAATACAGCTGAAGAACTTGAAATCGCAAAATTTTGGGATTGCAATCCTTTTAAAATGAATGTTAGAGGACATGTCATGTATGCCACAAAAAAAATATCGCCTAATGGACATTGGATGAATATAACAGCTTTAGTGTGTAAAAAAGAAAACGCAACAACAATACAATCAGCAGAAGCATATGCAAGACTAGCTGTTACCCTTGCAGATTGTTTTATTAGTTGTTGGGATGAAAAATATAGAAGTTCGGTTATACGTCCTGAAACCTATATTAATAATTATATAGATGTTAATTGGTTACCAGTTTTGCAAACCCCTCCTTTTCCTGAATATACAAGTGGTCATAGTGTAGTTTCGTCTGGTGCGGCAATAATATTGACTCAACTTTTTGGAAATAATTTTACTTTTTCTGATAATTCTGAGGAGGAATTCGGTTTGCCAACCCGTCATTTTAAATCTTTTAGAGATGCAGCAAATGAAGCGGCTATAAGTCGTTTTTATGGAGGAATTCATTATATACCTGCAATTGTTGAAGGTCAAAAAGAAGGTTTTGCAATTGGCGAATTTTTTTCCAATAAGTTGAAAACTCGAAAAACCAATTAGAAAACAATTTCACTCTTATTAATGCCAAATGTGCTCTAACATTATTTGGTTTTGAACTTCCTCAAAGGAATAACTCTTCATTCAAGATAACTACTCCGTTTTGCTATTTAATTAAAGCTTTTGAATATAGGCAGTTTTATTAAACTCTTTAATTCGCCAAATTTTAAAAAAGTGAACCAATATGGCAATTATTTAATCAAAAGATGATGTATATGACTGTTTCTAATAAACCGAAGGCTTAAATTTTATTAATCATCAATAGAAGCATTTAATTATAATTGATATGATAATTTTTGAGATGAAAATAAGCACTATAAATAATATATAGTCATTTTAACTTCTAAAACACTATTTCTGTAGACTGTTAATTTATCAATAAAACGTCTCATAAGTATTCAATTTGTATCAAAAACCACTTTAAATTATAAATATCATATTATTTGAACGAATTGTACGAACAAACGAGACGAACAAACGTAAAAAGTACAATTATTATCATTCTATTTGGTAACTGAAGAAATCAACAAAATAATACGTGTAAATTTTAATTTTTGATAAATATGACTATTTGATATTGTGTTATTGCTAATGAATATGCTTAACTCACCAAAATTCATTTGCAAAACCTTAATTATATCTAATAAGGCACAATAAAGGAAATTTATAGCAGACTTTATCTCAAAATTATATTAAAACTGACCCTTTGTACTTCTTCTAGTAATGACTAACTAAAACCTAATTTAATTCAAAAAAATGAAGACTCAATGAAAACATTTTTAAACAAATTATTTCGAATTACGGGTATCCTGACACTTTTTTTAATTGCACATTCCTCTTTTGGACAGGAAGAGCAAGTGAAAGTTTCAGGTACTATTACTTCTGTTGTTGATGGAATGCCATTGCCTGGTAGTTCTGTCGTTGTTAAAGGAACAACTAGAGGTGTTGTTGCAGATTTTGATGGAAATTTCTCGATTGATGCAACTCCAAAAGAAACATTAGTATTTTCTTATGTTGGATTCAATAAACAGGAGGTTCTTGTTGGAAATCAAACAACTATTAATGTTGCGCTTACAGAAAGTTCTGATATTCTTGACGAAGTTGTAGTAACAGGCTATGTTTCTCAAGATAAAAAATCTCTTACGGGTGCTATTTCTTCTATTAATAGTGAAGATATGGAAAAAGTACATGCGGGTGCTACTGTAAGTTCTGGATTGGCAGGTAAAATACCAGGTGTGAGTTTTAGAATGGCAGATGGTAGACCTGGTGCTAGCGCATCTATTCAAATTAGAAATATGGGTAATCCATTATATGTAATAGATGGAATACAGCAAGATGCAGGTCAATTTAACAATATTTCTCCTAATGATATAGCAACTATAACAGTCCTTAAAGATGCTTCTGCGGCCATTTATGGTGTTAGAGCAGCAAACGGAGTAGTGGTGGTAACTACAAAACGTGGAAAAAAAGGAAGTAGAAATGTAGTAAATGTCAATTCTTATATAGGATGGCAAAATTGGTCTAGATTCCCTGAAACAGTAAATGATTCATATCAGTGGATGTTGGGTAAAGCAGAGGCAGAAGTTAACCAGTATGGCTCAACAGCAATTACTTTAGACGAATTGGAAAAGTATAGAATAGGCGAAGAACGTGGCTATCAATCTTTTAATTGGAAAGATTTCATCATTAAAAAAGATGCACCTTTGACCAATATAAATGTGAGTACTACTGGTGGATCAGATAAAATAAACTATTATTTATCTGCTACACAACTAAAACAAGAAGCGGTATTAGGATCAGAATTTACTTTTGAGAGAACAAATATTCAAAGTAATGTTGATGCTGATATATCAGATCGATTAAAAGTAGGAGTTCAAATTAATGGAAGGATTGAAACCAGAGACAATCCGGGTATTCCAGGAGCAGATGATTACTGGTTGCCACGTTTTGCAATTTTAAGAAACAGACCTTTTGAGCGTCCTTATGCTAATGATAATCCAGAATATTTAAATGATATAGGTCATAATGAAACTAACTGGGCATTACATAATAAAAAAATTGGAGGGTATTCTACTGATATATGGAGAGTACTTCAGACAAATTTTAGTGGAGAATATAAGCTTCCATTTATTGAAGGCCTAAAGGTTAAAGGTATGTACTCGTACTATATCGCAGATAGGGTATTAAATGGTCATGAGTATACATACAAAGCATATACGTATGATGCTGACAATGATGATTATATTGCAACAGGAGGTAGTACTAATCCTTGGAGAGAAAGAAGAACTCAAAAAATACTTAAAAATGTTTATCAAGGACAATTACAGTATAATAATAAGTTTGGAAAACATTCTGTTGATGTCTTAGGAGTTGTAGAACGTCAAGATACGAGAGATCAAGAGCAATTTATTCACTCTGTGCCTGAAACTAATGTCCTTCCATTATTATATTTCTCTACGGCTGATAGATATGATGATAGAGATGATCAAGAAGCTAGAATTGGATATATAGGGAAATTAGCATATAATTATAATGATACCTATTATTTAGAAGCCTCTGCTAGACGTGATGCTTCATGGAAATTTGCACCAGACAAAAGAGTAGGTGTTTTTCCTTCAGCTTCTGCGGGATGGAGAATTACCAATGAGAAATTCATGCAAAATATTTTAGGGGAAGATACTTGGTTGACTGATTTTAAACTTAGAGCTTCTTATGGTGTTTTAGGAGATGATGATATTGGAATTGGAGCATATGATTATTTACCTGGATATAACTATAATCAGGGAGTAGCTATTTTAGATGGTAATCCAATAATAGCTAGTAGAGATAAAGGACAAATAGTAGACAACCTAACTTGGTTTAAAAGTAAAATTACCGATATCGGAATGGACTTTTACCTATTTGATGGTAAAATATCTGGGTCTTACGATTACTTTTATAGAGAAAGAACTGGTTTAAGAGGAAGAAAGTATGATATTTTAATTCCAAATGAACTTGGGTATGGATTACCAGAAGAGAATGTAAATAGTGATGCTATTTCTGGTGTTGAAGGTGCTTTGTCTTATAATGGTAAAATAGGAGATTTAACTTTAGGCGTTTCAGGAAATGCTTCTATTTCAAGAAGTAAATTCATATCATCTTATAAACCTATTTTTAATAATTCATATGATGAATATCGTAGTTCATCAGAAGGTAGATATAATAATTTATATTGGGGATACACAACTATTGGACAATTTCAATCTCAAGAAGAAATTAACAATTACCCTGTAAATATAGATGGTAGAGGAAATACATCATTATTACCTGGCGACCTTATTTATGAAGATGTAAATAACGATGGTAAAATTGATGGATATGACGAAAAACCAATAGGATATAATAATGGACAACCTATCATAAATTTTGGATTGAATATTACCTTAGCGTATAAAGGATTTGATTTTACAGCAGATTTCTCAGGAGCTTCGGGATATTCATGGAACCAAGAGTGGGAAACCAGAAATCCATACCAAAATGAAGGAGCTCTAAATAAAATTTTCTTAGATAGATGGCATAGAGAAGATCCATTTGATGTAAACAGTACTTGGATTCCTGGGAAATATCCTCCATTACGTTTTAATGCAGGTGGTCAAAGTAGCTACAACAGAAACTCTACATTTTGGCTACATAATGTAACATACATCAGAGCTAGAACTATAGAATTAGGGTATTCATTGCCATCAAGTCTTTTAGAAAAACTTAAAATCCAAAAAGCTAGATTTTATGTAAATGGATATAACCTGTTTTCTATAGATAACTTGTCAAAATTCGGAATAGATCCTGAAGTTCAAGATACCAATGGGTTACAATATCCACAGAACAAGTTTATTAATGTTGGTGTAAACCTTTCTATTTAAAACTCAAAATCGATTTAAAATGAAAAAATATATATACATACTCGGAATAGCCACTATTTTAAATATTGGTTGTTCAAGTGATACTGAATTTTTAGATAGAGAACCTACTCAGTTATTGACAGAAGATCAGGTATTTAGTAATGAAAGTTTAGCTTTATCGGTATTGGCTAATCTTTATAATAGATATTATGATTTTGGAACAGTAGAAAACTGGGCTTCTTTATCAGATTTTAATGTTTCATTCTGGTCAGAGAATGGACGTTATGGTTCTTTTGAAAATAATGGCTATGGATATGGCGATTGGGGAACTTGGGATTATCAATACATTAGAGAAATTAATCTTTTCTTAAAAAGATTAGATGCAAGTACGGTTTTAGGAGATGCTACAAAGTCACGCCTTTTAGCAGAAGCTAGATTCTTAAGAGCTTCTTATTATTTTGAAATTGTAAAAAGAATGGGTGGAGTTCCATTAGTGCTAGAACCAGAAGAATATGATTTTAGTGGTGATGCAAGTTATTTACAACACCCTAGAGAAACAGAAGCAGCTATTTACGATTTTGTAATTGCTGAGGCTGAGGCTATTAAAGACATATTGCCTACTGATGCGAATACAAAATCTAGAGCAAGTAAAGGAGCAGCATTGGCTATGGAAGCTAGAGCAGCTTTATACGCAGGATCTATCGCTAAATATGGTGCAACAACCCCTTTAGTAACTCTACCTGGAAATGAAGTTGGAATTCCAGCATCAAAAGCAGATGCATATTACACTATAGCTTTAAATGCAGCAGAAGATATTATTACTGGAGAAGCTGGAGCATATGCTTTATACACTAAGAAACCTGAACTAGATGATAATTTTGCTAGTATTTTTTATGATAAGAGCAATAACCCAGAAGCAATCTTTGTAGAAGATTATAAATTGCAGAGTGGTAAAGTTCATGGGTTTAGTATTTCTAATCAACCTCGTTTTGGAGCTGAAGAAGAAGAAGGTGGAAGAATTAACCCTTCATTAAACCTTGTGCAATCTTTTGAAACATTAGATGGTAACTATGAGCCATTACCAAATGTTGATAATTTAGGAGATCCAATTTATTACAATAATATAGGTGATGTTTTTGCAGGAAGAGATGCTCGATTGGCAGGAACAGTTATTTTACCAGGGTCTTCATTTAAAGGAAAACCAGTCGATATTTGGGCTGGATATGAATTAGGAGATGGTACGATAGTAAGTGGAGATTCTCGAGGACAACAAAAAACTTTACCAGGAGCAACTAGTGCAACACAAGTGGTAGGTTTTGATGGACCTATAAACGGATTAGAATTTACAGCCCAAACTGGTTTTTATATTCGTAAATATATGGATCCAAAAGCTGGGTCAGGACAACGTGGCGTTCAAAGTGATGTTTGGTTTATTCGTTACCGATATGCGGAGGTATTATTAAATGCAGCAGAAGCGGCTTTTGAATTAAATCAGCCAGATAAAGCTGCGGGTTATATGAATGAAGTGAGAACAAGAGCAGGTATAACTACACTACTAGTTGCTGGTGATATAACATTTGATAGAATTGCTCATGAACGTTATGTAGAATTAGCTTTTGAGGGACTTTATTTTTACGATTTAAAAAGATGGAGATTAGCCCATGTAGTTTTGAATGGTGTTCCAATTTCAGAATCAGAAATCACACAGAATATTGGTGTTGCAACAAAGATACATACTCAACCTTATGGTTTTTGGCCTTACAAAATATATGATCCAGGAAATGCAAATGATGGTAAATATGTTTATAAAGTAGTTCGACCAACACGGGTTACAGGGGCGGATCGTTTTCAATTAGGTAATTATTACTCGGCAATTGGACAAGATATTATTAATAACAATCCAAAAATTGTAAAAAATCCTAATCAATAATAGACTTAAAAAATAGAATTATGAAAGCAAAATATTATATAATATTCCTCGGTCTAATGGGATTATTGGCATCGTGTGAAATAGATAATTTTGATGAACCACAATCTTTCTTAACAGGAGGTGTAATGTATAACGGTACTCCTGTTCAAGTGGGTATTAACGAGGTTGGTTTTGAGCTTTGGCAACCAGGTTTTGGTAAATCTGGTGCGTTAGGGGTTCCTTTAAATGATGATGGATCTTTTAGTAGTAGATTATTTGATGGAAACTACAAATTAGTATTTGTTGGCGGGCAAGGTCCTTTTAGAACAAATGTTATCAATGCGCAACAGTTAGATACTATTTATGTAAATTTAAAAGGTGATACATCAATAAATATTGAAGTCACTCCATATTTTACCTTTGCTAGTTCACAAATTGCACTAAGCGGAAATACTATAAATGCAACTTGTAGTTTAAATAAAATTATTTCTGATGCAACGGTTGAAAGAGTTACGCTTTATATCAATAAAACACAGTTTGTATCTAATAATAATGATTTTAATATTGCACAGTCTAATAGTGCAGATGTTTCTAATATAACTAGTATTAGTGCTTCTGTTGATATTCCTGAATTTAGTACAACTCAAAATTATATTTTTGCCCGTATTGGTGTAAAAATAGCAGGAGTAGAAGATTTATTATTTTCACCTACAGAAAAAATCACATTTTAAAATAGTTAAAGAATAATAATGATAAAAAGAAGAATTGTTGTGTTAGTACTTATGTTACTAACTAGTGTGATTGGTATAAATGCCCAGACTGCAACTAATGGAAAATGGTCTATAGAAAAGGCTGAGAATTGGTATAAACAATATAAGTGGCTAAATGGCGCAGATTTTGTTCCAAGTACAGCAATCAATCAATTAGAAATGTGGCAAGAAGATACCTTTGATCCAGAAACGATTGATAGAGAATTAGGGTACGCACAAGGAATTGGAATGAATGTAATGCGCGTTTATCTTCATAGTTTAGCCTATAAACAAGATCCTAAAGGATTTAAAAAGCGTTTAGATCAATATCTTGATATATCAAACAAAAGAGGGATTAAAACTATGTTTGTTTTTTTTGATGATGTTTGGAGTAAAACGCCGAAAATCGGAAAGCAACCAGAGCCTAAACCAGGAACTCATAATTCTGGATGGATTCAAGATCCAGGAGATCCAGCTTCATATGACGAAGCTAATTTTCCTGCGCTAGAAGTTTATGTGAAAGATATTTTGAAGACTTTCGCTAATGATAATCGCGTTCTTTTGTGGGATTTGTATAATGAGCCAGGTAATGAAGGTAAAGGAAATAAAACACTTCCATTATTAAAAAAAGTATTTCAATGGGCAAGAGAGATAAATCCTTCGCAACCAATTTCAGCGGGAATATGGGCATGGAATTTAGTTGATTTAAATGCATTTCAAGCATTAAATTCTGATATAATTACATATCACCATTATGGAAATCCTGAAGAACATAAATTGGTTATTGAACTTTTAAAAAGCCATGGTAGACCAATGATTTGTACAGAATATATGGCAAGAACTAGAAATAGTCGTTTTTCTAATATTATGCCTATTTTAAAAGCAGAAAATGTTGGAGCTATTAATTGGGGTTTAGTTAATGGTAAAAGTAATACCATATATCAATGGAATACTCCAATAGATAGTGGAGAAGAACCAATAGAATGGTTTCATGATATCTTTAGAAAAGATGGAACCCCTTACCGACAAGATGAGGTAGATTTAATAAAAAAAATGAATTCACTTTAGAAAAAATTGTTTTTAATTAAGTGTAGTTTTTGAGTTAGTAGTTTGAATTACCAGTTCTTTTTTAGGACTGGTAATTCTTTTCATATATAAAATAAAGTGAAATGAAAAAAAGCATAATTTATTTAGTAGTATTGCCAGTGATTCTTGGAATTTTTAATCTTTCATGTAAGGATAAAACAGAAAATAAACCATCAATTAAAGAAGAAGTAACGACTGAATCTTCATTTGAAAGTGCGTTGAAGGAAAAGAATTTTGATACCATAATTGACCAAAAAAAGGTTGGCCTTTATTGGATAAAAAATAAAGATATAGCTGTAGCTTTTACAAATTACGGAGGAAGAATTGTTGGACTTTGGGTGCCAGATAAAGATCATAAAATGACAGATGTTGTGGTTGGTTTTGGCAGTATTAAAAATTATTTAAATTCTACAGAACCTTATTTTGGAGCTACAATCGGCAGGGTTGGTAATCGTATAGCAAAAGGAAAATTTACGTTAAATGGTAAAGAATATTCTATTCCAATAAATAATGGAGAGAACTCTCTTCATGGAGGAAAAAAAGGTTTTCAAGATGTTGTTTGGGATGTTGAACAAGCTAATGAAAAAACAATTGTATTTAAATATACCTCTTTAGATATGGAGGAAGGTTTTCCTGGAAATTTAAATGTAAAAGTTACTTATACAGCTACAGAAAATAATTCTGTTTTAATGGAATATGAAGCTACAACAGATAAACCTACAGTGGTAAATTTAACCAACCATGCTTTTTTTAATTTGAATGGTGAAGGTAGTGGCACGATTTTAAATCATGTTGTACAGATTTATGCAGACAAATTCACACCAGTTGATAGTGGATTAATTCCTACAGGTGAATTAAAATTAGTTAAAAACACTCCCTTTGACTTTACTGAACCTCATACTATTGGTGAACGTATTGAAATTCAAAATGAGCAGTTGACCAATGGGGGCGGTTATGACCATAATTATGTGCTTAATGGAGAAATGGAAAACGGATTTAATAAAGTTGCAAAATTTATTGGCGATACTTCTAAAATTGTAATGAGTGTTTATTCGCAAGAACCAGGAGTCCAGTTTTACAGTGGTAATTTTATGCAAGCTCAAAATACATTTAAAACAGGAGTTAAAGATAATTATAGAACTGCTTTTGCACTTGAAACACAACATTTTCCTGATGCCCCAAATCAACCTAATTTTCCATCAATAGTTCTCAACCCTGAAGAAAAGTATTCAACTGTTTCTGAATATTTTTTTTCGGTAAGTGAGTAGCTTTTAAAATTTTAAGAGTATTTTTTTTGGTAGTAATTTAAGGTGAAAAAGCTTTATTTAATTATTATGTAACTAATCTAGAAGAGAAGTCACTTTTTATCTATATTAGTTACTTGTATAAAAAACAGGCAAAATTTTATATAGTTCATAAAAAAGTATAACAAATATTTATATATTAGCTAAATCGTTTTAGTTAACTCAATGATTATTTCTAAACAACCATCTTTTAAAAATTATGAATTCACCTAAAGTAGTTTCAAAAAAAGTAATTATCCCTTTTATATTAGTGACCTTTTTATTTGCATTATGGGGTTTCGCTAATGCTGTTACTGATCCAATGGTTCAGGCATTCAAAAAAGTATTAGAATTAACAAATTCTCAAGCTGCATGGGTACAAATGGCATTTTATGGCGGGTACTTTTGTATGGCGTTACCAGCAGCACTTTTTGTTAGAAAATATTCTTATAAAACAGGTGTTTTAATTGGTTTGGGTCTTTATGCCATTGGTGCTCTATTGTTTTATCCAGCAGCAACTACTGAGCAGTTTTGGTTTTTTTGTCTTGGCTTATATGTTTTAACATTTGGTCTAGCTTTTTTAGAGACTACCGCAAACCCGTATATTTTAGCAATGGGAGAGCCTGAAACAGCAACACAAAGGTTGAATTTGGCTCAGGCTTTTAACCCCGTAGGCTTAGTAGCAGGTTTACTAGTAGCTAAGTATTTTGTGCTAGATAATTTGCAATCTGACGATTTTGACGCGAATAGTTTTGCAGTTTTAGAAGAAGCAAAAAAAATGCTTATCCGCACATCAGATTTACTAGTTATTAGAGATCCTTATGTTATTTTAGGAATAGTTGTATTAATAACTTTTGTATTGATAGCAGTAAGTAAAATGCCTCAAACGAGTGATGAAGATGGAATGCCGAGTCTTGGTGCAACATTTGCAAAGCTTGGTGCAAACAAGAACTATGTTTTTGGAGTGTTAAGTCAAGTTTTTTATGTTGGTGCTCAAATTATGTGTTGGACTTATATTTATCAATATGCAGAGTCTATTGGTATTAGTTCAAGCACAGCCGCTAATTATCAACTAGCAGCTTTTATTTTATTTACAGTAGGGAGAGCAATCGGTACATACATGCTTAAGTTTATAACACCAGGTAAATTATTATTTTATTTTGGAGTTTTAGCAGGTTTTAGTGTATTAGGTACAATTTTTATTCAAGGTGTCATTGGCTTATATTGTTTAGTAAGTATTTCTTTTTTTATGTCATTAATGTTTCCTACAATTTATGGTATCGCTTTGACTGGTCTTAAAGAAGATGAATCAAAAATTGGCGCTGCTGGTTTGGTTATGGCAATTGTTGGAGGAGCTTTAATGCCTAAATTACAAGGAATGATTATTGATATGGGTGGAGTAGCAGTAAATGATATTACAATTGCAGGTGTATCAGAAATTAATTTTTCCTTTATTCTTCCGGCCTTATGTTTTTCTTTTATAGCATGGTACGGTTGGTATGTAAATAAAAAGGTTGTTTAAGATAGATATTAGGCATTTTAATTGAATAAAAGTTTAAGTTTTAATAAATTTTAAAGATTTTTTTCTGTTTTTTAACGTAATGTCATTCTTTTTCTATAAGTATTTAAATAGGTGTTGTATTTTTAACACTTAAATTTATAATAGTTCTCTCTCATTCTGAGAATTTGATTAAAATCTAAAAATGAAGAACAAACGTCATTCGATTAAAGATATCGCTGCTGAAATAGGAGTATCTGTAACAACAGTATCTTTTGTGCTAAATGGTAAAGCCCAAGAAAAGAAAATATCAAAAGCAGTTACAGAGAAAATATTAAAATACGTAGAGAAAATAAAATACAAGCCAAATCAAATTGCACAAAGTTTAAGAACCGGAAAGTCTAAGATTATAGTTTTTATGGTCGAAGATATTTCTAATTACTTTTTTGCAAAACTTGCGAGAATTATTGAAGATTTAGCTTATAAAAAAGGATATAAAGTTCTATTTTGTAGTAATGAAAATGATGATGATAAATCTATAGATCTTATAGATTTGTTTAAAGACAGGCAGATAGATGGTTATATAATTATTCCATCATCTGGAATAATGCCAAAAATTAAAGAACTTATTGATGAAGGTATTCCAGTAATACTTTTTGATAGACATTTTCCAGAACTTGATAGTAATTATGTAATTGTAAACAATAAGGAAGCTTCTTATCATGCAACTCAACATCTTATTGCCAATAAATTTAAAAATATTGGGTTTGTTTCTATTGATGTTGAACAAACACAAATGTTAGACAGACTTCAAGGATATAAAGACGCTGTTAAAGATGCAGGATTGGTAGAACATATTATAAAACTTCCGCTTCAAGATTTGAATTTGACTAATGGAGGGGGCGAAATGTATATAAAGCAATTTATTGATGAAACACCTGATTTAGATGCAATTTATTTTGCGACTAACTATTTAGCTCTAAGCGGTCTAGAAGTCTTTAAAAAATACTTTCCAGAGCATATTAATAAGCTAGGAGTTATAACTTTTGATGATATTGATTTCTTTGGAATTTATACTCCGACTATTTCAGCAGTTTCTCAGCCTTTGTCTAAAATTGCACAAAATCTAATGAATCTAATGTTAACATTGCTTAAAGATGATAACAAGAATAAATCAACAACAAAAATTAAGCTAGAAACTAGTCTTGAAATAAGAAGTTCGTCTCAAACAAAATAGTTTGACAAGTATAGGTTAGTGCATTTTAAATTAAATAAGTTTTAGGATTAATTTTTTTGAGAAGTCTCAAATTACACTTTTTTTTATATTTTTACTAAAACGTTTTACTTGTTTATATTTGTTGTTATTTAATATAAATATGAACCATAAAAAATCAATAGAATAACATATTACAAAAGATAAAGAATAATCAGAATTTCATATAAACAATGATTTTTTAATTAATCTTAAAAATAATAGGAGTCATAAAAGTAGAATAATAATCATGCAAAGAAGAAAGTTTATTCAAAATACAGCAATTTTCGGAGGTTTAACTATGGTAAATCCAACTCATTTAATGGCGAATTCTACAAGCCAGTTCCCAGTAGTTAGAGTGCCAAAAGACCAAAGAAATTTTAATAGTAAACTTATTGAAAAGGCTATTAAGGAATTTCAAAAGAATGTAAAAGATGAAGAACTCGCATGGCTATTCAATAATTGTTTTCCTAATACATTAGATACTACTGTAACTTTTTCTAAAAAAAATGGAAAGCCTCACACTTATGTAATTACTGGAGATATTGATGCAATGTGGTTACGTGATAGTTCGGCTCAAGTTTGGCCTTATATGGCATTTGTTGATAAAGATGATGAATTAAAAGATCTAATTGCAGGTGTTATTAATACTCAAACCCAGTATCTTCTTAAAGATCCTTATGCAAATGCATTTTATGATGACCCAAATAAAAAAGGAGAATGGACCACTGATCATACCGACATGTTGCCAGGTGTACATGAACGTAAATATGAAATAGATTCGTTGTGTTACCCTATACGATTAGCTTACAATTACTGGAAAACAACAGGAGATATAGCACCTTTTGATGCAGACTGGCAAAAAGCAATTAAAGCAACCTTAAAAGTCTTTACAGATCAGCAACAAAAAGATGGGACAAACCCTTATCATTTTCAAAGAACTACTGCAAATGGAACAGATACCAGAACACTTAAAGGCTATGGCTATCCTGTTAAACCTGTAGGGTTAATTTGTTCGGCATTCAGACCAAGTGATGATTCAACAGTTTTTTCTTTTTTAATTCCTTCTAATTTTTTTGCAGTAGTAAGCTTAAATCAAGCTGCTGAAATGATGGAAAAAATAGGTGGAGATATAGAGACTGCTCAAAAATTAAAAAATTTAAGCGCAGAGGTTTCAAAAGCTTTGCAAGATTATGCAATTATAAACCATCCAAAGTATGGCGAAATTTATGCATTTGAAATAGATGGATATGGTAATCACTTATTAATGGATGATGCAAATGTACCTAGTTTATTATCACTTCCATATTTAGATGCTATTGATGTTGATGACAAAATTTATCAGAATACTAGAAAATTTGTATTGTCATTAGACAATCCATTCTTTTTTAAAGGTAAAGCAGCAGAAGGTATTGGCGGTCCACATGTTGGTATTGATATGATATGGCCAATGGCAATAACAATGAAAGGTTTGACAAGTAATAGCCATACAGAAATAAAAGAATGTATAGCAATGTTAAAATCAACTCATGCTGGAACAGGTTTTATGCATGAGACTTTTCATAAAGATGATCCAAATAACTTTACAAGATCCTGGTTTGCATGGGCAAATACATTGTTCGGAGAATTTTTATGGAAAACGTATCAACAGTCACCTGAGTTATTGTCTTAATCATATTTTTTATGAAGAATATATTTAAAAGATCCATCTTTTTATTGGTAATTGGACTCATTATTTCATCTTGTCAAGGACAAAATAAAAATCGAGATATTAAACAAAGTGAAGATTTTCCGAATTATGTCGAAAATCCAACGGAATATGTAGATCCTTTTTTAGGTACTGCACCTTTAACAGATACGAAATTAATTGGGTATACACCTCCAAAAGATTGGAGAGTTTGGGCTGGGTTAGTATTTCCAGGTTCATCCTTGCCTAATGCCATGGTTCAATTAAGTCCGATTACAGAATATCATACTGGAGCTGGTTATGAATATGAAGACACAGAAATTTTAGGATTTACGCATACTAATAAAGGACATTGGAATTTATGTAATATTCCTATTTTGCCAGTGTCAGGTTCAAAATCATATCCTTACAAGTCAAAATTCTCACATAAAAAGGAAACTGCATCACCAGCCTACTATCAAGTTTATTTAGAAGATTTTAAAGTTGATGTTAGATTAAGTTCTACATTACGATGTGGGATACATGAATATACTTTTGAAAATAACGACGACAAGCAGATTCTTTTTGATTTAAGTAAATCTAACAATAATGTTAACAACTGGAAAATTACTAAAATAGGCTCTCGTGAATTAGAAGGTGTTCAAAATATGGGGAGAGATAAAGTATATTTTTACGCTGTTTTAAATCAAGATATAGAACAATTATATACTGAAAATAATACAGGAGGTGGGTACGCAATGGTTCATCTTAAAGATGGTGATTTTGGGCCAGTTACTTTAAAAATAGGTTTGTCTTTTGTAAGCACTAAAAACGCAAAAGAAAATCTTATTGCTGAAATTGGAAACAAATCTTTTGATGAAATTTATACTGAAGGAAAAGAAGAATGGAATACCTTATTATCTCGAATAAAAATAAAAGGAGGTACACAAAATGAAAAAAGACTTTTCTATAGTTCACTATATAGATCTTTTTTATGGCCAGCATTAAGAAGTGATCTTAACGGGGAGTTTTCAGATGAAGCGGGCCTTATTCGTAAAGAAAATTTTAATTATTATACATTGCCATCGTTATGGGATACCTATAGAAATAAAGTTGTTTTACTCGGAATGTTGCGTCCTGAGCTAACAGGAGATGTCATTCAAAGTATGGTAGATCGTGGAACTATTACTGGTTTTATGCCAACCTTTTTTCATGGAGACCATGCAGCGCCATTTATTGCAAGTTCCTATTTTAAAGGGATTACTAATTTTGATGTTCAAAAAGCGTATGAACTTTTATTGAATAATGCCTATAAAGAAGGAGGAACAAGGCCACATATTGCTGAATATATAGAGAAAGGATATATTTCTGAACCAGATATTAAAAACCCTCATGTAGAAACGGTTGCAAGCGCAGGGGTTTCTAAAACGCTAGAGTTTGCACATGACGATTATGCCTTAAGTCTTTTAGCTAAAAAATTAGGAGATATTGAACATGCTGAAGATCTGATGAAACGATCTGAAAATTATAAGAATATGTTTGATCATAAGACTAATTTTATGAAAGGAAGACTTGAGAACGGAGATTGGGTTACTCCTTTTGACCCTCAATATCCTTATTACGAATATATGTACAGAGAAGCAAATGCATGGCAACTATCATTTTATGTGCCCCATAATATGCCTAGTTTAGTAAATTTATATGGTGGTAAAGAAAAATTTGAAAGCAAGTTAGACTCTTTATTTACATTACCTTGGAATCCAAATCATATTGCAAGAAATGTTTCAGGTTTTATGGGACAATATTGTCACGGAAATCAACCTGATCATGAAGCGCCATTTTCTTATTATTTTGTTGACAAACCCGAAAAATCGCAAGCCGTAATCGATAAGCTTCTTAAAGATTATTATGGCGTTGGAGAATATGGTCGTGCGTTATCTGGTATGGATGATGCAGGAGAGATGTCATCATGGTATGTATTTTCGGCATTAGGCTTATACCCTTTATCTACAGCAGATAATGAGTATTTAACCACAATTCCGATTTTTGATGAAATAAAGTGGAAATTAAATAATGGTAAAGAATTAACGATTTCAAGAAAAGGGAATACACGTAAATTAAAATCAATAGTAACAAATGGAGTAAAACAAGAAAGATATTTCATTCCTTATTCTTTATTTGAAGAAGGAGGTAATATTACTATTGAAACAGATAGCAAAAAATAATAAGAATAAATATCAAAAACATACATGGTTCCATGCTTTTAAAATGGTTATTGATCGAAATAGTATGAATTTCAAAAAATTTAAATCTAATATTTGTTTGTGTATTAATTTAAAATTTCAGCAATAAATTGATGTTTTTATTTTGAAAGAATCAGTTGCTCAAAATTGAATATCGATTTAAAGAATATTATTTAGAAGTATAAAGCTATACTTATAGGTTTAAAAAATATTAGGCTTTTAATTATGAAAAAAATTATAATTTATTTTTTAGTGCTAATTTTTCCTTTATGGTTAAATGCGCAGAATATTGAATATAACAGGGTAGATGGTATATTCTATTCAGATAAATCTGTAGAGAAGGTATCAGAATATCAAAAGAAAATGTGCCTTTTAGATGTATATTATCCGAAGATAAAAGATAAAGCACCAGTAATTGTATGGTTTCATGGCGGAGGTTTAACTGGTGGCGGCAGAGAGATACCTGAAGCATTAAAAAATAAAGGTTACATTATTGTTGGAGTCGGATATAGACTATCGCCCACAGTAAAAGCTGAAGTTTGTATTACTGATGCAGCAGCAGCAATAGCATGGGTTTTTAATAATATTGAAAGTTATAATGGAGATTTGAATTCAATTTTTATTTCAGGACATTCAGCAGGAGGATACCTTGCATTAATGACTGTGATGAATAAAGAACTTTTAGGTAAATATAATATTGATGCGAATAAAATTGCAGGGTTGGTTCCTTTTAGCGGACATACCATTACTCATTTTACAATTCGTGCCGAAAGAGGAATACCGGGAGAACAAGCAATAGTAGATGAATTTGCGCCATTGTATTATGTGCGTAAAGATGCACCACCTACTTTATTGATAACTGGAGATAGAGAACTTGAAATGTTAGGTAGATACGAAGAGAATGCGTATTTCTATAGAATGATGAAAGTTTCTGGTCATGAAGATATTACTCTTTATGAAATGGATGGATATGGTCATAATATGACGCATCCGGCGTATCCATTATTGCTAAATTTCGTACACAACAAAACTAATAAAACAGATTAATAGTAAATAAATATATTTTTTAATGTCCATAACCATAGGAGTTGATATAGGTGGAAGTCATGTAACAAGTGCTGCAGTAGACTTAACCACTTCTAAAATAATTTCTGGGACCTGTTACAGAGGTTCAGTAAACAGTAAAGCAAGTAAAGATTTAATTTTTAAAGATTGGGCTAAAGTTATCAATATGACTTTAAGTTCCATAGACTCAAAAGAACCTATAGGTATCGGATTCGCTATGCCAGGACCCTTTCAATATAAGACAGGAAAGGCAATGTTTGAAAAAAATGATAAATATGAATCACTTTATCAAGTTTCTGTAGTAAATGAATTAATTGATTATTTAGACACAAAAAAAGTCTCACTAAGGTTTTTAAATGATGCTTCTTCCTTTGGTCTTGGAGGAAAATTAACGAATGAATTTAAAGAAAAACAAAAAGTAGTTGCGATTACTATTGGAACAGGTTTTGGTGCAGCTTTTTTAATTAATAATTTTCCAGTTTCAGATGATTTTGTTGTACCTGAAGGAGGTTGTCTTTGGGATAAAAAGTATAAAGATGGTATAGCAGATGATTATTTTTCAACAAGATGGTTTATAGCTAGATATTGTTCTCTTTCTGGACAATCAGAAATTAAAGGTGTAAAAGATATTGTTAGACTTAATGATACATACACACAACAAGTCTTTCAAGAATTTTCAAATAATCTTGCAGAATTTATGCAGCCTTATCTTTCAGATTTTAATGCAGATTTACTTTTAATTGGAGGAAATATTACCAAATCACATCAATTGTTTTTGCCTAAGGTTTTAGAATTATGGAAAAATATAGGCATTGAAATTCCAGTAACAATTATTCAAAATTCAGAGGAAGCTAATCTAATAGGGGCTTCTTATCTTTTCAATGAAAAGTTTTGGGAAAAGATAAAAGATGAATTGCCAGCATTATAATAAAAAAGCCCATTAAAAGATGTTTATTCTTTTAATGGGCTTTTTTTTAAATCACTTTTTTATTTACTTTGATATAGCGATACGTTTGGTTTATCGGTCATGTAAAAAGTTAGATTACCACCAGACATTACTGCATCATGAGTTATAAAAGGTCTTGTTAAAACTTCACCATTCAATTCTACTTTTTCAACATATACATTCTTAGCAGATTGATTTTTAGCGACTACCTCAAAAGTATGACCATTATCTAAATTAAGTACTGCATTGGTAATAGACGGACTACCTAATGCATAATCAACAGAGCCTGGCGCTACTGGATAAAATCCTAATGAACTAAATACATACCAAGCACTCATTTGACCAAAATCATCATTTCCACTCAAGCCATCAGCACCTGTTTTGTATTTTTGATCCAAGATCATACGTATTTTATCTTGAGATTTCCATGGTTTATCTGTCCAATTATACAAATAAGCAACATGATGTGATGGTTCATTGCCATGAACATAATTTCCAATAATCCCTTCCCGAGAGATATCTTCCGTATTTTCAAAATATTTGTCGGGAAGTTCCATGGTAAATAAAGAATCTAAATGAGTTGTAAAACGTTCTTTACCTCCCATCATTGAAATCATTTCTGCTGGATCATGTGGCACATATAAGCTGTAATTCCATGAGTTTCCTTCAATATATCCTTGTCCATGTGTATTTAAAGCATCAAAATCTTGTTTAAAAGTACCATCACTTAGTTTAGGACGCATAAAACCTGTTTTCTTGTCAAAAACATTTTTGTAGTTTTTAGAGCGTTCTATAAATTCCTTGTAAATGTCCTCTTTCCCTAATTTTTTTGCTGCTTGTGCTATCGCCCAATCATCGTAAGCATATTCTAAAGTTTTAGAGACTGATGCCCCATTTTTGTCTTCAGGAACATAACCCATATCAATATAATATTCTAAACCATCAAAATAACGGGTTCTTGCAGTTTGTACACAAGCATTTAAGGCCTTTTCTACATCAAAATTGGTGTTTCCTTTTACAATCGCATCAGCAATTACTGAAGCACTATGATACCCAATCATACACCAGTTTTCATTGGCATAATGCGACCAAATAGGCAACATATTATGAGCACTTTGGCTTTGGTGTGCCATCATAGAAGAAACCATATCAGAATTTCTTTCTGGCTGTAAAATATTAAATAATGGATGTAAGGCGCGATACGTATCCCAAAGTGAAAAACTAGTATAATTTGTGAAATTTTCAGCTTTATGGGTATTCATGTCTAAGCCCATGTAGTTATTATCATCATCCATATAAACTGTTGGACCTAAAAAAGCATGGTACATGGCCGTATAGAAATTTGCCTTTTCATCTTTATCATCTGATGTTATTTCTACTTTGTTCAATTCTTTGTTCCATGCAGCTTTAGCATTTTCACGAACTTCTTCAAAATTCCAATTCGGAATTTCTTTCTTCATATTTGCAACGGCACCTGCTGAACTGACTGGGGATAAGGCAAATTTTAATTGTAATTTTTCTTGATTTTTAATATCAAAATCAAAATACATTTTTACTTTTTCACCTGCAATTTCAGGAAAATTCTCAGCCTGATTAAAGCGTCCCCAAAAACCATTATAAGGTTGTCTATCATAACGAGCTCTTCCGTAATTGGCAATTGGTTTACTGAATGACATGGCAAAATAAACACGTCTTGTTCTTGCCCATCCATTAGTTTGGCGATATCCAGTAACTAATGTATCATTTTCAACTCTTACAAAAGTCCACACATTTTTGTCATCATAATTATAGATACCTGACATTAAATCTAAAATAACATGTGCTTTTTCATTTTCATTAAAGGTATATTGATGCATACCCACTCGTGTAGTAGCAGTCATTTCAGCTTTAATATTGTAATCATCAAGTAATACACTATAATAACCAGGAGAAGCTTGTTCATTTTTATGAGAAAAACGAGAACGATAACCACTATCAGGGTTAGCTTCAGTTCCAGGATTCAATTTTAAATCACCTGTAGTTGGCATAATTAAAAAATCTCCCAAGTCTGAATGTCCAGTTCCACTAAAATGAGTATGGCTAAAACCTACAATGGTACTGTCTTCATATTGATATCCTGCACAATATTTATACACATCTGGATTGTAACGACCATTTACAGCATAAGGAATAGTATCTGTATCAGGACTTAATTGTACGCTACCGAAAGGTACTGTTGCCCCAGGATAGGTATGGCCCATTTTTGCAGTTCCAATCATTGGGTCTACAAATTGTGCATAATCTTTTAGCGTAGTTGTTTTGTTAGTAGATTGTTTAGTTTCACTGTTTTGACAGCTTATAAAGGCTATAGATACTATAACAATAGCACTTTTAAGAATTTGTTTCGTCACGATATATGTATTTGTAATTTTTTGAAAAAAAAATCTTGGGCTCTAAATTATAAAATATAGTAAGAACCCAAGACAACTTAACTCAACTTAAATTTATTTTTATTCGTTTGAAAGGGAGTAAGGATAGTCTTCCTTAGCAGTACCTCTGTTTTTATTTGGTGTATTAGACATATCAAAATCGATAACAGCCCCTTTTAGTAATTCCTTATGACTTAACCAGTTTTTGGTATATGTTTTTCCATTGTATACCATGTTGTTGATGTATCGGTTTTCATCACTATTATTTATAGCATTTATAACTACTTTTTCGCCATTTTGTAAATGAATCGTCGTTTTTTTGAATAAAGGCGCGCCAATAACATATTGATCGGTTGCTGGTGCTACAGGATAGAAGCCCATAGCAGAGAATACATACCAGGCAGAAGTTTGTCCATTATCTTCATCACCACAATAACCATCTACATTAGGGTTGTACATTCTATTCATAGTTTCTCTAACCCAATATTGTGTTTTCCATGGAGCTCCTGCATAATCATATAAATAGGTCATATGTTGAATAGGTTGATTACCATGTGCATATTGTCCCATGTTTGCGATTTGCATTTCTCTAATTTCATGAATTACACCACCGTAGTATTTATCACCAAATACAGGAGGTAATGAAAAAACAGTATCTAGTTGTGCAACAAACTCATCATTTCCACCCATAAGATCTATTAAACCTTGCATATCATGAAAAACAGACCAAGAGTAGTGTAAGCTATTTCCTTCTGTAAAATCTCCACCCCAATCGAATGGACTAAAAGGCGTTCTCCATGCTCCTTTGCTATCTTTACCTCTCATTAATTTATACTCAGGATCGTATAATTTTTTATAATTTAAACTACGCTCTTTGTATAATTTGATTTCTTTTTTAGGTCTTTTTAAAGCTTTTGCTAATTGATAAATAGCAAAGTCATCATAAGCATATTCTAATGTTCTTGCTGCTGTTTCATTTATTCCAATATCAAAAGGTACATATCCTAATTTTAAATAAGAAGGTGCGCCTGCACGTCCTACAGCAGTCATTGGGCCTTCGTTATTAGCACCATGCAGTAAGGCTTCGTATAAGTTTTCAATATCATAATCGTAAGCACCACCATTTTTAAGATAAGCGTCTGACACTATAGAGGCAGAATTATTACCTACCATGATGTTACGTAAACCAGGACTTGCCCATTCTGGTAACCATCCACTTTCATCATAAGCGTTTGATAAGCCTTCTTGCATTTGTGCGCTTAATTCAGGGTACATTAAGTTTAAGAATGGGAAAAGTGATCTGAAGGTGTCCCAGAATCCAGTATCTGTAAACATATATCCTTTGCGAACTTCTCCATTGTAAGGGCTGTAGTGAACAACTTCTCCATTTTTATCAAACTCGAAAAATTTTCTTGGAAATAATAAAGAACGATAAAGACAAGAATAGAATGTTCCAAGTTGATCAGGAGTAGCTCCTTCCACTTCAATTCTACTCAATTCTTTATTCCATGTTTGTTTTCCTTTTTCTTTTAATTGATCAAAATCAGAATTTCCAATTTCCTGTAAATTCAGTTCAGCTTGTTCATAGCTTATAAAAGATGAAGCTACTTGAGCATTTACGATTTGCCCTTTTTTAGTTTTAAAACCAATAGCTGCACCAGCATGTTTTGAGGTAGTCTCTAAAGCATTGGTTAATTCAGCTTCACTGAATGTTTTTGATATTTCAAAATCAGTATCAAATTTGATCACAAAATAGTTTTTGAAATTTTCAGGAACACCACCACTATTACGAGTTGTGTAACCAATTATTTTTCTCTCTTCGGGAATGATTTTTACATAAGAACCTCTATCAAAAGCATCAACAATAATATACGATTCTTCATTTTCTGGAAATGTAAAACGGAATCTTGCTGCTCTTTCTGTTGGGGTTATTTCGGTAGTGATATCGTGATCAGCTAAATACACACTATAGTAATAAGGTGTAGCTATTTCAGCTTTATGTGAAAACCAACTTTCACGCTCTTCTTGTTTAAAGCGTAATTTTCCTGAAATTGGCATGATTGAAAATTGACCATAATCATTCATCCAAGGAGAAGGTTGGTGCGTTTGTTTAAAGCCTTTTATTTTATGAGCATTATAGGTATAAGCCCATCCATCACCCATTTTACCCGTTTGTGGGGTCCAAAAGTTCATCCCCCAAGGCATGGCAATTACTGGATACGTATTTCCATTGGAAAGCCCTGGATCTGAATCTGTTCCAATCAATGGATTTACCCAATCTACAGGGTTATCTATGCTAGCGATTTGATTTTTTTGAGCTAGTGAAACGGAAATAAATGCAATTATTGCAATAAAGGTCAAAAATGATTTTTTCATGCGATTTGTTTAATACTATTTTTTGGTTTTACTTTAGTTTATTTGGTTCAACACCTTCTTTAGTCATTACTACAGGTTGTATAGTACCATCTTCATTAAAATACATTCTGTCGATACAAGTCTCCCTTGAGTCTCTAATTTTTCCATCCTTTTCCGTTTCCGGCCTACGGTGATAAACGATATAATAATCTTCTGAATTTGGAACATGAATTAAGGAATGATGCCCTGCTCCGTTAGCAATGTTTGGGTCTTGTTTTAATATGGTTCCTTTTCTCTTAAACGGTCCAAAAGGAGAATCTGCAATGGCATACGCTACGTGATAATCAGGACCTGTCCAGCCACCTTCACTCCACATAAAGTAATATTTTCCGTTACGGATAAACATAAAGGGACCTTCTACATAGTTTTCAGGGGTTATTTCTTTAAAAATAGTACCATCATCAAAAGGTATAAAACCTGAGAAATCATCATTTAATTTTGCAACGTTACAATGTTTCCAGCCACCATAATATAAATAATGTTGCCCATTGGCATCTTTAAAAACAAACTGATCAATAGGTTGAGCACCATTGTGGAATTTGTCTATTAAAGGTTTTCCTAGATGGTCTTTAAATGGTCCTTCAGGATGATCTGAAACAGCAACGCCGATACCTCCAATTTCATTATCAGACTGAATATCATTAGCACCAAAAAATAAAAAGTATTTGTCATCTTTTTTGATGATTGAAGGAGCCCACATAGCTTTATGAGCCCATTTTATAGTAGAAGTATCTACTATTTTTTCATGTTTTTTCCAATCAGTAAGATCTCTAGAAGAAAAAGCATCTAAAAAAACTTGATCTTCATAAGCAGCAGAAAAAGTAGGATATACCCAATACTGGTTATCAAATATAATGCCCTCAGGGTCAGCATACCATCCTTTAAAAATAGGATTACCAGCTAGTGAAGCCTTCTTTTTAGATGTGCCACAAGCACTTAAAATGGTTATAATTAATAAAAAGAGTAGGTGTTTTTTCATCATTTAATAAATATTGCGCTAAATATAATAAATAAATTAAGTAAAACGATTTAGTTTATGATAAAATTAATTACTTGTCATAGAAGATAGGGAAAAAGGTTTGTCTTCATCATTAATTCCTCTTGATAAATTTGGAGTTTTGCTCATTTCAAGATTTAGAATACCACCCTCGATTAAATCTGTATATGTCAAATAATTACGAGTGAAAACTGTATTATTCAATGTTGCCGATTGAATATATACATTGGTTTTAGAATTACTTTTGGCATTAATTACGAATTTTTTTCCATTTTCAAGATTGATTGTGGTCTTTTCAAAAACAGGACTCCCCATTACATATTCATTGGTTCCAGGGCATACGCTATAAAAACCCATAGCACTTAGTACATACCATGAAGAGGTTTGCCCTTGATCTTCATCTCCAGGATAACCGTTTTCCGTAGAATTATAGAGTTTTTCCATAATTTCTCTAGTTCTTGTTTGCGCTTTCCATGGCTGTCCAGAGTAATTATAAAGGTAAGGCATATGTTGTATTGGCTGATTTCCATGTGCGTATTGTCCCATGTTTGCCATTTCCATTTCAGTCATCTCGTGTATTTTTCCTCCATAAGTACCTACATGTACGGTATTTGGAACAGTGAAAACGGAGTCTAATTTCTTGTTGAAATTTTCCTGACCACCCATAAGGTCAATCAACCCTTTTGGGTCTTGAAAAACAGACCATACATAATGCCATGCATTTCCTTCCGTAAACGGACCACCCCATTCGATAGGATCAAAATTAGGTACCCATTTGCCATCTTTTTGTTTCCCTCTCATAAAGCCAATTTTTGGATCGTATACATTTTTGTAATTATATAGCTGTTTAGAAAAAATGTTTTTATAAAATGTGTTATCGGTCATTTCGGCTAATGCAAAGCCACAGAAATCATCATAAGCATATTCTAAAGTTTTAGCGGTAGCTTCTCGAACATCTGGATAAGGAACATAACCTAAAGTAAAATACTCTTTCCAACCATCACGACCATTTGCAGGACCCCAAGGTCCTTTATTAGTAGCTTCATGGTAATATGCATCTAATGCTTTTTGTGGGTCAAATGTTTTTAAATCTTTTGCCCAAGCATCTGCTAATAATGAAATAGCATGATTGCCAATCATACTCCCAGCTTCACTAGGAAATGACCAAGAAGGCAACCAGCCACATTGTTCGTAAGCGTCCAATAACGCGGCAACATAACGACCGTGCATTGTGGGTTCCATTAATGCATTTAAAGGGAATTGTCCTCTAAAAGTATCCCAAAAACCAGTATCGGTATACATATAGCCTTCATGTATTTTACCATCATACGGACTAAAGTAATACGGTTCACCTTTTTCATTTAGTTCATAAAACTTACGAGAAAATAAACTCGCTCTAAAAAAGCAAGAATAGAAAGTTTTGAATTGTTCTTCGGTACCGCCTTCAACCACTATTTTATTGAGTTGTTGGTTCCAAGCAATTTTTGCAACTTCTTTTGTTGTTTCTAGGTTTTTATGTTTTCCTAACTCTGATGTTAAATTTAACTCTGCTTGGGCTATACTAATATAAGAAGAAGCAATTTTAGCTTGTACCTGTTGCCCTTGTTTAAATTGTAAATACGCTCCAATACCTTTGCCTTCACCAGAAACTTTACCCTCCAATTTTTCATTTGAAGTATTGTCCCAAATGCCTGAAGCAGTAAATCCTTTATCAAACTGAATTACAAAATAATTTTTAAAATTACCGTCAAAGCGTTGCATCCCACGCCCATTATTTACATAGCCTGTGATTCTATGTTTTTTAATATCTATATTAACCTCACTTAAACCTGTGTAGCCGTCAAAAATTAAAAAAGCATCTTGGTTTTTCGGAAATTTAAAACGTAAATGAGCACCGCGCTCTGTTGGGGCAATTTCAGTAGTGATCCCATTATCTAATTGTACTTTATAATAGTATGGTTTTGCAATTTCATTGTCGTGGCTAAATCTAGTGGCTCTGTCATTTTCATTCAAAGTAAGTTTTCCAGCCACTGGCATTAATGAAAAAACCGCATAGTCGTTACTCCAAGAACTACATTGATGCGCTTGCTGAAAGCCTCTGATGGTTTCTTTAAAATATTGATATTTCCAACCATCACCATTATTTCCAGTTTGTGGTGTCCACGTATTCATACCAAATGGAAGCGCCGTAGTTGGGTAGGTATTTCCACGAGTTAACTCATGTTTAGAATTGGTACCTTGTAAGGTATTTACGTAGTCTGCTAAGTTTTTAATATTTTCTTGAGCAGTTATAGTAATAACATTAAAAAAAGTAATTGTAAGTAATAATTTAATTTTCATAGTAATAAGTCAAATAATTTAGGCTTTATTAGTTTTCAGAAGTAAATGTTGATGCTGGTAAACCTTCTTTATTAAAAAGGGTTGCAGTACTAGTATCACTCCAAGCATATCTTAGATAAACCGGAGCAGAAATAGTTGGATTATTAACTACAAGAGTTTTACCTACAATTTTAGCAGTAGCAGGTTTGTATTTTTTGTCTTCCCCAGCAATTTCAATGTTTGTCAATCCATTTTCTGTAGTCATTAAACCAGTTTCAACATTAGTGAACTCCACAATTAAAGTAGTACCATCAGCTTTTGCAGCTTTAAATAAAGGTCCAGATGCTACTATTTTTTTGCTATAATCATTTGCTAAAGCCAATCCTGCTAATCGGTTACCGATAGTCTTTTTTTCTGGTGGATGTATGTTGAATTCTTTTCCGATATCTAAAGTAACTACCATTCCAGTTTTTGGAGTGGCTAAGGCAAGACGTTGTGCATTTCTTAATTTTTGAGATTCATTTTGTTGATTTCCACCATAAGCAAATGGCGCAATTTGTACGTAATAAAATGGGAACTCAGATTTCCATTGACTACGCCAGTCTTCAATCATCATAGGGAATAATTTCTCATACTGCTCATCTCTACTCACATTAGATTCGCCTTGATACCAAATAGCACCTTTTATGGTATAAGGGACAAGAGGAGCAATCATTGCATTATAGAGAACTGTCGGAGAATTAGAATTTAAGCTCCCTAAATTAGGACGTTTAGTTATATCGGTATCAGAATCATACGAAACAAACTGACCGTTATAAATATCGGCAACCAATTTTGATTTCCATTCACCTTCTAATGATATAGTTGTTGCTTCTGATTTTAAAAGAATTGAACCTAAGATTTCACCGGGACCTCCTGTGTCAATGGCTCTGATGGTAATAGTGTTTTCTCCTTTTTTTAAAATTGATTTTGGAACAGTAAACTCTCTTAAAGCATGATGTTGTCCTGCACCAACTAAGCCTCCTACATATTCACCATTAATATACGTAGCATCCATATCATCAATACCTCCAATAGTTAAGGTGTAATTATCAATAAGTTCAATCGTAAATGTCTTACGAAGCCACATGGCACCATCAAACTCGCTGTCATTAACGAGGTCAAAACGTCCAGGTAATGTCACAGTTGACCAATTGGTGTCATCAACAGTACTTTCAGCTAAAGCTTCATCATTAAAACTTATTGCTTGCCATTGCTCTGTAGTTTGTGGAAGTGGCTGTGTTGAACGATCTTTAACCCAAGTTTCTGTCTTTGATTCAATTTCAGACATGTTATCTATAATTGGGTTAAAATCTCCTAAGGCTCTTAAGCTATTTTTGCTTGTCCATGCTTCAGCTGGAGTACCGCCAACAGCAGATTGAATAATTCCTATAGGAACATTCAATTCTTGGCTTAATTTTAATGCAAAAAAATAAGCTGTGGCACTAAAATCTCCAACATTTTCAGGTGTTGTAGCAACCCATTCGCCAATTATACTATCTTTTGGCATTGTTGCCAAACCGTAGGGTACCTTAAAAAATCGTATGGTATGATTTTTTGAATCTTCAATGGCATTTGCAGAACCTATAATACTATCGTTTGGCATCCATCCTTTTAGAGGCATATCCATATTTGATTGTCCAGAAGCTAACCAAACTTCTCCAATCATAACATCATTTAGAGTAAGCCATTCTTTTTTTGTATTACCTACTCCCGTTGAAAATGTAATGGTATAGGGACCT